>Ga0126310_10000581_pt1 | contig 12953 bp, 11 predicted proteins | sample Plot60_FD_92540 | JGI IMG/M metagenome (GOLD analysis project Ga0126310, IMG submission 92540) | Serpentine soil microbial communities from UC McLaughlin Reserve, CA, USA - Plot60 | ecosystem: Environmental > Terrestrial > Soil > Grasslands | place: USA: UC McLaughlin Reserve, Lake County... | reverse complement strand
GCAAGCGCGCCGAAGGCGCCGTGGGTCGAGGTGTGCGAGTCACCGCACACGATCGTCATGCCGGGCTGGGTCAGGCCGAGCTCGGGCCCGATCACGTGCACGATGCCCTGGCTGCGCGAGCCGATCGAGTGCACCGGCACGCCGAACTCCTCGCAGTTGCGCTCGAGCGTCTCGACCTGCACGCGCGAGAGCCTGTCGGCGATCTGCGCCGCAGCGGTGGATCCGTCGGTTGGGACGTTGTGGTCGGCGGTCGCCAGCGTGCGGTCGGCGCGCCGCACCTTCCTGCCGGCCAGCCGCAGTGACTCGAATGCCTGCGGCGAGGTGACCTCGTGCACCAGGTGCAGGTCCACGTACAGCAGGCCCTCCGCCACCTCGTGGCGCTCCCAGATCTTGTCCAACAACGTCTCGGGCATCGCCTAGCTCCTTCGCAGGCCGGCCGCCATCACGGCGTGGAACCGCGCGACGTCCGGACCGGGATTCTCGAAGTGGTGCGGCAGGTCGGCGTCGAAGGTCACCGCGTCGCCCTGCTCCAGGTCGTGAGCCACCCCGGCGCACACCAGGCGGAGGCTGCCATCGAGCACCACCGCGGTCTCCCGCGCACCGGCCTCGTGCATGGGCGGGTCGTCGGGGCCGCCGGTGGCGGCCCCGGGCCGCAGCTCGTGGAAGGACACCTCGGCGCGCTGTCCGGGCAGCGGCGGCGTGAGCACTTCCCAGCGGTGCCCCCGCCCGCGCGCGCCGCCCCGGAGGCGCTCGGACTCGCGCACGACGCTGACGCCGTCGCCTTCGTCCAGGCGCAGCAGCTGCGACAGGCTGAGTTCCAGACCGTGCGCAATGCGGCCCGCCACCGACAGCGTCGGGCTGGTCTCGCTGCGCTCAACCTGCGAGAGCATCGGCGCGGACACGTGGCTGCGCTCCGCCAGGTCCCGGAGCGATAGGTACATCCCCTCGCGCAGCGCGCGCACCCGTGGCCCGAAGGCCTGGTCGTCTGCAGCGGCTACAGCCACGAGTTCGTACGTTATCACGTACGATCGTATGTCGGTGGCTAGTCCCGCTGACCGGTCGGGCGCACGAGCAGCTCGTTCAAGCAGACGTGCGGCGGCTGGGCGACCGCGTAGGCGATGGCCCTGGCGACGTCCTCGGCGGCCAGGGGCGTGCCGATGCGCTCGCGCATCCGCTCTACCGCCTGCCGGACGGCGGGGTCCTCGTTGTGGCCCTGCAGCTCCGTCGCGACGAAGCCTGGCTCCACGCACGTGACCCGGATGCCTGCGTAGAGGGTCTCCTGGCGCAGTGCCTCGCTGAACCCGGTCACACCGAACTTCGTCAGGTTGTAGACAGCGGCGCCGGCTTCGGCTCGCCTGCCCGCCACGGACGACACGTTCACGATGTCCCCTCCCCCGTTCTCGCGAAGCGCCGGCAGCGCGGCGTGGGTGCAATAGAGCAGCCCCAGCACGTTCACCTCGACCATTAGCCGCCAGTCGTCGAGGCTTGCAGCCTCGACCGGCCCCAACAGCATCACGCCGGCGTTGTTCACGAGCACGTCCAGGCGGCCGAGTTGGGCACGGGCCGTCTCGACGAACGAACGCGCCGAGCTCTGGTCGCTGACGTCCAGCTCGAGCGCAAGCGCCCTCCCGCCTTCCGAGTCGATCCGCTCGACGAGCGCATCCAGGCGGTCCCTGCGCCTGGCACCGACGACCACCGAGGCGCCGGCGCGCGCAAGCTCCACGGCGGTCGCCTCCCCGATTCCCGAGGAAGCTCCGGTGATGGCCGCAACGCGGCCCTCCAGGGCACCAGCCATCGCGGCTATCGATGCTACTCCGGTCCCCCAGCGTGCTCTACGAGCTGCGTCGGAGGGCGCACGCGCAACGCCAGCTCGAGCTCGAAGCGCGCGTCGGGGTCCTCCATGCGGCCCCCGAGCAGCTCGCGCAGCCTGCCGAGCCGGTAGCGGACGGTCTGCGGATGCACGTGGAGGGCGCGGGCCACCGCCTCCGTTCGCCCGCGGTGTCGGAGCCACGCGTCGAGCGTGACGGTGAGGCGCTCCCGTGAGAGGCCGGTCTCGCCGGCGAGTGGCGCGAGCGCCGACTGGGCCACGTCAGCCGCCAGCCGGCGGTCGTGGTCGAGCAGGAGCGCCACGCGGTGCTGGTCGGCCACGCGGAGCCCGAGCTCGCCCGGCTCCAGGCGCAGCCGCAGCGTGGCGGCGGCGCGCGTGAAGCTCACGGCGGCGTCGCGCCAGGCGACCGTCGGGCCGAGCGCCGCCCGTCGGCCCGCGAGCGCCGACTCCAACTGGCCGCGCCGGCCGGGCGCCTCCGGGTCTGGCACGAATGCGCACAGCAGCTCGGGGGTGGGGCCGGCCGGGGCCACCAGGGCTTCGCCGCCGAGGCGGGCCGCTACGCGGTCGGCTCCCTCGCCCTCGACCGCCAAGGCCGCGAGGGTGCGAGGCAGCGACCAGCCGGCATCGACCGCCGCGGCCTCGACTGCGGCGCTGTCGGCCGGCGGGTCCTGCAGCAGCAGCCCGGCCAGCCGGCGGCGGCGGCGCTGCAGCGCGCCCGCGGCGGCCGCCTGCTCGCGCGCATAGCCCTCGATCGAGTCGCCGGAGAGCTCGTCGATGTAGGCGAAGATCGACTCCGCCAGCACGTACAGCGTTCGCGGCTGGAGGCCGGCGCGCTCGCCGGCTGCCGCGAGGCTGCGCCACGCCACCCGCGCGCCGAGGCGGTACGCGGCCAGCAGGGCTTCGAGGCTGCGCCCGGCGCGCATCTCGCCCCGGCCGAGGTTCACGTACACCTCCCGCCCGGCGCCCCGGCCGGCCGCCGGGTCCTCGACAACAGCCATGAACTGGCGCAGCGCCTCCTCCACGCCCAGGCGCAGACCCTGCCCGAAGGGCCCCTCGAGCGGGCGGGCGTAGTCGGGCACGCCGGCGCTGATCGCCGCGATGATGTCGTCGGCCAGGGCCGGCAGCTCGGGGCGAAGCGCGCGCGCCACCTCGGGCGGCAGGGACTCCCACGGGCGCTCGGCGATCGTGACGCTCATACTTTGTGGGAAAGGTACAAGAATCGGCGTTCAGGTCGTGGTGGTCCTCGTGAAGCAGCGCTTCTTTCACTGGGTACCGTCACATCCATGACTCGAGCACACCGCAACGTGAACATTGCCGCCGTGATCGTGCCCTTCCTGGCCTTCGTCGCGGCCATACCCCTGCTCTGGAACCGCTTGGTCGGCCCCGCCGACCTGGTGATCCTGGCCGTGGTCTACCTGGCGACCGCGCTCGGAATCACCGTCGGCTTCCACCGCATGCTCACCCACCGTGCGTTCGAGACCTACCGGCCGCTCAAGTACCTGCTGGCCGTGCTCGGCTCGATGGCGGTCCAGGGCGACGTGATCGCCTGGGTCTCAGACCACCGCAAGCACCACGCCTTCACCGACGAGGAGGGCGACCCGCACAGCCCCCACGTCGGGCACGGCGCCGGCGCGCTGGCCGGCCTGCGCGGTCTCTGGCACGCGCACGTCGGCTGGCTGTTCGAGCATCACTCGGGAGCGCAGGCGCGCCGCTTCGCGCCCGACCTGCTCGAGGACCGCGGGATGCGCCTGATCAGCAAGCAGTTCGTTCCGATCGTCCTGCTCAGCCTGCTGATCCCGTTCGCCCTCGGCTACGCCGCCACCGGCGAGCTCGGCGGCGGCCTCACTGCGCTGGTGTGGGGGGGCCTGGTGCGCATCTTCCTCGTGCACCACGTGACCTGGAGCATCAACTCCGTCTGTCACTTCTTCGGGCGCCGCCGCTTCGACACCGACGACGAGTCGACCAACGTGGCCTGGCTGGCCTTGCCCTCGCTTGGTGAGTCCTGGCACCACAACCACCACGCCTTCCCGCGCTCGGCCGTGCACGGGCTGCGCTGGTGGGAGGTCGACGTCTCGGGCCTGATCATCCGTGCCATGCAGCGCCTGGGGCTGGCCTGGAACGTCGTTCGAATCACGCCCGAGCGCCAGCAGGCGAAGCTGGCGCGGGCCACCTAGAGCGCGCCCTCGAGGAGCCTGAGCAGGTCGTCGCGCCCCGGCGGCTCGGGGGTCGCCTTCAGGCCGGGATGGCCCTGCACCGCATCGACGATCTCGGGCAGCTGCCCTTCCTGTACGCCCAGCGTGGAGAGGCGCGTGTGGCCCGAGCGGGCCGCCAGCCGCGCGATCTGGCCGCCGGCGCTGCCGGGGTCGCCCACGGGGTCGCCCAGCGCTTCGGCCAGGGCGCTCAGGGCTCCCGGGGCGCGGGTGGCCATCAGCCGGGCGAAGTGCGGGAGCATCACCGCGTTCGTCTCGGCGTGCGGCGACCCGCTCACCCGCACGATCGTCTGGCAGACGGCGTGGTGGATGGCAAGGCCCGTGGAGCCGACCGCATAGCCGGCCAGGATCGCGGCCAGCGCCAGCGCCGGCCGGTCGACCTGAACCGCCGGCAGGCGGCCGGCGATCAGCGAGGCAGCCTCGAGGGCGGCAAGTGCCGCCACCGGGTTGGCGAGCGGCGTGTACAGCGACTCGGTGGCGTGAGCCAGCGCGTTCATGGCGCTCGCCGCCAGCTGGGCGTCCGGCTGGGAAGCCATGAGCGCCGGGTCCGCGATGACGAGCTCGGGCCGTACGAAGCCGGCCGCGTCAGCGCCCGCGGGCCTGCGGTGGAAGCGCGTCATCGGAGAGCCGGCGAGGGTGGTGGGCAGCGCGGCGCAGCGGCCGCCGCCGGCGGCCCCTGCCAGCGCCTTCGCCACGTCGATCACCCGGCCCCCTCCGAGCGCCACCAGCGGCCGCCCGTCGGCCTGGCCGAGCAGCTCCGCCGCGAGCTCGTCGACCTTGCCCGCGGGCACGTGCACCAGCTCGGCGGCGTCCCGTTCCAACCCGGGCCACCGCTCGAGCGCGCGCTCTGTGGTGAGCAGGGCATAGCCGTCGAACCCGCGCTCCGCCAGCAGGGCGGGCGCCTCCTCCAGGGCCCCCTCTCCGAACCGCACCAGCCGCTCGCCGTCGAGCCAGCGGAACGGCGTCACGGGGTCGGCGTCTGCTGCGCTTCCTGCTCCAGGACGTGCTCGGCTTCCGCTGCGGCAGAGTCCGCTAGCGCATTGGAGAGCGCGCGCAGGTAGGCCTTCCCCGACGCCTCGAGGATGTCGGTGGAGTAGCCCACGCCCTGCGCCAGGCGGCCCTCGAGGTCGAGCAGCACGGACACCTCGCCGAGGGCGTCCCGGCCACCGGTGACCGCGCTCACGTGGTACTCCTTGAGCCGCGCCTCACGGCCGACCGCCATGTTCAGCGCGCTGAAGAAGGCGTCGACCGGGCCGTCGCCCGTGAAGCTCCCCTCCCCCAGCTGGTCGCCCGGCAAGCGGACCCGCACGCGCGCAAGCGGTGCGCGCCCGGAGGACGCCTCCACTTCGAAGGACTCGAGCTCGAAGGCCGCCGGCGCCTGCTTCATCTCGTCGGAGACGATCGCCTCCAGGTCGAGCGCCGTGACCTTCTTCTTCTTGTCCGCGATCTCCTTGAAGCGCTTGAAGGCGGCGTTCAGCGCGGCGCCCTCCACCTGGAAGCCAAGCTCCTCGAGCGCCTTGCGCAGGGCGTGCCGGCCGGAGTGCTTGCCCAGCACGATCGCGTTCTGCTCCAGCCCGATCGTGGTGGCGTCCATGATCTCGTAGGTCGTGCGCTCCTTGAGCACGCCGTCCTGGTGGATCCCCGCCTCGTGGGCGAAGGCGTTGCGGCCCACGATCGCCTTGTTCGGCTGCACCGGGTAGCCGGTCAGCCGCGAAACGAGCCGCGACGTGCGCGCGATCTCCTGCGTGTTCGCGCCGGTCCACAATCCCGCGCTCTGCTCGCGCGTGTGCAGCAGCATCACGACCTCCTCGAGCGAGGCGTTGCCCGCGCGCTCGCCGATGCCGTTGATGGCGCCCTCGACCTGGCGACAGCCGGCCTGCAGCCCGGCGAGGGAGTTGGCCACGGCCAGCCCGAGGTCGTCGTGGCAGTGGACCGACACGGTGACGTCGTGCAGGCCCGGAACGAGCTCGTAGAGCCGGGTGAACATGCCGGCGTACTCGTGGGGCATCGTGTAGCCGACGGTGTCGGGCACGTTGATCGTGCTGGCGCCTTCGTCCAGCGCGATCTGGATGACCTCGGCCATGAACTCGACATCGGAGCGCGAGCCGTCCTCGGGCGAGAACTCCACGTCGTCGGTGTGGCGGCGCGCGTGGGCCACGGCCGCGCGGGCCTGGCCCTTCACGTCCTCGCGGGTGGTCTGCAGCTTGCGCTCGATGTGGATGTCACTGGTGGCGATGAACGTGTGGATGCGGGCGCGCTCGGCGTCCTTGATCGCGTTCCAGGCGGCGTCGATGTCCTGCTTCGACGTCCGCGCCAGGCCGCAGATGACGGGGCCCTCGACCTCTCGCGCGATCGCCTGCACCGACTCGAAGTCGCCCGGCGAGGTGATCGGGAAGCCGGCCTCGATCACGTCGACGCCCAGCCGCGCCAGCTGGTGCGCAATCTCCAGCTTCTCCTGCCTGTTCAGTGAGATGCCCGGCGACTGCTCGCCGTCGCGCAGCGTCGTGTCGAAGATCCTCACCCGGTTGCCGTCGTCCCTCATGTCCCTTCCTTCGTCTCGAACTGCCCTCTCTCTGGGTTTGCGGCTAGCGGCCGCCACGCGCTATTCCCCCCGAGGGGGGAGCAGGAGAAGTCGCAGCTCGAGCAGGGACGACATGCTCAGAGCAGGGTACACGCTCAGCGGAAGTCGATCCGCTCGCAGCCGATCAGGCGATCGGAGCGGTCGGCGATGACCCGGTCGCGGCCGCTGCCGCAGCTGACCCGCTCGCGCAGACCGTCCGCGGCGTCGATGAAGTCGCGGCCGGCGGCGCCGCCGAAGCGGTCGCGCCCGCTGCCGCCGTTCAGGCGGTCGTCGCCGCTGCCGCCGGCGAGCCGGTCCGGACCGCCGGCGCCGGCCATGCGGTCGGCGCCCCAACCGCCCAGCAGCAGATCGCGGCCGTCGCCGCCCGAGAGCCGGTCATCGTCGCCGTCGCCGAAGATGCGGTCGTCGCCTGTCTGGCCGAGCAGACGGTCGCCACCGTCGCCGCCCGAGAGCCGGTCTCCGCCGCCGGCGCCGAACACCCGGTCGCCGCCGTCGCCGCCCGCCAGGCGGTCCGCCGAGCGGCCACCGGAGAGCCGGTCGCTGCCGGAGTTGCCGAGCAGCCGGTCCCTGCCCGCGTCGCCCTCGAGCTGGTCGTTGCCGGCGTCCCCGTCGACCTGGTCGTCCCCTCCCCCGCCTGCGAGCGTGTCATCTCCGGCCCGTCCCAGCAGGCGATCGTTCCCGGATTCGCCGAAGGCCAGGTCGGGTTGGCTGCTGCCGAGGCCGGCGTCGTCGCCGGGGCCGAGGCCGGTCCGGGACGCGAAGCCCAGGTGCACCGTGTCCGCCAGGTCACCGGTGAGCACCTCCACGAGCATCCCCTCCGGGCCCGGGGGCCCGCACTCCACCTCGTGCGGGTCGATCGACTTGCAGCTGGTGCCCGGCGTCACTGTGGCGATCGCGTCGCGGATCCGCACCGCGCTCGGGCTGGTCGCCCCGCTCACGTCGTTGACCTCGCCGGGCGCGGCCCTGAAGGTCACGCGCAGGCGCGGGTTCGGAAAGTAGCGGCAGACGTCGCTGCCCGTGCAGTACTCGAGCCCTCCGCTGGCGGTCGCGGCGAGGGCCGGCGAGCCGCCGGCCTCGGCGAGCGCTGCGGCGGCGCAGCCGGTTACCAGTGCTGTTCTGGCTGGTCGCATGTCCGGATGATCGGCATGGAAGCGCGCTTCTGGAGTGGCTGAAGCTCGGCCGCGGCCCGCGCCGGCGTGCGAAGCACGACGCGTAGCGGGGCGGATCCTCTCACCGGTCAGAGGCTGACGGTCCGCCCGGCCACGAAGCCGTCACTGGAGGCGATGCGCTCGACCACGGCCTGCGGGATGGCCGCGTCCGCGGTGACGACCATGGCGGCCTCGTCCCCGCCGTCCGGCCGGCGGCCGACGGCCGCCGAGACGATGTTGATCCCCTCCTCGCCCAGCACCGTGCCGACCTTGCCGAGCATGCCGGGCAGGTCGCGATAGCGGAAGACCGCGAGGTGCTGCTCGAGCTGCACATTGAAGCGCGACCCCCACGCCTCCAGCAGATGCGGGCGGTGCAGTTGCCCGAGCGTGGTGCCCACCACGCGCGTGCGCTCGCCGCCGCTCACCACGCTGACCCGCAGCAAGTCGGTGAAGTCGCGGGCGTTGGCGGTGCTGGTCTCGGAGATCGTGATGCCGCGCTCGTCGGCGATGGCCGTGGCGTTCACGTCGTTCACCTCCTCCTCGGTGTGGCCGCTCAGGGCGCCCTTCAGCACCTGGACGGTGAGCAGCCGGGTGTCGCGGCCGGCGATGCGCCCGCGGTACTCGACCTCGATGCCGTCCACCGACGTGCCCTCTGCGAGGGAGACGCCGATGCGCCCCAGCGCCAGACTGAGCGGCAGGAACGGGCCCAGTGCCTCCATGTCCTCGGCGGCGACCGCGGGCACGTTGACCGCACTCGTGACCGCTCCCCCGCTGAGCGCGGCGACGACCTGCTCGGCCGCCTGGTAGCCGGCGCGGTCGGTTGCCTCGGCGGTGGAGGCCCCGAGGTGTGGGGTGACGACCACGTTCGGATAGCCGAACAGCGGATGGTCGGTGACCGGCTCCTCCCGGAACACGTCGAGCGCGGCCCCCGCCACCCTGCCGGAGTCGAGCGCGTCCTTGAGCGCCTCGTCCACCACCAGCGGCCCGCGGGCGACGTTGATGACGCGCACGCCGTCGCGCATCCTCGAGAACGCATCGGCGTCGAGCCAGTCCGTGGTCTCCGGCGTGCTGGGCAGGTGGATCGTGATGAAGTCGGCGGCCGCGTAGAGCTCGTCGGAGCTGGCGGCGCGCTCCACCCCCAGCTCGCGAAAGCGCTCTTCGGCCACATAGGCGTCGAACGCCACCACGCGCATGCCGAATCCGAGCGCGCGCTGCGCCACCAGCTGGCCGATGCGGCCGAAGCCGAGCACGCCGAGCGTCTTGTCGTTCAGCTCGACGCCGCTGAATCGCGAGCGCTCCCACACGCCGGATGTGAGCGAGCCGTGCGCCTGCGCCACGTTGCGCGCCAGGGCCAGGAGCATGGCCATCGTGTGCTCCGCCGCAGTGATCACGTTCGACTGCGGCGCGTTGGCCACGACGATGCCCCGCTTGGTGGCCGCCTCCACGTCGACGTTGTCGACGCCGACCCCCGCTCGGCCCACGACCTTCAGGCCCGCCGCCTTCTCGAGCACGTTCGCGTTCAACTTGGTGCCCGACCGGATGAGGATGCCGTCGAACTCGCCTATCCGGCGCTCGAGCTCTGCGGGCTCCCAGTCGGCTCCCAGCTCGACGTCGAGCCCGGCGTCGCGCAGCAGCTGGATTCCCGGCTCGCCGATCTTCTCGGCGACGAGGACCTTCACGCGGATGCCACTGCGCGGGGTGGGCCCGCTCGCGGGGGTCACCCCGCCAGCAGCGGCACGCCCGCGTCTAGAAAGACACGCTGGGCGGCCGCCACGCCGGCGCCCAGCTCGAGCTCGTGCCCGAGTTCCCGCAGCGTCATCTCGAATGCCGCGAACGTGAGCACGATGTCGAAGGCGCCGAAGTAGCCGCAGTGCGCCACGCGGGCGATCTTGCCCTTCAGCTGGCCCTGTCCACCGGCGATCGTTATGCCGTAGCGGTCGCGCATCAGCTTGGGCACCTTGGCGCCTTCGATCGTGTCGGGCAGCTTGATGGCGGTGACCACGTTGGCGGTCTCGTCGTCGGGGCCGAACGGCTCGAGCTCGAGCGCCCGCACCGCCTCGCGGGCCGCGCGACCGAGCAGCTCGTGACGCTCGAAGACCTGCTCCAGTCCCTCCCGCTCGATCATGCCGAGCGCCACGTCCAGCGCCAGCACCAGGCCAACGGCGGGGGTGAACGGGCTGTCCGGCGGGTCCTTGCGCTGACCGGCGACCGTGCGGCCCCAGTCGAAGAAGTAGCGCCCGGGCCCGCCGCCGGCCGCGCGCTCGAGCGCACGCTCGCTCGGGCTGGCGAAGCCCAGGCCGGGCGGCGACATCAGCGCCTTCTGCGACCCCGACACCACCACGTCGACCCCCCATTCGTCCTGGGGCAGCGGTACCGCTCCCAGGCCGGAGACAGCGTCGACTGCGATCAGCGCACCGCGGCGGTGCGCGACCTCGGTGAGCTCGCGCACGTCGTTGACGACCCCGGTCGATGTCTCGGACAGCGTGGTGAACACCAGCTCCACGTCGGGATCTGCCTGCAGCCGGCGGTCGAGCTCGGCGGGGTCGACCTTGTTGCCCCAGCCGGCCTCGTAGTGCACCGTGCGGGCGCCGAAGGCGTCGCAGAGCTCAGCCCAGCGCTCGCCGAACTTGCCGCACGAGGCCACCAGGGCCGGCTCGCCCGCGCGCACCAGGTTGGCGACCGCGGATTCCATGCCTCCAGTGCCGGAGGCCGAGAACACGAGCACCTCATTGGCGGTGCCGAATACGCGCTTGAGCCGCTCCAGCACGCGCGCATAGACCTCGATGAAGGCCGGCGCGCGGTGGTAGAGCATGGGCGCGGCCATGACCTCGGAGACCGCGGGCGGCAGCGGCGTCGGCCCCGCGGTCATCAGGTACTGCTTCAGGTACGGGTTCGCCATCGGACGGGCGAGAATAGCGCAGCCCCCGCCAGCCGCCGGCGCGCTCAGACGCCGCCGGTGGAAGCTGCACGCGATGGCCGCGACGCGCCCGTCCGGCGCACTATGCCAACAGCCCCGCGGCCAGTCGCAGAGCGCCCAGCGCCAGCGCCGCGGAGGTGGAGTCGAACGGACCGCCTCCCCCACCTCCGCCGTCCTGCGCGTCGTTGATCGCGGCGACCAGCACGATGATCCAGCCCGCAGTGGCGAACAGCGAGAGCACGAGCGTGACGATCCCGATCACGAAGCCCGCCTGGGCCAGGCCGCGGTGCTTGCGGGTCCTGCCCTCGTCGACGGCGCGCTTGCCCTTGCGCGAGTAGTGGATCCCGAACGGGGCGGCGACGAGCGTGAGCACGCAGACGAAGCCGAACGTCATCACGAGCAGCGCCCCGGACACCACCGACGTCACGAAGCCCGCCACCGCCGCGCCATTGTCGGGCTCGGGCGGCCCGGGCCGGTAGTAGGGCCAGGGCGGGGGCGGCTGCTGCCAGCCCGCTTGCCACCCCTCTCCTTGCCAGCCGGGCGGCGGAGGCGATTGGGCCGGCGGCGGAGGCTCGCCCGCCGGCGGCGGAGGTTCGGCCGCTGGCGGCGGAGGTTCGGCCGCCGGCGGCCCGCCCGGCTCCACCAGCTGCGGCTCCGGTCCCGGCGGCTGCGGGGGCAGGAACTCGCCTCGGCCGCCCGATTCCACGTCAGAACTCCGTGTCGATCCAGTCCATCATCGCGCGCAGCTCGCGGCCCTCGCGCTCGACCTGATGGTCCTGCTGCTCGCGGCGCATGCGCTGGAAGTTCTCCTGGCCGGCCTTGTTCTCTGCGATCCACTCACGCGCGAACTCGCCCGACTGGATCTCGTCGAGGATCCGGCGCATCGCCTGGCGGGTGGGGTCGCCGACCACGCGCTTGCCACGGGTCAGGTCACCGTACTCGGCGGTGTTCGAGATCGAATAGCGCATGCCGGTGATGCCCTTCTCGTACATCAGGTCCACGATCAGCTTGAGCTCGTGCAGGCACTCGAAATAGGCGAGGCGCGGGTCATAGCCGGCGTCGACGAGCGTCTCGTAGCCGGCGCGAACCAGCTCGGTTACACCGCCGCAGAGCACCGCCTGCTCACCGAACAGGTCGGTCTCGGTCTCGTCCTTGAACGAGGTCTCGATGACGCCCGCTCGGGTGCAGCCGATGCCCTTCGCGTAGGCCAGCACCACCTCGCGCGCGCTGCCGCTGGCGTCCTGGTGGATCGCCACCAGCCCCGGCACGCCGTTGCCCTCGAGGAACTGGCGCCGCACGAGGTGGCCGGGGCCCTTTGGGGCCACCATGCCGACGTCGACCTCCGGCCCAGTGTCGATCTGACCGAAGTGGATCGAGAAGCCGTGCGCGAACATCAGCAGGTTGCCGGGCGCGATGCCGTCGCTGATCTCCGACTCCCACACCTCGGCCTGCTTCTCGTCCGGCAGCAGCACCATCACCACGTCGCCGTGGCTCGCCGCGTCCGCGACCGGCTCGACACGCAGTCCCTCGCCGCGCGCCTTCTCGGCCGAGGAGGAGCCTTCGCGCAGGCCCACGACCACGCTCGCCCCGGAGTCCTTCAGGTTGAGCGCGTGGGCGTGGCCCTGCGACCCGTAGCCGAGGATGGCCACGGTGCGGCCCTCGAGCACGCCGAGGTCTGCGTCGCGGTCGTAGATCACGGGCGGAGACTCTAGGGGACGATCTCGTCGCGAAGCAGCTTTCCGGCGCGGTTGCGCGGCAGCCCGGCGACGGGCTCCACCCGCTTGGGCAACTTGAACGGGGCGAGCCGCGCGCGGCAGTGCTCGATCAGCGCGGCCTCGCCGACCGGCTCGCGCAGCACGACGAACGCGGTCACGGCTTCCCCCCATTCCGGGTCGGGTAGCCCGAGCACGGCCGCGTCGGCCACCGCCCGGTGCGAGAGCAGCGCCTCCTCCACCTCGGCCGGGGCCACGTTCTCGCCGCCGGTCACGATCAGCTCCTTGATCCGGCCGTCCACGTGCAGCAGCCCGTCGCCGTCGAGCCGGCCGCGGTCGCCGGTGTGCAGCCAGCCGTCGGCCGCCATGGATGCCCGGGCCACCATCGGCCCGCGGACGAGGATCTCGCCGTCCGCGCCGATGCTCAGCTCGACGCCGCGCAGAGGTCGGCCGGGAGTCCCCGCCACGACGTGGGAGCAGCTCTCGGTCATGCCGTACACGGGCACCACCGGCAGGCCCTGTCCGGCCGCCCACTCGACCAGCCCGCGCGGGATCGG
>Ga0126310_10000580_pt1 | contig 12957 bp, 15 predicted proteins | sample Plot60_FD_92540 | JGI IMG/M metagenome (GOLD analysis project Ga0126310, IMG submission 92540) | Serpentine soil microbial communities from UC McLaughlin Reserve, CA, USA - Plot60 | ecosystem: Environmental > Terrestrial > Soil > Grasslands | place: USA: UC McLaughlin Reserve, Lake County... | reverse complement strand
GACCGGTGGCCGCACACCTTTAGCGGCGGGGCTGGAGAAGGCGGCGGAGGTCTTGATGCGCGAACGAACACGGGAGAAAGAGCGGCGTCCCCTGCTCGTGATCCTCACCGACGGGCGGGCTACGGCTGGGCCGGACCCGCGCGGCGCGGCGGCGGGGCTGCGGCGGCTCGGGGCCGCGTCGGTCGTGGTGGACACGGAGCAAGGCTACGTGAGGCTCGGGATGGCAGGGACGCTTGCCGAGGCGCTCGAGGCGCGGTGCCTGCGCCTCGAGGAGCTGCGGGCGGACACGCTGGTCGAGCTGGTGGAGAGGAGGCGGGTAGCGTGAGCGAGGTTACGGAGTCCCGGGAGCCGCGCGAGAGGCGGTTGCGGCGCAGGTCGAACAGGGAGCGCCCGCTCCTCGTCGTGAACACCGGCCATGGCAAGGGAAAGAGCACGGCGTCGTTCGGAGTCATGCTCCGGGGATGGGCCCGCGGCTACCGCGTCGGCGTCTACCAGTTCGTCAAGAGCGGCAAGTGGAACGTCGGGGAGCAAAAGGCCGCCGAAGCTCTCGGAAACATAGACTGGTTCAAGATGGGTGACGGCTGGACTTGGACTTCCAAAGACCTTGTCGAGAGCGCGGACAAGGCGCGCGAGGGCTGGGAGGAGGTCAAGCGGCGGCTCGCCGACGAGACCTACGACATGCTCCTCCTCGACGAGTTCACCTACCCGATGAAGTTCGGCTGGGTGGACACAGCGGAGGTAGTCGAGGTTCTCAATAACCGACCGGGTTTCCAGCACGTCATCATCACGGGCCGCGACGCGCCGCAGGAACTCGTCGAGATAGCCGACCTCGTTAGCGAGGTCAGGAAGATCAAGCACCCCTTCGACGAGGGCTACCGCGGGCAGAAGGGGATCGAGTGGTAGATACACCTCGCATCGTCGTCGCCGGAACCCACTCGGGAGCAGGTAAGACCACCGTCGCCTCCGGCCTTATGGCCGCGCTCGCCAGGGAGCCGTGGGGCCTCCGCGTCGCCCCCTTCAAGGTCGGCCCGGACTTCATAGACCCCTCCTACCACGCCCTAGCCACCGGCCGGCCGGGCCGCAACCTCGACGCCTTCCTCTCAGGCCCCGAGTTCATAGCCCCACTCTTCGCCCACGGCTCGCGAGGCGCAGACGTCGCGGTGGTGGAGGGTGTGATGGGCCTCTTCGACGGCAAGAGCGGCGCCGGGGAGTACGCCTCTACCGCCCACGTCGCGAAGCTGCTCGAGGCGCCGGTCGTGCTGGTAGTGGACGCTTCGGCCATGGCCCGGACTGCTGCGGCCGTGGTGCACGGGTACGCGACCTTCGACCCGGAGGTACGGGTTGCCGGTGTGATCCTGAACCGCGTCGGATCGCCGACCCACGAAAGAATGCTCCGCGAGGCTATAGCCCCCCTGAACATCCCCGTCCTCGGTGTCCTGCGCCGCGACGCCAGCATCGGAACTCCCGATCGCCACCTCGGCCTCGTGCCCGCCTCCGAGCGCCACGATGACGCCCGCGCCGCCCTCGACGCCGCAACAGCGACGATCTCCCGCTCCTGCGACGTCGACGCCATACTGCGGCTCGCCCGTTCCGCCGGACGCCTGGACGCGGAGCCCTGGAGCCCCGAGGCCACCGAGCCAGGATCACCAACGCGCGTCGCGGTCGCGGCCGGACCTTCCTTCAGCTTCATCTACGAGGAGAACCTGGAGCTGTTGCGTGGAGCGGGGGCGGAGGTCGCCTTCTTTGACCCCACATCCGACGAGGATCTCCCGGAGGGCACCGACGCCATCTATCTTGGCGGCGGTTTCCCGGAGACCTATGCCGGGGCTCTCGCGGCGAACAAGCCCATGAAACAACAAGTGCGCCGGTTCGCGGTGGAGGGAAAGCCCATCGTCGCCGAGTGCGGCGGCCTCTTGTATCTGGTTGATGAGCTGGACGGACACCGGATGTGCGGCGTCCTCGACGCGATAGCCGGGATGACGGATCGCCTCACCCTGGGCTACAGGGAGGCGCGCTCCCCTCACGACTCGCCGCTCGCGGCAGCAGGGACCCGTGTGTGCGGCCACGAGTTCCACTACTCGGCCGTCGAGCCGGGGGCGGGGGAGAGGCCGGCATGGGAACTCGAAGGCCGCGGACCGGAGGGTTTCGTCTCGGGCGGAGTGCACGCGAGCTACCTGCACCTGCACTGGGCGGCGACGCCGGAGATCCCGCGGAGGCTCGTGCGGGCCGCCCTCGAGAGCGCTGCGGTGAGGGCGTGAGCGGGCGTCTGATCGGGGTCGGCGTAGGCCCGGGAGATCCGGAGCTCCTGACCCTCAAGGGCCTGCGCGCCCTGCGCGAAGCAGACCACGTCTTCGTTCCCGTCGGCGACACCGGCGAGACCGGCCGCGCCGAGAGAGTCGTGCAGGCCCACCTGGATAACGAGCGAACGCGCCGCCTGCTCTTCGCCCTCTCCGACGACGCCTCCGCTCGTGCCGAGAACTGGGAACGGGCCGCGAGAGAGGTCTCCGAACCCCTCCGGCGCGGCGAGACCTGCGCCTTCGCTACCATCGGGGATCCGAATGTGTACTCCACTTTCATATACCTTGCCCGCGCTGTGAAGCAGTATGTACCTGAAGTAGATGCCGAGACTGTGCCGGGGATCACGGCGATGCAGGACCTGGCCGCGAGGAGCGGCACGGTGCTGCTCGAAGGTGACGAGCGGCTGGCGCTTCTGCCCTTTACCGCGGGTGAAAACGCTTTACGTAGCGCGTTATCCGGCTTCGAGACAGTAGTGTGCTACAAGGGTGGGAGCCGGCTGCAGGAGGTGCTGGAGGTTGCCGCCGAGACGGGACGGTTTGAAGATGCAATCTACGGTTCACGGTTAGGTATGGAAGGTGAAGAGGTGATGCCTGCGAGTGAGGTCGTAGGGCGGGAGGGGCCTTATCTGTCGACTTTGATCTTTACGCTGAGGGGGCGCGAGTTTGGGTAAGGTGTGGTTCATCGGGGCGGGGCCTGGGGCACCGGACCTTCTGACCGTACGCGGGGCGCGGCTCATAGGTGAGGCTGAAGTCGTGATCTGGGCCCGGAGCCTGGTGAACGAGGGCGTGCTGGAGCACGCGAGTCCTGGCGCGGAGGTCGTCGAATCCACCACGATCCCTCTTGAAGGCGTGCGCCAGCTCTATGAGAGGGCTGTAGCGGAGGATCTGAGGGTGGCCAGGATTCACTCCGGCGACCCGAGCATCTACGGCGCGGTGATGGAGCAGGTGGAGCTCTGTGAAGAGATCGGGCTCGAGTGGGAGATCGTACCCGGCGTCTCCTCGCTCGGGGCGGCCGCGGCGGCCATCGGACGGGAGCTGACGGTGCCCGAGGTCTCACAGTCGGTGATCCTGACGCGCAGAGCCAGCCGCACCCCGATGCCGGAGGGCGAGGAGATACGGAGCTTCGCCGCCCACGGGACGATGATGGCGATCTTCCTCTCCGCCGCCCGGCCGCGTGCTTTGCAGGAGGAACTCATAGATGGCGGCTACGCCCCGGATACGCCATGCGCGGTCGTCTACAAGGCGAGCTGGCCGGACGAGCTGGTCATCGAGTGCCCGCTGGGGGAGCTGGCCGACCGCATCAGGGAGGCTGGGTTCACGCGGCAGGCCCTGATCCTGGTCGGCCCGGGTCTCGCGGCAGGTGGAACCCGTTCCCACCTATACAGCCCGCAGTTCTCCCATATGTTCCGCCGGGCCGAGGAGAGGGAAGATGCCTCCTGACCGGAAGCTGCGCGAGCCTGCCATGCCCCCAAGCGTGGCGCGGATCAGGGACGAGAAGCTCAGGACCGGCTGGACCACCGGGACCTGCGCCGCCGCCGCAGCCAAGGCCGCCTCGAAGGCTCTCATCACCGGGGAGCCGCAGAGTAGGGTGGAGGTAAGGCTTCCCAGGAAGGGTGAGGACCGGCGCGTCGCCTTCGAGGTCGAGCGGTGTGAGGTGGAGGAGGGCGGAGCCTGGGCAGAGGCTGTCGTCGTCAAGGACGCGGGCGACGACCCTGACGTGACGCATGGGGCGCATCTTACGGTTTGCGTCTCGTGGAAGGAGGAGCCGGGGATCACGCTAGATCGGGGAGAGGGGGTGGGCGTGGTCACGAAGCCGGGGTTGGGGCTGCCTGTCGGTGGTCCTGCGATAAACGACGTCCCGCGCCGTATGATCTCCTACTCCGTCGAGGAGGTCCTGCAACCAAACGAGCGCGGCGTGCGCGTGGTGGTGAGCGTGCCAGGCGGCGAGGAGATGGCCGAAAAGACCACGAACGCCCGGCTTGGTATCGTCGGCGGCATCTCCATCCTCGGGACGACCGGCATCGTGCGTCCCTTCTCGACCGCCGCGTGGGCCGCGAGCGTGGTGCAGGCGGTTGACGTCATGGGCGCGCAGGGCCTTGACACTTTCGTCCTCTCGACCGGCGGACTCACCGAGAGGGCCGCGATGCGCCTCCTGCCCGACCTCGAGGAGGTCTGCTTCATCGAGGTCGGGGACTTCACCGGGCAGGCCATAAAAGGAGCGGTCAAGACCGGGCTCAGGCGCGGCTTCTTCGTCGGGATGGCGGGGAAGCTGACGAAGCTGGCCGCGGGCGTCATGATGACCCACTGGACCCGCTCGAAGGTGGACAACGAGCTCCTCGCGGAGATCACAGAGGAGGCCAGTGGCCACGCACAACTCGTCGAGGAGGTGAAAGGGGCCAACACCGCCCGCCACGCCTACGAGCTGTGGCGTGCGGCGAGCCTGGAGCAGGCACCGCACCTCCTCTGCGGGCGGGTAGCGGAGAACCTCCGCGAGTACGCCGGTGGCGACCTCGAGATGCACGCCATCATGGTGGACTTCGACACCCTGGAGCCGGTCGGCGCGAGCCCCGGCGCTCTGGAGCTGACGGCCTGGAGCAAGCGATGAGCCGCATAACCGTCATAGGTCTCGACGGCGGTCCGCTGAGCGCGGAGGCGGAGACCCTGCTTCGGGAGGCCGTGCTCGTGTTCGGGGGGAAACGGCATCTGGCGGCTCTCGCCGTCGAGCCGGGGCGGTCGGCTGTTCTAGAGGGTGACCTCTCGGGGGCGCTCGCGAGCGTCGAGCGGGCCACGGGACCGGTCGTGGTGCTCGCCTCCGGGGACCCCGGCTTCTTCGGCATCGTGCGCCTGCTCGGGGAGCGGTTCGGCGCAGGGAGCCTGCGCGTCCTCCCCGGCATATCCTCGGTTGCGCTCGCCTTCGCACGCGCCGGCCTCTCGTGGGACGATGCCGTCACGGTCAGCGCCCACGGCCGCGACCCGCGCTGCGCGGTCAACGTCTGCAGGGCGCGCCCGAAGGTCGCGGTTCTCACCTCCCCGGAGTTCGGCCCAGCCGGGCTCGCGCGTGAGCTGGAGGGGTGGGGGCGGGCCTTCTTCGTCGCCGAGAGGCTCGGTGAGGCGGACGAGCGGACCTTCCGCGGCGACGCCGCCGCGGTCGTGGGGGAGGAGTGGAGGGACCCCAGCGTGGTCCTGGTTCTCGACGAGGCGCGGGTCGCTAGTATGAAGCGATGGGTCTCCTCCGGCCTGGAAGGCCCCGGGCGGTGGGCGTTGCCCGAGGACAGCTTCGAGTACCGGTCGGGCATGATCACCAGATCCGAGACTCGCGCCATCGCTCTCGCGCGCCTCGGTCCCGGTCCTGGCGACCTGATCTGGGACGTCGGCGCAGGCAGCGGCTCCGTCTCCATCGAATCCGCTCGCCTCGGCGCAGCTGCGATAGCCGTCGAGCGCGACCCCGAGAGCTGTGCCCGCGTCCGCAACAACGCCGCCCGCCACGGCGTCTGCGTCCGGCTCGTCGAAGGCGAAGCACCCGATGCGCTCCGGGACCTGCCGGACCCCGACACTGTGTTCGTCGGGGGATCTGGGGGTGGCTTCGAGGAGATCGTCGAGCTCTGCGCCGTCCGGGCGCGGCGTGCGGTGGTCATCACCCTCGTCACCCTGGAGCGGGTCATCCCGGCGGGCAAGATACTAGAGGATTGCGGCCTTGAGGTCGAGACTACCTTTATGCAGGCTTCTCGCGTAAAGGGCATCGGAGAATTGCACCGCTTCGATGCTATGACTCCCGTCTTCATCGTCTCGGGGAGGAAGCCGTGATCGGGCTCGTCGCTGCGACCGCGAACGGCCGCAGGAACGCCGCGCACGTCAAACAATTATGGCCCGACGTCCGCCTTTACGAAGGGAAGCCGAAAGAGGCGCTACGCCGGGCGTGGCAGGAGTGCGACGCCATTGTCCTCTTCCTCGCCGTCGGGGCCGCTGTGCGCCTCGTTGCGCCGCTGCTCGAGGACAAGCGCCTCGACCCCGGCGTGGTGTGCGTGGACGACGCCGGGAGGTTCGCCGTCGCGCTCGCCGGAGGACACGGGGGCGGCGCGAACGCGCTGGCCGGGCGCGTGGCGGACTCTCTGGGTGCCACGCCGGTCGTCACCACGGCGAGCGACGTCACGGACGTTCCGGCGCTGGACTCGCTCGGCGCTGGCCTTGGTTTCGAGATAGAAGAAGTAGGCTCGGACCTCGCGGCGGTGGGGGCGGCGCTCGTCTGCGGTGAGCGGGTCAACCTCGTCTCGGACGTTCGCTGGCCGCTCGGGCCGCTGCCGGAGAACGTGGTGCGCGCGAACGAGCTTCAGGCGCCCATGATCCTCATCTCCGACCGGACCGTGAGCGTTCCGCGTCCCGCCGTCGTGTATCGTTCGCCGTCGCTCGTCGCCGGCGTCGGGTGCAGCCGGGGCGCGAAGGCAGCGGAGATCCTGGATCTCCTCGACCGGTCGCTCGAAGAGGCCGGCCTCTCGAAGAAGAGCGTCGCGTCGCTGGCGAGCGTAGAGGCGAAGTCGGACGAGGCCGGGCTGCTGGAGGCAGCCGAGGAGCTCGGCGTGCCGCTCCGGTTCCACACCGCCGAAGCGCTGTCGAGGATGGCTGTGCCGAACCCTTCGTCCGTCGTGAAGGACGCCGTCGGGACGCCGAGCGTCGCGGAGGCGTCGGTGCTCGCGAGCGGGGCGAAACTCGTAATGGAGAAGCGGAAGTCCGGGATGGCCACCGTGGCCGTGGGCAGGCTGTCGGCGCGGGGCAGGCTCTTTCTCGTCGGGCTCGGGCCTGGGGACGACGCCCTGATCCCACCTCTCGCTCGCGACGCCCTCGCCGCCTCCGGGCTGGTCGTCGGCCTCGGGCAGTACGTCGACCGTATACGGCACTTGCTGCGTCCGGGGACGCGCCTCTCGACGCCGCCGCTCGGGAGCGAGGTCGCTCGTGCCAGAGAGGCCCTCGCCGAAGCCCGGGCCGGAGAAAGCGTCGCGCTGGTGTCGAGCGGCGACGCAGGCGTCTACGCGATGGCATCTCCGGCTCTGGAGCTGGCAGGCGACGACGTTGACGTTACCGTCGTCCCGGGGGTCACGGCGGCGCAAGCTGCGGCTTCGTTGCTTGGCTCGCCATTGGGGCACGACCACTGTTCGATCAGCCTCTCGGACCTCCTTACTCCCTGGGAGCTCATCCAGGAGCGGGTGCGGGCCGCCGCGGAGGCGGACTTCGTCCTCTCGCTGTACAACCCGCGCTCCAGGGGCCGCGACTGGCAGCTCGGGAAGGTGCAAAAGCTACTGCTAGATCACCGCTCTCCCGACACCCCGGTCGGCGTCGTCAGGGACGCCTTCCGCGAGGGGCAGAGCGTGATCCTGACGGACCTCGGCTCCCTGCGGCCAGGGAGCGTGGACATGCACACGACGGTTATCGTGGGGAACTCCCGGACGGAGGTTCGCGCCGGGCGCATGGTGACTCCGCGGGGGTATGGGGTATGAGGGTCTTCACCGTGACGAATCTGTGCGCCGGCTGCGGGGCCTGCATAAGGACCTGCCCGGAGAAGGCGATCCAACCCGCCCCTAGAGGTTATCCTTCACCCCTGATCGTCTTCGAGGATCGTTGCACGGGCTGCGCCGAGTGCGCTGAGGTCTGCCCTGTCGCGGCGTGCGTAGAAGTCATAATATCGGAGAGAGAATGAGACGCGTTCACCCCATAGAGGCCGAGAGCTACCGGATCCTGCGCGAACAGGTGGACCTCTCGCACCTCGGACCGCTCTCGCGCGCGGTGGCGGAGCGCGTGATCCACGCCTCCGCCGACCTGGAGTACGCCGAGAGCCTGGTCTTCGACGAGGCGGCCCTGAGGCACGGTATCGAAGCCCTGCGCCGGGGCGCCAGGGTCGTGACGGATGTTGGGATGGTCGCCGCGGGCATCATGGCGCGCGAAGCCCTCTGCTTCGTCTCCGACCCGCGCGCGCGGCTGCTGGCGGAGCACCTGGACATAACGCGCTCCGCGGCGGGGTTCAGGCTCGCGGAGAAAGAGGCGGGCTTCGATGCTGTCTGGGTCGTGGGGAACGCGCCGACGGCGCTCTTCGAACTGCTGGAGATGGATGCCAGGCCGGCGCTCGTCGTCGGGCTGCCGGTTGGGTTCGTCGGGGCGGCCGAGTCAAAGGAGAGGTTAATCCGGAGCGGGTTGCCCGCAGTAGCTAATCACGGCCCCAAGGGTGGGTCTGCGGTCGCGGCGGCGGCGCTGAACGCACTCTTGTACTTCGAGGAGGAACGATTTGAGGCATCTACGCCCCGCGGCGAACGGGAAGAGGACTACGAGTAGCAGCCGAGACCCCGCGCTCCTCATCGTCGGGCACGGTAGCCGCGACCCGCGCGGCGCCGGGGAGTTCCACGAACTCGTCTCCCTGGTGCGTGACCGCGCCCCTGTGCCCGTTGAGGGCGGCTTTATAGAGCTCTCGCGGCCCCCCATCTCCGAGTGCGTGAACCGCCTGAGGGAGAGTGGCGCCCGCGAGATCTCCGCCGTCCCCCTCATGCTCCTCGCCGCCGGCCACGCCAAGGACGACGTCCCGGCGACCCTGGTGCGCGAGAAGATGAGCCACTCCGACTTGGACTTCCACTACGGCCGCGCCCTCGGCATTCGCCCCGAGCTCCTGCAACTTATGGACGAGCGCATCTCCGCCGTCGTCCCCGAAGAGGAGAAGGAAGAGACCGCCATCCTGGTAGTGGGCCGGGGCTCCTCCGACCCGGATGCGAACAGCGACCTGGCGAAGATGGCCCGGCTCTTCTTCGAGGGCCGGCCTTATCCCCTCGTCGAGACGGCCTTCGTGAGCCTCGCTCCCCCGAGCGTGCCCGAAGCGCTGGAGCGTTGCAGGAGGCTTGGCGCCACGCGCGCCGCCGTCTTCTCCTACTTCCTCTTCACCGGCGTCCTCGAAGAGCGCATCAGGGAACAGAGCAAGGATTTCGCTGAAGATAACCCCGGCGTCGAAGTGCGATACGCTGGCTACTTCGGGCCCGACGCGAGGGTGGCGGCCGTGATCCTGGAGCGCTACCGCGAGTCTTTCGAGGGCGACATTCGCATGAACTGCGACGTCTGCGTACACCGCGTCGCCCTCCCCGGCTTCGAGGAGAAGGTCGGCGCCCCCGCCACGCCCCACTACCACCCCGACGAGCTCGGCCACTCCCACGGCCACCATCACCACTAGCCGTGGCGTTCGAGGACCGGGTAAAGGAGCTGGCTGAGGAGGTCGACCCCGCCGACGCGTCCGCGACGGAGAGGGCCCGCGAACTGCACCGGCGTCTCCTCAAGCCGCCGGGGAGCCTTGGCCGGCTCGAGAGCCTCGGCGTCCGGCTCGCGGGGATGGCGGGCGTGTGCCCGCCACCGGTACCCGAGAACCCGGCGGTTGTAGTCTGCGCCGGCGACCACGGCGTGCTCGCCCAAGGCGTCTCGCCGTGGCGGAAAGAGGTAACCGCGGCGATGGTCGAGAACTTTTGCGCAGGAGGCGCGGCCGTCAACGCCCTCGCCAGGACCGTGGGCGCGCGGGTCAGCGTGCTGGACGTCGGCGTCGCCTCTGAGTTCGAACGTCACCCTCTCCTGCGTGGCGCGAAGGTGAGGCCAGGGACAGGCGACCTGAGCGAGAGCGTGGCGATGAGTCGGGAGGAGGCCGCGCGGGCGGTGCTCGCGGGAGCAGGCGTCGCCGAGGAGCTCGTCGAGAGCGGCGGCGTGGATCTGTTCGTGACAGGGGACATGGGGATCGGGAACACTACCCCCGCCGCCTGCCTCATCGCCGCCTTCACCGGACGTCCGGCGCGGGAGGTGACAGGCCGCGGCACCGGTATAGACGATGCGACGTTCGAGCGGAAAACGGGGGTGGTGGAGAGGGCTCTGGAGCTGCACAGCCCGGATCCCGGGGACCCTGTAGGCACGCTCGCCGCGCTCGGCGGACTGGAGCACGCGGCGCTCGTCGGTGTGATCCTGATGGGCGCCGTCTACGGCACCCCCGTCCTCCTCGACGGCGTCGTCTCGAACTCGGCGGCGCTCGTCGCCCGAACTCTCGCGCCTCATTCGGTGGACTACCTGGTAGCCGGGCATCTCTCGGTCGAGCCAGGCGCCCGGGTCGCGCTGGAGAAGCTCGGCCTCGAGCCGCTCCTTGACCTGGAGATGCGCCTCGGCGAAGGAACCGGCGCCCTGCTCGCCGTGCCGCTCGTGCAGGCCGCCTCCCGGGTGCTCGTCGAAATGAAAACTCTGGAAGAAGCGGGGATAGCCTGAGCGAGTTGAGCCGGGAGGCGATCGAGGACCTCGGGAGCCCGCTGGCGGCGAAGGTCGAGCTGCACGAGGAGGTGGACTCGACGCAGCAGCGCGCCCGCGAGCTCGCCCGCGCCGGCGCCCCCCACGGGACGCTCGTGGTCTCGAAGATACAGTTCGGCGGGAGGGGCCGTCTCGGGCGGAGGTGGGGCTCGCCGGTCGGCGGGCTCTGGATGTCGCTCGTGCTGCGGCCGGGGATCTCCAGCCGGGTAGCGGCTCGCGTCACGCAGACCGCGGCGGTTGGGGTAGCGAAGGGTTTGCGGGAGATGGGGGTGGAGGCGGAGATCAAGTGGCCCAACGACTTGCTCGTGGACGGGCGCAAGATCTGCGGCATCCTCGCCGAATCCAGCGTCGAGAGCGTCCCCGTGGCGGCGAAGAAGGTCGGGGCGGGAGAGAGACGCCGCGTGGACTTCGTCGTCCTCGGCGTGGGTCTCAACGCCAACCTGGATCCCAAAGACCTCGGAGTTCCGGAGAACGAGGCAGCTACCCTGCGCTCCGAGCTCGGTCACGACGTGGACATGCTCGCGCTCCTTGAATCCCTGCTCTCCCACCTCGACTTCGAGCTCGGGAGGATAGAGGACTTCGGGGTCGTCCTCGACGACTGGCGGGCGCTTAACTGCACCCTGGGTGAGCGGGTGCGCGTCCGCAGGTTCGGGGAGGCGCTTGAGGGGGAGGCCCTGGATCTCGGCCCCGAGGGGGCGCTCCTCCTGGGAACACGCAACGGCGTAATCGAGCTGTTCGAAGGCGAGGTCGAACAACTCCGCCGCCAGGGGACCTGAATATGCGCGTGGCCTGCGCCCAGTACGCCATCCGCGACGGAGACCCGGACCGCAACCTCGAACGCTCCCTCCACTTCATCCGACAAGCGGCCGTGGAAGGAAAGGATCTCATCGTCTTGCCCGAGCTGGCGAACTCGGGCTGCGACCTGCGTTCCCGCGAGCGGGCTATGGCCTTCGCGGAGCACATCCCCGGCGGCCCGACGGTCGAAGCGTGGAGAAATGTGGCGGAAGGGTCGGGTATCCACATGGTTGGCGGGTTGCTGGAGAGGGAGGGAGACACCCTGCACAACTCTGCTGTCTTGCTGGGACCCCAGACGTTCGGACGCTACCGCAAGACGCACCTCTGAGACAGGGAGAAGGTCCTGTACGAGCCGGGCCGCGAGCTCCCGGTGTTCGACACGCTGCTCGGGAAGATCGGACTCCTGGTTTGCTACGACGCCTGGTTCCCCGAAGCTGCCCGCACCCTCGCCGTGAAGGGAGCCCGGATTCTGTGCGTCTCCTCCAACGCCCCCGGCGACTGGGTCCCTGAGCACCAGCTTCGGGGACACCTCACCATGCTCGACGTCCACTGCATCGCCGCCGCCAACAGGGTCGGGGACGGCTACCTGGGACGCAGCTGCGTATTTGACGTCACGGGAGGCGTCCTCGCGCTCGCGGGCGAGACGGAAGAGGGTTTGATCTGCGCCGACGTAAATCCAGATAGAGCCCGGCGCGAGAAGCGGCTAACGGACCTCTCCCACTCTTTCGAGGACCGGAACCCGACGGTCTACGAAGGTGAGAGCCAGGAAGACACCGGGACGGGTGTGGTTACTCTACCTCTTCAATTTCTTCTTCAATCTCTTCCTCTATCGCCGCTGCCGAGGTCGCCCTGAAGATCAAGACCTTCCCCCTCTCGGGGTAGTCCACGATCTCGACCTCTCCGGTAACGGCCACCTGCTCGCCCACGATCTCCTGCGCGTTCTGAACCGCCGACATGTCCATCTCGACCTCCAGCACATAGCCGGTGTGCTCGCCCTCGGACTCGTCAACAACGTTCCCTCGAAGCTGTCCTTCTAGATACGCCATGTGCCACCTCCTATTTGGTTTCTTCCTACAGCGTCATATTATCGGAAGCCTGGTCTCAAGCCCGGCGTTGTCTTCGTAGTGGAGGAGAAGAAACAAGGAGACCGTCTGGTAAATCCCTGCGATTTGCAGAATAGGAACAGAGTGCGCCTGGAAGGATTCGAACCTCCGACTCGCGGTTTAGGAATGCGTCCCCACAGCTCCTGTGGCGTCCTAGTCAGTTGGCGAATACCGCTTGTTTACAGGGTTTTCGACGATTCTGGGGCTTCCGTTTTCCTGCTCAGTCCGGCTCAGTTCTGGCCCGGTTGCAGTACGATTGCAGTATATTATTGCTCTCTGAAGGTGGGGTCGTAGAGTAGGCGTGAGGGACGCGCCAACGAGAGGAAGGAGCGAAGCGATGGACCAGCCAACCGCACGGAGTTGCGCGCCGCGCGGCGCATCCGCGAGGGTCGTTACGAGCCCTTCCAGCTGATCGGCTATGGCCACCGTCCGGGCCGGGGCTTTCGGGCTCCGGCCCACGG
>Ga0126310_10000579_pt1 | contig 12964 bp, 12 predicted proteins | sample Plot60_FD_92540 | JGI IMG/M metagenome (GOLD analysis project Ga0126310, IMG submission 92540) | Serpentine soil microbial communities from UC McLaughlin Reserve, CA, USA - Plot60 | ecosystem: Environmental > Terrestrial > Soil > Grasslands | place: USA: UC McLaughlin Reserve, Lake County... | reverse complement strand
GCCGGCCCGGACCACGGACGGCAGTGACGGCGCCGACGGCGCCGGGGACCGGCCGCCTCCGCGGCCCAAGCCGAAGCGCCAGCGTCAACGCAAGAAGCACGGGAGGCGTTAGCGAATGGCCATGCTCGTCTGGGTGATGATGGGAATCGCGATCTGGCACTTCATGGTCTTCGTGCCCGACCGCTTCTGGGGCGGGATCGTGGGCGCCTTCCTCGTCGCCATCGTCGGCGCGGCCCTGTTCGGGTTCATCGCGAATGGCGCCACCATCCCGGGGCGCAACGACACGGAGCTCGTGCAGGCCCTGATCGCCGTTCCGGGCGCCCTGATCGCGCTCGGCGCCTCGTGGGTCTACGGCTCGCGCCTGGAGCAGCGCACCAGCCGGGCGTAGCCGCCCGTTCCATCCGGCACCGGGGCGACCATCGGGCACATGCCCGAGCCCCCCGCGCACTGGAGCTGTGACCCGTATTCGGTCGCCGCTGCGCATTCTCTAGCGGGGGAGCTCGGGCTTCACCCTGTCACGGCCTCGGTCCTCGTCAGGCGCGGGTACGACACGCCCGAGGCGGCGTGCCGGTTCCTCGCCGCGGCGGACAGCCACGACCCGTCGCTGATGCCGGGTCTCGCGGCCGCGGTCGAGGTCATCATGCGGCACGTCTCCGCAGGGTCGCGGATCGTGATCCACGGTGACTACGACGTGGACGGCGTCTGCTCGACGGCGGTGCTGGCGCGCGCGCTCGAGCGGCTCGGGGCCGCGCCTGTCTGCGAGCTGCCGAGCCGCTTCGATGACGGGTACGGCCTGTCGATGGCGGGCGTCGAGCGCCAAGCGGCGGCGGGCACGGGCCTGCTGATCACGGTCGATTGCGGGATCACCGCGGTCGACGAGGTCGCCCACGCGCGCGCGCTTGGCATGGATGTCGTCGTCACCGACCATCACCGCCCCGGCGATGCGCTTCCGGATTGCACGATCGCGCACCCCGCGCTCGGCGGCTATCCGTTCCCGGACCTGTGTGCCGCCGGCGTCGCCTACAAGCTCGCCCAGGCGCTCGCCCGTGCGGCCGGTGCCGACCCCGAGACGGCCGAGGAGGACCTCGACCTCGTCGCGCTCGCCACCGTCTGCGACGTCGTGCCGCTCGTCGGCGAGAACCGCCGGATCGTGCGCGACGGGCTGCAGGCGGTCGCGCGCACCCGTAAGCCGGGTCTGCGCGCGCTGATGCGGGTCGCGGCATGCGATCCCGGCGTGGTCGACGCGGGCGGCCTCGGCTTCCGGCTCGGGCCGCGGATCAACGCCGCCGGCAGGATGCGCCGGCCCGATGCCGCACTCGAGCTGCTTCTGACCCGCGACGACGCGCGCGCGGGCGAGATAGCCGGTGAGCTCGATCTGCTCAACAGGGAGCGACAGGACACGGAGATGCGGATCACGTTCGCGGCCGAGTCCGAGCTGGCCGCTCACGCCCACGAGCCGGCGTACGTGCTGGCCGGCGAGGGCTGGCACCCGGGCGTCATCGGGATCGTCGCGTCGCGGCTAGTCGAGCGCCATTGCAGGCCGTGCGTGCTGATCGCGCTCGACGGCGGCGAGGGACGCGGATCGGGGCGCAGCATCTCGGCGTTCGATCTGCACGCCGCACTCACGGCCTGCGCGCCGCACCTTGGCCGCTTCGGCGGGCACCGGATGGCGGCGGGGTTCGACATCGCGGCGGACGCCGTCGACGGCTTCCGCGGCGACTTCGTGAAGCACGCCGCGGGGGCGCTCACGCCGCACGACCTGCGGCCGGTCGAGCGTGTCGACGCGCTGGCTCCCGGCGCGTGCCTCGGCCTCGACCTCGCCGAGGAGCTGCAGCGGCTGGCGCCGTTCGGGCACCGCAACCCGACGCCGACGCTGCTAGTGCCGGCCGCGCGGATCGAAAACGCGCGATCGATGGGAGAGGAGGGGCAGCACGCTCGCTTCACGGTCGCGAGCGGCGGCAGCCGCGCGCGGGCGGTCGCCTTCCGGACGAGCGCACGGTCGCTGGCCGACTGCGCCGGCGAGCCGCGCGACGTGGCGGTGCGGCTCGAGTGCAACGAATGGAACGGCACGGTTGAGCCACGGCTCGTCCTGCGGGCGCTGTGCGAGCCGCGCCCCGGCGCGTTCGACGTGCTGGACGACGCGCTCGGGCTGCGAGAGCACCTCGAGCTGCAGCTCGCGCGACCCACGGCGGCGTCAGCGCCCGCCGCGGCACGCGAGATATGCGACCGGCGCAGGGAGGGGGTCGCCGGTGTTCTCGGCGACCTGCTGGCGAGCGGAGACGACGTCCTGATCGGCTGCACCGAGCCGCAGCGCTGGCGGCGCGGGCTCGACTCGACACTCGCTGGGCTTGCCCGCGGCCGTGCCGTGATCGCGTCATGGGACCTGCTCGGCCTGCTGCCGGCGCTCGCCGAGCCTTATAAGCACGTGTTCGCGCTCGACCCGCCGCCCGCCGAGGACGGCTTCGCGTTCGTCAGCGCGTTGCCAGGCGGCGGCCTGGCCCATTGCGGTTGGGGCGCCGGCGAGGAGGCGGTGGCACGCTCCGCGATCGTGGCCCGCCGCGACCTGCGCGCCACCGTCGCCGTCGTCTACCGCGCGCTGCGCGAGTCAGCGCCCGCGGCCGTGGAGGAGCTCGAGCCGGTCCTCGACGAGCTCGCGCCCCGGGCGGTGTCCGCGCTTGCGCTCCGTGTCCTGCTCGAGGTCTCGCTCATCGAGATGGAACAGGGCCTACTGCGCGTCGCCGACGCGCGGCCGACGGAGCTCGAGCATTCGGCCGCGTACCGGATGCAGCTCGCCTCGCTCGACGCGGCGGCGACGGCGCTGGGCGCGGAGCCGGACGCGGTCGCCGCCTAGTCGCTCTTCCCGTCGTCGTCGCCGATCTCCTGGTCGGCGTCCTTGCCGGCCTCCTTGAGCTCCTGGCCGGCTTCCTTGCCCGCGTCGTCGACGGCCTTGCCCGCTTCTTCGGCTGGGCCTTCGCTGTCGTCGTCCCCGCAGGCCGTAAAGCCCACTCCGCTGAGCCCGATCACGCCTGCCGCGGCGATCGCTGTGACTCGGCGCATCACGATTCCTTTCGCTTCCGTCCCTCGATCTCGACGCCCGCGATCCAGCCGACGCGCACGTCCTCGTAGTCGACGCCAGGCTCGACCCGCTCCGGGAGGTTCTCGCGCACCGTGTGTGATTCCGTCGCGTCGGTCGCGCTTGCCTCGAACTCCACCTCGGTCTCCGGAACGCGCTTGAACCTGAGCCGCTTGGCCTTCGCAGCCGCGCCGATCTCGATGTCAGCCATCGCGATCTGCCTGCTTGACGTCGCGGACCGTGATGCGGCCCTCGGCGCCGGTGCCCTCGACCTCCTCGAGGTCGATGCCCAGCTCGTCCGCGAGCTGTAGCGCCGACTCCGTCGCGTCATGCTTCTCGGCGCGCTTGCGCCGGCGGCGTTCGACGACCTCGATCGCCTTCTGGGTCGCCGCCTGACCCAAGTCCTTGGCCTCGTCCGCCGCCGCGGTGCCGAGCTCCTTGGCGAGCATCTTCGCCGCCTGCGCCGGCCCACCGGCCTGAGCGCCGGCGCCCTGCGCCAGCTGCCCGGCCCCTTGGCCGAGTTGGTCGACGACCTGGCCGAGCTGCCCACCACCGCCGCCGCCGCCCTGTCCGCCGCCGCCCTGCCCGCCGCCGCCCTGTCCGAGCTGCCCGGCGGCCTGGCCGGCACCCCCGGCGAGCTGGCCCGCGCCTTCGCCGAGCCCACCGACGGCCTGGCCGGCACCCTGCCCTAGTTGCCCGACGACCTGATCGAGGTTGCCGACGGCCTGACCGGCACCCTGCCCGACGTCCCCGACGGCCTGTCCGGCGCCCTGTCCGAGCTGCCCAGCGGCTTGGCCGGCGCCCTCGCCTAGGTCGCCGACTGCCTGGCCGGCGCCTTCGCCGACCTGCTCCACGGCTCCTTCCGCGCCCTCGCCGACGTCCTCGACCGCCTCGCCGGCGCCGCCGAGTGTGTCGCCGGCTCCCTGGCCGACTTCCTCGACCGCCTTGCCGAGGCTCTTCACGAGCTCGGGATTTCGGTCGATGGTCGTAAGGGTCCGGTCCACGATCGCCGCGACGTGGTCGAGCCTCACCTTCACCAGTGCCTGTGCCTCGACGCCCTCGATCTCGATCTCCAGCTTGCCGAGGTGCACATCGACGCCTACGTCGAGGGTGACGAGATCGAGCACCTTCGCGTTGAGCGAGACGTGTGCGTCCAGCTCCTCGACCTTCAGGTGGATCCTGTCGACCTTGACGACCGGGACGTCGAGGAGGACGTCTGGGTCCTGGCCCACGTCGGAGGGGTCCTCACTGCCCGCGTAGGAGCGGTACTCCCGCTCGGCGACTGTCTCGTCACCGTTGACGTTCTGGGCGAAGCGGTACTTCTCAGGCTTCTGGGAGGCGCTCCGTCCGTTGGACGAGTTTCGGGAACTCGACGACTTGCGTGATTTCGTCTTCCGGGCGGCCACGATCTAGTTCCCTCCCTTGCCGAGCTGCTGAACGCCCTGGCCAACGCCCTCGAGGCCCTGGCCCGCTCCCTGGCCGATCTGGCCGAGGGCCTGACCGCCGCCTTGGCCGACCGCGCCGAGCGCCTGGTTAGCTCCCTGGCCCACCTGCGGCAGCGCCTGGCCGGCACCCTGGCCGACGTCATCTACGGCTTCGCCGGACTCCGACAGCAGCTTGTTCGCGCCACCGCCCACGTCCTCCACCGCGTGGCCGACGCCCTCGAGGAGCTCCGGGTTCCGGTCGAGGCTCATGAGCACTCGCCCGACGATCGCGCCGACGTTGTCGAGGCGCGCCTTGAGCAGCGCTTGCGCCTCGACGCCCTCGATCTCGAGCTCCACCTTGCCGAGCCGCGCGCGGGCACCCACATTGAGCTGCACCAACTCGCGCACCTCCGCCCGGACAGCGACTTGCGCCTGCAGGTCGTCGACCTCGATCCCGATCTTGTCGACCTTGACCACCGGTACGTCGACGAGGACATCCGGGCCGTCCGCAATCTCACTCGGATCGACGATCGAGTAGTCGTCGTACTGCTCCTGCTTCTGTTTCCGGCTCGACCCGGACGACTTACGGCGGCTGGACCCGGACGACTTGCGGCGGCTTGACCCCGACGACTTGCGCCGGCTTGACCCCGACGACTTCCGGCTGGACCCGGACGACTTGCGCTTCGCCATTCCTCTCCTCCTACTTCCTGAGCGACTTCTCGACTTTCGCGGCTTGCGAGCTCATGTCGGAGACCCGATGCCCGGCGTCGCCGAGCGCCTTCGCCTTCTCGCCGACCCACGCGGCCGTCGAGCCGTGGCTCTTCGGCAGGCTCACGCTCGTCGGGCGGGGCAGCTTCTTCAGGTTCGGCTTCGGGAGCTTCGGACCGCGCCGCTGCGCTTTGTGCGCGGTAGCCGCCGCGCCGCCCGCGAGCCCAAGCAGCACGGCGCCCGTCGCGAGCGCGGGCTTCTTCGCCTTCTGGGCGAGGGTGGCGCCCCCGGAATTCCGTGAGGATGAGTTGCTTCTGCTCGACGGGTTGCTTCTACTCGCCGTGGTGCGTGTGCTCTTCCTCGCCTGTGTCTTCTTTGCCGACGTCTTGCGGGCGGACGACTTTGCGCGTGACTTCGTCGCACGTCCGCCGTTCGAGCTTGTGCTCGCGGCGCGCTTCTTCGTCTGTGACTTCGTCTTCGTCTTAGTCTGAGCCATCACGTCACCTCCGTGCCTTTGACGACTTGCTCGGCGCGCCCCCGTTGCTGCTCTTCGAGGAGCGGCGCTCGGTGCGCCGCTTGACGTCTCCGTCCTCGATCGTCCCTCGCCAGCCGCCCTCGGCCTCGTCGTTCATCTCGACGAATGCCTTGAAGCGGTGCAGGTCCGCTCGGACCGCCCGCTTCGTGAAGCGCATGCCGCGCCCGGCCTTTTCGAGAAGGCTGTCGGGCTCGACGTCGATGCTCACCTCGACGCGGGTGAGCCGCGGCGCGAGCTTGTGGAATGTCGCGACGCCTGAGTGCGCGACCCCCTCCTTGACGTCCCACTCGATCCGCTCGTCCGGGTGCTGTTCGACGATCTGCGCTTCGAAGCGCTTCTTGATTCCCCAGATCTTGCTCGAGAACGCCACCTTCGCGTCGTCGACCTGCTCGACGTTCTCGAACCGGTGCATGAACTCGGGCCAGTCCTCGAACTGCGTCCACTGGTCGTAGGCGACCTTGAGCGGAACAGCCACGTCGACCGACTGCTGGATCGGCATGCGCCGACCGCGGCCGTGGCCGGGCGCCGCCTGGCCGTTGCTGTCGTCGTCGCCGCCGCCGGTTAGTTTCGAAAGACCCTTCAGCGCGTACGGAACGGCCATGATCGCCGCTCCTGCGCCCGCGAGTCCCTTGGGCTTTTGAAGTACTGCACGTGCTGCGTGTGCGAGATCTGCCATCTCTCCTCCTTCAACGCAGCCCCTTCCTTGGCGTATGTATGCGTACCCGTACGCCTATTGGGCAAACGCCTGGGAAGGGAAGGCCAGGCGCGGGGCTAACCTCTACGCAGGATGGCTACGCCTACCCGCAAGAAGGCTCCCGCAAAGCGCAAAAAGGCTCAGCGAACGGCTTCGGTCGCCGAAAAGCAGCCCGACTTCGACCATCGCCCCGTCGACCACGCGGGCACGACGGCGCCGGCAGGCGAGAGCACGACGCTCAGCGCCAAGGAGCGCCAACTTCTCGGCGATCTCTTCGCGGTGATCGAGGAGCACGCGGACCACGCAGCGCGGAAGGTCGACCGCGATATGGTCGAGCGCGCGTTCCTTTTCTCGTGCGAGCGCCACGCCGACCAGCGCCGCCGCTCGGGTGAGGACTTCATCACCCACCCCGTCGGCGTCGCGAAGATCTGCGCCGGGATGCGCCTCGACACGGAGACGCTGTGCGCAGCACTCCTGCACGACACGGTCGAGGACACGAGCGCGTCGCTCGACGAGGTCAAGGACGTGTTCGGCGACGAGATCTGCCGGCTCGTCGACGGCGTCACGAAGCTGACCGGCATCACGTTCCAGAGCCGCGACGACCGCCAGGCGGAGAACTACCGGAAGATGATGGTCGCGATGGCCCAGGACATCCGGGTCATCCTGATCAAGCTCGCCGACCGGCTGCACAACATGCGCACGATCGACGCGATGCCGAAGCAGAAGCAGCAGGAGAAGGCGAAGGAGACGCTCGAGATCTTCGCGCCGCTCGCGCACAGGCTGGGCATCCACGCGATCAAGTGGGAACTCGAGGACCTCGCGTTCGCGACGCTTCACCCGCGCAAGTACAAGGAGATCAAGTCGCTCGTCGCCCAGCAGCGGCTCGAGCGCGAGGAGTACGTCGCGAAGGCGGGCCGCTACCTCCAGAACGAGCTGCAGGACGTCGGCATCGACGCCGAGATCTCGGGCCGCGCGAAGCACTTCTACTCGATCTACACGAAGATGACCCGCAAGGGCCGCGAGTTCAACGAGATCTACGACCTCACCGCGATGCGCGTGCTCGTCGAGTCCGTCAAGGACTGCTACGGCGCGGTCGGCGTGATCCACGCGCTCTGGAAGCCGCTGCCCGGCCGCTTCAAGGACTGGGTCGCGATGCCCAAGTTCAACATGTACCAGGCGCTCCACACGACGGTGATCGGGCCGGAGGGGCGCCCGCTCGAGATCCAGATCCGCACGAGCGAGATGCACGACACCGCCGAGTTCGGGGTCGCGGCCCACTGGCTCTACAAGGAGGACGGCGGCAGCCACAAGGGTGTGGAGGACAAGGTCGAGTGGCTCACGCACTTGCTCGACTGGCAGCAGGAGCTCGACAATCCGCAGGAGTTCGCGGAGACGCTGAAGGCGGACCTGTTCGAGGACGAGGTGTTCGTCTTCACGCCGAAGGGCGAGGTCCGCTCGCTTCCGGCGGGCGCCACGCCCCTCGACTTCGCGTACGAGGTCCACACCGACGTCGGTCACCGCTGCGTGGGCGCGAAGGTGAACGGCAAGATCGTGCCGCTGCACTACCAGCTGCAGCAGGGCGACATCGTCGAGGTGCTCACGTCGAAGCAGGAGCGCGGGCCGAGCCGCGACTGGCTGGCGCTCGTGAAGACCACACGCGCGCAGTCGAAGATCCGTGCGTGGTTCAAGCGCGAGAAGCGCGAGGACTCGGAGCGCACGGGCCGCGAGATCCTTCAGGAGAACCTGCGCCGCGCCGGCCTGCCCGCGCAGAAGGTCGCCGGCTCGCCACTGCTCGCTGACGTCATCCGCGAGATGGGCTTCTCGAAGGGCGAGGACTTCTACATCGCGCTCGGCCAGGCAAAGATCTCCGCGAAGGTCGTCACCAACAAGGTGATGCAGCGACTGCGCCAAGGGGAGGCGGCCGTCGAGGAGTCACACGTCGCCGAGGACCTCGCGAAGCGCAAGGAGGTCACGAAGCCGACCGGCACCAGCTCCACGTACGGCATCAAGGTCGAGGGCATCGACGACGTCATGCTCCGGATCGCCAAGTGCTGCCGACCGGTACCGGGCGACGCGATCGTGGGCTACATCTCGCTCGGCAAGGGGATCACAATTCACCACTCGGACTGCCCGAACGCGCAGGCGCTGATGAAGAATCCCGAGCGTTTCACCCCGGTCGCGTGGGAGGGCGAGGCCGGCCAGTCTTTCCGCGCCGAGCTGCAGATCGATGCGTGGGATCGCACACGGCTGCTCGAGGACCTGTCGCGCACGTTCGCCGAGACCGGCATCAACATCCTCGAGGCGCGCTGCACGGTCGTCCACCCGATGGTCAAGAACCGCTTCGTGGTCGAGGTGGGTGACACGACGGCGTTGAAGAACTGCATCTCGAAGCTCCGCAACGTGGAGTCCGTCTTCGACGCGTACCGCGTCACCCCATCGGGTTAGCCCAGTACGTTCAGCGTGCGCGGGCCGACGCGGTACTCGACCTCGTCGAACTCGCCGATGAAGTCGCCGTCCACCTGGAGCGGGAAGGGCCGGTCGTCCAAGCTGGTGACGCGCGCGGCGTCCACGCCCTCGATGCCCTCGATCTGCCGGTGTCCCTGGACCGTTTCGGCACGGGCCGAGAACACGCGCGCGATCACGGTCGGGATCTCACCGGGGGTCGATTTCTTCAGCACCGAGAGCCCGAGCTGGCCGTCGTCGAGCTCGCGACCGGCGCATACGCGAATCGGCCGGTTGCGGAAGTACGTGAACGGATCGCCGTTCTGCAGGATCACCGTGACGCCGTCGATCGTCCGCTCGTCGGTCTCGACTCGTACGCGGACCGGCTTGACGAGGTACTTCGTGTTGAACGTGGCGACCGCGGCGTAGGTGAAGTACCACGGCCCGAGCCGTGCCTTCAGCCGCGGGTGCGCATCCACGCGCTCGACGACGCTCGCGTCGAGGCCGATGCCCGAGGCGAACACGAAGTGGCGGCCGTTGACGATGCCGGTGTCGATTCGCCGCGGCTCGAAGTCGTCGGCGATGCGGAGCAGGTGCTCCGTCGCGTCGACCACGTCGTTTGGAATTCCGAGCATCCTGCAGAAGACGTTCGTGGCGCCGCCGGGCAGGCAGGTCAACGGCGTGTCCGATCCGATCAGGCCGTTGGCGGCTTCGTTGACGGTCCCGTCGCCTCCGAACGCGACGACGGCGTCGTACCCCTCCGCTGCCGCCTCGCGGCAGAGGTCCGTCGCGTGGTTGCGCGACTGGGTGTCGATCGCCTCGACGGCGTACCGGCCCTGAAGCGCGTAGACGACCAGGTTCTTCAGGCGGTCCGACACCGTCGTGGCGTAGGGGTTCACGATGACGAGCATCCGCTTCTTCGGGCGGCGCTCTGGGAGGACCCGCTCGGCCAGCTCCTCGGCGCGTTCGAGCGCGGTGTCAGGGCTGCGCGGCAACACATGGACCCTACCCGGGTCCGTGGCCGGGGTTACCTTGCGCGTCCGAACCGCGCGGCGCGGGGGCGGTGACCCCGCTTGCGGGCGCGGTGGCGGGCGGAACGTCCGTGCGCGCGCCCGCGCCTCTTCGCACCGGCACGGATGTGGCCCGCGCTCCGATCTCGGGCGCGGCGGTCCCCGACGCCCTTCAGCGTTCGCCCGGTTTCCTCCTGCTCGCCCTGGGAGGCCGGCACCCGGCGCACGGACGGCGGCCGGTTGCAGTTCGCGTCCTGGCAGAGGAAGCGGCTCAGGTTGAGCGTCCACCAGCCGAGCGGCGCGCCCTGCGGCGGATCCCAGTAGTCGTCGTTGCCGTAGTCGAAGTAGAGGCCGTTGAACGGGCCGCCGGCCACCTTGGGCGACTCCCATCCGCACATCGTGTCCTCGAACGCGTCGTTGCAGTGGACGCCGTCGGTCGTGTTCGGCGCATCCGGCTGGAGCGCGCCGAGGTTGTGGCCGATCTCGTGGCGCACGACGTCCGCGCCGCAGAAGTCGCGGCCGTTGCGGAAGATCAGCGCCAGCTTCCCGCCGAAGTTGTTCAGGTTGGTTTCGCTACGGGTCGGATCGAGCAGCGCCGTGCCCTGTCCGCACGACCCCGCCGGTGCCGGTCCGTCCAGCCAGACCACGTAGTTCTCCGTCAGGCTCGTGAGCTGATCGATGCCGGCGTCGTTCGGGGCGACCTGGAACCCCTGCCGGCGAAGCGCCTCGGATACGGCGTCAAAGGTGGCCGTGTGCGTGGCGGTGGCGAGCGCCGCGAGCTGCGCCTCCGTGAAGGGGAGCCGGACATCCGAGATGTCGAGCTGGCCCGGCCCGCACGGCGTCCCCACGTCGAATCGGATCGCCCGGCCGTATTCGCCCTCGATCAGCGACGAGGCGCCGAACGCCGCCGCGTCGAGCTCGCCGCCGAGGGCCGCGAGCCGGCTTGCCCGGTCCGCCGGGTGAGCGTAGATCGCGTGGTAGCGATAGTCGCCGTTCTCGTACTGGTGCGCATCCGGCGTCGTGTTCGCGCACCAGTCGGACACCGCGGCCGCGCTCGCGGAGGGCGGGGCGCTGACAATCGGCGCGGGATCGGGGCCGTGCGTGCGCACAGCGGAATGTGCCGTTGCGCCAGGAGCGCTCGACAGGACGAATGCCGCAACGAGGGTCGCGGCTGCGACGGTGGGCCGACCGGCCATGCCTCCGAATCGGCCCCGCACGCGGGAGACGCGCGCGCGGGCACTCGAACCCGGACATTCGTTCGTTTAGCGGCGGGGCTGCGCGCTGGACGAATTACCAATGCCCGGTACGCCCTTTCTTGCGCGTGTCAGGGCACCGCTTCGAACGTCACGACGCCGTCCCGCTCCCGCTCTCTCACACGCCCGGCGTTCAGCAGCAGGTCGGTGTGGCCCAGGACCTCAGACAGGGTCAGGTACGCCTGCGTGACCGCGATGTTCCCCCAGAGCGCCTGCGCGATCTCGTATGCGCTGCGCGGCCGCTCGGCGATGAGGCCGTGGATCTTCTCGGCGCGTCGCTCGTGCAGCTTGAAGCGCTCGTCGATGAGCGTGCGGTGGTCGTCGATCGGGTCGCCGTGACCGGGAAGGACGAGGTCGATGTCCATGTCGCGCGTCTTGCGCAGCGACTCCAGGTACATGACGAGCGACTGCGGCCGCTTGGCCGGGTCGCCCTCGTCATCCGGCCCGCGGGTGATCAGCGGGTTGGACGAGATGTGCCTGATCAGATGGTCGGCCGCGATCAGCTGCCGGCGCCGGCTGTCGTAGAAGACCGTGTCGGACGGGCTGTGCCCCGGCCGGAAGTGAACCTCGAGCGTCCGGTCGCGCATCTCGATCGTGTCGCCCTCGCGCAGCTCGCGGGTGACCGTCACCTTCGCCCCCCAGGCGCGGAAGGCGCTCGACACGGACTGGAGCGCCTGCACGACGTCCGGCGAGATGCCGTGGCGGAGCATGATCTGTCCCGAGAAGTCGTCGTCGGCCGCCGCGCGTTCGGAATAGTCGGAGATGAACGGCACTGCGGCGTCGATCGCGGCGACTTCGGCGCCCGACCGCGACGCGACGATCTCGACGAGCCCGATGTGGTCGATGTGCTGGTGCGTGACGATCACGAGCTCGATGTCGTCGATCGCCTTGCCGTGGGCCTCGAGCGCGTGCTCGAGCTCGTCGAGCGCGCGGCCCGAGTTGGGCCCCGCGTCGACAAGCGTCAGCGGCTCGTCGTCGATCAGGTAGCAGTTGACCCTGCCGACCGCGAACGGGGTCGGGATCGCCAGTCGGTGGATGCCGGCCTCAGCGGCGCGGGCGAAGGGGTCGTCGCTCACGCGCGGATGAGCGCGAGCACCTCGTCGCGCTTCTCGACCATGTGATCCGGCGAGACGAGCGACTCGAGGTTCAGGCGCAGCAGCGGCTCGGTGTTCGACGGCCGGACGTTGAAGTGCCAGTCGTCGAAGTCGACGGACACGCCGTCGAGCCAGCTGACCTCTCCCGACGAATGGACGGACGCGATCTCCTGCATCTTCGCGTCCTGGTCCGCGACCTCGGAGTTGATCTCACCCGAGATGAAGTAGCGCTCGCGGAGCGGCGCGAGCAGCTCGCTCATCCGCTTGCCGCGGGTCGAGAGCAGCTCGAGGATGAGCAGCGCGGGGATCGTGCCCGAGTCCGCGCAGTAGAAGTCGCGGAAGTAGTAGTGGCCGGAGACCTCGCCGCCGAACGCGGAGCCTTCCTCGCGCATGCGCGTCTTGAAGAACGCGTGGCCGACGCGGTTGACCAGCGCGGAGCCGCCCGCGCGCTCGACCGTGTCCGCCACGGCCCGGCTGGCACGAACGTCGTAGAGGATCGACGCACCCGGCTCCTTCTCGAGGATCGACTCCGCCAGCAGCGCGGTCAGGAAGTCGCCGTCCACGAACTGGCCGGTGTCGTCGATGAAGAAGCAGCGGTCGGCATCGCCGTCCCATGCGATGCCCAGCTCCGCACCCTCGGAGAGCACCTTCTCCACGACGAAGCGCCGGTTCTCCGGGAGCAGCGGGTTGGGCTCGTGGTCGGGGAAGTTCCCGTCCGGGGTCCAGTACGT
>Ga0126310_10000578_pt1 | contig 12995 bp, 10 predicted proteins | sample Plot60_FD_92540 | JGI IMG/M metagenome (GOLD analysis project Ga0126310, IMG submission 92540) | Serpentine soil microbial communities from UC McLaughlin Reserve, CA, USA - Plot60 | ecosystem: Environmental > Terrestrial > Soil > Grasslands | place: USA: UC McLaughlin Reserve, Lake County... | reverse complement strand
GCCTGGGTCGAGAAGGGGAGCGTGATCAACTGCCTCCCCTTCGACGAGTTCGCGAAGTACCTGAAGAACGGAAAGTAATCCCCCGTGGGGGACCCTTTCTCCGATCTTGCAGAACGGATGATCCGCATCCAGGCCGTTCTCGTAAACGTGGATATAGGCCATTTAGGGGATGTTCTTTCCGGCCGCGCGCTACTAGGATGTACTCGCCGGGTCGGAGAGCAGGAGATGAGATGTTCGAGTGGCTAAGGACGCTTCGCCCCCGTTGAGGTACTTGATGTATGTCGCTGGCGCTTTCCTGGTGATGTTCGTGGCGGCTGGCGTGGGCGCGACGGCCGCGGTCGTGGTCGGCTGGCAGTCCGGGGACGTCACACCCGATTCCGCTAAGACAGGTATGCCCGAAGGCAGCAAGACGGAGACTTCGAGCACCGCCAAAGCGTCGGAAGACACGGCGATCGAGCCGTCCAGCGATTCCAAGAACTCCAAAGATACAGAGTATAAGGCCTCGTTCGTCCATCGCGCTACGGAGAAGAACAGCCGCGGAGATTACACCTATATCAGCGACCCGAGCATAAACGGGCATCCGAATGCCATCGTTCTTGTCTCACATAAGAAAGACCCCCGGTCCGCCTCCTACGAACATCACATCGGTGTCTGGTACACGGCTGCAGCCGACAAGTGGGCGATCTTCAACCAGGATCGAACAGCGGTGCCGGCAGGAGCCACCTTCCGGGTGGAAGTTCCTCTAGAATCCGCGAGTTTCGTCCACCACGCCAATCTTCTGAACACCGCTGGAAACTACACCTACCTCGATGATCCGCTAACCAACGGCGAACCCGACGCCGTGCTCTCGGTGACGCAGAATTGGAACCCCGGTGGTGGCGGGGGCGTATACAACAACCATCCAATAGTTACCGTGTACGACGCAAAATTGGGAAAATGGGCGATCTACAACCGGGACGGCAAGTCGATGCCCAAGGGAGCCGCCTTCAACATCGCCGTCTTGGCAGGAGCGAACGAGCCTGCCAGGTAGAGAGTCTGCGATCCTCGGCAGCTTCTCTGCTCTGAAGAAGGCAAAGCGCTATGCATCCCTACGCACGACGAGCCATCAGCTCCTCGGTCTCTCAGCAGCCAAAAAGCTGGCCAGCTGAAATGCTGAACTGCTGACCAACGCGGGTAGAGGAAGGATCCAGCCCTTCCTCTACCCGCGCTCAGCACCGATGCGCCGTTGCAGGATATAAAGACCGGCCGCAGCGCCAAAGGCCGAAATCGCTCCTGCGAGGAGCAAACTCGCGGGCCGGAGGCCACCGGTGTCGGCGGTCGTACGCTTCGAAATCCGTCTGGGTGGCGGAGGAGGGATCTGCCGCCGGGCGGTAAGCTAGGTCGTCGGCATCGCGGAGTTCGTTGATGGCGAGTACGAATACTTTGTATTGATCCTCGTAGAACCTTCATTCGCACCCAGCGTGAGGGCGGCCATTACCCCCACGCCCGCCGCCACAGCCAGCAGCGCGGCTGCAGCCGCTGCGTATGCTACTATCTTCAGAGGCACCGGGAGTGTTCGTAACCTTTGCATCGTTCTAAGCGGGGCGTGCCTTGAGAAGTGTAGTTAGCGGGCCACGTTAGGACGGTCTTACCGAGTCGGTCAGCCCTTCCATCGCGCCACGACCGGCGAGCGCGTCGGTGTGGGGACCGCCGGCGAAGAAACACTCGGGTTCTATCGGGAAGGCGATTCTGACGGCGCTTCCAGGGTGAAGGGCCTTCGCGGTCCGCTCGACCTCTCGGAGGCTCTCAGCGTAGACCACGATGGTAAAGTCACCGTCATGGTTGACCACCTTTACCCGAGCCCCGATCATCTCCGTCACGACCGTCGCGTTGAAAAGGCACTCTGCGAGACAGGAGGCCGGCCCTTCTCTATGCCGTACACTTGCACATCTCTGTGGCGCTCGCACCAGCAACCGAAGCCAACCCCACTCGCTCGATGTGCACCAATATCCCGCATCTTCATCTTCCTACGCCCCGTGGCGGACTAGCGCCTCCACTCGCCCATTTGCTTACAAGGTGGCCCTACATTGTCGGCGAACAAGAGGGTCGGCGAAAGACCGCACGAAGCTAAGGGAACCAAAGGTGGCCGTTAACCGATCATAAGGCTGTTATGACGACGTTCCGAACGTAGCACCAAAGTGTTAGAGCGGCTTGCAATGGGACTCTGAGTCCCTTTGCAAGTTGTCAGGACGCAAGCACGTTCAGGGCCACCACTAGGGAGGCGAACCATGCGATCAAGGCCCCAAAGAGTAAGCCGGCCACCAGGAGGGGTCTGCGCCTCCAGGAACGGCTTGCATCCGGTATAGCGCCCCGGTCACGGGCGGCCGCCCGTGACCGCCGAAGCTCCCTCTCCAGGCGCACCCGTTCCTCTTGCTGCTGTTCGGCCTGACGTTGGCTCTTCACTCGCTCCTCGCGCTCCCTCTGGAGGTCTTCGGCCAACCGCTGACGCTCCTGCTTCAACCGCTCCGCTTCCTGCCGGACGCTCGAGCTCTGCTCCTGCTCTCGCTTCAGCCCCTCGGCCCGCTGCAAGATTTCTTGGTGCCGCAGGCGCTCCTGCTCCAGCTCTTCTCCGAGCCGCCGGTGCTCCTGCTCCAGACGTCGCCTTTCTTCCTCCGCATGTTCGGCTTGCTGCTGAGTTGCAAGGAGTTGCTCTCGTTCTGTCTCGAGGTCTTCTAACAGTTGCTGGCGCTCCTGCCCTGATCGCTCTGCATCTTGCTGAACCCTCGATTGCTCCTCGCGCTCGTGTTCCAGCTGTTCGGCCCGCTGCTGCACCTCCAAACGCTTCTGACGTTCCAGCTCTAGCTCCTCCATTACACGCTGGTGCTCCTGCTCCAAGCGTCGCCGTTCTTCCTCCAAGCGTTGGGCCTCCCGTTCGCTTTCTGCGGGCGCGCGTCGCCTCCGCTCGAGGTTTTCCATCAATCGTGGATCCGTCTCCTCCAAATAATCCGTCAACAGCTGGCGCTCCCGAGACTCTCGCTCCAGCTGTTCTGTCAGCATGCGTCGCTCTTCACGCAACATCTCCAGCCGGTCGTGCTGGTCGCGCAGTAACTCGTACCGATCCTCACCGAGGTTTTCCGACCTCCGCGAGCTGCGCAAAGCGCCGATTGCGACGGCCAGGGTCACGATGCTGACCAAAAGGACGGCGGGAAGCAACAAATCCATCATTCGCTAATTCTCCATACATGCTCAGGAACGCTCTTGAGGTCTTCCTTACGATTCTACTATGTGCAGAAAATATGTCTCGTGTAGGGAGCCAATCGAATGCTGACACATGTGAGACTAGCCTACGCAGCCGCTGATCCAGAGCCGTTTTCGTATCCCAGATGCAGGAGCGGAGAGCGCCTCTCCCTTAGAAGGCGTTTCACCATGCTACGCTCCAGCAGCGATCCGTCTCCTATCGAAGCGTAGCTTTGTCGTCTCCAGTGTCCACCGATTCGTTTTGTGTCCGGCTTGCCGACTTGCGGGGTGTGTTTTGCTCTCTCCTCGGTACGGCCGGAGCGAGGCAGGCCATTATCGTCTGCTTGAAGCCTCCTGGTGTTCAGCTAGCTGCGCAAAGTAGCTCAAGGTCTTCTGTAGGCCCTCGCGGGCCTGCGTCTGCGGCTCCCATCCGAGCGTCTCTCTGGCGCGGGTTATGTCGGGGCAACGCTGTCTGGGATCATCCTCGGGCAGGGGTTGGTGTGAGATCTCGCTTTGCGATCCCGAGAGCTCGATGATCATCTCGGCGATATCGCCCACGGTGTACTCGACGGGGTTGCCGATGTTGACCGGGCGGGTCTCATCGCTCTTCATCAGGCGGATCACGCCCTCGATCAGGTCGTCTATGTACTGCAAGCTCCTGGTCTGGGTGCCGTCCCCGTAGACTGTCAGGAGCTCGCCCAAGAGCGCCTGAGAGATGAAGTTCGGCACCATCCTGCCGTCGTCCTGTCTCATCCTGGGTCCGTAAGTGTTGAAGATGCGCACGATCCGGGTCTCCAGGCGGTGGTGCCTGCGATAGGCCATCGTGATCGCCTCGGCGTAGCGCTTGGCCTCGTCGTAGACGCCCCGGATGCCTACCGGGTTGACGTTGCCCCAATACTCCTCCGGCTGGGGGTGGACGAGCGGGTCGCCGTAGACCTCACTCGTGGAGGCGAGCATGAAGCGCGCTCCTTTGAGGCGAGCGAGGCCCAAGGAGTTGTGGGTGCCCATGGCGCCCACCTTGAGGATCGGGATCGGGATGCGAGTAAAGTCCTTGGGACTCGCGGGGGAGGCGAAATGGTAGATCTCGTCCAGCTCTCCGGGAACGCTTATGTAGGTACTGACGTCGTGATCTCTGTACTCGAAATCCGGCTCCCCTTCCAGCAAGTGAGCCACGTTCTCGAAGGAACTGGTACTGAGGTTATCCATGCAGAGAACGCGGTAGCCCTCAGATAGGAGCCTTTCGCAAAGGTGGCTCCCAATGAATCCAGTCCCTCCCGTAACCAGCGCACGGGGCTTCCTAGCCATAGCCTTGACCTTAGCCACGTTGGTAATCTGTGTGCGAGAGGCCGGCGGTCCTCACCTTCCCATAGTCGAACGCGTTCTGGCCATCCCCATGCCCGAAACCTCTGTAGCGGATGCCCGCGGCCCTGATCTCTCCAGGGTCCAGGGCGTTGCGGCCATCGACGAAGAGTGGAGGCTTGTGCATCAAAGAGGCCACGCGCTTCAAATCTAGCTCGCGGAACTCCTCCCACTCGGTGACGATTACCGCTGCGTGCGCTTCTTTCAAGGCCTCGTAGGGGTCGAAGACGACCTTGAGGAAATCGGTCGCAGCCGCCGTCTTCCTGCCCGCAACAGGATCGTAGCACACTACCCGCGCCCCCCGTCGATCCAGCTCGCGGGCTATCGCAAGGCTCGGAGCCCCCCGAAGATCGTCGGTGTTCGGCTTGAAGGAGAGCCCAAGCAACGCTATGCGCTTTCCCTTTAGGGTGTGCAGCTCCCGCTGGAGCTTGAGGATCACCTGTCCGCGCTGGCGCTCGTTGACGGCGACCGCCGCATCCAGCAGGGGAGTCTCGTGTTCGTACTCGCGGGCCACCGCCTTCAAAGCAGCGACGTCTTTCGGGAAGCACGACCCGCCCCAGCCGAGCCCGGCAGAGAGAAAGCGCGAGCCGATGCGCTCATCTAACCCGATGCCGTAGGCCACCTCAGAGACATCAGCTCCGACTAGCTCGCTGAGGTTAGCAATCTCGTTTATGAAGCTGACTTTGGTAGCAAGAAAAGCGTTGGCGGCATACTTGATCATCTCGGCGCTCACCAGATCTGTGCTTACAAACGGCACCGCCACCTTGGGACGAGGGTCCAGCTCGGTGGAGAAGCTCTGCTCGATTATGGGTTCGTAGAGCGTCCGTAAGGTGTCTAGGGCCTCTCTCGAGTCGGACCCTACCACGATCCTGTCCGGGAACAAAGAGTCGTAGACAGCACTACCTTCCCTAAGGAACTCAGGATTGGAAACCACTACAAATCCCGCCTCCCCCCCGCCTGCCTCCTGCAGGCCGTCCTGGATTAACATCGAGACGTAGTCCCCAGACCCCACCGGAACAGTACTCTTGTTGACCACGACGAGCGGACGCTCCCTGTTCGCATCCGAGAGGATTTGGCCTAAGCTCCGAGCGACTGCCGCGACGTTCGAGAGATCAGCCGCGCCGTCTTCCCCTTGCGGGGTGTCTACGGCTATGAAGATCACGTCAGCCTTACACGCCACCGAGGTTAGCTCTGTAGTGAAGCGCAGCCGATCGGCGTTCTTCGCCATAAGCTCCTCGAGACCAGGCTCGTAGAAGGGTATCTGCCCCTCCCCCAACTTCGCGACGAGGCGTACGTCCTTGTCGATGCACGTCACCCGGTGCCCGAGTTGGGCCAGGGACGCCCCCGTCACCAACCCGACGTACCCACTTCCTACGACTCCGACGTCAAACTTTTCCACCACAACCCTCCTCACCAAGCACGGCCCCGGCCAGCTTGCCTGGGCGCACTTAATGTGTTGTTACTGTATCATTACCCTCAACGTTGTTGATGAAGTGATCTCGTGGACATAGTCCCGCCGCGGATTCTTAATATGCTCCCTCATGGCGCAGGACGGCTCCTAGAGTGCGTAGGATGATCTTGAGGTCGAACGAGAGCGACCAGTTCTCTATGTAGTAGAGATCTAAACGAACCATCTCCTCAAAGGAGAGCTCAGAGCGGCCGCTGATCTGCCAGTAGCCGGTCATCCCCGGAACGGCCCCAAGCCTCCTCTTGTGCGACTCCTCCATCCTAAGGAAGTCACGCACCGGAAGCGGCCTCGGGCCGACCAGGCTCATCTCTCCCTTGAGGACGTTTACTAGCTGGGGCAGCTCGTCTATGCTCCAGCGCCGCAGGAGGCGCCCCACCCTCGTCACGCGGGGATCGTCCTTGATCTTGAAGACCGCACCGTCGGCCTCGTTGAGGGATTCGAGCTTCTCCTGTCGCCGACCGGCATCCTCGTACATCGAGCGGAACTTATAGAAGGTGAAGACCTTCTCGTCTGTCCCGACCCGCTTCTGGCGGAAGAGGATCGGGCCTGGGGAGGTCAGCTTCACGAGTATGGCCACGCCCAACAGGATCGGGGAGAGGATCGCAAGCCCTGCCAAAGCGCTGATTACGTCGGCCGCTCGTTTGAGCATTCGCTTAGGGCCATCCAAAGCAGGATAGCTCAACCGCAGCAACGGGATTCCGGTCTCCCGGGAGACGAAGACCTCCCCACCCATCAGGGTCGCGGCGCTAGGGACCACGCATACCTCGACCTTGCGGAGCTTGCAAGATCGCATGAACCTAACGAACTCTTTCTCTGAAAGGCGCTCGGCACCGGCGACGAGGACCCGTCTGGCCCTGGTACGGTCCAACTCCTGTCGTAGAGTAACAAGGTCGACACCCTCACCGTTCGACTCTAGCTCTCCCACGCAGGCCCAGGCATTAGGAACCCGCTCGACGGCCCGGCGCACCCATTCGCGCTCCTCGTCGTTTCCTATCAGGAGACTGGGCAGCAAGCCCACCTTCTTCTCGTACAGGGCCTGCGTACCCCGCTCGTAGAGTAGCCGCATTCCGCCTACTAGGGGGAGGGCGAATAGCGCACCGAGCAAGACCCCGCCTGGGGCCAATGAGAGCTCCGGATAGAGCGCACCGCCGAGGGCCAGAAGCCCTGCGCTCAGCAGGACGGCGCTAAGCAGCCCCACGGGACTACGGCGGCTCGAAGCGCGATCGTAGAGGCGGTGAGCACTGAAGATCGCCAACCAGACCGCAAGTAGGATCGGGACAAGGTGCACCCCCTGCTCGGCCCAGCGATCACCACCCATCAGATAGCTCGATAGGCCAAAGCCCGCAAGTAGGGCGAACGCGTCGATCATCACCAGGGTCAAGACGCTGAGCGGTCGCCGCGAGGCATACAAGCCCAACAGCCGACGTACTATCGATTCTGCGACTTGAGATCGGGTCTGCCTCAGCGATACACCAGCGGGGCTTGGTACGCCTTCGAGGGTCGAATCCTGTGCCATGTTCCCTTGACCGATGCTCCGTAGTGGATCGACGTTTTCGGTCTTACTTACCATCTATTACCATCTACCTAGTTGACCCTTTTGCTTCGCTCGCATTTCATCTGGCGAGCCTAAGAGGCGCTTTGAACGAGCTCGGGTATCCGCCTCGCCTTGGCGAGTTCCGACTCGATCCATTGGTAGGTGGGCGCCAGTCCCTCCCGCAGCGGTGTCCGCGGTTCCCAGCCCAACACCAGACGCAATTTGGTGTTGTCGCTGTTTCTACCGCGTACCCCTTGGGGCTTGGAGAGATCATGGCGCTTGATGATGCGCTTGCCAGCGACTTCGGCGACCTGGTCCACCAACTCGTTGACGGTCACCATCTCGTCTGTGCCAAGGTTGAGAGGATGCGGATAATCCGAGCGCATGATCCTGTGGATACCCTCCACGCAGTCATCCACGTACATGAAAGAACGGGTCTGCTGTCCATCACCCCACACTTCGATCTCACCTCCGTCGGGGGCCAAGGCTACCTTGCGGCATATCGCCGCGGGGGCCTTTTCCTTGCCACCTTCGTAGGTGCCCAAGGGCCCGTAGACGTTGTGGAAGCGGACCGCCCGGGTCTCGAGTCCGTAGTCCTCGAGATAGTACTGGCACAATTTCTCCATGAAGAGTTTCTCCCAGCCGTAACCCTCCTCCGGGTCGGCGGGATAAGCGTCTTCTTCCCTTAGGGGCGTGACCTCGGGACTCTTCTGCAGGTACTGGGGATAGATGCACGCGGAAGAGGAGAAGAGGAAGCGGTTTGCGCCGTTGAGACGGGCTGCTTCCAACATGTGTACGTTGGTCATGGTATCGTTGCGGGCGATGTCGGCGTGGAAAGCGGTGATATACCCGATTCCCCCCATGTCTGCCGCCAGGTGGTAGACCTCGTCGATCCCTTGGGTGGCGATCAGGCAATTGTCGAATCGCCGGAGGTCCAGGGTTTCGAACTCATGGGCTAGGCTCGCCTCGTACTCCGGACCCTTGACGTCGACCCCGCGTACCCGATGTCCTTCGTTTACCAGGTACTTCACCAGGTGATGTCCGATGAAGCCTCCGGCTCCCGTCACCAACACGCGCTTTCTCATGTTCCGTACCTCCTAAACAGCCGAAACGCTTGGAAATAGAGGCTTGAACTGCCGCTTCTTCCCGCGCACCTCTGGCTCTCTTCTCCAGTTCTTGTGGTCACTACGATCAGGACTATCTTCTTTCTCAGCTAAACACTCCTAGCTGAACGGTTTGAGATACACGAGATACATCTATAACGGGTGGGACGGTCAGAGAAAAGGGTTGTGGACGGCATACCAAACCCAGGTCTACTTTAACTGATCTAAGGTATATTCAAGTGTAGGTAGAAGGGTGTAAGAAGGTACTGTCTTTAGTCATTGTCTTTAGTCATTGCGGCTGGCATTAGTCCGCGTAGGATAACCGCCAGAGCTCGCAAGAGACGTGTGCGAGTAGATCCTCAGCATCGTGCAACCGTCGCGGACTCCCCTATAATCGTAACGCTGCTGTGGGCGGGGCGCCGGAGCAGATCCGCTGCCCTTGAGGGCGGAAGGAGTTTGGAGGGTAGGTGGAGGGCGAGCCGAAAGATAGCGTCGCGTCGTCGAGGATCTTCGGGGGTCTTGATCAGAGCGTGTCTGTGTACGAAGACCGCGTGGTGATAAGAAATCCGATCCCGCGGGTTCTCGACACCAAACAGGCGCGGTACGAGCAGATAGACGACGTATACTTGTACACGGGCGTACTCTATGCAACCTTGACCCTGGGGATTCGCAACGACTACAGGGTCATGGTGAGGTGGCTCCCGAAGGGCAAGGCAACCCGAGTTGCCGACCTCATAAGGGCGCGTGTGCGGGCGGCTTAGAGGACGCGCGAGGGAGCAATGCCCGCACCGCAAACGCTGGCGGGCGGTTCAGGAGTGGGAGGGTTACCTCCGCGGGGATGGGTTGCCACACGCTTCAATTATCCGGGTATCGCTTCAAGCCCAGCGCTTGCTGCAACACTCGCACGACGAACAACGGGTTATTCATAAAGTAGCGGCGCCACAGACGTTTAGGCTCGGTCGCCAAGCGGAAGAGCCATTCCAGCCCGCTGCGCTGCATCCAACGCGGGGCTTGCTTTTTCAGGCCCGAGTGGAAATCGAAGGCGGCACCGACACCGATCAGCACCGGCGCAGAAAGCCGTCCCACGTGCTCGGTCATCCAACGTTCCTGCTTGGGTGTGCTGAGGCCGACCCACACGACGTCTGGATCGGCCTCGTTGATCGCCGCCACAATCCGTTCGTCCTCCGCACCGCTAAGCGGACGGAAAGGCGGAGAATATCCGCCCACAACCCGCAAACCAGGGAAGCGTCGTCGTAAGTTGTTTGCGAGTAGCTCGGGCATGCCCTCTCCACCCCCATAGAAGAAGTGTCTGTAACCCTTCGAGAGAGAGTGTTCGCACAACGCCAGCATCAGGTCGGGACCATAGACCCGTCTGACGTGGCCGTGTCCGTAGAGTCGACTCAGCCACACCAGGGGCATGCCGTCCGGTGTGACCAGGCCAGCTTCGTTGTGTATCCGCCGCAAGCCTTCATCCCGCTGGCTCTCCATTATCCCGTGGACCCCGGTAATGCACACGTAATGCTGCTGCCGATGCGCGATCCAGCCGTCGATAATGCCCAGCGCCTGGGCCATATCTATGGCGCTCACCCTCACGCCCAAGATGTTAACGCGTTCGTGCAACGGCTCCTCCAGATGTGCCTCTCACGGCGCAACGGTTTCGTAGATCTCCTTCAACGTCTGGTAATTGCGTTCCGCAGTGTACCTTGCTTCAAACTCCCCTCTGGCCTCCACGCGCATCCGCTCGAGTTCCGCAGGGTGCGCCAAAGCCCAGCGCACCTGCGCGGCAAGATCTTTCGGATCACCAGGACGAAAGTGGACACCGGTGCGCCCGTGTTCTACCAGTTCCGCGATGGCACCAAGTTTTGTGCCGACGACCGGGGTTCCTTTAGCGAAGGCTTCGATCACCACACGTCCGAAGGTCTCATAAATCTTGGAAGGAACCACTACAAGAACCGCTTCTCCCATTATTTTGAGTATCTCTTCGGGTGGTTGCCGTCCTAACCATTCGACTTTCGGCATGCGCCGCGTGGCCTCGGCCACACGTGAAGCTAAGGGCCCGTCTCCCACGACCTTTAGGCGCAGCTTCCCTCCGAGGGATTCCCATGCCGAAAGCAACGTATCTAATCCCTTCTCCGGCGAGAGCCGGCCGACAAAGACAGCGTATCCTCCTCGACCCTCTCCTACCGCGGGTGTGGGATGGACGAAGTGGGGCTTGACCACAACCTTTTCGTCCGGAAGACCGCCCTGAACCAGCTTCTTACGGGTGAACTCACTAGGAGAGATGTACACATCCACCTGTTCTGTCCAGGTACGCAACGCACGATGAGTAGTAAGCATCGCGGCCACCGCCGCGCTTGCTGGACGACTCTCCCGATAGCAGGCATGAAGCACGCCGGGCCAGGGAATCCACTTTCCTTGGCAGTCCTCGCATACGTGCCCGTCGCGAAAGAATAGCGCGTTCGGACACAGCAGACGGTAGTTGTGTAGGGTCTGAACGACGGGCACTCCTTCGGCCTTAGCCGCATAGTAGCCTGCCGGGGAGATAAGGGGCAAGGTGTTGTGGAAGTGAGCTACCTGTGGTCGCTCTCGGCGGATCATTGACTGCAATTCGCGGTAACTTGCGCGATTCCAGACCGTGGAACCGGCAAGGGCCACAGGGTTCATACCTGCCACCCGGTCGTTGTGGGCGGCGTAGCGCAGCACTTGGTGACCGTGCGCTTCCAAGAGTGCGGCCTCCGACCTAAAGATCTGGTCCTCACCGCCTGGCTGCTGGTACTCGTTGTGGGCTAATAGGATCTTCATGTTTACGATTTCCGGGCGCCTCGACATTTACTCACATCACAACCCTTCCGGTAAGGGTCTCGACCAACCGTCTAACCTCTCATCCCAACAGTTTCGTGCGCTGTGAGCAGCCCTCCGATTCACAGACGCCCCACTGGGAAGGGCGGGAGCCAACGCTGCTATTGCCAGGTATCCAGCCACCCTCCCAGAGCTCCTGAGGTACGTTATGTCCGCTACCCGGAGGCGCTTTGGCGCTTCTGGAGTATAAACCGCCGCTCTCTACCAGAGGTCCGCGACGGTAAGCAGCCGTTCAAATTTCCGGGTGGTTATGCACCTCTTCCTACTTTCTTCGAGCACTGCGGATACCGTAGCCATCACTCAACAGTTTTGAGTGCTGCTGTACTTTAATGTCGGGCCGATGGCTCGCGCCCGGGTACATCCCGGATGCTTCTCCCGCTCATTGCCTTCTGCGCTACATTGATCATCCGCGCGACTGCCGGACCTGGATCATCAATGCGGTAATACGGGTGGACGACCCCCCTGTGCGGCCGGAGCGCCGCCACAGCGGAGCGGAGACAACCACGGCGAAGTAGCGTTAGGACGTTGCGCATGTCTGCGTCCCCCCTGCGGTAGCGAATCCCCACACTCGCTTCGTCGGAGGTGACGCTGCGCCGCCGGAGGACATGATCACACCACAGCGCTGGAAGATTCGCCCCACCCTCGATGGCGAGCGACATCCAACCGAAGGGACGTGGGTTGAAGTCAATGGCGCCGAACCGGTTCTCGCTGAGCTCGAGCAGTTCGAGCTCGAAGATCCCATACCAGTCGAGCAGCTCGAGCAGTTCCTCGATCTTCTGGGTGAGCGGCTCGGACGGGGTGATGGTTATGGCCATCGCGGCGTCACCATTCTCTAATGGATGCGTACGGTCGTAACGAGCGAACGTAAGCCCGCGCAGCTGGCCGTCTATCCGGACGGCCGCACATGAGACAATAGTCGCCTTGGGGATGTAGTCCTGAAGCGTCAGCGGTACGCCGACCGCCGCGACGGCGGCTTCGAGGAGAGTAGCATCTTCAACAATTCGGGCCAGTTTCTCCTGTCTCTCGCCGGCTGTCCAAGTGACCGAGCGCACAGGCTTGACGATCAGTGGAAACGCCAACTCCCTCGCGACCGTGAGCGCCACTTCCTGGCTCGAGCAGACTACGCTCTTTGGCGGAGCGAGTCCCGCGGCCGCTGCTTGACCGTGGAGGAACGGCTTGTCGAGGACGCGCAGCACAACCTCGTGGGGAGGCAGCCCTAGGCGTGCGTAGGGCTCGATCAGGTCTCGCCCTTCGGAGATAGGAAGGAGGCTCAGATCGGATCCGGGCATGACCATATCGTACTCGCCCCGGCGGAGCACCTGCGATAATCGCTCGACGTAGCCCTCCGGGTCGGTGTTCGGCCCTTCGAGCGTTATCTGCTCCTCCAGACAGCGCGACCAGTGCGCGACCGCGTAGCGCTCCCCGGCCACCGCCGAGACGCGGTAGTTGGCTGCGG
>Ga0126310_10000577_pt1 | contig 12996 bp, 10 predicted proteins | sample Plot60_FD_92540 | JGI IMG/M metagenome (GOLD analysis project Ga0126310, IMG submission 92540) | Serpentine soil microbial communities from UC McLaughlin Reserve, CA, USA - Plot60 | ecosystem: Environmental > Terrestrial > Soil > Grasslands | place: USA: UC McLaughlin Reserve, Lake County... | reverse complement strand
TTTTAGCTAATTGGCATTTTTCCTACACCCATTATACAACTTTGGTTTACTCATCCTTTATTTTATCAATGGAAAGTTGAATTTACATCCTTACTAACAACTTCTATATTATGATTCATAAAGACAAGACTATTAATCATATAAAAAAAATGCATTATATGCTGATTATCTCTTTTATAAATAAGCTACTATCAAGTTTAGAAAATCTTCCCAATTCTATTTTTGCACCAGGTTTCATAATCTCCCGCAAATGATTTCCTGCATTCTTATCTGCCCACCAGTTTTCCCCAAACTTACTTTGCATATAAATGTCTAGTTCTTTAGCACGGACGGCTGCTAGTAAGTAACTTGGAACATACATTATTGCATCTGGAAGAATGTGATGAAGCATCCAATATTCACCTGGTATTTCAAATCCTGTATATTCTTTAACTAATTTAGAATAAAGTACATTTGCATCTTCTATTGAAAGATTTTTGCGCCAGTATTCTGCTTTCATTAATGAATTTGCTGTGTAGAATGTGATAAAAAATAGTTCCATAAAGTTGTTACGGCTCGCTAATTCGTGAAGGATATTTTCATCCTTGATCCCAAGGACAGATTCCAAATAGTTATTATTCTTAGTCAGTCTCTCTATAAGGATTGAAAATATCTCTGCGATGCCCATTGAAAAACTGTATCTGTTCCAATATTCTAGTGATGCATCAATTGAGGTTGCATGTATAGCGTGACCAGTTTCATGAAAACATCCTTGAAGATCAAAATATGGACTTTCAGTTTTATATAATATACGAATATCATTTGGTACTTGGATGAAGAAACAGATAGGAGATGGATATTTGTTCTTTCTATTATCTACATCAAAATTGATTTTAGATAAATCGAATTGAATTAATTCAAGTGTCTTTTTTACTTCTAGAAGAGGATCAATTCCTGAAAAATGCTTTTCCATATCAGAATAAACCCTATTACGGAAGAAGTAAAAGTCGTCATAATATTCTGCTTCTCTTCCCAGAACCTTTTCAGAAATATTGGCAAGAGCCTCTCTAAACGGTTTCTTTGCTTGCTGACCCATCGATTTTACAAATTGGATTAATTGTGAATATGATAATTTTTCGTTTTCTAAGTATCCATCAAGTGGACTCATATTTGTTTTGCTAGTTTTTCCAGATTCATTACCATCACTACCTTTGATGATTCTATCACTATTGTTATTATTGTTATAATTATTATTATTATCATCATCCCTGCCCTTTTCGCTGTTACTCTTTCTTCCATATTCAGAATATACTTCTTTTATTGCAGAAAAGCGCCTTTCTATAGTTGGTGCAATGTATTTTGTCTTCACTATAAATTCATCGAATACATGCTTACGTTTCAAAGAATCTTTTTCAATACTATTGAATTGTCGCCATGTACTCCAATTAACAGGGACATTGTCAAACTTGTATTTTGAAGAAATAATTTTTTTATTTTTTAAATTATGTAATTTGAGTTCAAGTTTCTTTGTCTTTGAATCTGCAATGCTTTCTATTGTATTAAGATAAATTTCTCTAGGCTCTGAAAATAAACGCAAAAAGATCTGGGCATTACGTAATTTCATATCCGCCAGTTGTTCTATTACTGCTTCGCTATAGTCAAAACCAGCATATTGTTTATAATGTTCATCTTCGTCTGCAATATATATGCGCTCATCAATTTCACACCATTGCTTTAAATTCATTTATAGAGACGAAAGGTTATGATCAAATAGCCAATTTTAACTTTAAGACACATCCTAAGAATAATCTTACACTTTTCCATCTTGGTCAAATTTTTCAAAGAAATGTTGTATAGGTTAATTGTTTCAATGTATCTATCCATTAATTCACATTTTGTTCAAAGATAATCTTGGTGGGTTATAAGAGACAAGAGAGAGCTATACCTGAAATCTGTATTCTATTCAGTAAAGTCATTGTACAAAATATGCACAAACAGATATAAAAAAAGTAATTAAGAGTATTTATTATCATTAATCAAGAACTATCTTGTTACTAATCAGTTGACTGAAATTTTTTAGTTTTTTATATTTAACAGCATGGAAATTAACTGATCGATATTTTTCTCATTATTAGTGATATAGCAGTTCTTGAGATTGAATCTTACTCAATCTCTTGATCTTCTTATAATTGGAAATTCTTCTGAATTTAAGTTGGAGAACTACAGATTCTAGATTTAGGATGAGCCTTCAAGAACATCATTCTTACTTTTATATTGTCAAAAGTGGTTTCTTATGTCTAAATTTTCTTTTATTTATATATATTCATTATATCTAAATAATGCCAGCTTTGTTTTAATTATGAAAATATTGATTTAATATAAAGAAATATCTTTATTCAATAAAATGTCTGTATTATAATTAGTGGTCCAAATAAATACACTTAAAATACAATGAACAAAATTCAGCATGACCATCATCATCGTCATCATCTAATCATTGGCATGGATGAAAATAGTATCATAACTGTTTGACAAGTGATAGAAAATATGAAAATGACTTATAGTTTGAGAAGTAAAAATCCATATTTAATAACAAAGTCTAGGTGTTGGAAGAGGAAGAATATGTCGATGATAGTATTAATGGGCTGTCAATGGCAAGGCATAATTACAATAGATACGCACATAAAATGGCTTATGATATCTAGAGATATGGTAGGAGATGATCATCTTCATATCGATAAGGACGACCATATATTGAATACATTGGTCAGAGCTATGAAGGCTGCAACAGAAGGTATGATCAAGATAGACATTAAAGACCAGTCTGCAGCTCAGATAAATCTTAACAATAATCTGATAACGGTAGATCTCTTACAACCAGAATTTTTCAGAATTTCAGAGGACATAGGGCTTTTTGATAAACTAAAAACTGCAAAAGAATTTGGTCAGAAACTCACAGATAATGGATTGACCATATCTTTTCTTAGGAAAGGGAAAGATGCAGTAAGTTTAGGAAAGGCTGCCAAGCCAACACTATCTAGATTAATTACAAGAAGCGATGATATACAAATAGATAGTGTAAAAGAAATTGCTAATCTCAAACGTGATCTTCAAGAGGAATAAATTGGTATTTGGTATCTTGGAATAACAAATGCTAAATGGCAAAAATCAAGTTCAGTTTTCAATAATATATTTTTAATAGAATTTTTGCATTTTAAATCTCTTAAACAATAAAAGAAACTTATCGCGCATCTATTATCTACTTCCTATAGGTGTGTGTGTGTCTAAAAATGGTTGTGTAGATCATAGAGATTCACAAACCACAAATAAAGAGTTGAATTCTATAACCCATAAGCTTCAAGAGTAGTAAATATATTATAAAAATAAAAGCAAAGTTATACAACTAAAGTATTTCACTTAATGAAGGCAAATCTACATCCAAGCCACATATATCTTATTTAGCATAAAAATTTTATTTGACTCTCACCAGATCAAGCTATAATAAAATATGTCTAACTTGATAACATTGTATCTTACAACAGCATTATACGAGACAGATAATGACATATTATTATATATTTAGGAAATCAAACCTACATTAATAATAACAAGTACGACTTATCTAGTAAAAATTCAATGACTCGATAACTCCTTCTATGTTTAGAAAATATTACTACTTAGTTATGCAATTATGACATTGTAATTTAACGTCATTTTTTCAATTTAATTTGTAATGACGACGAACTTTAGCAATAATTGGATTAAGGAAAACAGACTAAATACAACTGAAAGAATTAAAGAGAGTGTAAGGACACAGACGCCTCTAAAATCAAAGATTGAATTTGCGAAGAACAGGCTTCAAGCACAAAATCAGAAAATGGATACCATGTTAGAGAAATTAAGAGGAAAAGAAAAAAATTACTTTAACCAGGTTGTAGCATCTGTTCAAAAACATGATGTACAGCAAGGTAAGATGTTATCAAATGAACTAGCACAGATTCGAAAAACAGCTAAGACTATTTCACAATTAAAGATCTCTCTTGAACAGATACAAATGAGATTAGAATCAACACTTGATATTGGAGACGTAATGGTAGCGATAGGACCCGCAATGGGAGCATTGACAAAGGTGAAATCCGGATTGTCATCTGTAATGCCAGAGGTGGACACTGAATTAGGCGAAATCAATGGAGTATTTAGTGACATTATGATCAATGCAGGAAGCATAAGCAACAATTCTTTTGCATTTGATGCCAGTGGCGAAGATGTTGATAGAATTTTGGCTGAAGCAGGTGCAGTTGCAGAATCTAGAATGAATGCGAGCTTTCCAGAGATACCTACGGGATCCTTTAGTAGTAATGGTAGTAATGGTAGTAGTTCTAGAAGTTCACTAGATGAACACTCCCAATAGAATCAATGCTAACCGCCGCAGAATTGGTTAGTCACAATATACGCGCGCCCCTCACAGATAACGGACTAGAGAGAGAAAAACTCCATAACTCCCTTTGTTATTAAGACATTTTCAAATCTCATTTCTTAATTAATTAATTAATTAATTAATTAATTAATTATTACAGATGCATATTCAGTAGATCTGTCGTAATTTCTTCCTCCTAACAGCACAGTGAGAGTCAAAGTATATACGCTTCCAATATAAAAAATGATAAAAAAAAGTATTTGTTATTTTTCATCAAAATGAGGAATAGTAGTAAATGTTTCTAGACAATAAAAAACTCAAGCTTTTATAACCTTAGGATACACTTTTATCATATTAAATTTTTCATCTGACTAATAATAATACTACTCGAATTCATTAACTGTCGATTATAACCACTTTATTATGCTGGTCAAGTATTTTTGCTTTTTGATGATTCCCACAACACCACTACCACCTTTCGAAATCCTCTTTATTATAGCAATAGAATAATAATAATTATTTTTACCTCATCAATAGTTTTTGTTGTTGGTGATATGATGTGATCTATGATATCCATTATTAATTAAGAATCTTTTCTTAGCAAAGTAAGTTAGAAATAATATAGTAGCGCTCCATATTTGCTATATCATGGAATCTATTGATGATGTTTTACCAGCTGAAAAAATTGCATTTATCGCATACAACATTGGAGTTTTTGAATCAGTCCAAAAGTTTGGCCACTTAATTACAAGCGGAAAGATCACCAATGGCATGGATGTATCAAAAGTAGCAGAGCTGCTTTCAGAATCACATGCATTCTATGATGCAGAGATGATATCACAACTTATTAACTCAATGCTACAATATACACAAAATTCACTTATCAGAAATGTTACAGCTGCACAGGTAAATTATGTAATGAAACAGTTAAAAGCTACTGGTGTTCCTCTTCCATAATGATAAATACTATATTCTATAATTCTATAACTACGACTAAACTACAAACAACAGAAAGAGATTGTCTTTAAAGAGAGCAGCAAGTCAGAAAATACATTTATGAGCATAAGATAAATAATTTTGATATTTAGAATATAGTCAGGAATTTAGTAGATAAAATATTATCTGTAAAGGATAAAGAAAATCTGTAGCTTAACTGTAGTACTCTACTGTCCTTATCTAATAGCCTATATATCATTAGATCAAATTAAATTATTCAGACAATGATTAGACAAAAAAAGAGGCAATATGGTGTATTAATTATATCAACTTATCCAGATGAAGAATCTGTTGTAAAAGTGGCTAAAATGCTGGTTGCTAGCAAAAAACTTTGTGCATGTGTAAATTTTGCAAAAGTGAGATCTTTGTACTCTTGGAAAAATAAACTTGAAGATCAAGAGGAATTTATTGCGCTATTTAAAACAACAAATTTAACTGCAAATAAACTAAAGTTTGAAATTAATAATACCCATCCGTATGAGGTACCAGAAATAGTGGAATTAAAAATGAGTGATGTGTCAAAGGGATATCTATCATGGATGATAGAATCAATAACAGAAACAAAAACAAAATCAACTACAACTAAAAGCAAAATTAAAAATTAACATAATAGAATTGTATTATATTAGTCATAAAATACTAGTTCATCTCATCGAATAGAATAGCGAAGTAAGGCTACTATTCCACCCAGCGATGAAACCCTCCATCCAATATCAGTAGATGAATCCACTGCAAAACTCTTTGCTCCATGACTTTCAAGTAAATTTAAAAGTTTTACTACATCATTTTCATCTATAGTTTTAAAAATAGAGTCGGAGAATACTAAATATTCTATAGCTTTGATTGATGCAGCATTAGATACTTCTTGCATTCCCATAGCATACTTTGATTCACCATTATGTACAAGACGCATTATCTCGTCTAATATTGATGAGACAGTTGCTAGTTTACTTGAGCTCATCACCTCCTTGATAGCAGAAGAACGTAGAAAAACAAAAATTCCATCTTCGCCAGCGACATCTACACCATCTATTATTGATACTTTGCCTTTTTCTAATTTCTGCTTATCTACAAGTAAATTGTAAAACCTGCGTTTGGTTTCACCAGGACCAAATATTATTATTATACTGTTATTATCTGCTCCTGCTGAAAACACACTCTGAATTGTTTTAGCAATATCCTCAAAGAAAATTTCTATGTTAGGATTATTTTTTGCTGCATGCTGATAGCGTTTTCCACTCTGTCCTGAATAGATGTTGGGAATTATCTTTAAATGGGTACCAGAGATCTTCGCGACAGCCGCTTCCTGTGCATCGATTGCAACTAAGATGAAATTTGTGCTGCTACCTGATCTTTTCAAAATATTTGTTTCAACATCATTCCATTTTCTATTCTTGTCAATTGTGATTGTGTCACCTACTTGTACTGTTAGAGAATGATGTATTCCTCTAGGGACGAGCTCATTATCAGTGTTTGTTATTATGCCTGTTATCCTCAATCTATCTACCATGTCGTCAAGACCAATATTCTCAACTCTAACCGAGACTCGCACTTTAATTCTCTCTCCTTTATCAGGTCTGGCATATTCTTTCACCCTTTTGATGACTCTTGTAGTATCAGCAAAGACGTGATCTCCATTTTCTATTATTCTCCTTAAGGTAAAGAGATCATCTGCATCTTCTGGAATAACAAAATAAGCTTTGCCAGAAGATTCTTTTGCTTCTTTAATAATCATTAGATCATACTTTGCTCTTTCTCGTCATATTTTACACTAATTTTTTCATTAGTTACAGGAGCTGTAGATGCTGCCGCCGCCTTATTTCCTTTTTTGGTTTGAGTCGATTTTAGATAATTATTGACCCATTCCTGTGTTAATACTCCAGATTCTACTAGATTTACTAATGCATTAGCTGAAGCGTCGCCTTGTACCTTACCTGATTTTCTTCTAGTCTGTCTCCATTTAAGTTGAGTATTGCCACTCTTCGATGAATATATTATTCCAAGAATTTCCTTAGCATTTACAAAGGTCATTTCTCGTATCTTTTTCAATGTCACTTTATCGGCTGCTTCAATATAGATTGCTCCAGGACCTTCTTCACGCTCTGGAAATACTTCGTAATCTCGCAGATAACTTTCAGGAATAAATGATCTGCACGTACTAACTATGATAAACTTTCTAAAACTCTCAAGCGATGCGGTAGTTTCTATGCGAACCAATGTGACTATGAAAACTAGTTAGCCACTTATCAAGTTTATGACATTATATAGATATGAATTTAAAACAGAAGAGAATGTTATTAATGATAGATATTCTGTTTTACTGATTGCACCCCCTACCCCCAACATCTTTGATTTGCCAAATGACGAAGTCCGCTTCTAAATAAGAATAAAAAGTAACACTATCGACATTGGAATGGTGGACAAACTCCCAACTCAAGATCTACGTCATCGATTGCTCAGTAGGGCTAGTTTCGTCATCGTTCGTCCAATTTAATTATGAATATTATAGCATAAAAATGAAGATCTAAAACTTTGGGTGTAGATATACGATATATATATGCTGTTTATATTTAATTTCTTATTGAAATGTTGATGATAATGTTGTTATTATTGTCATTATTCCGTCTACACGATAAAGGATTTTATCTTAACAACTTGATATTCTATTATTTTGTTGTTAGGTGCAGAGATGCATATTCTTTAATTCTACTGTTACCAATACAAATTCTTGTTATCTAGCATAGCTATATATGTTATGATGTAACGCTTTACAATGCCTTCTTTTACATAGTAACAAAAGGATTATTATTGTTATTGGGTTTGCCTCTTAATTCTTAGTGCGCTCGGTAGCTTCTTTTTCTTTGTTGCCTGCGTCTGCCCATAAATAGTGGAAATAATCTTTTGCAAAACCAGCAAGACCTGTGTGCTCTGCCCAAATGGCAATTGGTTCCATGTTCATGTTATCGCTTCTTCCTTCACCAAGCAGGATCATTACTTGCTTGCTGTCACCAATCACTCCTCCACCAAACATATTATTTTTCAATCTGACTTCCGCAATTCTAGATATGGCACGTACCGTATCAGTAGTAGTTTCTTCTGAAGCAAGAACAGTTATTCTTACTCCTTTTTCATGTAACATCCTTAACATTGGTTGGATTGGCTTTGCTATATTTTCAGCAACTTGGGGTAATGCTATGAGTAACTCGTGTTGACAGGTCTGGATGATCTCACTTACTTTTGCGGCAATATTATAAATCCCTCTTACAACCCAAATTTCTGGTTTTTCTCTAATGCCGCTCTTTTGGTAAATTGGCATTAATTCGCTGACGATCAAATTTTCATTGTCCTTAATATCATTTTCAATGCGCATTCGCATAGCTTCTAATGCAGTAAGAGGGGATTTGGGAAAGAATTTTTGAGGTCTTGAGCTATCAGATTCAAGCCAACCTTTGTCCTCTAAACTATTTAGAACTTCGTAAATCTTAGAATATGGAACACCTGATCTTTTACTAATATCAGAAGCTGTCATAGAACCGGTCTCTAGAAGGGAGAGATAGACCTTCGTTTCATAACTTGTCAAGCCAAGGCTCTCCATTGCCTTCCTTGACTTGTCACTTATGCTCATTTACTGTATGGAAAAATGAAAAAAAGGCTATTATATAAGTATGCTTTAGTAGACTGCTATAGTATAGTGCAGATAACGGAAATTATTGATGCTTATTAACTAATCACCGTAGGATTTGTGCGGTTATCTTTATATATAAATTAGATTGGACTTACTAAAAGGTACATTAAGTAGGTAATAACTATGGATTTAATACAAATTTCTAATATGACTACTACTAGTAAGACTACTACTAGACGAACAATTAGGCATACGCAAAGTATCTGTCCAGATTGCAATATGATCTTGGATGCAGAAGTTTTTGAAAGAGAAGGCAGAGTATACATGACAAAGACTTGTCCATCTCATGGTGAATGCGAAGAGCTATACTTCGGATCTTATGAGATGTACAAAAAATTCAGCACATATTGGATGGATGGAAAGGGTGCTCATGCTCCGAATGTTATGGTAGATAAATGTGCATGCCCAACCAACTGTGGTCTATGTACTAACCATCTTTCACACTCTGGTTTGGCTAACATGATTGTTACCAACAGATGCGATCTGACCTGCTGGTATTGCTTCTTCTATGTAAAGAAGGGTCTAGAAGGTGCTTATCTCTACGAACCAAGCTATGAGCAAATAAGAGCTATGATGAAGACATTAAAGGCAGAAAAACCGATAGCTGGTAATTCAATACAGGTTACAGGTGGAGAACCGATGCTCAGAGATGATATTGTAGACGTTATCAAAATAATGAAGGAAGAAGGGGTAGATCATGTTCAGTTAAACACTAACGGTATCAAACTAGCTTTGTCTCCAGAAACTATGCGCCAGGTAAGAATGGCTGGTGTAAGTAACCTGTACCTTTCATTTGATGGAGTTACTCCAAGAACTAATCCCAAGAACCACTGGGAAGTTCCGTATACGCTAGAATCTGCACGAAAATGTGGTATGACTGTAGTTTTTGTGCCAACAGTAATCAAATCAATCAATGATCACGAATTAGGTGGAATTATCCGGTATGCACAAAAGAACATGGATGTTGTTCATGCTGTGAACTTCCAGCCAGTATCGTTGACAGGTAGAATGACAAAGAAGGAACGTGAAAAATACCGAATAACAATTCCTGATTGCATCGAAAGAATTGAAGAGCAGACAAATGGTGAAATTACATCCGATGGATGGTTCCCAGTTCCCTCCTGTATGCCTTTAACAAATGTAATAGAAGCATTCAGCAATAAACCAAAATATGAACTCTCGATTCATTTTGCATGTGGTGCTGGAACATATGTCTTCGAAGATACTCAGACAAAGAAACTGACACCACTTACATCATTTGTTGATCTTAAAGGACTGCTCGAATACTTTGAGGAGAAATCTGATGAAATCAAGTCTGGTGCCAATAGATATTGGACAATGCTAGATGTAGTACGCAAACTTAATCAGTTTGTTGACAGGAGCAAACAGCCACATGGCTTGAACCTTGCCAAAATGTTCTCAAGCATCTTGTTAAAGCGTAACTTTGAATCAGTTGGATCATGGCACGTGAGATCTCTATTCTTGGGAATGATGCACTTCCAAGACAAATACAACGAAGACTTGGAGAGATTGCAAAGGTGTGATATACATTATTTAACACCGGATCTTAGAATCATACCCTTCTGTGCATTTAATGTCATTCCTGAGTGGTATAGAGACCGAATTCAAAAGAAGTACAGCATTCCAGTAGAAGAATGGGAAAAGGCACATGGTCAAACACTAGAATCTGGTCTTTACAGAGGTCTCATGAGACGAGGTAAATCAGAGGCTCAGATGGGCTGTGCATTATCAGAAATGCACAAGGCAGCCGCTGAAGCTACAGTACAAGCCGAAGGTGGAGATCACAAGGCTGTTGAACTTCGCAATGGCATGGCAGGAGCCTAGATAAGAAACAAGTTAAGGGTTTCTCTCGCCTTTTATTATTTTTATTTTATTTTTTATATGTAAGAAATTAAGGTATAGTATTTTTATTTTATAGTTATAGGATAATGTGACAATGTTTAACATTATTAGTATGAATACACACAGGCACACGTGCGCAAGCGCACATATGGCTTGTCATTTGCCTTTGACATAGTTAGTAAATTCATATGAATACATATACTACATAAAAACATTAACTATATTCCCGTTCTTATCTTCTAACTCTGGATAAGATTTAATTGAAAGATACAATTGCTTTTCTCTATGTCTACTATGAAATATATTCAACTCCAGCCGCAAGGAGACATTGCTGTAATCAGGATTAACCGACCAGAGGCATTAAACGCAATGAATGTAGATGTTATATCTGAATTATCACGTGCAATAGACATTGCTGGCGTTGATGATGGAATAAAAGTTGTAATCATTACTGGCGCTGGTGAAAGGTCATTCTGTGCAGGCGCAGATATTGCATACATGGTTAATATTGATCCGATGAAAGCTGAAAAGTATGCTTCTTCTGCTCAAGCTGTACTTAACAAAATAGAAAAATTAGAAAAACCCGTCATAGCTGCAGTTAATGGTTTTGCACTAGGGGGTGGTTGTGAGTTGGCAATGGTCTGTGACATCCGAATTGCATCTAGCAATGCCAAAATGGGCCAGCCAGAAGTTACAATTGGTATACCTCCAGGATGGGGAGGTACTCAGCGATTATTGAGAATTGTTGGCCCGGCAAAAGCAAAAGAACTAGTCTTTACAGGCAAAATGATAACAGCAGAAGAAGCGGTACAGATTGGTCTTGTTAATAAAGTAGTAAGTTTGGGACCTGAGGATAATTTACCGCCAGAAGTATCAAAAGATGACGCAGTTAAAGAAAAAGAAAGATCTGCAGAAGTAGCAAAGATTCTCAACAAAAAACTAATAGAAGAATGCCTGTCACTTGCAAAGGAAATAACAAAGAATAGTTTTACCGCTATCAAAGTTAGTAAAATGCTAATCAATAAAGGAATGGATGTAGATATTGATTCTGGGCTACGACTGGAAATATATGGCTGGGCATTATGTTTTGCCCATGAAGATAGACAAAAAATGATGTCTGCCTTTTTGAATAAGGGAAAGAAGTAGAATTAGAAGTAGAAGTAGGAGTAGTACTATAGAGTAGAAACAAATATTGTGATGATATAATTATAATTATAATAATACAACAATAACATTCTCTTGTTTCTCTCCCTCTGCTATTTTATTATTATATAATTATTATTTTTTTAATGATACTACTTTAGCACCGGTACTGGAATGGCATATTACAATCTTGCTTTCTATTTTTGCCTCTTTGAAACCTGCAACCATTGCATCTGCGACTTCCGTGCTATTCTTATTACTTTTCAAAAATGAGATGATTGATGGACCAGCACCGCTAATTGTCACTGCGAGTGCTCCTGCTTTAGTAGCCTTTCTTTTAACTTCATCATAACCGGGAATCAAATGCTTTCTTGCAGGTTCTACAATGATATCATCTATCCCCTTTGCAATCATTTCAATATCTTTTGACATGAACCCAGCAACAATAGTGCTTGCATTTGATACATTATGAACAACACTTTTCAGAGGAATTTGATTGGGCAAAACACTTCTTGCAATCTCTGTCTTTCTCTTAGGAACTTTCATCAGAGGAACTGCAATAACCAGAACGAGATCATTTGGCGGCTCTATTCTAATAAATTCTAGTTTTGGGCTAGTCCTTACAATAACAAATCCACCAAGTAAAGACCCAGAAACATTATCATAGTGCTTTGTCCCTGCACTTGCAACTTCGCCTTCGGCAGCATATTCAACTAATTTTGTTTTCTCTATTTTAAGATCAAATAGTTTATCAAATGCTACAGCAGCGGCTGCTGCTGATGCGGCACTACTTCCCATTCCAAATCCAGCTGGCACATTTTTTTGAATATTGATAACAAGATCATAATCTATATGAAAATCTTCAGCCATTCTTTTAACTACTAGACCTGCAGAATTATCTTCCGGAGTAGAG
>Ga0126310_10000576_pt1 | contig 12997 bp, 14 predicted proteins | sample Plot60_FD_92540 | JGI IMG/M metagenome (GOLD analysis project Ga0126310, IMG submission 92540) | Serpentine soil microbial communities from UC McLaughlin Reserve, CA, USA - Plot60 | ecosystem: Environmental > Terrestrial > Soil > Grasslands | place: USA: UC McLaughlin Reserve, Lake County... | reverse complement strand
CTCCATCGAGTCCTCGAGCGGGCTGAGCTCGAGGCCCAGCGCGAGCTCGGCCAGCCGATCGGCCAGCCAGACGTTCTTGGGCAGCAGCGGGCCGTGCAGGTAGGTGCCGATCACGTTGCCGCGATGAACGCCCTCCGTGCGGTCGTCGCCGTTGTTGCCGTGTCCCTTGATCACCCGTCCGAGCGGCCGCTCGTCCGGGCCGAGGTAGGTGCGGCCGCCGTGGTTCTCGAAGCCGGCGACCACGCGCGGGCCCGCGCCGAGATCGGCCTCGATCGCGCAGTTGCCGATCAGCCGCGGGCCCTCCTCCCGGACGGTGCGCAGGTCGACGATCCCCACACCGGGCAGCTCCTCGCCGCCCAGCTGGTAGCTATGGCCCAGCAGCTGATAGCCGCCGCAGACCGCGAGCACCACCGCGTCCCGCGCGGCCGCCTCGTGCAGGGCCTCGCGCTTGGTCGCGGCCATGTCCTCGGCCACCGCGACCTGGTCGCGGTCCTGTCCGCCCCCGATGTAGAAGAGGTCGTGGGCATGGGGGTCGAGTGGCTCGCCCAGGCTCGAGGAGCTCAGCTCGAATCCCAGCCCGCGCCACTCGCAGCGCGCGCGCAGCACCGCGATGTTGCCTCGGTCCGCATAAATGTTCATCAGCTCGGGGTAGAGCGCGCAGACGCGCAGCACCGGGCGGCTCACCGCGCAGCCTCGAGCATCACGACCGTGCTGCCGACGTGGTCGGGTGTGGGGGGGACCGGCCGCCGCCCCGCCGCCGCTAGTCCCACGGCGGCAGCCTCGCGCTCCAGCTCTCCGGCCGACACGGCGTCCAGCAAAACGCTGTGGAGCTCCTCCGCCAGCTCGCCACCGGGCGCCACCAGCTGGCGCAGGCGCTCCACCGCCACGCCCCCGCGCCGGGGTCGCACGGCCACGGGCCGGCTCGACAGCAGCCAGCCGTTCTCCTCGCGGACGTCGGGCAGCGGCGGCAGGGCATCCTCGGGAGCGACCGCCTCGAAGGGGTCGGCCAGGGCGATCGCCACGACGCCGCCCGCGGAAAGGTGCTCCCCGGACCGCTCGAGCGCCTGCCGGCGCCCGGCGCTACCGCCGAGGAGCTGGACCACCTGCATGGGCGCGATCACGAGCTCGTAGCGGCCGGAGAGCGACAACGAGCGCGCGTCGGCACACACGGCGTCGACCCGGAGCCCCTGCAGGCGGGCGCGGCGGGCCAGCTCGGCAACGAGCTCGGCGTCGGAGTCAACACCGGTCACGGCGTGCCCCGCGGCGGCCAGGTCGAGCGCCACGCGCCCGGTGCCGCAGCCGAGCTCGAGCACCGGCCCGCCGGCCAAGGCTGCGAGCTCGCGCCACAGCGGCAGGTCGGCCTCGTAGGAGGCGCACTCGACGTCGTGCCAGGCCACCGCCCCCGCCCTCATTCCGACCACCGCCGGGCCAGGCCGCGCCGTGCCAGCAGTTTTCGCAGCTCGAGCAGTGCCGTATAGGTGGGCAGGGCGAACACGCGCTCCGAGCCGGCGCCCGCGACTGCCGAGTCGAGCGAGCTGCCCAGCTCGCGGTCCACTGCCAGCTCGGCGTCGATCCCGGCGTACTTCAGCCTCAGCGCCATCTCCTCGGCCCGCGTGCCGGAGCAGGTGGCCCGGCGCACGCGGCCCGCGAGCAGCTCGAAGTCGGCGTCCCAGATCCAGGAGACGTCGCGCCCGTCGGCGATGCGGTCGTTCAGCCCCAGCCAGAGGTCGAGCTTTCCGTCGTCGAGGGTGAGCGTGCGCAGCACCTCGTTCGCGCCTGTCGGGTTCTTCACCAGCAGAATCGAGAGCGCACGTCCGTCGATCGGGATGGTCTCCACGCGGCCGAAGGCGCCGCTGAAGCCCTCGAGCGCTTCGCCGATGGCCGGCAGCGGCACCCCAAGCTCGAGCGCCGTGGCGACCGCCCCCACAGCGTTGTAGACGTTGTAGAGGCCCGGCAGCGGCAGCCGGGCCGACAGCTCGCCAGCGGGGGTTCGCAGTCGGATGCGCGAGCCGCGCATGCCGTCCAGGCGAACCTCGGTGGCGGCCACCGCCGGCTCGGGGCGCTGCCGTCCGCAGTTGGGGCAGCGGTAGCGGCCCAGGTGGCCCAGGTAGACCGCCTCGTAGTGGTAGGCGTGGCCGCAGTTGCGACAGTGCTTGGAGTCGGCCGCGTGCTGGAGGCCGGGGAGGGCCTGGGAGTCGTCCTCGACGCCGAAGTAGACGACGCCCTCGCGGCCGCGCCCGAGGTCGGCCACCAGCGGGTCGTCGGCGTTCAGCACGAACGTCGCATCGCCTTCATGGTCGGCCAGCAGCCCGCCCCAGCGGTCGGCCAGCAGCTCCAGCTCGCCGTAGCGGTCCAGCTGGTCGCGAAACAGGTTCCCCAGCAGGTAGGTGCGCGGCCTGACCGCGTCGGCCACGCGCGGAAGCCAGGCCTCGTCGACCTCGAACAGGCCAAGCTGCTCCGGCTCGGCGCCGGCATCGAGCAGAGCGGTGGCCACGCCCCAGCCCATGTTCGAGCCGGCGCGGTTGTGCACGATGTTGCGCCCGGCCCCTTCCAGCGCGGCGGCGATCATGGCCGAGGTCGTGGTCTTGCCGTTCGTCGCCGACACCAGCACCGCGCCCCCTTCCAAGCGGGCGGCCATGCCCTCGAGCGCGTCGGGCGACAGCTTCAACAGCAGCCGTCCCGGGGCGGTGGTGCCGCCGCTGCGGCCCAGGCGGCGGCTGGCGGCGCGCACCAGGCGCGCCAGCGCCTGAGCCAGCCGCAGCCTCATTCGCCCGCCGCCGGCAGGATCACCCGCAGGCAGCGCGGCTCGACGCGCATCGTCGCGGGGGTGGCCCCGATCGGGTCGCCGTCCGCGTAGACCACGAACGGCCGGTCGGAGTGCACGTCCACCCGCTCGCCGCGCGCCAGCCGCATGTGCGGCGAGTCCAGGTGGGTGCCCTTGAAGACTCTGGGGAGGTCCATCAGGCAGCGGACCTTCGACACCTGCTCCACCATCAGCACGTCCAGCTTGCCGTCGTCGAGCTCGGCGTGGGGGAACACCATCATGCCGCCGCCGTACGCGCGCGAGTTGCCGACCGCCACCGTGTAGCCGGTGAGCTCGTGTCGCTCGCCGTCCACGGTGACGGTGAACGAGGCCGGGCGCCAGGCCGCCAGCGCCCGCAGCGCCGCGTAGACGTACACGGCGTTGCCCTTCACACGCTTCGCCTCATTGGCGATCCGGTTAGCGTCGGAGTCCAAGCCCAGGCTGGCTATCCCCACGTAGGGCGTGCCGTCGACGGTTGCCACGTCGAGCAGCCGCTCGTCGCCCTGCACGGCCAGCCGGGCGGCGCGAGCGGGGTCCTTGGGCACACCCAGCACCCGCGCGAAGTCGTTTCCGCGGCCGCAGGGCACCAGCGCCAGCGCGGCGTCGGTGTGCTTGAGCGCGCCCACGATCGGGCGCAGCAGGCCGTCGCCGCCGAGCGCCGCCACGGCGTGGCCCTCCGCCGCGGCCCGGCGTGCCTCGTCGGCGGCGTGGTCGGTGCTGCGCGTGGTCACGATCCGGTGCGCCGCGCCGAGGGCGTCGAGCTCCGCCGTCACCGCGGGCAGCGCTGCCAGCGCCCTTCCCCCCGCCGAGGCGGGGTTCACCAGCAGGACGAAGCTGCGGCTCACCCGCCGGCGGTGGCGCCCATGCGGGCCGCCCTCGCCTCGGCGAAGGCGCCGCGCTCGGCGCCGCGCAGGCCCGTCCCCTCCTGGAACTTGCGGATGTCCGCCCGTGCGACGGCCTGGTCGCCCAGCAGCCGCTCCGCGTGCGGCTCCTCGAGATCCTCGGGATCGAGCACCAGCAGCACGTCCTGCTGCACGCTGTGCCAGGCCTCGCCGGTCAGCTTCTCGGAAGCCACTAGCAGTTGGCCCGGCCGTGGCAGCCAGTGCAGCTCGAAGACGCCGAGCCTGTAGGCGAACAGCTTCTCGCCGTCGGAGAGGAGGAAGTTCAGCCCCGAGAAGGGCGAGCGCTCCACGACGGCAGCGATGCCGCGGCGCAGGGAGCCGATCGGCTCGCCGGGGTCGTACTCGCGCATCAGGAAGTGAAAGAGCACCTCGGAGTCGGTGTCGCCCTCCGGCGCACGCACGTCGCCCTCGAGCAGCCGCGGGTAGTGCAGGACGGTGCCGTTGTGGCAGAACGAGTAGTTGCCGAGCGCGAACGGATGCGTGTTGCGCAGTGAGAGGCCGCCCATGGTGGCGCGCCGTACGTGGACGCTGAAGATGCGGCCGCGCTCCTCGGTGGCCTCGCAGAAGCCCTCGTCCGCGTGCGCGGCCTCGGGAAAGCGGACGCGCCGGCACTCCGTCCCGTCGGGACGCTGGTAGACCGCCATGCCCCAGCCCGAGTCGTGCTCCTCGGACTGGCGGATCACCGGATTGTCCGCCTCCAGCAGCTCGTGGCGAATCGAGACCGCCTCGGCGGCCACACAGCCGAACACCCGGCACATGGCGCCAAGTGTAAGGGCGGGGGCGAACCCCTTCGGTCAACCGCCTTTCCCTGTCATGGTGCCGTTGCAGCCACGCAGGATCTGGTGGGCGCGCCCGCGCAAGCTGTGCGCCCTGGAGCGCCCCGGAGGAGGTGGTAGGAGCCACCGCCCGCAGCGGCGCGAGGCCGAGATCGCCTATCTGAGCGAGAGCGGCGTGCGCCTGGCCGTGAGCGTCATGGCCACCCGCCACAATCTCGGCGACTACGAGCGGGCCGGGCTGGCGTGGCGCCACCTGCCCGTGGCCTCGCAGGAGGACGAGCACTCGGCGCTGGAGGAGCTGCTGCGGCTGCTGAGGCGTGAACTGCGAGCCCGCGGCGCGGTGGCAATCCATGGCAACCGGCACACCGACTTCGTCGCTGCGGTCTGCGCGGCCCACCTTCACGAGGCCCACGGGATCCCCCCGGCCGAATCGCTTGGCGCAGCGTCACGGGCGGGGCTGCGGCTCACGCCGCAGGCATGCGCGCTCGTCGGCGTGCGGGCCGAGGAACTGCTCGAGCTCAGCGGGTGACGAGCGACGAGAGCGTCTCGGCCACGGCCACCGGCTGCGGCTCGTGTCCGTCGAGCGCGTCGCGACGGGCACCGCCGCTCAGGACGAGGGCGGCGTCCAGGTGTGCGCGCGCAGCCGCGGCCACGTCGGCGTCGAGGCGGTCGCCTACCACGAGCGTGCGGCCGTCGCCGAGGCGGTCGAGGGCCGTCAGCATCAGCTGCGGTTCCGGCTTGCCGACGATCGCCGCTTCCCGCCCTGTCGCGTACTCGACGGCCGCCAGGATCGCGCCGGTGCCGGGCCAGTCGCCGTCGGGCTGGGGATAGGTCGGGTCGCGCCCGGTGGCGAGGAAGTCGGCACCGCGGGCGACCGCGAGCGTCGCGTTGCGCAGATCGTCGTACACGAGTTGCTGGGTCCCGGCGACGATCACAAGCTCCGCCCGCGAGGCCAGATCGGTGCCGTTCAGGAGCTTCAGCCCGGCGTCCGCCACGTGCCGGCGCATCGCGCCGCTGCCGATGACATATGCGGTGCTCCCATGGCGCGTCTCAGCGAGCAGGTGCTGGACCGCGCCGCCGACCGTCACGACGTCGGCCAGCGACGCCTGCACGCCGAGCGCCCAGAGACGCGTCACGAAGTCCTCGCCGGCGCTGTATGAGTTGTTGGTGGCGAAGGCCACCCGCTTGCCCGCTCCGCGCAGCGATGCGATCGCCTCCACCGCGCCGGGGGTGGGTTCGTCGCCAACCCAGACGCAGCCGTCGAGGTCGAGGATGAACTGGTCGTAGCCGTCGGCCAGGGGGGAGAGGGGCACACCGCTAGCCTAGGTCAACGATGGCCCCTGGATCGACAATTCCGGGCGTGTACGACGTCGGCGAGGACGACTTCCAAGGGCGAGTCGTCGAGCGTTCGCATGAGCTCCCGGTCGTGGTCGACTTCTGGGCCGGCTGGTGCGGCCCGTGCAAGGCGCTGACGCCGGCCCTCGAGCGGGCGGTGGCCACGCGACAGGGAAAGGTAGAGCTGGCGAAGGTGGACGTCGATGCAAACCAGCGGCTGGCCGCCGGCTTTCGCGTGCAGGGCATTCCGGCGGTGAAGGCCTTCCGCGACGGCCAGGTGGCGTCGGAGTTCACCGGCGCGCTGCCGCCCGAACGGGTCGAGCGCTTCTTCGATGTGCTGCTGCCTTCCGAGGGCGACCAGCTCGCTGCCCGCGGCGCCGCAGATGGCGACGAGGCCGCGCTGCGGCGAGCGCTCGAGCTCGACCCCGCGAACGCGGCGGCAAAGCGGGCGCTCGGTCGCCTGCTCGTCCTGCGGGGCGAGCCGAGCGAGGCCCTGGCACTGCTCGAGCCGGCCGGCGGGGACTTCATCTCCGACGGGCTGGCGGCGCGCGCCCGGCTGATGCTCGCGGGGGAGGAGGCGCTCGAGCCGGCCTTCGCCGCGTGGGACGCCGGCGAGCACGCCGCGGCCCTGGACCAGCTCCAGGCCGCTTTTCACCACGCGGAGGCGGACCGGCGCGACCTCGTGCGGCGCGTGCTGGTCGGCATCTTCACGGAGCTCGGCACCGGCCACCCCCTCGCCCGCGAGCACCGCCGCAGGCTCTCGGCCGTCCTGAACTAGGCTTGTCCGCCGGCGGCCCGGGCCGCCTTCGCTCGCGCCTGGCGGCGCCTGCCGAAGAACACGAGCGCGCCCAGCACGGCGACCACGATGAGCAGGCCGATCAGCACCGCGCCGCCGCTGCCGACCCCCCCGAACGGCAGCGCGACGAGGTGGGCCAGGCCAAAGCCCAGCGCCAGCAGCACGAGGACCAGCACGATCAGCAGCGCGATCCCGCGCACGCGGGCGAGGGCCCCGGCGCCGGGCGGAGGCGCGATCAGCCCCATCACGCGCAACAGGAACAACTGGCGGTTCGACGGCGGCGTCTGCCCGAGCTTCTCGAGCGCTTCCTTGAGCTCGTCGGGACGTCGCTCAGCCTGCGCCAGTGACGCCTTCATCAACTGCCGCAGGGCCGGGCGCTCCTGCGGATGGCAGCCGGCCAGCGCCTGGTTGAAGTACGAGCGGGCGGCGGCCACGTCGTAGCGCTCGGCCGCCCGCGCGCCGAGGATGGCCTTGGCCGCAACACGGTGCTTCGACTCGCTCTGCAGCTGCTCGTCGGAGCGATTCTCCAGCTGCGGTATCGCGGCGAGCGCCCCCACCTGCATCTGCATCCGCACCTGCTTCTGCTTGGCCACGGCGGAGAGTGTGGCAGACGCCCGCCGCTGCGAAGCGTGAAAAGCGGCGACGGGAGTATGGGGGTCGGCATGCTCATCGCGGCCATCATCGGCGTCTGCGTCCTGTGCTGATCCTCGGCTTCCTCGTACCACGGCTCTCGCGCGGCCCCCAGCGCGGCGTCGACGCCACCCTCGGCGCGGGCCAGCGCACGCGCGGCAAGGCACCGGGCCGCTCGGCAGGCTCTTCTCGAAGCCGTTCGGCACTTCGCGAAGGGCCGCCGACCGCAGTGCCTCGGCAGGCCGCAAGGGCCGCGGCAAGCTGCGGCGTTAGAGCTCGAGCAGCCTCAGCAGTCGCCGGCCGAGCTTGCGGTCGCCCTCCATGGTCACGCGCCGGCCGACCACGCGCTTGAGCGCCGCCCGTCCGCGAGTGTCGGTCAGCTTGGGCAGGCCGCCCGCCAGGGGCGCCGACGACAGCTGGACGATGTCGGGCAGGCTGCCCTTGATCACGAGGTCGGGCCGGCCGCTGCCGTCGCCGTCCTCGACCAGCACGCCCTGTTCGCCGAATGCCAGCCGCACGGGGGCGAAGCGCTCTTGGAAGCGGATCTCCACGACGCCGCGCAGCTCACGCGCCAGCTCGGGGCGGCGCTGGGCGCCGTGCTCGACCAGGCCGAAGAGGCTGGGCGAGATCCCGTTCTCGGCCACGCGTCCGAGCGTGATCTTGGGTGGGCGCGACACCACGGCCGCGAGGCTAGCGGGCGTCAGTCGCCGCGCTCGCGGGAGGCCGGCGCGGGGAGCTCCGAGGTGGTGTCCTCCGGGGGCCTGGCCTCGGGCCAGACCGCGGTGGTGTCGGGATCGGGCGGCTCGTCGGCCACCGCCCCGCCAGGCGCCTCGCGGGCTGGGCCCTCCGGCTGCGGCTGCTCGGGCGGTCCGCCGGCCTCGCCGGCGCCGTACTCGGCCTGCTCGGCGGAAGGCAGCCCCTGCGGGGCGGCGACGTGGCCGGCCTCCTCGCCGTCGGCCACGCCCGCAAAGCCCGCGTCGGGCTGGTCGAGCCGCTCGAGGGCGTCATCGGCCACGCCGAGCACCTCGTCGGCGAGCTGACGCATGTCCTCGATCAGGCGCTGGCGCTCCTCCCACAGCCGCTGGATGTCCTCGACGACCTGCTCGGCGTAGCGGTCGGCCTCGCGGCGGGCCTCCTCGGCCTCGTGCTCGGCCCGCTGGAGGCGGCCCTCGGCCTGGGCGCGTGAGCGGGCGGCGATCTCCTCTGCCGTTTCGTGGGCGTGCTGGAGGATGCCGCTGGTCTGCTCGCCGACCTCGTCGAGAGCGCGCTGAACGACGCCCTCGCGGGTCTGGGTGGCCTCGAGCTCGGCCACCAGCTGAGCGACCTCAGCGACGTACCTGTCGACGGCCTGGCGGTCGTAGCCTCGCAGCGCGACCGGGAAGTCCGTCTTGCGCACCCGGTCGACCGCGCTCCCGCGCCGCGAGCGCCTCCTGCGGGCGGGTGGCTTTGACGCCTCGGGCATCCCAGAATGTTACGGCGCAGGGCGCTCGAGCACCGGGCCGCGGTCCCGCTCACCCAGGTTCCCCGTCCCGCTCGCCCGGGTTCCCATAACCGCCGTTATCGAGCATTGATCGCGAGCTCGGGCCTAGCCGTCCGGAAACGGCTGCAGCTCCACCCCGTGGTCGCGCTCGCGCATGCCGAGCTCGTAGGCGGCAGCGCCCGTCAGCGACAGGGCCAGCGCCGGCCCGCCGTCGCGCTCGACGTCCAGCCGCATGTCGGCGATCGAGCAGTTCAGCGTGTTGTGCTCGGAGCCGTCCGGGTCCGCATAGACCCAGCCCACGAAGCGCTCCTTGGGCGCGCTGACCGACCCGCGGACGCGGATGCCCTTCCCCGCCAGCAGGAAGTGGCACGCCTCGGGGCGCTCGTCGACCTCCAGCTTGCGGCCGGGCCCGCCCAGCGGGAAGCGCTCGCCGTCCAGCGACAGCGCGCCGTTGGCGATCCACGGCGTCGTGAGCGGGCCGAGCTTGACGCGGCCGAGCGCCGCGTCGAGCCAGTCGGCATCGCTCGCCCCGTCGAAGCCGAGGCCGTGCAGCCAGATCCAGCGTTCGGCGTGCTGTGAGCCCCAGTTGTGCCCGATCATCCCGCGCCAGCCCGACAGCTCGAGGTCCCTGCCGCCGGCGTTCAGGCGGCCGTCGAAGCGGGCCGCGGGCGCGGGGCTCAGCAGCTTGGTGCGCGGCACCGGCGCGCCGTACATCCAGCCCCCGGGCAGGTGGAACAGCGGCCGCTCCGGCGCCTCGAAGCGCAGCTCCCAGGACGCTTGCCGTCCCTCTGCCACGGCCGAGCCGCTCGCCTGGCCCGGGCCGATTGCGGCCTCGCCCACGGACAGCCAGCGGCCGCCGCCGGCCGCCGGCCGCGGCCAGGTCTGCTTGACCGCGTACGGCCCGTCCGATCCCGCGTCGAACAGCGTGAACCAGAGCGAGCCGGTCGGTTCCGCGCCGGGCCGCTTGTGCACCGTGTAGCGGATCCACACGCCCAGCGGCTGGGCCGGGTGGCAGGCCTTCAGATAGATGCTCTCGTAGTGGCCGGCCTTGGGCGCGGCCGCCGGGAAGCGGGCCTGCGTTGGGTCCGGCCTGGCCATCTCGGCGCAGCCTAACCGGGCGCGGCTGATAGAACCCGAGACGATGGCCGACGAGCAAGTCCTGGTGATCACCGGCGCCAGCACGGGCATTGGCGAGGCGACCGCCAGGCGGGCCGTCGAGTTCGACTATCGCGTGGTGCTGGCGGCCCGCTCGGAGGACAGGCTGCAGGTCCTGGCGGACGAGCTTGGTGGCCCCGAGAAGGCGATTGCCGTGCGCTGCGACGTCACCAGCTGGGACGACCAGCAGGCACTGGTGGCCGCGGCCGTCGACCGCTTCGGTCGCATGGACGCCTTCCTCGCCAACGCCGGCTTCGGCGCCAAGCGCGGCTTCCTCGAGGAGGACGTGGAGCACTGGAAGTCGATGATCGACACCAACGTGCTCGGCGCCGCGCTCTCGATCCGCGCCGCCCTCGGCCACTGGCGCGCGAACGGCAACCGCGGCCACATGCTGCTCACCAGCTCGGTGGCCGGCCGGCGCACGCTCCCGGGCTCGCTCTACTCGGCAACCAAGTGGGCGGTCACCGCGATGGGCCACGCGCTGCGCGCCGAGGTGGCCGACAGCGACATCAAGACCACGCTGATCGAGCCGGGGATGGTCGACACCCCGTTCTTCGAGGACCGCCCCGACGGCGCGCTCGAAGCCGACGACATCGCGCGCGCCGTGATGTTCGCCCTCACGCAGCCGGACAGCGTCGATGTCAACGAGATCCTGGTGCGCCCGATCCATCAGCCGGGCTAGCCGATCAATCGCGGTGGCAGCCGGTGGTCGCGGTGAGCTCCAGCTCGGAGATGTAGGCTGAGCCGCGCACGTACAGGACGCCGCCAGCCGATAGGCCGTAGCCGCCCACCTGCAGGCGCCGGTCGGAAGCTCCGCCGCTGAGCCTGGCCCGCTCGCCGCGCCGGCGCAGGCGCGCGCCCCAGCGGTCGAGCGCAGGCGCCGTGCTCCTGCCGAAATCGCGCACCCGGCCGCTGACCCAGCGATACGAGCGGGCGCCCGTGGAGCGGCCGTAGGCGTCGCGGCACGCCAGCGGGCCGCGACGCTCGAAGGCGCGGAGCGCGTGGCCCAGGGGCGTGCCCGACGGCGCGGCCGACGTGCCGTCGGCCAGCACGCGCTGCCAGCGCTCGAGCGAGCTGTCGAGCGAGCCCGGCGAGACCCGGTGGTGGGGCAGCTGCGACCAAGCAGCCAGGCCGGTGGCGAGCAGGGTGAGCGCCAGCCCGACGCCCAGGGCGGCCCGCCAGCGCCGGCCGCGGCGCTGGCGCCGGAAGGCGATCGAGAGCGTGGCGGCTGCGCCCACCAGGTAGACCGCGACGATCAGGAGCGTGTCGAAATCGCGCTCGGGAGTGCAGCCGAAGCCGATGCCCTCGCAGCTGGTACCGGAGCCCACGAAAGGATGCGCCAGCGCGCCCACGAGCACCGCACCCGCCAGTGCCACCGCCACCGCCGTCAGCCAGCTCAGGCTCGCCACCCCACCAACGTCGGCCCCGGCCCCTCGGCGCTTGAGCGGTGCGCCAGCCCGCAGGGCAACACCTGCGCGTTGGCTCAGGCTCTCCCGGGCCCGCATCGCGAGAGCGGACCGCATCGTCAGACGTCGTCCGCGGCCCGTACGCTCGAGGCATGGCCTCCGACCGGCCCCACGTCTTTGCGCATCTCGACATGGATGCGTTCTACGTCTCGGTCGAGCTGCAGCGGCGTCCAGAGCTGCGCGGACTGCCCGTGGTGGTGGCGGGCAGCGGGCCGAGGGCGGTGGTCACCACGGCGAGCTACGAGGCGCGCCGCTACGGGATCTTCTCGGCCACGCCCGCGGAGCGGGCGCGGCGCCTCTGCCCGGAGGCCGTGTTCGTGCCCCCCGACTTCGACCTCTACCGCGCGCGCTCGAAGGAGGTGATGGCGGTGATCAGGAGCCAGGTCGAGCGCGTGGAGGTCATGGGACTCGACGAGGCCTACCTCGACCTCAGCGGACTGGAGCGGCCGCGGGCGGCCGCGCTACGGCTGAAGCAGGCGGTGCGGCAGCGGACGGGCCTGTGCTGCTCGATCGGCATGGGGCCCAGCAAGCTCGTGGCCAAGGTCGCCTCTGACGCCGACAAGCCCGACGGCTTCCTCGTACTCACCCGCGAGCAGGCCCGCGAGCGCTTCGCCGGCGCCTCCCCCGGGCTGATCCCGGGCATCGGGCCGAAGACGGTCCGCAGGCTCGAGGCGCGCGGCATCGGCACGCTGGCGAAGCTCGCCGCCACTCCGGAGGAGCGCCTGGCGGAGTGGTTCGGGAGCAACCTGGGCCCCCACCTCTCGCGGCTCTCGCGCTTCGAGGACCAGCGCGGCATCCAGACCGTGCGCGTCGCGAAGTCGGAGTCGTGCGAGACGACCTTCGACCACGACCTGCGCGGACTGGAGCAGCTGGAGCCCGAGCTGGAGCGGCTGAGCGAGCGCCTCTGCGAGCGACTCGCGCGCCAGGACAGGTCCGGCCGCACGGTCGCCATCAAGGTGCGGCTGGCGGACTTCACGACCCTCACGCGCGCCCGCACGGTGCACGAGCCGGTGAACGACCTGCAGAGCGTGCTGGGAGTGGCGCGCGAGCTGCTCAGGCGGCTCGCGCCCGAGCACCCGGTCCGGCTGCTCGGTGTGCGCGTTGCCGGCCTGGACGAGGGCGGGCGGGACCAGCCCGCCGCCCCCGCCGAGGGCCAGCTTCACCTGTCGCTCTAGCGAGTGGCCCAGACCCTGCCGGTGGAGCCGAAGCCGAGCCTGCGCTTGGTGGCCACGGTGAGGTCGAACTCTCGCGCGCCCGCGTAGGGCCCGCGGTCGATCACCGGCACCGTCAGCGAGCGGCCGCGGTAGCGAAGCGTCACTCGCGAGCCGCAGGGCAGCGACTTGTTGGCGACGCCCAGCCTGGTCGCGATCATCCTGCCTCCGCAGGCCGTGCGCCGACCGTAGAACCCCGGCCCGTACCAGGACGCCAGGGCCGGCCGGTAGACGTAGACCCGGCCGCGGAGCGAGCGGCTGACGGCGGCCGCGGTGGCCCGCTCGCCGCCGAGCCTCACCCGCAGCCTGAACGTCCCGGCGCGGGCGGCGCGCCAGGCAGCCCGGAAGCGGCCGTCCCACGCAGTGCGGGCGCGCCTCACCGTCGTCCAGCGCCCGCCCGAGCGCACCTGCACCTTGACGACGCGGCCGGCGAGTGCCGGGCG
>Ga0126310_10000574_pt1 | contig 13013 bp, 11 predicted proteins | sample Plot60_FD_92540 | JGI IMG/M metagenome (GOLD analysis project Ga0126310, IMG submission 92540) | Serpentine soil microbial communities from UC McLaughlin Reserve, CA, USA - Plot60 | ecosystem: Environmental > Terrestrial > Soil > Grasslands | place: USA: UC McLaughlin Reserve, Lake County... | reverse complement strand
GCGTCCTGGATCCAGTTCCTGAGCGAGTAGAACGACTTCCGCGGCTGCCCGCTCGGGAAAAGCAGGCCCATGTCGAAGTAGGCGCTCGGATTGTCCGCTGGGACCGAGAGGAGCCCGTAATGCATCATCTGCTTGACGCGCGGCGTGCCCTGGGCGATCTTCCACGCCTGCACGAGCCACTTCGCGCGCTTGTCCTCGGGGATGCGGCGCTCCGGGCGGACGGCCGAGTTGTCGGCGACCATGTAGCCGTACTCGGTCAGATAGATCGGGGCCTTCTTCTTCTTGGTCTTGATGAGCCCCTTCTTGCGGAGCTTCGTGAGCAGCTTGGGTAGCTGGCCGATGTTCGCGATCGTCAGCTCGTCCTTGTTCTTGCGATCGAACGTCGGCTTGTGCTCGAAGTCGTAGGGGTGCGTCGAGAACGCGTCGAACTTGAGCGGCTTCTTGCCGCACTTCTTGTTCGCTCCCTTGATGCGCTTGAGCTTCTTATTGACGCACACCATCTCCCGGATGAACTGGAATGGCGGGATCGAGATGCCCTTCTGGAAGTGCGGGGCGAGCTCGCCGATCACGACCTCGGCCTTCTTGTTCTGCTTCTTGATCGCCTTGTAGCCCGTCTTGACCAGCTTGCGGTACAGGAGTGGCGACTTCTTGTGCGGGCTCAGCCACGTGTACCAGTTGGGCTCGTTCCAGATCGAGTAGCGCTTGACCTTGCCCTTGAAGTGCTTGGCAACCGCCTTGACAAAGCCCTTCCACAGCCGAATGTTGGGCTTGTAGCCGTCGCACTCGAACGGCACCTTCTTGTTGCCGCACGCCCACGCCGGCGGATCGCCCGTGATGTCGAGCTGGGTCTTGATGCCGTACGCCTTCGCGCGGCGGATCGCCGAGTCCCAGGGGGCGAAGTTGTAGTTGATGTTCGACGGGACCGATGTCTGGTTCCGGGTCGTGGGCGCCGCCTGATACCACTGGAGGTTCATGCGGAGCGTCGTCACGCCGAGGAAGTTCGCCTGGAACAGCGCCGTCTCACGGTCGTATCGCTGCTGGGTGATGAACACGCCGTCGTCCTGGAGCGCGACCTCCATCTTTTTCGCACCCTGGGCGGGTGTAGCGGCCAGCGCGGGCAGCGCCAGCAGGGCGACGAGCAGCAAGATCCTGGTGCGCGGCTTCATAAAGACGGGCTTTCCCCCTAGGCGAATCGTTTCCGTTCCGACCTGCAACGCGTGAAGCGTTGCCGAGTTGCGTTGTGAGTCCTCGTGCGGTGCTTGCCCGGTCAGGCTACTGGCTAATCGTCAGCTCGCGCACCGTCTCCCGGACCCGCTCCAGGGACTCGCCCTTCTCTATGTAGCGATCGGCACCCCGTTCCAGCACCAGGGCGGCCATTTTCGCCTCGGTGAAGCCGGAAAAGACGATCACGGACGTCGCGGGAGCCGCGCGGCGGATCAGAGGAAGCGCCTCGAGGCCGTCCATGCCGGGCATCGACAGGTCCAGCAGGACGACGTTCGGCTGGAGCTCCGCGATCTCCTCGATCCCGATCTGTGCGTCGCCCGTCTCTCCCACCACGCGGAGGCCCGGATCCTCCTCGAGGATGATCCGAAGCAGCTGGCGCAGCTCCGGGACGTCGTCGCACAGATAGATGTCAACCATCGGGCCTCCATCATCGGCTCCGCGGCGCACGAATTCGATCGGTCGATCGGTTCCCAAACGGCCCGTTCTTGAATCCCCCGATCGGCTACTCGACCAGTCCGCGCCGCATTCCCTCTGCAACCGCGGCCGCCCGCTCGGACACGCCAAGCTTCTCGTAGAGGTGCTGGAGGTGGGTCTTTACCGTCGCGGTGCTCAGGTGGATGCGCTCGCCGATCTCCGGCGCCGACAGCCCGTCGGCGATCAGCCTGAGCACCTCGTGCTCCCGGTCGGATAGACGCGGGCGCGACTCGTTCTCCTCACGGAAGCGGATCTGCTCCGCCAGCCCCGTCTGCACCTCCGGCCCCAGGATCGTCTCGCCGCGCGCCGCCGCGAGGATCGCCGTCACGATCTCGTCGGTCTCGGCCTCCTTGGACAGGTAGGCGTTGGCGCCAGCCGCGACGGCGTCGTAGACCGTCTTCGCGTCCAGGAACGCAGACAGGAAGACGACATTCGTCGGCAACCCCTCCTCGCGGAGCGCGACCAGCACGTCGCTCCCGTCCAGCTTCGGCATGCGCACGTCGATGACCGCGACGTCGGGCTGGAGCTCGCGGATCTTCTCGAGCGCCGCGCGGCCATCGGCCGCCTCCGCCACGAGCTCGAGGTCCGAGCGCTCGGCGATCACCCGCGCGATTGCCTCACGGAAGAGCGGATGGTCGTCCGCGATGAGGACGCTGGTGGTTCGGTTGCCGCCCATCGGTGCGAGCGTACCTGCACTACTCCGGCACGGCGAACTTGAAGACGCTGCCTCCGCCGGCGCCTTGTTCGACCCAGATCCGGCCGCCATGGCGCTCGACGATGCGCTTGCAGATCGCAAGGCCCATGCCCGTCCCCGCGTACTGGTCCTGGCTGTGGAGCCGCTGGAACACGTCGAAGATCCGCTCAGCCTTGTCCGGATCGACGCCGATGCCGTTGTCGCTCACCGAGATGACGCACTCGCCGTCAACACTCTCGGCGCCGACCGTGACAACGGGCGGCTGCTCGCCATGGAACTTGATCGCGTTGCCGATCAGGTTTCGGAAAAGTCGCTCGAACTGGGTCGGGCTCCCCTGCACGACCGGCAGCTCGCCTTCGACCTCTACGCGGGCTCCTGCCTCCTCGACCCGCGGGGCGAGCGTCCGGAGCGCCGTATCGACGACCTCGGCGAGCTCGACGCTGGACGTATCCTCGGCCCGCGTCTGAAGCCGCGAGTAGTCGAGCAAGTCGTCGATCATCGACTTCATCCGCGCGGCCTCGTCGCGGACGTGGCCCAGGAACGTCCTGCCCTCCTCGTCGAGCGAGTCGCCATGGCGCTCGCTGAGCATCCGTGCATACGCCGACAGCAGGATCAGCGGCTCCTTCAGGTCGTGCGACGCGACGTACGCGAACTGATCGAGCTCGGCATTGGAGCGCTCCAGGTTCTCCTGCGCCTGTGCGAGCTCGGTCTCCGCCATCTTGCGGTCGGTGATGTCGAGCACGTGCGCGAGGGCGACGCGCGGCGGATCCTCCTGGCCCAAGAGCGAAACGGTGAGCCAGACCCAGATCCAGTGCCCGTCCTTGTGGCGGTTCCGCTTCTCGATCCCGAACGAATTGCGGCGGCCGGCAGCGAGTTCCTGGAACAGGATCCGCTCGTCCTCCGCGTCATCGGGATGGGTCAGATCGCCCTGCGTGAGTTCGGCCAGCTCGGCGGCCGTGTACCCGAGCAAACGCGTCATCTCCGCGTTGATCTGGCGAAGCCCGCCGTATTCGCCCCCCTGGAGGTCGATGACGGCGATCCCTACGGGGACGCCGTGGAACCGCTGCTCCGCGTGCCGGAGCGCCCACTGGGTCTCGGAGAGGTCGCGGGCCTGTGTCGAGACACCCACGACCTCGCCGTCGGGCCCGTGAATCGGTGACGCTGTGAGCGACACCGACAGGCGCTTGCCGTCCTTGCGAATCCGCTCGGTCTCGTAGTGCTCGACGCGCTCGCCGGCGAGGATCTTCTCGATGATCTCGAACTCCTCGCCCTGCCGATCGGGCGGGATGATGATCGCCACCGACTTCCCGACCACCTCGTCGGCGCTGTAGCCGTAGAGGCGCTCGGCAGCCTCGTTCCAGCTCGTGAGGATCGCATTGCGGTCCTTCGAAAGGATGGCGTCGTCTGACGAACGGACGATCGCGGCGAGATGCTCGCTCTCGATCGCAACCCGTTCCTCCCCCGCCGGAATAGGCGGTTTGGACTCCCCCATTTGCAGCGCCCCATGCTATCGAGCGCGAAGAACGCGCAAACAGCGAACGCGGGCTGTCACGTCCGCCGGAGGGCGTGCTTGACTGGCCCGGTGACCGAGCCCGACCTTCTCGACGCCGCCGCGGCGCGTGCCGCCAACCCGCACCTGCGCGGGCTCGGGAGCTCGTCTTGTCCCTACGGCGAGTGCGACGGCAACGGGCTCGTGCTCGAGGAAACCGGCGACGCGCGCGCGTGCCGCTGCCGCGCGGAGCGCATCGCGCGCAACCGGACGCGCGGGCTTCACGACACGATCCCGGAGCGCTTCCGCGACATCGCCTTCGACCGCGCGCCGGTCAACGACATGGAGCCGCAGACCGTCCGCTACGTGCGGCGCTTCTGCGAACGGCTCGATTCGAACCTCGACGAGGGCAAGGGGTTCTTCTTCTTCGGCGACCGCGGAACCGGCAAGACGACGCTCGCGATGCTGATCGCCCAATACGCGCTGCGCGCCCGGCGTACCGTCGCGATCTACACCGCGCCGTGGCTCCTCTCCCAGATCCGCTCCACCTACGAGCAGGGGGCCGAGCACACCTACGTCGGGCTGATGGAGCGGCTCGCCGCGGTCGACCTGCTCCAGCTGGACGACATGGCCGTCGCGAGCCAGACCGACTGGACCCTCGAGCAGCTGTACACAATCATCAACCGCCGCTACGAGGACCAGCGGTCCGTCGTCCTGACCGCCGACGTCGAGAGCCCCGACCGGCTCGGCGACCACGTGGGCGCGCGCACGGCGTCACGCCTCCTGGAGATGTGCGAGCCGGTGCCGTTGTTCGGCGCCGACAACCGCGTCTCGCTCAGGTCTTCCGCTCCAGCGGGCTGACGGCCGGCCCCTCCAGGATCTCCCCGTCGGGGGAGAAGCGCGAGCCGTGGCACGGACAGTCCCAGCTGCGGTCGCCGGAGTTCCAGTTCACCTGGCAGCCCAGGTGGGTGCACACCGGCGAGACGGCGTGCAGCGCGCCGTCCTCGTCGCGGAAGGCGGCGACCTTCTCGCCGTCGAGCCGCGCGATGTCCGCCTCGCCCGGGGCGAGCTCGGCAGCGTCCCGTCCGCCGCGCTTGGTCACCCGGTCGCCGATGAAGCGCAGCCCGACGTTCGCGTTCTCCTTGACGAAGTCCTTCGCCGACGCGAGCGGCTTGATCCGGGCGGGGTCGTAGACGCGGGCCCACGGGTTGTCGCGCCCGATGATCAGGTCCTCGAGGATCATGCCCGCGGCGACCCCTTGGGCCAGGCCCCACTTCTTGAAGCCCGTCGCCGTGTACAAGCGACCCGAGTGCGGCAGGAGGCGGCCGATGTACGCCAGGTGGTCGATCGACTCGTTGTCCTGGCTCGCCCACTGGTACTCGACGCTCTCGACGTCCCAGTGCTCGCGCGCGAACCGCTCGAGGGCGCGGTAGCGCTCGAGGGTGTCGCCGCCCTGGCCGGTCTTGTGACCCTCGCCGCCCACGATCAGGATCTCGCCGTCGTCGACGGGATGGCTTCTGATCGAGCGCGTGGGCTGCTCTGAGGAGATGTACATCCCCTGGGGAGTCTGGCCGCGAACCCGCACCCCGAGCGCGTAGGAACGCTCCGGGTGGATGCGCGCGAAGTAGAGACCGCGATCGAGAAACGGGAAATGCGTCGCGACGACGACGTGTCCCGCGGTCAGCGGCGGGCCGGTCGTCTCGATCCGGCACGGACGCCCCTCCGACACGCCCGTCGCCCGCGTCCCCTCGAACACGTGGCTGCCGTCCCCGGCGACCAGGTCCGCGAGCGCGAGCAGGAAGCGGCGCGGATGGAACTCGGCCTGTGCTTCGAACCGGATCGCTCCCGCGACGGGATAGGGCAGGTCGGTCTCCTCGGTGTAGGAGGCGGGCAGGCCGGCGCGCTGCGCGGCCTCGACCTCGCGCTCGATGTCCACGACGCCCTCGCGCGAGCTCGCGTACGTGTAGTTCGGCTTGCGGCGGAAGTCGCAGTCGATCCCCTCGTCCTCGACCCACTGCGCGATCTGCTCGATTCCGGCCTGATTGGCCTCGCCGTGTGCCCGCGCCCCATCCTCGCCGAAGCTGGAAGCGATGCCGGCGTAGCTCAGACCGTGCAGCGAGCTGAGCTTCGCCGTCGTGTTCCCCGTCACACCCGCCCCAATGCGGTCCGCCTCGACGACGGCGACCGTCATGCCGGCGCGCTTGAGCAGCAGCGCCGTGCTGACCCCCACGATCCCGCCGCCGAGCACGGCGACGTCGACTGAGAGCGGCCGGTCGAGCCGGGCGAAGCCCCCCTCGTCGGAGGTGTCGAGCCAGAGCGAGGTTCGCCTCCGGGCCACTGTCGCCTCGGTGGTCACATGGCTCCGGTACCCCCCTCGACAAAGGTGTGAACCACGCAAATTCGGGAAAAGCGAGAATAAGTTCCGTCTTGGGAGACCCTCGAATCATGCCGCCCGCCGTCGTCGATCTGCTGCCTCGTGACGCCGAGCTGGCGAGGCGCGCAGCCGGCGGCGACGGGACCGCGTTCGTCCGGTTCTACGACCGCTACTCGCACGACGTCTTCGCCACGGCGCTCTCCGTCACGGGGTCGGTCGAGGCGGCCGCGGAGGCCACCCAGACCGCCTTTTTGAGGATCTTGCGCTGGCCGCCGGCGCTGGGCGCGCCCGACGGCGACGTGCTCGAGCTGCTCTACGCCCTCGCTCTCGGCGGGCCACACGAGCACCTCGACGCGAGCCCTGCGCCGGCCGACCTGAAGGTCGCGCGCCTGGTGGGCGTCGGGTGGCTGCGCAGCGAAACGGTGTCCAAGGCCGGCGCGCGCTTCGACGCCGACTGGAGCGTGCATCTCTGGAGCCCGCCGGCGCCTGCGATGCCGAAACCGCGCCGCCTGCGCCTCGTCCCCGCGCTCAGGCTGCGCATGCCTTCACCCGCCACAACGGCGGCCGTGCTGCTCATATTCCTCGCCGGGCTCGCCGGGACGCTCCTGATTGGCGGTGGCGACAGCGATCCGATCGACGCGACGCCCGCCTCCGCGACGAGCGAGCCGCGCGTCGAGAAGCACGAGCAACCCGTCCGCTCGGGCGACGCGCAGCTCCTGCGGGACAGGACGCTAGGGCCGCTGCTAAAGCCCTGAGGCGCGCCTGACCGTCTCCGCCACCTCGGCGGGGTCGTCGCAGATGTGAAACAGGTCGAGGTCCGCGGGCGAGATGCGCCCCTGCGCGAGCACCTCGTCGCGCAACCAGTCCGAGAAGCCGCGCCAGTGCTCCCTGCCCACCAGGACGACGGGGTAGTTGTGGGCCTTGCCGGTCTGGATCAGCGTGAGGAGCTCGAACAGCTCGTCGAGCGTCCCGTAGCCACCTGGGAAGACGACCCACGCACTCGCGTACCGCACGAACATGAGCTTGCGCGTGAAGAAGTACTCGAACTCAATCCCGAGCCTGACCCACTCGTTCATCGCCTGCTCGAACGGCAGCTCGATGTTGAGCCCGACCGACTGCGCGCCGGCGTCCACGGCGCCCCTGTTCGCCGCCTCCATGATTCCCGGGCCACCGCCGGTGATCACGGCAAGACCGGCCTCGCCGAGCCGCCGGCCCACCTCGCGCGCGTCCTCGTAGAGAGGATCTGACGGCGGAGTGCGCGCCGATCCGAAGACGACGGCCGCGGGCCCGAGGTCCGCGAGCTTGTTGAAGCCCGTCCAGATCTCGTTCGTGATGCGCTCGACGCGGTCGGCGTCGCTGAACAACGAGGCGACCGCAGCGCTGTCCGCCTGCACGATCTCCTCGTCGGACGTGCGAGGGCGTGGAAGCTCACTCACGAGCGGCGCGCGCCGCTGCGGCGTTCGACCGAGACGGCATACGCGTCGGGCCGCACGCGGAGGATCTGATCGCCCGATAGCTCGATCCCGTCCGTGACACGTGTGGGGTCGAACACGAGCACGTCGCCGTCGCGCTCGCGCTTCGTGTCGAGTCCCTCGACGCGCAGCGTGCCGACGACCACGCGCTCACGGTCGTCCGGCCACGGCTCGGTGGGATCGTCGGGGTCGTCCCCCTCCTGCGCGATCGAGACCTCGAGCTCGAACTCGACCGGCTCGCGCGCGAGCCGGTCGCGAAGCTCCTCCTGGAGGTAGTCGGGCGACCGCTCGGCGGCCTCCTCGTCGGAGATCCCCGCGACCCCCGCCAGCGGCCGGAAGCTGAAGCGTGTCCAGCGCTCCGTACCGTCGCGCGCGATCCACTTGAACGCGTGAATGCCGTTGTACTCGAGCCGCGCGTAGCTCGCCGGCGCCGGCTGCGACAGCGCGTGTTGGATCGCGGGCAGTGCCTCGGGGTGTGCCTCGAGGAAGGCCCCTATCTTCGCCATGTCGGGCTGGCCCGTCTCGGGATCGGGCTTGCGCGAGCGAGTGAACTCGAGGAAGTCGTCCGGATTCCGCACGAAGAAGCGCGGCAGCGTGATGGCGACCATGTCGGTCCGACTCCCGTCTCCGAGGTAGAGCTTCACCGCGAGGCCGCGTCCGTCCTTCGACGAGTCCTTCGCTCCCGGGTCCCCGCCGCCGTTCGAGAACCGCACCGTCGCGGGCACGGGATCCCCCTGCATGTGAGCCGCGCGCGTGAGGTTCGCGGCCTCCGGCGTCGCGGTGAACGTGCCTTCGCAGACGACACCCTTCGCGTGCACGGCGCGGGTGTCGTCGTGACGCCCGCTGATGTCGTGAATCGCGTCGACGATCTGCTCGGGAAGCGAAGCCTCCACGGGGGCGACCCTATCCGAACGGGGGGTACGAAACGGTCCGACTGGAGGGTTGCGAAAAAGGCGTGGATTGCCGATGGTTGACGTGGACTCGCATGACCTTCGGCCCCCTGTTCATTCTCGCGCTCGTCTTCTGCGCCTTTGCCGCGTTCGACTGGCGCCGCCTGCCGTTCTGCGCGCGCGCGTCTCTCGCCGCGGCCACGGTCTTCGTGATCGCGGGCTTCCAGTACCCGGGCGCCGACCTGGCCGACGTAATCGAGTCCCATCCCGACGGGCTCGCCTACATGGTCGATCTCGCCCGCGCGGTGGGCTTCGCAGCCGTGCTCGTCAGCATGGCGTTCGTGGTGCGCGGCGCGACCCAGCGCTGAGCGTCCTTAACCGGCGCGCGAGCGCATTCCCAAAGGTAGATTCGCCCGATGGGAGGCGCCGCTGCGGGGCATAGAGGCGGCATAAGCAGATTCGCGGCGCTCGCGGCTGTCGTCGCCGCGAGCGTGCTGGTCGCGCTGCTCCTGTTCGGGAGCGGCGGCGACACCTACGCGCTGAAGGCTCGCTTCATCAACGCCGGACAGCTCGTGAAGGGCAACCTCGTCGAGCTCGGCGGCGTCCAGATCGGCCAGGTGACCGACTTCAAGATCACCGATGACGGCGAGGCGGAGGTCGAGTTCGAGGTGAACGACGACTACGCGCCGCTGCCGACCGGCTCGCGCCTCCTCATTCGCCCCGGATCGCTGTCCTCGGTCGCCAACCGCTTCATCGAGGTCCACCTGCCGTCGGCCAGCGAGAGCGACGCCGCCGCGGGCAAGCAGGAGATGCTCGAAGACGGCGCCGTGATCGGGTCCGACCGAACCACCTCGGTGGTCGAGATCGACACGTTCTTCAGCATGTTCGACAAGAAGACGCGCGAGTCGATCCAGGGCTTCTTCCGCGGCGGCCGGCGCCAGTACGCCGGCGTCGGCGACGACGCCAACCGTGGCTTGCCGTATCTGAAGACGAACCTGTCGGCGGCCAGCCGGCTGTTCCGCGAACTGACCTACGACCCGCCGGTGCTGGAGCGCTTCGTACAGGACTCCTCGCGGCTCGTGACGGCCCTTGCGGAGAAGGAGGGCGAGCTGAGCCCGCTCGTGAACCACCTGAACCGGACGACGCGCGCGCTCGGGTCCGAGAAGGAGGCGCTCGCCGAGCTCGTGTCGCGCCTGCCGAACTTCATGCGCACGGCCAACTCGACGTACGTGAACCTGCGCGCCGCGCTCGACGACGTCGACCCGCTCGTCGAGGCGTCGAAGCCTGTGGCGCGCAAGCTCGGCCCGTACCTCGACGAGCTGCGGCCGTTCGCGAACGAGGCCGTGCCGACCGTCCGCGACCTCGCGCGGCTGACCGGATCACCGGGCCCGGGCAACGACCTGCTCGAGCTGAACCGGACATATCCGCCGCTTGCCGACATCGCGGTCGATACCGAGGAGCGCCAGATCGACTTCGGCACCGGCCCGGTCGACCTGGGCCGCAAGCGGGGGTCGTTCCCCGAGGCCGCCGAGGCGTTCCGCGACTCCGCGCCGATCGTGGCCCAGGGCCGGCCGTACACGCCGGACTTCCTCGCCTGGTTCGACGACTTCTCGCAGACCGGCGCGTACGACGCGCTCGGCAGCTTCTCGCGCTCGCAGACCTACTTCAACATGTTCACCGTCTCCGACGGCGGGCTCATCCCGCGCGAGGACCAGGGCACGGCCTTCGAGGAGCTCGCCAACCTCCATCAGTACAAGCGCTGCCCGGGCGCGGCCGAGGCGCCGGCGCCGGACGGCTCGAACGTCTGGTCGGACGAGGAGCGCAAGGAGCTCGACTGCCTCGAATCCGACCGATCGATAGAGGCTCCGGAATGAGGCGCGCGCTCTCCATCCTCGTCCTGCTCGGAGCGGCCGTCGCGGCGTTCGCGTTCACGGGCGCGTCCGGCGGCCAAGCGGAGGGCAAGAAGTACTGGGTCGAGTTCGACAACGCGTTCGGCCTGGTCGAGGGCGGCGACCTGAAGATCGGCGGCGTCCGCGCCGGCACCGTGAACAAGTTCGAACTCACCGACACGGAGCCGTACAAGGTCCGGGTCGAGGTCGAGGTGAAGGAGCCGGGCTTTGACGCGCTGCGCGAGAACTCGGAGTGCCGCGTCCGCAACCAGTCGCTGATCGGCGAGTACTACGTCGACTGCGAGGTCGGCACCGCCGGTGAGGAGATCCCCGACGGCGGCACGATCCCCGTCGAGCGGACCAGCTCGTCGATTCCCCCTGACCTGATCGCGAGCGTCATGCGGCGCCCGTACAGGGAGCGTTTCCGGCTGCTGCTCTCGGAGCTGGGTGTCGGGCTCGCGGGCCGGCCCGAGGAGCTCAACGAGGTCATCAAGCGCGCGCACCCCGCGCTCAAGGAGGTCAACGAGACGCTCGCGATCCTCGATCGCCAGAACGAGACGATCCGCGACTTCATCACGGACGCCGACCGGGTGAGCGCGGCGGTCGAGCCGAAGAAGGAGCAGCTCTCGCGCTGGGCCCAGGAGGCGATGGAGACCGCCGAGATCCAGGCCTCGCGGGCCGACAGCCTCCAGGCGCAGTGGAACAAGCTACCCACGTTCCTGCGCGAGCTGAGGCCGACGCTCGCCCAACTCGATGCGACCGCGACGGAACAAATCCCGTTCCTGCGCCGCATGCACGCCGCGGCGCCGGACTTCTACCGGCTGCTGAAGGCACTCGAGCCGTTCTCGAATGCCTCGCGCGGGTCGACGCGCGCTCTCGGCGACGCCGCGGTGGTCGGCAAAAAGGCCCTGATCGAGTCCGCGGAGGAGATCGCGGAGCTGCGCCAGCTGTCCGAGAACGCGCCGCGGCTCGCCAAGCCGCTGCGGCAGTTCCTCCAGACGATCGACGACCGCGAGCGCTCGGTCGACGACGACCCGCTGCACGAGCAACTCGCACCGCCCGCGCCGGACAAGACGGCCGCCCAGGAGGGCGAGGGCTTCACGGGCATGGAGGCGATCCTGAACTACGTCTACTGGCAGACGCTCGGGATCAACGGCTTCGACCGGGCGAGCCACTTCCTCCGGATCGTCCTGCTCCAGAGCGACTGCTCCTCGTACCAGAACAACCCCGACGAGCATTTGATCGAGCTCTGCTCTACGGGCGTCGGCCCCTACCAGCCCTGCATCGAGGCCCAGGTGCCCGGCAAGGCCGAGGGCCCCACGAGCCTGATCCACAACGGCAAGGACCTCTGCGACTACAAGCAGGCGCTCGAAGGTGAGGGCGCCGGCGTCGGCGACCCCGCGACGGCGAACACCGACGACCAGAGCGGCCTCGGCCGAAGGCGCGGCAGGGGCGAGCCGGAGGCGCCACCGCTGCCCGGCCAGCGCGACATATCGAAGCCGCAGATCACGCTGCCGCCGCAGATCCAGGACCTGCTCGACGGCATCACCAAGACGCCGACCGGGCCGAAGGCGCCCGAGCTCGGGACGAACGACACGCCGGAAACGCTCCTCGACTACCTCCTCTCGCCATGAGCCGCCGACCCGCATCCTCGATAGTCGCCAGCCCCGTGCTCGTGGGCGCCGTCACGGTGCTGATCGCGATCGTCGCGGTCTTCCTGGCATACAACGCAAACCAGGGACTCCCGTTCGTCCCGACCTACGACCTGTCGGCCGAGCTGCCGGGTGGCTCGAACCTCGTCAACGGCAACGACGTCCAGCTCGGCGGCCGCCGCGTGGGCCTCGTGGAGAAGATCAGGCCGGCGATCGACGAGAAGACCGGCGACACGATCGCCGTGATCGACATGAAGCTCGACAAGCAGGTCGAGCCCCTGCCGCTCGACACGTTTGTCAAGGTCAGGCCGCGCTCGCCCCTCGGCCTCAAGTACGTCGAGCTGACGCTGGGCAACAGCGCGCGGAGCTATGCGGCGGGCGACACGATCCCGTTGAAGAACTCGAGCGAGTCGATCGAGCTCGAGGACTTCTTCAGCACGTTCGACGAGGAGACGCGCAACAACCAGCGCACCGCGCTCGAGGGCTTCGGGACTGCGTTCGCCGGCCGCGGCGTCGCGATCAACCAGATCATCCGCAACTTCGTTCCGTTCCTGACGCACGCCGAGCCCGTGTTCCGGACGCTCTCCGACCCGGCTGTTCGGCTGGGCCGCCTGTTCGTGGAGCTGCGGCGCTTCTCCGGCCAGATAGCGCCCGTCGCGGAGACCTACGCGCAGCTCTTCGAGAACATGGCGACCACCTTCGAGGCGCTCTCGCGCAACCCCGAGGCGCTGCGCCAGACGATCGAGCGCTCACCCGAGACGCTCGACGCCGGCATCAGGAGCTTCCCCGTCCAGGAGCCGTTCCTCGCGGACGCCGAGATCCTGTTCCGGCGGCTCCAGCCGGTCGCCGGCCGGC
>Ga0126310_10000573_pt1 | contig 13016 bp, 13 predicted proteins | sample Plot60_FD_92540 | JGI IMG/M metagenome (GOLD analysis project Ga0126310, IMG submission 92540) | Serpentine soil microbial communities from UC McLaughlin Reserve, CA, USA - Plot60 | ecosystem: Environmental > Terrestrial > Soil > Grasslands | place: USA: UC McLaughlin Reserve, Lake County... | reverse complement strand
GCGATCTTCTTGGCGATCTCCAGGTGGGCGGTGTAGATCTTGGCGAGCCCACTGTCGATGATCTCCTCGTGCAGCTTCTCCTGCTCTTTGAAGCGGAAGACTTTCTGGGCTTTGGTCGAAAGGACCCCGGCGATCGAATGGAACATCGCGTAGTGAAAGTACGGATCGAAGACGGAGATGGCTTCCACGTACCCACCGAACTCCCGCGCGAGCTCGATGGCCCGCTTCAAACCGCCGAGCGACTTGGCGCTCCCGTCAACCGCGACCACGATGTGCTCGAAGGGGTTCCTGTCGAGGTCCTTAACGATCAGGGTGTCGGCCTTCTTAAGGCGCCGGACGACGCGCTCGGTGACCGTCCCGAGAACCGTGTCCTTGACGGCAGCCATGCCCATGGCGCCCATGATCACGAGGTCGAAGTCGCCAGCGTTGACGTCCTCGACGATGACCTTGAAGTTCTTGCCTTCGAGGGAGCGACGGACGAGCTCGACGTCGTATTTCTCGCAGAGCGGCTCCAGCACGTCTATGTAGGAGTCGGTGATTATCTCGAGACCCTTGGTAATGAGCTGGTCGTGGATCTTACGCTGCCGCTTCATCTCGTCCTCGTCCCGGAACTCCTCGGGCAGCCCGCTCTCCATCTGCCTGAAGCGCACGTCGTGCATCTTGGCCGCGTAGGCGTGACAACCCGCAACTCTCCCGCCGAAATGGCGCGCGACGTCTACCCCGATCACGCACGCCTGGTTAGAGTAGTCCGAGTTGTCGACCGGGACGTAGACCTCTTTGTACATGTAACCCGCTTCCCTAGCCTGTAGGACGAAGAAACTAACCGTTACACGCGGACTCCGCGCCCCCGTAATGTACCCTCATACGGCGTGAGCCGCAAATAAAACCATTCACAAAAAGATGCACAGCGAGCGTATCCGTGCACCCTACTAGCTACCGGAGCGTCGCAGGGTCTTCCGAGGTGGGAGCCCCGGTGTGAGCTCGTCGATGTTGGTTCCGGCCTCCCCAGTCCTTGGCCGCAGGTGAATGTCCCGCTTACCTCCAGTGGTCCGTGGGGATGGGAGAAGCCCTTGAGCCTGATCTTCTTGTGTAACTGGTGACGCTCTTCGGGCGTTAGCGAATCCAAGGGGCCGGACGTCACGTCCTTTAGGGAGCCCAGCAGTACATCGCGATCCCACTCCAGCTCATCGAGGTGCTCCTCACTGCTACGCAGCGCTCGCGCTCCGCCGTCCTGAGCTGGTGTCTTCGAAGCATCCTTGCAGAGATTCTGTCGGTGGGTGAGCGCCTTACCCGTGCGCTCCGAGCAGGCCAGTACCGTCCACCAACGGACTTGAGTGCATTTTCGAAACTCCGTCAGCGTCCTTGCTCTCTCCGCTTGTTCAACCGGAAAGCTTGCTCACTCAAGTACTGAAACGAACGAAAGGGCTCGATGCTCACGTAGGTTCTTTGCCGAACTTACCCCCTGTCAGAGGGCAACCCCTCGCCAAATCAATCGTATAAATAACCTACGGTTGTCGATTTACTACGCGCTCGTCGAGAAAGGAAGAACCGAGTGAGAAAATTCGCCATAGCGCTCATCCCCCTCTCGATGCTGGTTTTTGCCGGCTGTGGGTCGGGAGTGACGGTAGAAGGGGAATCCCCCGTCGATATCCCCGAAAAGATTGAGGTAGGAGGCGTGACGGTCCAGGCTCCTGAGGAGGTTACCGTGGGCGACGTGACGGTCGAAACCGAGGACGGCAGGGTCACGGCGTCTCCATAGGCTATGAGAGAGTAGCTCGCAAAGACCTTAGAGCATTCACCCCCTCGCAACCCCTGAGACGGCAACCTCGTGTGCCTAGCGACTGGCTAGCAACCCCTCACAGCTGGCGGCTTCAAGGGCGATGCACGAAGCTTTATTCACGACTACAAGACGTCGCGGTCGTCCCGCGCCCCGTACACCATGTACCAGACGAGGCTCCCGACGATCAAAAGCAGGCCCGCCCTACGAGGGAACATAGCAGCTCGCATCGTGGCGATACCGAACAGGATCAGCCCAATTAGGAACACTAACCCTCCCAGCAGTCACGCAAGCGCCCCAAGAAGCTTCGTACCTACAAAGGATTCGATTACGGTCACTTCCGACGGGCGTTTCGAGGTTTTTACAAATATATTTGGTTGAACACCGGGAATTGCGGGTCCTATGAGAAGGAACCTCGACATCTTGGGTGCTCTGGTCACTTTCTGAGCAGGATCAGCGTTGCGCTCGATGAGTGGCTTCTTTAGAGTGCCGGGCTATAGGAGGGGGGATTCGAACGGATCTCCTGCAAAAAGTTCATAAACACGGCGGGAAGGATCCCGGACGGTATGCCTCGTACGGTTAATCCAATAGTGCTATTGGGCCTTATCATCTTTCTTGTACTCTCGCTAGGGATTCTGGCGAATGCTCAATTGGGGGGAGGTTCAGCGGGTGACGCCATCGGCGTGGGGGAGGCGCAGCTGGGCAAACCCTACGTGATGTCTACCGACGGTCCCGACACCTTCAGCTGCGTCGGTTTGATGCGCTATATCCTGAGGACTATCGGCGTCGATGGTAATGCGCCGTGGGCGCCGGAGGCGTACTTAAGCAAGTACACGCGCGTTGACCCCGCGAACTTGCAGCCTGGGGATATAGTGATCTATCCGGGTTGGGCCACTATGTACGTGGGCAACGGCATGCTCCTCAACGCCAATGAAGTGCTGCGTACGGTTACCCATACCCCCATGAGCGTCGCTGGTGTACCACTGGGCATCGTGCGCCCCCCTTACGGGGGCTCACAGCCCCTAAGCCAGGCGACCGACCCGTTGGCGCAGCCTGTGAGCAAAGAGGGCATCGACCCGCTCGCGTCCGAGGCGGTCGATCCGATGATAAGCGAGACGGGGGCATCCCAACCGGTGATCACCGAACCGGTAATAGCCGACCCGAGGGCGACCGATCCGCTGTCAACCGCGCCGGTGAGCGGGGCAATTGAGCCGGTGAGCGAGACGATCGAGCCGGTGGACGACGCGACCAAGCCGATGATGCAGTATTAACGAACCGTAGCTCCCCTCGGAGCCCCCATTCCCCACTCCGGTCTTGAGGTAGCTGGTTCGGGAGGGCCGGAGAGTTGGAACCTTCTCAGCCCCAAACTTCTTGGGCGGTCTCGACGATGAGGCGCAGCTTATCGAACTGCTGCTCGCGGGTGAGATCGTTACCCTCGAACGTGGAGGAGAACCCGCACTGGGGTGAGAGGCAGAGTTGATCTATGTCCACGAAGCGGCTCGCCTCCTCGATGCGCCGTTTGAGTTGGTCCTTGTCCTCTAGCTCCCCCCGCTTGCTCGTGACGAGGCCCAGGACGACCATCTTGCCCCGAGGCACGAAGCGCAAGGGCTCGAACCCCCCCGAGCGAGCGTCGTCGTACTCGAGGAAGAAGCCATCAACCTCCAGCCCGGCGAAAAGGGCCTCGGCGACGAAGTCGTACCCGCCCTCGGCTGCCCAAGAGGAGCGGTAGTTGCCGCGGCACATGTGGGTGGTAACCGACATGCCCTCCGGCCTGTCCGCGAGCGCCCGATTGATGGTGCGGATGTAGATCTCGTGCTGGTGCTCGGCGTCTCCGCCCAGCTCGTTGGCGACCCGCTCGCGCTGGCGAGGGTCGTTCAGGTACGCGAGGCTCGTGTCGTCGAACTGCAAGTAGGCGCAGCCGAGATCCCCCAAAGTCCTGACCTCCTCGGCGTAGGCCGCGGCGAGGTCTTCCCAGAACTCCTCAAGGTCGGGGTATACATCCTTGTCTACCGCCGCGCGGCCGCCGCGGTAGTGAACCATGCTCGGCGACGGGATGGTCTGCTTCGGCGTGGCAGTCGTGACCTGTTCCTTCAGGAATTGAAAGTCGTCGGCGAAGATGGGCTCGTGCAGTGCGACGCGGCCCTCCACACGCAACGCCGCTGGCGTGAACTCGATCGCGCCCTCCTCGTTGCGGAACTCAACCTTCAAGTCGTCTTGGGCCTTCTCGATCCCGCCGAGTTGGTAGATGAAGTCCATGTGCCAGGAGGCGCGGCGGTACTCGCCGTCGGTGGCGGACTGGAGCCCTACCTCCTCCTGCATCCGCACGACCTCCCGTATTGCGTCATCCTCGATACCGCGCAGCTCTTCGGAGGAGATGCGTCCCGCCGCGGAGTCCTCGCGGGCCCGCAGCAGCTCGGGTGGACGAAGCAAGCTGCCGACATGATCGGCGCGGAACGGCGGCGTAGTACGGGTCAAGGTCGATCATCCTCCTTTGTCCTTGATCAAACAACCGCAAATTTTAGTTACCGGCGGCCCCTTGCGCACCCGAAACGGATTCGTATCAACTGTAGTAAGACATAGTCGGTAGCGATCGTCGTAGGCGTGTAGAGCACCAGACCGAAAGAAGTGCCTGAAAAACGGCAGTTCCGGCTGTGATGTACCTTAAGGGGGGCGTAGGGGAAGCGTCCCAAGAAACCACTGCAGATGCCGACGTTATGACTACCCTGACTAAGTCCACACCAGCTCTACCGCAGCGGCCCCGTTCCCTGTCCAGCGCCAGCAAGTAAGCTCAAAGGGCTGGGTGTTTCCGGACCAACACGTCTAGCTTGTCCCCGCCCCCTCAGGAACGGAGCCACGAGCGCCCTGGGTTAATGCCCCTTTGCAATACACGGTGAGATACTCATCGATTGCAGTGAAGAAGACGTCGAAAAGGCAGAGTTTTCTTCTCGGTTGTGCAACCGGCCCAGCGCTCGCACCTACAGTAGCAGGTCGAGTTTGGAGACGAGCGCCACCCGCTCGAACAGCCCCTCGACGAAGATCAGGTACTCGGGGTTTCTGTCCTCCATTGTATAGTCATCCCCTCCTTTCTCACCGGCCGCTCCTAATATCTTCGGCCGGTCGGGAACTCGCCCACGCTAGGGCATCCTCTAGACGGTCGTTGCCCCAGAAAAGCTCCTCGCCGACCACGAAGCTCGGGGCGCCGAAGATCCCGAACTCTTTAGCCCGCCGCGTCTGTTCGCGTAAGCGCAGCTTGCTCTCGGGCACTTGGGCTTGCTCGACGAGCTGCGCGCCCGGCTGCCCGAGCGAGTCGAGTATCGACCGAATCTCTACGGTGTCCCCGATCTCGCGATCTTCAGCGAAGTTGGCCCTGAAGACCGCCCGCACGAACTCGGGAAGCCAATGCTCGGACGTCCCTTTCGCGAGGCAAGCGACCCGGGCGGCGAGCAGGCCGTCGCGCGGGAAGCGTGATGGCTTAGTAAACGGGATGCCGTATTTGGCACACAGGCGCTCCACGTCTCGCCACATGTATCGTCCCTTCGTCGGGTAGACGTTGAAGGGCGAGTCGTCCCAACCCTGCTCCGCGAAGATGGGGCCCAAGAGGAAAGGTTCCCAAAGGACCGGTACGCCCGCCGCGGTGGTCGCGTCCTCGATCCGGGCGGCGGAAAGATACGAGTACGTGCTCCCGAACTCGAACCAAAATCCTAAGCTAGCTGTGTTCGTGTTACCCTCAAATGAAGCTCCTCGACGTCCACTCCTTTGCTCGCATCCTCCTGCTGGTGGGTTTGGTCTACCTACGGTCACCCTCCTTCGGTAAACGTGGTTTCTAGGCGAGTACCGTCCTACATCGGCCGTGGCGCAAGGTCGCGTAGGGCGGCCTCGGCTCCCTCGACCACGCTTTCAACGAGCTCGGCCGCGTTGGTGGGGCTGGACAGGCGCACGGCCTGTCCAGCCCACAGCGACATGAACTCCGCGTGGTCCTGCCTTTGGGCCGCCGCCCGGACATCCTTGGTTAGGGCGTTTTGGACGGGGAAGGGCGGCAGTTCCTCCTCGTGTTCGCCTACCTCAACCAGGAACCGGTTCTTGATGGCGCGTGCCGCCCTGCCGGAGAAGGCGCGCGTGACGGCCGTCTCATCCTCCGCGGCCTCCAACACCGCCCTCTTGAACTCGGAGTGAGCCCCGCTCTCCTCGCAGGCGAGGAAGGCGGTCCCCATCTGGGCGGCTTCGGCGCCCAGGACGAGGGCCGCCGCTAGCCCTCGGCCGTCCATGATCCCACCCGAGGCGAGCACTGGTACCGAGAGGGTGTCGACCATCTGCGGTACCAGGGCCATCGTGCCGATCAAAGCGTCCCTGATGTCGCCCAAGAACGTCCCGCGGTGCCCGCCGGCCTCGCTGCCCTGCGCGACGACCATGTCCACCCCGTCCTCTTCGAGCCTGAGTCCCTCACGTACGGTAGTCGCCGTGCCTACGACGGTGGCGCCGTTCTCCTTGAGCCGCGCGACGAGCTCCGGCTCCAAAGAGCCGAAGGTGAAGCTGAAGACCGGCACCCGCTCTTCGAGGACCACCTCTAGCTGATCCTCGAAGCTCTCCGCGAAGGAGGACAGCTCCTCCGGGGCTTCGATCCCCAGCTCCTTCCGGTACCGCTCGAGAAGCGCGTTGGCGCGCTGGATCCTTTCGGGCTCCACCTCAAATGGCGAAGGTACGAACAGGTTGACACCGAATGGCCTCTCCGTGAGGTCGCGGATCTCCTTAACCTGCTCCCTTAACGTTTCCGGTGATAAGTAAGCAGCCCCCAAAGAACCCAAGCCGCCGGCGTTAGAGACCGCCGCGACGAGCTCGGGGGTGGTCGGCCCCCCGGCCATCGGGGCTTGCACGATCGGGTGTTCGATGCCTAAAGCCTCCGTCGCCCTAGTCTTCAGTGCCATGCAGGTCCTCCTTCTCGCTTCCGATTAACGGTCTTCTCTCGTCGGGCGCTCGATGCCCACCGCTATCACCGGGGCAAGGATCCTGGCCATAAGAATTAGCCGTAGCGCGTACTCCGGTCGCTGGCACCCTTTCGTTGCCTCGTTGCTCAGCATGGAGGTAGTATCCGGGTCGGCAGACCGATCAGCTTCCGAATCCTTGCGGGCTTTTGTCGGATTTTTGCTCTTTTTGAGAGAACCCCTGACGAACGGACCTTGGCGAGATGCCGACGAGGCGACGGAACTGCTGGGCGAAGTGGCTGGGGCTCGCGAAGCCTACCTCCTGGGCCACCACACTAATGGACAAGTCGGTATTCGCAAGCAGCGCCTTAGCTCGCTCGATCCTCTGCTGTATTACATACTGGTGCGGAGAGAGCCCTGTGGAAAGCTTGAACATCCTAGAGAAGTGGTAGGGGCTTATGTGAGCCTCGTGGGCGATCTCGGCGAGAGTTAGGTTCTGGGCGAGGTTATCGCCTATATAGTCGAGTGCTGCACGCAGGGAGGCTCTTGGAAGGCCGCTGCCACGCTCCCCTTCCAGCTTACGCATAGATGAGCGCCCGAGTGAGGAGTGGCGCCTCAGTAAGTTGACCGCCAGTATGTTGGCCAAAGACTCGGCGTAGATCCGTCCACCCAGGTCCCCGAAACGGAGCTCCGAAAGCAGCGACATCGCCGCGTGCTCGATTGAGAGATCGCGAGCGCCCAAAGACTCAACGAGCTCCGCTTTGTCCGGGTCGAGGCCCGCCCCGGCGGCAACTCTTCGTATCAGCGCCGGGTCGAGGTAGAGGTGCAGGTGCCTCACCTTCCCCCGCCTCTCTAGGTGCCATTCGCTCGGCGCTCCCGCGGGCAGCACGACGATGCCGCTTGAGCCGATGTACCCCTCCCGCCCTCGAAGCCTTTCCTTGGCGTCAAAGGGGCTGCCGAGGTTGACAACGAGGATGTGGCGCGGGATGGCGGGTAGCCCGAAGTCGTCTTGAGGGTGATGAACTTCTGCCGCACCCACACCATTCCAACCCCGGCCACTGCTCGAGAGCAAGACATGCTCCGGGGGCACATCTGGGGCCTCGCCGATAACCGTCTGGTTCTCGGCGACAGATCTCCCTTCGGATAAACCTTTATCCAGAACCGTTACCCACCCGCTGTTCTATAAATGGCTCGTCGTTACCAACGTTGCGCCTTCCTCTTGCTTTAGTGTTAAGCAGTTGGTAGTATAAAAACGACCGGTCGGTTTGTAAAGAAGTGATCGGAGATCCCGATGCTCGGCCTATAAGGAGGCCGAGCATCGAAGCGAATGAAGAAAGAGGGCGTTTGGGAGGTGCGGTGAAGAAGGGGGAAAGAACACGCGGGATGATCGTCGAGAGATCGGCGCCGGTCTTCAACACCAGTGGGTACTTCGGGACCTCCATGAACGATCTGGTGCGGAAGACGGGTCTGGAGAAGGGGGGTATCTATAACCACTTCGCTAGCAAAGAGGAGTTGGCTTTAGAGGCCTTCGATTTTTCGATGGGGGTCATGCGCGAGCGGTGCCGAGAAGCGCTTTCGGATCGAAAGGGGGCTTTGGAGCGTCTTTTCGCCGTCATAGACGTACTAGGGGAGCTTGTCGAGCATCCACCGGTTCCGGGTGGGTGCCCTATCCTCAACACTGCCATCGAAGCCGACGATACCAACCCGCTGTTCAAGGAGAAGGCTAGGGAGGCGATGACCGATTGGCATCGCCTGATCGGCAAGATCACCAAAGACGGCGTCGAGAGCGGGGAGCTGTCCCCACAAGCCGATCCCTACGAGATGGCCAGCATCGTAACCTCGACGCTAGAAGGTGCGCTGATGATCAGTAAGCTCTTCGACGATCCAACCCACATGCAGAGGGCCGTAGAGCACCTCAAGCGATACTCAAAGTCTCTGGCGCAAGATCCCGAACCAAGTGACGCTTAGATGACCTACGTACTGTCTGAGAACGACTCGTAGTCGTTCTGCCACTATGCTGCTCTATGGCAGGACACTACGAACTCCACGAGTGGCAATGGCAACTACTGGGTGACCTTTTCCGAGGCGACGCACCAAGAAGCGGGGCCGACGCATTCGCCGAATGAGCCTTTTTCACCCCAAGTGATCCTCTCTTGGGGACCGGGTAGCGCGACCGTGGTCTCTTCCGGGTCTCCTAGGTGCGTGGCGATCAGATCGGCGTAGGCCTGTGCACCTTGGAACGTTAGGTGGAGACCGTCCTCCCCGAAAAATTCGGGATGCCCTCCGCTCGCGGCGCGCCAATCGACGAGCACGGCGTTCGGGTACCGCTGCACCCCGGCAGCCAGCACGGCGTTGTTCGGCACCGCAACCGGATCCTCCACGTTGGACGGTACTGTCACGTTCAATACTGAGACCTTGCGGACTTCCGCGAGCACCCGCATCATCTCGTCAAAGTCCTCGTCGGTGAAGGGGCCATTGTTGCCTACGTGGACGACCACGCTCTCTCCGAGCTGCCCGGCAGCATGGCGTCGCCGGAGAACGTCGATAGCGGCCGGAGGCTGGCGGCTGCCCTGTGCATCGATGAGAGCGAGGTTGGGCATCTCCTGCAAGAGCGCGTCGACGGCACCGAGCATCACCGAGTCGCCTATAGCACTCACCCAGCCGGCAGGCGCGGCGGTAGCGGGAGCCGTCTTCTCGGGGACCGCGGCGGTCCGGGCGGTACCCTCGGGTACGGTGCTCGCGGTTGCGGTCTCGGCGGTGGTCTCATCGATAGTAGTCTCTCTCGAGACTTGCTCGTTGTTCGTCTCTTGAGAAGCATTAGAGTAGAGAAGGGTTGCGAAGCCGCCCAAGGTTAGTGCTGCCACTAGTATAAAGACGAACGGTCCGATCCAGCGGCGACGTCGAATAGGCGACATAGATGAAGTCTACTAATCCTGACTGCAACTAACCTACCCGTTATGCAGCGGGGGCAGAGTATGCCGCCCACCCTTAAAGGAACTATGAGAAGAGCCTGCGCCTAACCTAGCAGGTGGTTGCCTCTATTGCCAAGGATTGGGAGTAGAAGGGCTGGTTTCTTTATCCTGCTCGCACAACTGGCCAAAAGTCGCTTCTACGTTCTCTTGGGGACCCCTCAGGCCCCACCTCTTTCTCTACGATGCAGCCCGTGCACGAGCCCCGCGGGCGCCCGCCTTGCCGCCGGGGTCTTAGTGGTGACGGTGTTCTGTCTGAGAACCCGAACGGCCTGCTCCCACAACGTCCTCTCCTTAGCGGTCATCGCCGTTCTCTTCTCACAAGAGGAAGTTGCGACGGAGCGCCCGTATTCATTTCGCTCTCTCGGGAGTTTCCATTTCTTATGCGGCTGTACAATTCGCTTCCTTCGGTTTGTGGTGGATCCGTACACACCATAAAGACTAAAAGACGAAGAAGGATGGAACATCCGCCAGATGTAGGATTTTGCCTGTCCGAAAGTATGATTGAGGACATCGAGAGGGGGGTGTATTGCCTGTTCTGCGCGCTCTCGGAAACCTGGTGACAACAGGCCGCTGATTCGCAGGTCCGCTATCATACGGCTTGGTAGCGGTACCCCAAACTCGGAGGTGGGTTGTGCAACTGGTGGACCGGCTCATTGCTTACGAAGAGGGCCAGATTACCGACGACGAAGAGGTGGCACTGTTCCAGCACTTGATCGACACTGGGACATGTTGGCATCTGACGGGGCACTATCATCGCGTGGCCGCGACCCTTATCGAGGCAGGACTGATAAAGCCGCCAGAGCAAGCCGAGGCTAACCTCTAGCCGAGGCTAACCTCTAGTAATCGGGGGCGGGGCTCCTTAGAAGCAGAGCGCTCTCCTAGAGCAGGCGCGAGTTCTTATCGGCCCGCCCCTACCCTAAGGGCGGCTGCCTCTAGCTGATCTAGGAGGTCAACATACCGGGGGAGGTAGAATAGCCTGCTACCGGCCTGGGCGCCGGGAGTAGTATTCCCCCGGCTTTCGGAACGGGAGAGGCTTGGGCGCATGGACCACGAGAACGCCGAGTCTGAGGAGGCTCTCATCGCGATCATCGAGGACCTGGCAGAGGCAGAAGGCAGGATGCGTGCGGCAAGGGACCAGATGGTCAACGCTTTCCTTGCCGATAGCCCAGATTACCAAAGTATCGCTGCTCACATCGACAAGGCCTTGGCGTCTGCCGGGGCTGCTTTAGCCGAAGCCCACGACAAACTTCACCAAGCGTAGAGGGAGCCTACGGCGTATGCCCTCGTAGCCGGAGACCGAACGCTTGCGCCTATTAGGAGGTAGGACACCTATAAGAGCTCTTCGGGAGATTCAATCCCTGGGGAGAGAAGCCCGTTAGAGGGGCTCGATGTCCTCGGCGGAAGGTGAGAAAGAAAGAGGAGCATGGGAGCAGCAAGTTGTTCTTACGCTCCTTGTGAGCACATCAGGCCAAAGCCGGCTAATAAACGGCCAACGGTCCAGTAACAAAGGGCTCGACCCTTAGTTAGGAAGGGCGGGTTCCCTCTTCCACGTTCTGGGAAGCTCAATGGCCGAGAGGACACGAAAGGAGCTGGGGCACGGAGACCCTCGACTCTATCTGTCTGACTCGGAACCTATGGTCTGTCCGTAGTTGAGCAGCGTAACCAGGATGACTCCTCCGATGGCGTTCCCCAGCGTCGCCGGAAGCAAGAAACCAACGAGGAATTCTCCCCAAGAGGTCTCCCCTCCGAAGACGCTTATCATGAGTTCAGAGGAGCCCGCGATGCAGTGGACCAGCCCCGTGGCCGGGATGAGGAACACGGGCGCCCATATCAGCAGTAGCTGGGACGTGGTGTCCCGGGCAGATGCCACCAACCACACCACGAACGCCACCAGCCAGCCTCCGATCACCCCTTTGACGAGCAGCGCCAGGAACCCGTTCTCCATCTTGTGAGCGGCCTCCTCGAGCAAGACGTTAAGGGCAGAGGCAGGAAGTATTTCTGTGTGGGTCACCGCGAAAGCGAAGACCAAGGCGCCGAGGACGTTAGTAACGAAGAGTATCCCCCACATCCGGAGCATGTTCCATAGTTGGCTTCGATCCTCGTCCAGCACCACGACCACCGGGGTCACGGTGTTCGTGGTGAAGAGCTGCTGGCGGCTGAGCATGACGAAGATGAAGCCTATGGGGTAGGCGGCGTAAGCCAGGAGCCCCACGCCGCCGCTCAAAGCCCCCACGACCCCCAAGGCAACCGCCGAGAAGGAGACGTTGAGTCCGGCGCCCAAGCCGCTGAGGGCGAGCCCCGCGCTGCCACGCGCGAGCTCTTCCCTTCCGTCCTGGAGGGTCTCTTCTAATATTTCCCCGGCTGTCAAAGGAGCAGGCATCTATCCATTATGTTAGTAGAAATCGTGGACAAATGCTACTCAGATAGAGGGTAGAGCCAGCTGGGTTGCTCCCGGGGAAGGAGCCCCTCAGAGTCTTCGAGAAGCCGTGCACGAGGTAACTGAATTTCCGAGAGTCCTAGGAGGTTGTCGAAAAACCCGGGCACACGCAACTGATATAGGAGGAGCTTGTACCCTAGCTGCAAGGCAAGGTCTTTGTAGAAATCCCACACCCCGCCATCCTATGCGCCTGCCCCAGCCGCGGGAAGGCGGACGAATTTGAGTTCAGAAATCCCGGTTGAACCAGAATTGCCCCTCAAAACCGAATTTTGGCGCAACCCCGTTTTGGTTCAACCTCCCCGGTTTGAACCAATATTAAGCATAGTATTTAGATTTGTAGCAAAGCCCCCTAACCTATCTTCCAGGTAGCTCGGTCGACAGGGGGCCTATATTCGTCTGATAGCGGGTATACAACAGTTACCGGAAGCTAACCTGTGTCCGAGGACGTTCTCGTCCGGGAAGGAGCAGCCATGGGCATAAACCGCTGGAGCGACATAGAAGACCGCAAGAGGAACGAAACGGAGGCCAAGGCGGGCGACGATATCCCCAAGGGAAAGAAAGGGGACACCTCCTCCCGTGTGGAGGGCTCTGAGGAGCCTGCCGAGGACCAGGAGAAGCGCGAGGTCGTCGAGAAGCTCAAGAGGCGAGAGCAGGAGTCCTAAACCGACCCGATCGACTACGTCGCGTCTAGAATACTTCCGTCCCCGCACCTCCGCGCGGATGTGGCAGCGGGAGGGCTCATGCGAGCTTGAGCACGGCGAGTAGATCGCCCGGTTCGACGTTCGTTCCCGAAGGGATGACGAGTCGCTCGACGGCTCCATCGAGCGGGGCACGGATGGCGGACTCCATCTTCATCGCCTCGATCGTTGCGATCTGCTGACCAGCGCTGACCTCATCGCCCTCGCCGACCG
>Ga0126310_10000571_pt1 | contig 13028 bp, 13 predicted proteins | sample Plot60_FD_92540 | JGI IMG/M metagenome (GOLD analysis project Ga0126310, IMG submission 92540) | Serpentine soil microbial communities from UC McLaughlin Reserve, CA, USA - Plot60 | ecosystem: Environmental > Terrestrial > Soil > Grasslands | place: USA: UC McLaughlin Reserve, Lake County... | reverse complement strand
GCTGGGATCGAGGTGGCCGAGTACACGCCCTTGCAGGTCAAACAGGCGATCACATCGTACGGACGGGCGGACAAGAGCCAGGTGCAGGAGATGGTGAAGGCGCTCTTGAACCTGCCCGCCATACCCCGTCCCGACGATGCGGCCGACGGCCTCGCCATCGCTATCTGTCATGCTTTCTCCAGCAGTCTGCCAGGCAAGGTCGGGGTGGGGAAATAGCGGATCATGCGCGATAATTAGCCCATGATTTACAGGTTGCGCGGTACTCTGGTCGAAAAAGATACTGAAGGTGTCGTAATCGATGTGGGGGGAGTCGGCTACCGTTCTTCGGCTTCGCTGGCGACGTTGCGGGCGCTACCCTCGCTTGGTGAGGAGTGCGTCATCCACACCAGGTTGGTCGTGCGCGAGGACGCGATGCTCCTGTTCGGGTTTGCGGAGCGCGAGGAGCGGGCCGCGTTCGACGTCCTGATCGCGGTGAGCAAGGTCGGGCCGAAGCTGGCCCTCTCCGTCCTCTCCTCGATGTCGCCGCCGGAGATCTCCGAGGCGGTGGCCAGGGGGGATGTGATCAAGTTCTCCTCCGTGCCGGGGCTCGGGAAAAAGACGGCGGAACGTCTCGTGCTCGAGCTAAAGGGCAAGAGCCTCGCCGCTTTCGGTCCTGAGCCGGTCGTAGCAGGCGGGGATGGCGGGGGCGGCCCGTACATCGAGGCGAGGGACGCGCTCACGGCGCTCGGGTACAGGCTCGAGGAGGCCGAGAAGGCGCTCAACGACGTGCCGCCGCAGGATTCGGTGGAGAAGTACATAAAGGAGGCGTTACGACGGATAGGGAGCAGGCGTTGAGCGCGGGGGAGATGGACGACTTCACCGTACGGGGCGAGAGAGGAATCGAGGAGCCTCCCGAGGATATCACGGGGGCCGCGGGTTTCGGTGAGCATCCGCTCGACCCCGAGGCCCACGTCGGGGACGACGAGCCCACGCTTAGGCCGAGCTCGTTCGACGACTTCGTCGGGCAGGAAGCGCTCAAGCAGAACCTCAGGATCTTCGTGCAGGCGGCCAAGCAGCGCAATGAGCCCCTGGACCACATACTGCTCGACGGTCCTCCCGGGCTTGGCAAGACCACGCTGTGCCGCATCCTCGCCGAGGAGATGGGGGTCGGGCTCAGGCCGACGAGCGGGCCCACCTTGGAACGGGCCGGGGACATGGCGGCGATCCTGACCTCGCTGGAGGAGGGGGACTTCCTGTTCATAGACGAGATCCACCGCCTGAACAGGCAGATCGAGGAGGTACTCTACCCCGCGATGGAGGACTACGCGATGGACATCGTGCTCGGCCAGGGGCCGTCGGCGCGCACGATCAGGATGGACCTGCCGCACTTCACGCTGGTCGGCGCTACTACGAGGAAGGGCCTGCTGACAAAGCCTCTGCTCGACCGCTTCGGTGTCGCGGAGAGGCTCGAATACTACGGGCCAGAGGACCTCGAGAAGATCGTGACTCGCAACGCGGGGATACTCGGCGTCCCTATTTCCGAAGGCGGCGCCACGCAGCTCGCCCGACGCAGCCGCGGGACGCCCAGGATCGTCAACCGGCTCCTCAAGCGGGTGCGCGACTACGCCCAGGTCGTCGGCGACGGCAAGATCGACGAGGAGACGGCGCACGCCGCGCTCGACATGCAGGGCGTCGACCAGCTCGGCCTCGACAGGGCCGACCGGGATTACCTCGGGCTCGTCATAGACAAGTTCGACGGCGGGCCCGTCGGCGTCGGCACGATCTCAGTGGCCCTCGGCGAGGCGCGCGACACTGTCGAGGACGTCTACGAGCCCTACCTGCTGCAGAGCGGCTTGATACAACGCACCCCACGAGGCCGGATCGCCACCCGGAGGGCCTACGGGCACCTCGGTGTCCCCGTCCCGAACGGCGGTGTGTAGGGGCGGTTCGCGAACCGCCCACATACGAACCGCACGTAATCCTCGATCGCCCGCTAAGGCCAGAGCACAAAATGGCCGATATTGAGAGCATGGTGCGCTACGACGTAGAACTGGTCGACCCTTCGGGTACCGAGCCAACGGGTGAAGGAGACCTTTCCTTCGCCGTGTTCAGCCTGGCGCATGCCGCCTGTGGGGATGATGTGCTCGAGCTGCGTATCGGCGAGTGCCTGCTGCTCGGGTGGTGCATGTCGTGCGCCGTTATGGAAGTTTTCGGAGCCTACGAGAAGTGGTAATGGCATCGCCGGCTTCGATAAAACGCCGCACTTTCAGAGCCTGAAGACGCTGAAGTGCTGAAACGCCTACCTGCCTTGTGTAGAACCTGACCATCGTGTTAGTTTCGGTACTACGGGGTAGGTTGGTCCAAGGCGTGGCGGTGAAGCGAAATAGTGGAGGACTAGGATCAAGCAGGTGAAGATCGGACCCGTAACGCCGAGAGGAGTAAAGGTCCTTTCGGCCTAGGCGGAATGGGTTGCTGTTGAGGGACTGGAGGCGGACGGCGCTGATGGTCGGGCAGGCCATCGAGGAGCGCTTCGATGTCTTAAGGTTCAGGCTGAAGCGCCGATTCGGGCTGCTCGACCCGTTCGAGATCCTGCCCTACAGGGGACACGGCACGAGCAGGGAGCTGTTCCTGAAAGGACGCGTGCTCGAGGAATCTGGCATTACCCGCTCGGGGCGGGACGACGCTGTGTGGAGGAATATACTCAACATGGCACGGCGTTTCGCCAGCGATGAGGTAGCCGGCGCGCGGGTACGAGCGACGTTTCAAGGCTTGCAAGTCGAGACCACCGCTGACGTAGAGGGATTCTTCGAGATCCACTTCCAGCTTCCCGAGCCCCTCGATGGTGCGGCAGGGTGGTATCGGGTCGAGTTGACCTTGCTCTCACCACCGTCGCCGGGCGGGGGGACGGTACATTCGACGGGACATGTTCTCGTACCGCACGGTGCCCGATTTGGTGTGATCAGTGACCTCGACGATACGGTGGTGCGTTCCAGCGCTACGAACGTGCTGAAGATGGCCTGGATAGTGGTGCGCAACAACGCCCACACCAGGCTGCCTTTCGAGGGCGTCGCCGCCTTTTACAGGGCCTTGCAGCTAGGCGCGGAAGGCCGATCGTCCAACCCGATCTTCTACGTATCCAGCAGTCCCTGGAACATCTACGACATGCTCGTGGACTTTCTGAACGTGCACGGAGTCCCCCCCGGACCGCTGTTTCTCAAGGACTGGAGCCTGGGTGTTCTCGGGAAGCACATGGACTACAAGATAGGGGCGATCCGGCGCCTCCTACGCACCTACGAGGAGATGCCGTTCGTGCTGATCGGGGACTCCGGGGAGGAGGACCCGGAGATCTACCTGCAGGCCGTGCGGGAGCATCCTGGACGCATCATGGCCGTCTACATCAGGGACGTTACCCCAGGCGAGCGCGACGCCGAGGTCAAAGCGATAGCCGACGAGGCGCGAAAGCTCGGCGCGGAGATGGTGGCCGTACCCGATACCGCCGCGGCGGCCGAGCACGCGGCCTCCATCGGGCTGATAGCACCGGACGCGATAGCCGCGGTCCGGTCTGAGCGTGCCGCCGGCTTCTAGCGCAGTCCTGTCAAGAACCGATGCCGAAGCGGGCTTCTACCTCGGGAATGCACTCGTCGTGCCAGGTTATCCCGTAGCGCTCGCCGAGCCCGGCCCTGTCCCTGCGGTGCTCTTCGTCGCTCATCGTCCGTGACTCGATCTCTTCGTACTCGTCGAAGTAACCCTCGAACGAGTCGCCCGGCGCTTGGGGAAGACGCGTTCGCGGCCGCCTGAGCAAGGAGCCACGCGATGCCCCTGGAGGAGACCATCTCCTCAGCCGTTGGCGACTGGTGAAGTGTAGAATGTCGGCTAAATTCGTGTTACACGCTTGAGGAGCGAGGGCATGAAGGAACACGAGGTGGAGAGATCCGAGGAGCGGACCGGGGAGGGCAGGCAGGAGCGGACGGCGCGGGAGCTTATCGAGCTCTTGAACGAGCTCCGGGTGATACTGCCCGGCGTGCAGGTACTCTTCGCCTTCCTCCTTACGGTGCCTTTCACCCAGCGATTTCCGCAGCTGGACGGCCTGGAGACCGGGGTCTTCTTTATGACTTTGCTGTGCACCGCCGTCGCCACGGCGCTCCTCATAGCGCCCTCGGCCCACCACCGGATGCTGTGGCGCGGGGGCGTCAGGGAGCAGCGGCTGGAGCTTGGGAACGTGCTCACGATCGCCGGCCTGATATTCCTCGTGCCCGCGATGGTCGGGGTGGTCTTCGTGATCACCGCCTTCATCTTCAACCTGACCGCCGGTGTTACCGTAACGGCCCTTCTCACCCTCTCTTTCGTGCTGCTCTGGTTCGTCCTCCCGCTCCGGTATCGCGGGGGTAACGACGAAGGTTAGGGTCCTAATCCGCGGAACCGAGATTGGGGTCCGTCACGGCCCCTTTTGAGGCCGACGAGACGAGGGCCGCGTACTTGGCCATCACGCCCGTGGCGAAACGGGGTTCGGGGTCCCGCCAGTCTGTCAGGCGGACTTCCAGTACCTCCGCAGGAAGGTCGACGCTCAAGGTCCTGTTCTCGATGTCGAAGGTAACGGTGTCGCCGTCCTTGAGGGCCGCTATGGGGCCGCGGTGGGCCGCTTCGGGGGCGACGTGGCCGGCCATCAAGCCGCGGGTCGCGCCCGAGAAGCGGCCGTCGGTAAGGAGGGCGACTGTCTCGCCGAGGCCCTGTCCTACGAGGGCCGCCGTGACGCCCAGCATCTCGCGCATTCCGGGTCCGCCCTTCGGGCCTTCGTAGCGGATCACGACCACGTCGCCCTCGGAGATGTCGCCGGCCTGTACGGCGGCCATGGCCTCCTCCTCGGAGTCGAAGACGCGGGCCGGGCCCGTGTGCTCCAGGCGGGTGTAGCCGGCGACCTTTACGACGCTGCCCTCGGGCGCCAGGTTGCCCTTGAGGATGACCAGACCTCCGGACGGCCTGAGCGGCTCTTCCGGGGTGACGATCACATCCTGCCCGGGCGTCTCCTCTGCGTCCTCGACCTCCTCGGCGATGGTGCGGCCCGTGGTCGTAAGTTGTGCCCCATCTATGAGGCCCGCGTCGAGCAGTCGTTTGCCCAGGAGCTTGCTCCCGCCCGCGCGGTCGACGTCGACGGCCGTGTAGCGGCCTCCCGGTTTGAGGTCGGCGATGATCGGGGTTCGCCCGCTCACGGAGTCGAAGTCGTCGATGTCGAGGGGGACCCCGACCTCGCGGGCTATGGCGAGCAGGTGGAGCACGAGGTTCGTCGAGCCCCCCGTGGCCGCGCCCGCGGCGATGCCGTTCTCGAAGGCCTCGCGGGTCAGGATGCGGCCCGGTGTGAGGCCGCGCTCGAGCAGTTCCATGACGAGCCTGCCGGCATGGTCGCAGACGTCGTCTTTGCGCCCGTCGAGGGCGGGTGGGCCTGCGGAACCCATCGGCGAGAGGCCGAGGAACTCGAGGGCCATGGCCATCGTGTTCGCCGTGTACTGTCCCCCGCACGCTCCCGCTCCAGGGCAGGCGTGCTCTTCGAGGTCGAGGAGGTCCTCGTCCGACATCCTGCCGGCGGCGTTGGCGCCGACCCCTTCGAAGACCTCCTGGATCGTTACGTCGCGTCCCTTGAAGCGGCCCGGGGCTATGGAGCCGGAATAGACTATGGTGCCGGGTACGCCGAGCCGTGCGTGGGCCATCGCGGCGGCCGGGATCGTCTTGTCGCAGCCGACGATCGTGACCATCGCGTCGAACATGTGGCCGCGCCCGACGAGCTCTATGGAGTCGGCGATCACCTCCCGGCTCACCAGGGAGGCCTTCATCCCCTGCGTCCCCATGGTTATGCCGTCCGAGATAGAGATGGTGTTCAGCTCCATCGGCGTGCCGCCGGCCTCCCTGACGCCCTGTTTCACCCGCTCCGCCAGGTGGCGGTGGTTGTAATTGCAGGGCATCGTCTCGATCCAGGAATGGGCCACCCCGACTATCGGCTTGCTGAGATCCTCGTCGGAGAAGCCCATGCCTTTGAGGAAGGACCTCGCCGGGGCGCGGTCGCGGCCCTCGAGTATGGTGCGGCTCCTGTGCCTGGTGTCGGTGGTTTCCATGGTCCTCTCCAAGCTCTTGGATCTCACGCTGGCCTCCCGAGTATAAGGAGCGGGGCCGCGAAGTGCCAGCGGGACGCGGGTGCGGCTCGTTTAGAATGGGCCGGTGAAGAGAGCAGGGTTCGACACGACCGTGACGCTGGCGCTCGCCGTTACCGTAGTCCTCTGGGCCTCGGCCTTCGCCGGGATACGGGCCGGGCTCGGCGAGTACGGGCCGGGGGAGATCGCCCTGTTCCGATTCGCTGTGGCTTCTTTGGTCCTAGGAGCGTTTGCGCTCCTCACGCGCATGCGCATGCCGGAGAGGCGTGACCTTCCCGTGGTCCTTCTGGCCGGATTTCTGGCCTTCACGGTCTATCATGTGGCGCTCAACTACGGTGAGCTCGTGGTCGGGGCGGGCGCGGCGAGCGTGCTCATCAACACAGCCCCTCTCTTCACCGCGCTTCTCGCCGTGCTGTTCCTCGGCGAGCGGCTGCGGGTCCTCGGCTGGGTGGGTATGGCGGTGAGCTTCTTCGGGGCGATCTTGATCTCCGCCGGGGAGGGCGGGGGTTTTGGCCTCGCGCCGCAGGCGTTCCTGATCCTGCTCGCGGCCCTCTCTTCGAGTATCTACTTCGTGATCCAGAAGCCCTACCTCCAGAAGTACGGCGCGCTCGCCTTCACCACCTACGCCGTATGGGCCGGCGCCCTACTCTCGCTCGTCTTCCTGCCGGACTTGATCTTCCAGTTAATGGCGGCTCACCTCGGAACCACCATAGCGATGGCCTACCTGGGCGTCTTCCCGACCGCAGTGGCCTACGTTACCTACGCCTACGCGTTCTCGCGCATGCCGGCCTCCCTGGCCGTGAGTTTCCTTTATCTCATCCCGGTGGTGGCTTACCTGATCGCCTGGGTCTGGCTCGGGGAGGTGCCGACGCTGCTCTCACTCATCGGCGGGTGCCTCACGCTCTCCGGGGTCCTTCTCGTAAACGCCTTCGGACAGCGGCGGTAGAATCAGAGGGAGTGAGATCCAGGACGAGGAGCGGGAATGGAGACGAGCGAGCGAACCAGGCGGGTCGTAAACCCGGGGACCAGCATCGGCCACGTTCACCTGAAGGTGGCGAACATCGAACGGGCCCTCGGCTTCTACAGAGACATCCTCGGCTTCGAGGTGACCCAGTGGTACGGCGATGATGCGGTCTTCCTCTCCGCGGGCGGATACCACCATCACATCGGGCTGAACACCTGGATGAGCCGCAACGCCGACCCGGCCCCGCCCCATTCCGCCGGACTCTTCCACCTCGCCATCCTCTACCCAGGGAGGCGGGATCTCGCCCTCGCCCTGAAGTGGCTCTTGGAATCCAACTACCCCATCGATGGAGCTTCGGACCACGGTGTCTCCGAGGCCCTGTACCTGAAGGACCCGGACGGCAACGGCGTCGAGCTGTACCGTGACCGGCCACGCGATGAGTGGCCGCACACCCAGAGAGGCGGGCTCGCCATGGTGACCAGGCCGCTCGACGTCGAGGGCCTACTCGCGGAGTTGGATGGCTAAGGACCGCCCTGGCCGATAGCCAGTTCGTGGGCTGGACAATAGTTCCGTGAACGAACCGGCACGACACCAACGCCCCCCGCTTTCGGGAGGAACCTTGACCGGGGCCACCGCGGTCCTCGTGTACCTGGCGCTCGTCAAGGTGCTCCTGCATCTGCTGACCGCAGACAACTACGGCTATTTCAGGGACGAGCTCTACTACATCGCTGCCGGAAAGCGTCTGAGTTTCGGCTACGTGGATTTCCCGCCCTTGGTCGCCCTCCTGACCCGCGTCACCCGCGAGTTGTTCGGGGATTCGCTCGTGGCGTTGCACGACTTCCCGATCCTGGCTGGCGCCGCCGTAGTCGTGCTGAGCGGCCTGATGGCCAGGGAGCTCGGTGGGGGCAGGTTTGCGCAGGGCCTTGCGGCCCTCGCCACCCTGGTGGCTCCCAACCTGCTCGTCTTCGGGACCTGGATCTCCATGGATGCCTTCGATCAGCTGTTCTGGGTCGCCGGCGCTTACGTGCTTCTCTTGATCCTCGGGCGAGACAGGCCGAAGCTCTGGCTCGCTTTCGGCCTGATCGTGGGGCTTGGATTGCTGACCAAGCTCACCATGCTGTACTTCAGCTTCGCCGTATTCGTGGCCCTGCTCGTTACCCGAGCCCGCAGGCAACTGCTCACGCCCTGGCCCTGGCTCGGCGGCGCCCTGGCCCTGATCTTCTTGCTCCCCTACGTCGCCTGGGAGGTCGCGCAAGGCTGGCCGACGCTCGGGTTCTGGGCGAACTACGGCGCAAAGGTGGACCCTTCGTCGCCAGTCGAGTTCCTGATGGAGCAGATATTGACGATGCAGCCGCCGACGTTGCCGCTGTGGATCGCGGGGCTCTACTTCTACCTCTTCGCCAGGGATGGCCGACCTTACCGCGCGCTCGGCTGGATCTACGTCATCCTCTTCGCGCTGTTCCTGATCCAGAACGCCAGGTTCTACTTCCTAGCGCCGGCGTATCCGATGCTTTTCGCCGCGGGCGCCCTCGTGACAGAACGTTTCGTCAGGCGACTCGACTGGGGTTGGATAAGGCCCGCCTACGTAGTCGTCCTTGCCGTGTCGGGGCTCGTTGTCGCGCCGCTGACGGTGTTGCCCGTGCTGCCCGTCGAGACGCTGGCGAGGATCACCGGCGCTGCAGGCGGTGATGCGGGAGTGCAGCTAGAGACGAGGGAAGTAGCACAGTTGCCCCAGAACTTCGCAGACCGTTTCGGTTGGAAGAGGATGACCGCGACGGTGGCTGACGTGTACGATGGGCTCCCTGCGGATAAACGGTCGAAGGCCTGCATACTGACCGGCAACTACGGAGAGGCCGGGGCTATAGATTTCTTCGGCCCTCAGCGCGGGCTTCCGAACGCGATCAGCGGCCACAACAACTACTACATCTGGGGACCCGGAGACTGTACGGGCGAGGTCCTCATAAGCATAGGCGTTCCTCGCGACCGTCTGAAAGAGGAGTTCGGAAAGATCGAGCAAAGAGCTACCGTAAGATGCGAGTACTGCATGCCCGACGAGGACGATCTGCCGATCTATCTGAACCAGGATCCGAGGACGCCCCTCAGGGAAGCCTGGCCCAAGTTCAAACATTACGACTGAGACACTGAACAGTAATACAATGGGTTCGTGGGACTCGAAGGCGTAGGAAAGTTGTTGATCGGCGGCGCGGTCGTGCTGCTCTTGCTCGGCGGACTGTTCCTCTTGCTCGGCCGTTTCGGCGTGGACCGGCTGCCCGGAGACCTGGTATTCAGGCGCGGCAACTTCACCCTCTATTTCCCGATAGGGCTTATGATCCTGCTCTCCGTCGTCGGCACCATCGTCCTGAACATCGTCTTCCGCCGCTAGGGTGCTTACCTCCGAGCTCGACTACGAGCTGCCAGAAGGTCTCATCGCCCAGAGCCCGGCCGAACCGCGGGACTCCTCGCGCCTGATGGTCGTAGACGTCCGGCACGGCACGATAGCCCACCACACGTTTCGGGACCTGCCACGGTTCCTTGCGCCCTGCGACGCGCTCGTCCTGAACGAGACGAAAGTGCTCCCCGCCCGTATCGAGGCCAGCAAGCCGACCGGCGGTCGGGTGGAGATGCTCTTCTTAAGGGATCTGGGGCCGGGACATGGCGGTGCGTGGGAGGTCCTCGCCAGGCCGAGCAAACGCCTCAGGCCCGGGCTCGGGCTCAGGGCCGGTGGGGATCGGCTCGAGCTGGTCGAGAGCCTCGGCGACGGACACTGGGTCGTCTCTGCCCCCGACGTGCGAGGCCTGCTGGATCGCGGCGGCAGCATGCCGCTACCGCCTTACATCGATCCCACGCCCGAGACGCAGAGTCGCTACCAGACCGTCTACGCGCGTAACGAAGGCTCCGCCGCCGCGCCCACGGCCGGCTTCCATTTCACAGAGAGGGTGCTAGAGGACGCAGAGCGGACTGGGGCCAGGATCGCCAGGATCACGCTGCACGTCGGGGTAGGGACCTTCATGCCCATCAGAACCGAGAAGCTAGAGGAGCACAGGATGCACGCCGAGCACTACAGCGTACCGCAGGAGGCGGCGCAGACAGTGCAGGGTGCGATGCGCGTAGTTGCGGCGGGCACCACCGTCGCCCGCACGCTCGAGACGTGGGTAGCGACCGGCGAGGCGGAGGGGGAATCGAGGCTCTTCGTTTATCCCGGCTACCGGTGGCGGGCCGTGGACACGTTGCTCACGAACTTCCACCTGCCGCGCTCGACGCTGCTGGCGATGGTGATGAGCTTCGGGGGCGAGGGGTTGATCAAAGAAGCGTACAGGACGGCGGTAAGGGAACGCTACCGCTTCTACTCCTTCGGGGACGCGATGCTCCTCCTCGACGGCGGACGGCGGCGGTAGGCGTCCCTGTCTCCATAGAGGTGGTCGCCCGTGACGGCGAGGCCCGCGCCGGCGTCCTGAGCACACCCCGAGGGCAGGTCGAAACCCCGGCCTTCATGCCCGTCGGGACGAAGGGCACCGTCAAAGGGCTCACACCGGGGGACCTGCGGGAGGTCGGGGCCGGCATCGTGCTGGGGAACACGTACCATCTTTACCTCAGACCAGGGTCAGACCTCGTCAAGGAGGCCGGTGGGCTTCACGCCTTTATGGGCTGGGACGGCCCGATCCTCACCGACTCGGGAGGCTATCAGGTCTTCTCGCTGGCCCAGACGCGGCGCATCTCGGAGGAGGGAGTGGAGTTCGCGTCCGTGTACGACGGCTCCCCGCACGTCTTCACCCCTGAGCTGACGACGAGGGTTCAGCAGGATCTCGGATCGGACGTAGCCATGGTCCTGGACGAGTGCCCGCCGGCCAACGCGAGCCGCGAATACCACGCGGATTCGCTGCGGCGGACCGCACGATGGGCGCTCCGGAGCAAGGAGGCGCACGAGAAGCGAGATCAGGCGCTCTTCGGGATCGTGCAGGGCGGGCTGTATCCGGATCTGAGGGAGGAGAGCGTCGGGCTGACGGTGGAGATCGGGTTCGACGGCTACGCCGTTGGAGGCCTCTCGGTGGGTGAGTCGCGAGAGGAGATGCTGAAGACGTTGGCCCTCACGGCTCCAAAGCTGCCGGCCGAGAAGCCCAGGTATTTCATGGGGATCGGGGATCCCGTCGGCATCCTGCAGGTCGTGGCGCTCGGGGTGGACATGTTCGACTGCGTGCTCCCGACGCGCCTTGCCCGCCACGGCGCGGCCCTGACTCCCAACGGCCGACTCAACCTCAAGAACGCGAGGCACCGAAGGGACTTCGGTCCGCTCGACCCGGGGTGCTCCTGCGAAGCGTGCACCGGTTACAGCAGGGCCTACCTGGCGCATCTCGTGAGGGAGAACGAGCTACTCGGTCACAGGCTCGTGACGCTGCACAACGTGCGCTTCACCGCAGATCTTTGCCGCCGGGCGCGGCGAGAGATAAGGGGTGGCAGCTTTGGGACGTGGTCGCGGGCCTGGATCTCGCGCTACGAAGGTTCAAACCCCCTTGGTGCAGATGAGCTAGAATGATTCTCCGATCCATATGGGTAGTCGTCGAAACAACCTGATCGTGCTGGCACTCGTGGTCGTCCTGCTCGGGGTGGCCGCCTACTTCATCTTCATCGATGAGCCTGTGACGAAGTCGACGCAGCTCGGCCTCGACCTCCAGGGCGGGGTCAGCGCGCAGCTGGAAGGCTCCCAGACCGGTGGAGGCAAGGTGACCCGTGAGGAGATGGTGCAGGCGGCTGACCTGATCCGGCAGCGCATAGACCGCCTCGGCGTGGCCGAACCCGACGTCAGGGTGCAGTCGGAGAACCAGATCGTAGTCCAGATCCCCGGCGTGAAGAACCCCGACGAGGTGATCCGCATCATCGGCAGTACGGCCCAGCTCGGCTTCTACGAGGTCCTCGCCTCAGAGCCCTCGCTGACCGAGCCACCCCAGGCCGTCCCTGCCGACGAGGTGGACGCGACCGAGGAAGACATAAGGAACACCCTTCAGGACGACGACGCCTACAAAGAGGGGAAGACGAAGGTTCTTTTCAGCGAGAACCCTTCCCTGCAGGGCAAGGGCACCGAGGTCACCGGATACATCCTCCACAAGGACCCCGACCTGACGGGTGACGCCCTGAAGCAGAACGGGGCTAACGTCGAGTTCGACCAGACTACCGGGAAGCGCATCGTGAGCCTGGAGCTTACCTCGGAGGGCGGCAGGCAGATGGGGGAACTCACCCAGAGGATGGTGAACAACGCGCTCGCCAGCGGGGAGCCTGCCAGGCTCGCCATCGCGCTCGACCAGGACATACAGAGCGCGCCCACCGTGCAAGACACGCTGGGCCAGAACATCTCTATCTCCAACGACGGGCTGCCCGATGGCCTGCCCGAAGACGAGGCCAAGCAGCTCGAGACGGTGCTCAACACCGGCGCGCTTCCGGTCAACATGCAAGTGATCTCACAGACCACTGTTGGGCCGACGCTCGGCTTGAGCTCCCTGAGGAGCGGGCTTCTGGCCTCGCTCGTCGGGTTCGGGCTGGTGCTATTGTTACTGCTCGCCATCTACAGGGCTCTCGGCCTCGTCGCCGACCTGGCTCTTCTCATCTACGCCTTCTTGTTGTGGGGTCTCATCGTGATCATCCCGATCACTGTGACGTTGCCGGGGATCGCCGGCATCGTGCTCTCCATCGGGGTCGCGGCGGATGCCAACGTCGTCATCTTCGAGCGCATCAAGGAGGAGATAAGGCGCGGCAAGACGCCGCGGAGCGCCATTCAGGCAGGCTACGAAAAGGGCTACAGGGCGATCCTGGACGGCAACATAACGACGCTCATCACCGCGTTCATCCTGTTCGCGCTCTCCAGCGGATCGGTCAGGGGCTTCGCCGTGCTGCTCGCCATCGGGGTCGTGCTCTCGATGTTCACGGCCATCGTGATCACCCGCGCCCTCCTCGGC
>Ga0126310_10000570_pt1 | contig 13064 bp, 10 predicted proteins | sample Plot60_FD_92540 | JGI IMG/M metagenome (GOLD analysis project Ga0126310, IMG submission 92540) | Serpentine soil microbial communities from UC McLaughlin Reserve, CA, USA - Plot60 | ecosystem: Environmental > Terrestrial > Soil > Grasslands | place: USA: UC McLaughlin Reserve, Lake County... | reverse complement strand
TTCCCGCTCGTCGGGGGCGGCACCGGCTACAGCTCGTGGGTGCATCTCGACGACGCGGCGAGCGCTACCGTCCTGGCCGTGGAGCAAAAGGCGAGGGGCGTGTTCAACATCGTCGACGACGAACCGGCCCCGGCCAGCGAGTGGCTGCCTTATCTGGCTGCGTGCGCGGGGGCGAAGCGGCCGATGCGGGTCCCCAAGTGGCTGGCCCGGCTGCTGGCCGGGGAAGTGGCGGTGACGATGATGACGGAGGGGCGCGGCTTCTCCAACGCCAAGGCCAAGCGGGAGCTCGGCTGGGAGCTGCGCTATCCGTCGTGGCGGCAGGGCTTCCGAGAGGGCCTCGGGTGACCCGGATCTCGATCGACGTGCTGCGCTCGGCCCGCTTCTGGCGGGAGAAGTACTCGCGAAATCCTACGCGCAAGAAGTGCTTCGTTTCTACCGATCTATGCTCCCCGCGGGCATTGCAAGGTTTTTGGTGAGGTCTCACCAGCTGAAATGCTACTCTAATGGAACAACATCCCGAACACGGCAAGCAGTCCGACGGAGACGGCTACGGGGGTGACCGCGACACGCAGTATGTCGCCTTCCCTGCCTAACAGGCCTGTTGCGGTCGCGGCGAGCACCAGGCGCTGAGGGGCGAGCATGCTGGCGTGACTCCCGGCGACGTTCTGTAGCGCGGCGGTGAGCACCGCCGATATGTCGAGTCCACGGGCGGCCTCGACCTGAAGCGGCATGAACAACGCGTTCGAGGCTGCGTTAGAGCCGGTGAGGGCACCGCCAAGGGCCGCGAGCACGGGCGAGGCCGCCGGGAAGAGAACACCCAGGGCTTCTGCGCCCCCCGCAAGTAGCCTCGCCGCACCACTCCCCGCCACCACCTCTCCCGCCAGAACGAACGTGAGAACGGCCCCCGCCGTCGGAAGCCACTGCGTCACGGTTCTCCGCGTCGCGGCGCCGGCCTCGTCCCCGCCGAGGCCCAACAGCAGCGCCGCGAACGCCCCGGAGACGAGCAACGGAAGCCCGGGACCGTCGAAGATGGGACCGAGCTTCTCAAGGAGGGCGCGCAGGGCACCGATACCGTTGGCCACCGCGAGCAGGGCGAGAAGGAACGCGTATGGGAGCAGCGCACGCACAGGAACTCCAGCGAGGCGGTCACGCCGCATCACAAGGAAGAGTGCCGTCGCAGCGAGTCCTCCGACGGCCCCTGAGAGTTCGGGGACTAGGTACAGGCTCGTCACGAGAGTCCCCAATCCCGCAACCAGCCCGAGCACTATCGCCTCCGCGCCGCGTCTGCCTACTCCTGCCCATCCGCCCGCAAGCGCGACGGCGGCGAGGCCGTAGACAGGGAAGAGGGGGAGGCTCAGGAATGCGCTCGCGTCGGAGAGCGTACCGAAGCCCAGCCCTGCGAGGTGGGCCCCGATTACGGTCCCGACACCGAGCGCGCCCCAGGGCACAGCGCACTGTCCCCAGCTCGCAAGCACGGAGGCCCTCAAGGGTGTGAACCCGGCGGCGAGCAGTATCGGGGCGCTTATGACAACGGCCACCCCGAACCCCGTAACGGACTCGAAGAATGGCGCAACCCCTACCACGACCCCGGCTGCGAGCGCCACGGGATCCGGCTCCAACCTCCCGAGAAATTGCGAGACTGCCTCGACAGCCCCTCCGGCCGAGAGCAAGTTGTAGAGAAACAACCCCCCGAAAAGTACGTACAGCACCTGGGCAGAGGTCCCAAACCCCCCCAGCAAAGCCCCGGGTACCGCACCAGCCTCCAGCCCAGGCCACACTATCGCCCCCAGCACCGCCGTCGCCAGCGACGCGGCACCCGCCCAGGGCGCAGGCCACCCCAGACCTGCCAGCCCTACGGCCGCTACCGCGAAAGGAAGCGACGAGATCAGGATGCCCAGAGGTTCTACCATGATAGAATGACTTCTACCAAATGGAAGACACGGTTGCAAGCGGGGCTTCGACGATGGTCGCTGCGGTCTCCTCGGGGCGGTTGGGGGGCCGCATAAAGGAGTTACGCCGGAGGCGGCGACTAACGCTTGAAGAGCTGGCGGGGCTCTCCGGGGTGAGTCGGGCCATGATCTCCAAGCTCGAGCGCGGGGAGAAGAACCCCACGCTCGTTGTCGCTGCGAAGCTGGCCGAGGGGCTTGGCGTGACGCTCTCGCGGCTTGCGGGCATGGAGGAGCGGCGCGAGGTCGTAGTCGTGCCCAGGGAGAGGCGCATGGTCATGCGCGACCCCGAGACCGGTTTCGAGCGCCAGCTCCTTTCGCCGAACTTCGTCGGGAGCGGCGTAGAGTTCATCCGCAACGAGATCCCCGAGGGTTCCACCTCGGGCGCGTTTCCGCCGCACCGCAGGGGCGTCGAGGAGCATATCGTCGTCGAGCACGGGAGTTTGAGGACGGTACTCGCCGGAGAGGAGTATCTGCTCGGGGAGGGCGATGCCCTGTACTTCGAAGCAGACGTGCAGCATCGCTTCGACAATGCCGGCGAAGGAGTGTGTAGCTACTACCTCGTCATCAGCTCGCGCGAAACGTGACCTAGTGCTACGAAGCTTCTACGAGCCTGATCTTCCGCAGGCGGGCCTCCTGGCCCGCGCGGGGGCCGCGATAGTAATCGAGGCGGTCTGCCGGACCTTCCCACTTGGCCAGGCGGACGTTCCTGGTGAACCATTCAGGCTCTCCGTAACGGCCGTCGAGCCAGCCGGACCAGTACGCCTCGGTGTGGTCTGGAGACTTCCAGGATACCGGGGCCGAGATGGGGGTGACCTCCGCTCCGCAGGCCGGACATCGGTACACACCGTCGGGAAGGTGTCTCATCTCGGGGTGACCGCACTCGCAGGCGTGGCCACCGGCCGCGTCGGGAAGCGCGACTATCCGGTTGAGTGTCTCGAGGAGCGCCCCGCCGAGGACGCCTCCGCACTCGTCGCAGCGAAGGGAGTTGCGGCCGAAGGCGCGGAGTTCGGCCTCCGAGCAGAAGGGGCAGGTGAGTGTTCTGACTGTGCCGTTCGCGTTGTCCATGCCGCCTCCCTTCTCGTCGTCTCGATCACACCATAATTATGGGCCACACGATACAATCCGACATCGCCCAAATGAGTGATTTATGGGTAGCTAATTTGGTCTAGAACGATTTGCAGAAGGTCAACTTCCGGAAACCGCCGTCAGAGTTCGAAGTCTCCTGTGCCAAGCTGGTCGAGGACGCTCTGGCGCATGGCGCCGATATCGGGCTGGGTGGAGTGCAGTTCCTGCAGGGGGCTCAGGACCTCGGATGCGCCCTCCGGGGCGGGGACGGACTCCGGCAGGATCACGCGGTCGCCATCACCGAGTTTCAGGAGGCGCTTGCGTCCGCCGCGCTTGCCGCGTTTCGAGCGGTCCTGGCCGTCCACTTCCACAATGTCGAGCGAGTAATCGATCATGGGGGCATCGGCGATCGCGCCGCCGACACCGTAGGCGTCGCAGACCGGGTTCAGGTGGAGGATGTACTCGACGTCGATGCCGCCGGAGGCGAAGATCTTCACGTGCTCGAAGCCGCCTCGGTCCAGCTCCCAGCGGACCTCACGCATAAGGTCTAGAAAATCACCGCGGCGGTTGCCCGGCGTGTCCATCCGGATCGCGGAGATCGAATCAGGTATGGCCCTGGCGGCGAGCAGCGCGCCGAACTTCTCGTCGTCGAAGGTATCTATGATTATGGTGCGAGGCACATCAGGTTCCATGACTTCGTCGAAGGCCCTGGCCGCCTCGGCGGTCGAGCCGAGGATCAGGACGAGGGCGTGGGGGGTCGTCCCCGTGGCGGGGATGCCGAGGCGCCCGACGGCCAGATCGACGGCGACCATGTCGCATCCTCCCAGGTAGGCGGCGCGTTCGATCATTGGGGTGACGGCCGGGTGCATCCTGCGCGCCCCAAAGGAGATCACGGGCTTCTCACCGGCGGCGAGCCGGCAACGGGCCGCCCCCGTGGCCACGCCCGAAGCCTGGCAGAGCAGACCGAGGATCGCCGTCTCGTGTTCGGCGAAGGCACCGTAGGGGCCCGAGAGCGTGAGGATCGGCTCGTGGGGACGGCAGATCGTACCCTCGGGCACGGCCCGCGCATCGACGTCGACGCCTTCGAGGAGGTGGGCGACCTCATCGAGTCCCGCGACCACGAACCAGGCGTCGGGATCCGAGGTCTTGTAGGCGAGTTCGGCGTGCACGGGCGTATCCTCGAGGCCGCGGGCGCGCAGGATTTGCATGGTCCTGTGAAAGTAGGAGTCCGCGACGTCGGCACTCAAGATCTCCGCGTCAGTGGCCGAGTTGAATCTCCTGCCGCCCGTGCTCTCCTCGCTCAAGACGCGAATCCTTTCCGATAGAGTGCCTCCTGGCGTATCATAGCCAATTATGGAGACTACAGGACCGAGCCCTACCTTCGCCGCCGCCGCGGGTACGCCGTACGCGGCCGAGGCCGCCGCGGAGACTTACCGCGCAGGAGGCAACGCCGCCGACGCTGCGGTCGCCGCTGCTGCGGCCGTTGCCGTTACGGAGCCGCTGATGAGCTCGATCGGGGGGGGCGGGTTCGCCCTCATCAGGGACCCTTCCGGCGGGGCAGAGCTCATAGACTACTACGACGTGATGCCGGGCAAAGGACTCCCTGCCTCGGCATTCGGGGCCGGTGGCAGCCCGCAGACGATGATCCTCAAGTACGGGGCCGGCGTGCGCTCCATCGTCGGCGGTGCATCGTCTGCCGTTCCGGGCTCCCTGAGGGGCTGGGAGAAGCTGCTGGCGCGCCACGGCCGGCTCGGCCTCAAGGAGGCGCTCGCTCCCGCGGTCATGCTGGCACGTGGAGGATTCAAGCTGTGCAGGACCTCCGCCCTCTGGTTCGGCGTCGCCGAGGAAGTGTTGAAGCTGACCGACGAGACCCGCAAGCACTTCTACAACGGGGACCGGGTGTATCTCGAGGGGGAAGAGGTGCGCTTTCCCGAGCTCGCCGACACGCTGGAGGCCGTCGGCGAAGGCGGGGCCTCGCTTTTCTACGAGGGGGAGTTGGCGCGCACCATCTCGACCTACATGCTCAAGATGGGCGGCATCATAACGGAGGAGGACCTCGGCGAGTACGAGGCCGTCGTCAGGGAGCCGATGAGCGTCCGGTACGGCGCTGGGGCCATGCACACCAACGGCCCGCCTTCCGCCGGCGGCCCCACGCTGGCCCAGATGCTCAAGGTCGTCTCCGCCTACGACCTGGCGGCCTTGCCGGAAGCAGAGTACATGAGGGTGATGACGGGGGCGATGAAGCTTGCCCTCGAGGACCGCGAGACGGCCTACCTAGACGGTGCCGAAAACGAGCGGGTCGCACAGCGGCTGACGGGAGAGGAGTACGCGGCGGAGCAGCGGCGCAGGATCTTCTCCGCCTTCGGCTCGCCGCACACCACGCATCTCTCGTGCGTGGACAGCGAGGGCCTTGCAGTCTCGATCACGGCGAGCATGGGATACGGGTCGGGCCTCGTCGTACCGGGCACGGGCATTCCCATGAACAACACGCTCGGCGAGCCCGAGCTCAACCCCAGGGGGTTCCACGCGCTCGCGCCGGGGGAGCGTTTGATCTCCAACATGAGCCCGACCGTCGTCTCCTCGGAGGAGGGCGGCATTATCGCGCTGGGGTCGCCTGGCGCCTCGCGCATACCCACGGCCATACTGCAGACGGTTATAAACGTTCTGGATTTCGGGATGACGCTCGAGGCCGCTGTCCTCGCCCCGCGCTTCCACGCGGAGGGGGATCTTTTCGCCTACGAGGCCGGCGCCCGTACGGCGAACCTCGACGACTACGAGCCCGTGCTGACCTACGAGACCCCCAACATGTTCTTCGGCGGGATCAACGCGGTCAGGCGCACGCCGGCCGGACGCTTCGAAGCGGCGGCCGACCCACGACGTTCGGGAGGGACTGCCTTTGTTTGAGAACGGGCGGGAGCCGGTGGGGATCTTCGGTGTGCCCATGGACCTCGGCCAGGACCGACGGGGCGTGGACATGGGACCAAGCGCCATCCGTTACGCCCGCATCGAGGCATGCCTGGAGGAGCTCGGCCACACGGTTACCGACCTCGGGAACGCAGGCGTGCCCATCCCCGAGATCGTCGTGGCCGAGGAGGGAGTCAAGCACCTCGCCGCCGTAAAGAGCGTCTGTGAAGAGGTCTCCGAGCGGGCCGCGTCCATCGTCTCCGAGGGGTTGTTCCCGATCTTCCTCGGCGGGGATCACGCCATCGCCATCGGGACCGTCTCCGGGGTCGCGCGCTCCACATCAGGCGTCAGGACGGGCATGATCTGGGTCGACGCCCACGCGGACTTCAACACCCCCGCGACCTCGCCTTCGGGCAACATCCACGGCATGCCGCTTGCGACCCTTACGGGACGTGGCCACCCCGACCTCGTCGGGATCGGCGGTCGAGGGGCGAGCGTCAGGACCGAGGACGTCGTTATCATCGGCCTGCGCTCCGTGGATCTGGAGGAGAAACACCTGCTGCGCGAGGCCGGCGTGAAGGTCTACACGATGAAGGACATCGACGCCTACGGCGCGGCGCGCGTCGTCAGGAGCGCCATCAAAGACCTCGCCCACGTCGACAGGGTCCACCTCTCGCTCGACCTCGACGCCGTAGACCCCGAGGTCGCCCCCGGCGTCGGAACCCCCGTGCGCGGAGGCCTCACATACAGAGAAGCGCACCTCCTGATGGAACTAGTCAACGAAGCCGGGATAGTCTCGTCCCTCGACGTCGTCGAAGTCAACCCCATCCTCGACGTCAAGAACGGCACCGCAACTCTCGCCGTCGAGCTCGTCGAGAGCCTTATGGGACGCAGAATAATCGACCTGCCACGAGAGCGATGAGCAGAGGTCTATGACCTCTGCTCATCGCGGCATCAGGCATCAGGCATCAGCTTGCTGAGCGTCACCTTCTTGTCCAAATCCTGAAGCCTGAAACCTGTAGCCTGATGCCCGCGCTTTGCGAAGCAAAGCGCTATCTTCGCCAGAAGGCGGGGGAGAGGAGCGCGACGACGGTGAAGATCTCGAGTCTTCCTAGAAGCATACAGACGGTGAGGACGAAGCGGCCTAGAGGGTCGACGATCTCGTAGCTCTCTGTGGCGCCGACTTGCCCTAGGCCCGGACCGACGTCGTTCAGGGTCGCCGCAACCGCGGTGGCCGAGGAGAGCGGTGTCAGGTTTCCTTGTAGGGCTACGATGAACGTGGCTATGCCGAAGACCCCGATCCAGGCCGCGAAGAGCCCGAGGACCGCGATGCGGACGGTCTCGGGCACCACACGTTCGCCTAGCTGAAGCGGCGTGACCGCGCGCGGATGGACCATCCTGAAGACGTCCTGGAGTATGGTGCGGAAGACGATGAGGATGCGGATGACCTTGATCCCTCCAGCCGTCGAACCCGCGCATCCTCCTATGAACATGAGCAGGATGAGGGTGATCTTGGCGGCCGTGTCCCACCGGTCGAAGTCCTCTGTCACGAAGCCCGTCGTGGTGATGACGCTCGATACCGCGAACGCCGAGTCCCTGAGCGCCGTGCCCCGGGACGAACCGTATTCGCCCTGCAGGACGAGGACCCCCCACACGAAGAGGGAGGATGTTACGACTATTCCGAGGTAAGCGAGCAGCTCCCTGTCGAGCAGGACGTCGAGCCGACGTCGGGTGTAGAGGAGGTAGTAGAGCGAGAACGAGACGCCCGAGGCCACCATGAAGAAGACGATGATCGCCTCTACGGCGAGCGAGTCGTAGAAACCGACCGATGCCGTCTTGTTGCTGAAACCCCCCGTCGCGACGGTGCCGAACGTGTGGATGACGGCGTCGTAGAGTGGCATCCTCGCAAGTAGCAATGCCACGGTCTCGGCGAGGGAGATGGCGAGGTAGATGACCACTAGTGCTTTGGCCGTGTCAGCGATCCTGGGCGTCAGGCGGGGCCCCGTGAGCCCGGACATCTCCGCGCCGATCAGCCTCGCCGCCCCGACCCCGAGTAGGGGCGCGACGGCGACGAAGAGGACCACGATCCCTATCCCCCCGAGCCAGTGGGTCATGCTCCGCCAGAACAGAATGGAGGGGGTCTGGGCCTCGATGTCCGAGAGCAGCGTCGCCCCTGTGGTCGTGAACCCGCTCATCGCCTCGAAGCTGGAGTCGATGAGGCTGTGGAAGGTGCCCTCGACGAGAAACGGCGTACCGCCGAGCAGGGCGGCGAGCGTCCAGGCCAGCGTCACGGAGAGGTAGACGTCCCTGTTCGACACGTACTCCGGCGCGCGGCCCCGGGGCCTGGCGATGCGGATGCCGACGATGCCGGCCGCTGCCATCAATGCGGCAGGAAGCAGGAAGCTCGCCCATGAGCCGTCTCTGTAGAGCAAAGAGAGCGCGAGGGGGACCAGGAGCGCCAGCCCTATCGCCAGGATCACACCGGCGTTCACCCTGATGATGACCCTCGGGCTCAAAGGCTAGGTGGCGAAGAGATTCTCGACCTCTTCCACGGCATCCTCGATGGTGAACACGACGGCGTCGTCGCCAGGCCTGAGAACCTCCTTGCCCGTCGGGATGACGACCGTCCCGTTGCGCAGGAGGGCCCCGACGATGGCGCCGTCGGGGAAACCCACCTCAGAGAGCGGACGGCCCGCGACCCTGCACCGCTCGGGGACCCTGAGCTCGATCATCTCGGCCCCGCTCGCAAGGAGCGCCACGTCTATGACCTCGCCCTTGCGCACGAAGCGCAGGATGGCCTCGGCCGCGAGCATCCTCGGTGAGATCGTAAGGTCGACCCCGAGGGCGTCGGCGAGCGGCGCGAACTCGCCGCGGCTTACGCCCGCGATGGTCATGCGAGCGCCAAGCTGGCGGGCGTACATGGCGGCGAGAAGGTTGGCCCTGTCATCTCCCGTGACGGCGACGAAGGCGTCGGTACGGTCGACGCCCTCCTGGAGCAAGAAATCGCGGGAGATCCCCTCGTCGTGGAGCACGAACCCCTTTCTGAGCTGGGAGGCCACGTAGCGCGCCCTGCCCTCGTCCCGCTCTATGACCCTCACCGACATGCCGGCCTTCTCCAGCGAGAGGGCCAGCCTGAGCCCGATGCGCCCTCCGCCGTAGATGGTCACCTCCCGCACCGGCGCCGTGTCCGTGGCAAGCGCGCCCACCGCCTCGGAGATCTGCCTGCGGGCGCTGATCAGCAGGACGTGATCCCTCCGCTCCAGCACCGTTCCGCCCCGCGGCACGAGCGCCTCCCCGCCCCTCACGACGCCGACTATGAGGCTGTCGTCGGGCAACCTCACGTCGCGGAGGGCGTGGCCAACGGCTTCCGAGCCCTCGGCCAGGATCACCTCGGCCACCTCGATGGTGTCCTCGGCGAAGCTGTCCACGTTGATCGCGCCGGGCACAAGCAGTGCTTCCTTGATCTCCTGCGCCGCCATCTGCTCCGTATGGATTATGAAGTCGATCCCGAGCATCTCCCTGGCGAACGGCTCTCCTGGCTCGTAGTAATCAGGGTTGTGTATACGCGCCACGGTGCGGGAGACTCCCTGGGCCTTCGCCGCCAGGCACGCGATGATGTTCACCTCGTCGGAGTTGCTCGCCGCGACGAGCAAGTCGGAGCTCTTGATCCCGGCCTCGTTGAGGAGCTTGGGGTTGGCGCCGTTACCGGCGATCACCAGCGCGTCGAGCTCCTCGGACGCCTGTTCTACGAGCTTCTCGTCCTTTTCGACGAGCACGACAGCGTGGCCCTCGTGCGAGAGCATACGGGCCGTGTTGAGCCCTACCTCCCCGGCTCCTATGATCACCGTGTGCAAGGTGGGAAACCTCCTGCTAACCGTCGGGCTGGACTAGTGGGGACCGGTCCAGGTCCTCTTTGGATCCCCCTACGACGAGCACGTCCCCATCGTGCAGCACGGTTTCGCCCTGGGGTAGGGATCCCGGCCTCCCCTTCGGCTTGACGGCCATGACCGTGAGGCCTAGCTTCTGCGAGAGGTCCAGTTCGATGAGGGCCTTGTCGAGCCACTCTTTTGGGACCTGGGCTTCTATCAGGACTTCGTCTTCTCCGAGGTCGACGTAGTCGAGTAGGCCCGGCGAGGCCATCGACCTCGCGAGTTGCTCTCCTATCTCCCGTTCTGGCTGTACCACCCTGTCGGCGCCTACCCTCTCGAGGACCCGCGCGTGGATGCCGCCCGTGGCCCGGGCCACGATCTTTGGTACTCCGACCTCCTTCAACGTGGCCGTCGCGAGGATGCCGGCCTCGACGTGGTTCTCGCCGATCATCACGGCCGCGGCGTCGAAGCCATCGACGTTCAGGCCCCGCATGGCGTCCTCGTCCGTGGCGTCCGCGGCCACGAAGTGGACGTCGGGCAGGTCGTCCGCGAGCTCCTGTATGATGTCATCGGTCATGTCTATGGCGAGTACCTCGTGTGACAACGAGTCGAGGGTCTCGACCATGGAGATCCCAAGCCGCCCCAGGCCGACCACGACGAACTGCCGGCTCATCGGCCGCCGACGTGGATCGCCGGACGCTTCTCCGGGTCCGGCTCCGCCTCACGCAGTACCTCGTGGGTGACGGGGGCCGTGTCGCCTTCTCCGAAGAGGATAAAGCGGACCAGATAGACGATGGGATTGCCTTCCGTCCACCCGAAGTAGCAGTGCGGCGTCTTCCCCGTCGTGTCGCGCAGGTGCAATAAGAAGGCGGCGATCGCGTTGGGCACGACCGAGCTTACGGAACGCAGCACCTGGTGACCACCGACCTCGACGCCCCTTACCTCGAGCACGTCCATGAACTCCGAGGCGTCCTCGACCTGTACCTCGAGGAACATGATCCGCTCCCCGGGCGGGATGTGGTTATCCTCGCGCTGCTCCCTCTCCTTCCTGGCGTACTCCTCCTTGGTGCCGTAGCGACGGCGGTGGGCGACGAGGTGGATCTCACCCCTCTGTGCCGCCTCCTCGATGAAACTCCTGGCCTTCTCGTCCACGTCTATCCGCTCCTGCCTGAGCTCGGTCGAGCGCTGGACGCGGGAGACCAGGGAGATGGCGATGATCGCGCCGATAAAGATGAGGGCTATGGTGATACCATCGGGGCGTTCGTAGACGTTGGAAGACAGCGCATAGACAAAGACGAGGGTTACGACCCCGAAAAAGAGCGTACCGAACCTGCGCCCGTTCCTCCAGGTGGTCAGGGCTACGGCGAAGGCACCGGAGGTCATCATCGCCAGAACGCCGGTCGCGTAAGCCCCCGCCTGCGAGTTTACGTCGGCGGCGAAGATGACCGTGACGATCATGGAGATGGCCGTGTAGAAGATCACCAGCGGCCTGACGGCCCTGCCCCACTCGGGCGACATGCCGTAGCGGGGCAGGTAGCGGGGCACTATGTTGAGCAAGCCAGCCATCGCCGAGGCGCCCGCGAACCAGAGGATGGTTATCGTGCTGATGTCGTAGACCGTGCCGAACGCGCCGCCCAGGTGCTCGTGGGCCAAATAGGCGAGGGCGCGGCCCTGGGCCTCGCCGTTCGGACCGAACGCGCTCTGGGGTATAAGGAGGGTCGTCACAAAGCTCGTCGTCATCAGGTAGAAGCACATGATCAAGGCCGCAGCGAGCAGCATCTTGCGCGTATTCCGTATGCGTCCCTCCGGGCGCTCGGGGTCGTCGTCAGCGTCTCCGCGCACCAGCGGCATCATGCTCACGCCGGTCTCGAAGCCGGAGAGGCCGAGGGCGAGTTGGGGGAATACGAGGAGCGAGACGCCGATCATGCCCAGAGGGCTCCCGTGCTGCGCGAAGAGGGCGTTCTTCCAGTCGGCCAGCACCCCCGGGTCTGCCGCGATCTCGTAGAAGCCCGCCCCTACGACCACGATGTTCACCAGCAGATAGGCCCCGACCACGGCGACCGCGATGCCTATCGCCTCCCTGAAGCCCTTGAGGAAGACCCCGCCTAAGACCGCGAGCAGCACCAGGGTGATGAGCACCTTCTGATCCTGCAGTGCTTCCGGCCAGAGCGGGTTCTCGACCACGTGGGCCGTGGCGTCGGACGCCGATAGGGTGATGGTGATGACCCAGGAGGTCGCCACGAAACCGAGCAGGCACAAGACGAACAGCTTGCCCCTCCAGAACGAGAGCAACCTCTCGAGCATCGCGATAGAACCCTGCCCGTGCGGGCTCTCCGCCGCGACGACGCGGTACATGGGCAACATCCCGAAGAGCGTCAACAGCACGATCAGCGATGTGGCGACGGGCGACAGCGCCCCCGCAGTGGCGATCGCGATCCCCGGTATGTAGCCCAGGGTCGAGAAGTAGTCCACGCCGGTCAGGCACACCACCTGCCACCACGCGTGCTTGGCTTCTCCCTCCCTGGCCTCGGGGCCCTGTACCTCTTCGATGCGCTCCTTTAGTAGCCAGCGCAAGAACCGTCTGCCAGCCTGCTCCTTGGAAGCGGTGGACTCGGCCATTATTGCCGTGTCCCGATCGGGGAGGTCCGGCTTGCCTGGGTTGGACGATACCCTTTCATGGTCAGCCCAGAGAGTATAAGGTATCGGAGATCCAGGGGATAGGATCGCTCCTTGGTCTTCCGGGTCTCTGTGTGCTTCAGCCCTGGCCGAGCGCCTCGGCGACGAGTTCGGCGACCTCGGAGGGGTTCGTGGCGGCCCTGATGCCCGCCTCCCTTAGCGCCTCGCTCTTGGCCTCCGCCGTGCTCTCGCCGCCCGAGACGATGGCGCCAGCGTGTCCCATCGTCTTGCCCTCGGGGGCCGTGAAGCCAGCGATGTAGGCCACCACGGGGATGCTCATCTCGCTTTTGACGTACTCGGCCGCGAGCTGTTCGGCGTTGCCCCCGATCTCCCCGATCATGACTGCGCACTGCGTCTCGGGGTCGGCCTCGAACTTGCTCAGGATCTCGATGAAGTCCGTCCCTATTATGGGGTCGCCGCCGATCCCGACGGCGCTGCTCTGCCCGATCTCCCGCTGCGTGAGCTCGTTGACGATCTGGTATGTCAGGGTGCCGCTGCGGCTTACGACGCCGACGTTGCCGGCCGTGAAGATGTCTCGCGGCATTATGGAGACGTTCGCCTTCTCCGGCGAGAGGACGCCGGGACAGTTCGGCCCGACGAG
>Ga0126310_10000569_pt1 | contig 13071 bp, 10 predicted proteins | sample Plot60_FD_92540 | JGI IMG/M metagenome (GOLD analysis project Ga0126310, IMG submission 92540) | Serpentine soil microbial communities from UC McLaughlin Reserve, CA, USA - Plot60 | ecosystem: Environmental > Terrestrial > Soil > Grasslands | place: USA: UC McLaughlin Reserve, Lake County... | reverse complement strand
TAGAAGTTGCCGAAGAGCGTGCCCACCCACGGCTCGCCCCACCGGACCTGGCCGGTAAGGTCCGCCATCATGGAGGAAAGCCAGGTGCTCCCGCTTCTACCGGAACCAAAGATCCAGACGATGTTCTCCGGCTTAACGTTACCACTGGGCTGCGCCACCGAGCGCGCAGTTCCTCCGCCCGCGCTCGCCGCGGGCTCTTCCTTCGGTACCTGGTGAGGACCGGGGGCAGGCCCTACGCGCCCGACACCAGCTTCCAAGTTAAGGAAAGCCTTTATGCCATGGGCCGCAACGCTTATGTGCTGCTTTATTATCGGCATTCGAAACCTCGTGCTTCACGTAACCTTCGTGCCTCTGGCGCGAATAGGATAGCAAAGAATGCCAGCTTGCTGGTCGGAGGATCTCACGCCGGGCGCCGGGGTGGCCGATGGCACCGTCAAGCTCATCTTCCGTCCGGGTAGAACAGCTCCAACAGTGGGGCGGTGATGCGCTCCACCATCCTCCCCTGCTCCTCGGTGAGATCCTCCGACCAGGAGCCGGGCCTTGCCTTGCGATGCACCTTACCCCTCCCCTTCTCCTCGTCGGGCACCCTCTCCCACGAGTGCTTCTCGACCGCCCGCTCCAGCCCTGCTGCGTCTATGGTTATCCCGAGCTCGGAGTAGATCCGCCGCATTTCGTCCAAGGTGCTTGCCCTGAGATCCTCGTAGCGGACGAGGACCTTAGGACCCCTATGAGCATCGTAAGCCTGCTTCGCGCCGCCCACGCTCTGCAGGTACACGTTCGCCCGGCGCTTGACGAAGATGTTCGGTTTCCTGTCGGCCAGCGCCTCCCACCCAGTCGCGTCCCTCCCCAACTGGTCGTTCAGCCAGCCGCCACTGCGGGCCGCGTCGAAGACGGAGGCGACTACGTCCCTGGGATCGCGCACCAAGAGGATCATGTGGCTCTCGGGAAGCGCCTCCATCAAGAGCGGCGCTCCCACCGAGCCGTTCGGTTCCTTGACCACCAGGTAGTCGTCGGCACCGATTTGGGGGTTGGAGTACCCAGCCCCGTCCAGGACGAAGTTCCTTATGGATCTCGTCCACCCTTTTCGGATCGGTTCCCCCATGATGAAGTGCGCGGAGCGCAGGTTCTCCTGCGGGGCCCTGGCATAGAACTCGCCGAAGAGCCTGCCGACCATCGGTTCCTCCCAAATCCGGTGGTAGCTCATCTCGCCCATCATGCTGCGGAGCCAGGTGCTGCCGCTCCGCCCGGAGCCGAAGATCCAGATGATGTTCCCGGGGTTCACAGGGGTGCCGAGGTTCACGGCAGCGTCACCTAGGAGCCTCGCGCGCAACCCGGCGAGCTCAAGGTAGATCTGTTGGCGCCTGCCCGTCAAGCGCTCTTTGATCTGCCTGAGCGTCCTGCTCCTCTTCGCCAACCGCCGCGAGGCCCGAGCAAACTTCACGGCCCGCATCTTGACGGCGTCAAGCACTATCTGCCACAGGCTTTAGGATCACGGTAATCGAGGTGCCTCCTCCGCCCCACGCGCAGGGTCGTACCCACCGCTGCCTCCATCCGGTAACGCACGGCTGTATACTCGCACATAAACAACCGGAGGCAAACGCCCGGCGGCGAACGTGAAGGATCCGGATCCTGATCTGGACACCCCGGAAGACCGACCAGCTGGACGACACGTAAGTGATGTGCGCCTCCGACCGCGGCTACCTAGCTACCTACTCGGCGAGCACCGCCGGATGGACAAGAGCCTCGCTTGCGAGGAGTCCCTAAGGATCCCGCTCGTCGTCTGGGGCCAGGTGTGCCGGCACAAAAGATGAACAATCTGACCGTCAACAACGATCTCGCCCCACCTTCGCAGAGCTGGCCGAGGTTGCGCCACCCGTTTTCGTGGACGGTAAGTTCTTCGCGCCACTGCTCGCCACCGAGAAGCCGGCCCCCGAAGAGTGGCGGACGGGTATCTTGTGGGGCACTTGCCACCCCACCTACCGGGCCGTCAGGACAAACGGCCACACCTACGTGGAATGGGCGGGCGGCGAGCGTAAACTCTACAACCTGGGAGAGGCCACCCACCAGCTTCGCAGGCGGCACGAGATGACCGACCTCGCCCTCATCGCGGACCCCGAGGTGCAACTGGAAGCGCTCAAGGGCTGCGAGGCCACCCAGTGCCGCGGAGCGCAACTAGCGCGCAACCCCTCCGGCCGCAAAGATTCGCATGAGGTGCGGCTCAAAAGACCTTGAGTTTTTTCGATCTTGTCGCATAATGGCGGCGAAGACGACGCTTATTTCTTCTTGGAGGGGGAGATCGCGTCTCGGTCGGTTTATCTTCGCGACCCAATTCCCAGCTCCCAATCATGGGAGCGTTCGAGATGACCGCAGGGTGCCCCTACCTCTAGGACGGGCCATCCTGCCGTCGTCACGGTGGACAAGAGGGGGAATATGTGGTCTGAGCATTTGTTTTCGGGGATGGACCGCCGGGAGTTCCTTAGGCTCGGCGGTGCGGGGCTCGCGGGCGCGGTTCTGCTCGGGAACGCGGGCGTGATGAGCCGCCGAGTCGTGGCCCAGGCTCGCAGACCCCTTAGGGCAGAGTTCCAGTCGGCGGCCACGGAGTACGGCGTCCCGCGAGATCTGCTCCTGGCTATGGGATACGTTAACTCGGCGTGGGAGATGCCGCCGCCCGAAGTCAGCGCGTACCGGGAGGGGGATATTCACGGGCGCGGCGCCTATGGCATCATGCAGCTCATGCAGAACCCCTCCGAGAACTCCTTGGGCGAGGCCGCGCGGCTGACCGGGCTCTCCGAGGAGAAGCTCAAGAACGATCGGGCGTCCAACATCCGGGGCGGTGCGGCGCTCCTAGCCGAGATCCAGGGGCCAAGCAAACCCACCGGCCTGAACGGCTGGCAAGAGGCGGTGGCCGAGTACGGCGGCATCGACCTGTACGCCACTGAGGTCTACGAGACGTTAGAGAGCGGGGCCTCGGGGACTATCTCCACTGGGGAGAGCCTCGAGTTGGCCCCGCAAGACGTCGAGGTGCCCGAGATCTTCACCGCCCAGGCCCAGAGCTCCGACTACAAGAGGGCGGAGTGGATACCTGCACACCGCGGGAACTACTCGAGCCGCGAGCGCGCTGTCAATCAGATAGACCTGATCGTGGTCCACCTCGCCGAAGGCTCATACTCAGGAACGATAAGCTGGTTCAAGGATCGACAGTCCAATGTCTCCGCTCACTACGTCGTGGGCAACAGGGGTAGCGTAGCTCAGTGTGTACGCAACGAAGACATAGCTTGGCACGCGGGGAGCTGGGAGTACAACAAGAGGAGCATAGGCATAGAGCACTCAGGCTACGCGAGCAGCCCCGGAGCGTTCCGAGGTAAGTACCGCACATCCGCGAAGCTGTCGGCGTACCTCTCGCGACGGTACAACTTCCCCGTGGACAAGGATCACTTCGTGATCCACCGCAAGGTGCCGGGGGTCACCACGAGGTGCCCGGGTCCTCACTTCAACTACGAGAAGTACCTGAGCCTGGTCAAACGCTACAAGTAGAGGCGGGGCCGTGCCAGAGCCGCCTCGGCATGGCGAGCGCCGTTTCCGTTATGTAAACTTGACGTGGTCTGCGTTTTTCGAGCCCAAGGCTTACACTACTGGCGAGATGAGGTACGGTATTGGCCACGCACACGTCTAGTGCGAAGAAAAGCGCCGCAGGTGCGTTCTTCGACGCCCTAGCCTCGCTCTACCATAGGCGGTGGCTGCTCAGATACTTCGTACACCGTCAGGTGACCCGCAACTACCGGAGATCCTATCTGGGTTTCGCGTGGGCGTTCTTGGGGCCCCTGATCTGGGTCTTCTTCCTCTCGCTGATCTTCTCCAAGATAATCGGGATCAGGTTCAGGGTCGTCGAGGGCGACCCCACGCTAAACTTCGGCCTCTTCTTGTACTGCGGGCTCCTCCCCTTCCTGGCCTTCTCGGAATCACTGAACAAGGGCATAAACAGCATTAAGGGCAACTCGGGATTGGTACAGAAGGTGGTCTTCCCGCTCGAGTTGCTCCCCTTCACCAACGCGATCACATCGTTGGTAGACAAAGTCTTCGGCTTGGGAGCGCTACTGCTCATCCTCCTGGTGCTGGAACACCGGTGGCATTGGACCGTCGTGCTGCTTCCGCTCCTCATGGTGATCCAGTTGCTGTTCATTCTCGGCCTGACCTACCTCATGGCCGTGGTCGGAACCTATGTGCCCGATGTAGCAGAGATTATGCGTCCCATCATCCGGGGAATGTTCTTCGCCACGCCGATCCTCTGGCCAACGGGGAGGTTGCCGGAATCCCTCTCGTGGATAGTGGACTACAATCCACTCGCCTACCTGGTTGAGTCCTACCGGGCTCTTATCCTCTACGGCGAACTGCCCGGCGGGATGGCAACCCTCTATTTCTCCCTCTTCGCCGTGGCGTTGTTCATCGTGGGGTTCGCGGTCTTCGTCCGATTCAAACCAGGGTTCGCAGATCAGCTGTGATACCCGCCGTGTCCCTTGAGGGAATAGGGAAGAAATACCGGATCTCAGCGAGCCGCTCTTCGCTGCTGAAAGAGACCTTGAGCTTCGGGAAGGTCAAACGCAGCCACGACTTCTGGGCTTTGCAGGACATAAACCTGAAGGTCAGGCCAGGCACTACCCTGGGTATTCTGGGCCGGAACGGGGCAGGCAAGAGCACCCTGCTCAGGATAATCTCCGGCGTCCTGCAGCCCACGACGGGCACGATCGAGGTGAATGGACGCCTGACGGCCATCTTCGGACTAGGTTCGGGCTTCAACCCCGAGTTCACGGGCCGCGAGAACGCCATGTTGAACGGCCTGATCTTGGGGATAGACCACCAGGAGATGCTGGAGCGGTTCGACGAGATAGCGGCCTTCGCGGACATCGGGGACTTCATGGACCAGCCGGTGAGGACCTACTCGAGTGGGATGCGCTCGCGGCTGGGCCTCGCCGTCGCGGTGAACGTGGACCCGGATATCCTGGTTCTGGACGAGGCTCTCTCGGCCGGCGACGCAGCCTTCAAGAAGAAGGCGCTGCAGAGGATGTACGACCTGTTGGATTCCGGTACTACCATCCTTTTCGTCTCCCACAGCATGGGGATGGTCAAGAGGTTCTGCACGGACGCCGTGCTGCTCCATAAAGGGCGCCTCGTGACCTCCGGTAGCCCCGACGAGGTGGCCGACCGCTACCAGGAGCTGATCGAGAGCGCCCAGGAGCAGAAGGACATTCGGGTCAGCGGCCCGGATCGTGGGCTGGATGAGATGCTGGATCGCGAGGAGGAAGAGGATCTCGAGGGAGTACGTTCGAGTAACGACTCGACTCGCGACGGCGGAGTAACTGCAAGCTCCCGTCGCGGCGCAAGGGAAGCCGAGATCCAAGCCGTGCAGGTGTTCGATGAAAAAGGGGAAACGGCCAGCGAAGTGCCTTCAGGATCGACGGTAACCGTCCGGGTACACGCTCGTTTTGCGGTGGCTGTGGAGGACAGCGCCCTCGGCATCACCTTGCGGAGCAAGAAAGCCGGGGTGGACCTGTTCTCGACGGACACGGAAGAGGAGAAGACCTCGCTTGGACCAAAAGAGAAAGGCGAACAGACGACGGTGGATTTCACGTTCGGGGTGCCACTGCAACCCGGTAGGTACGCTGTGTCCGCTGCCATCTCTGCCCCTCGGGAGGAAGACCCCTGCCTGGACCAGGCGGAGAAGGCGGCGGTCTTAAAGGTTACCCGTGACGGGAGCGAGCTCTCCGGCGGGGGGCTGGTCCGCCTGCCCACGAAGGTCGAGATCCACAGCCCCAGGAGCGGGCAAGAGAGACCCAGCCAGCTCACCTGAAGCCGTAAGGACGGTGGCTCTCGGCGCCCTGACCGCCCCGCGCCACGGACAATCCCGAGGGCGAGGGCGCGTAGCCGTATACCGACCCCAAACTCCGGCCCAGACGGCTTGACGATTGGTCGAAGTGTTCCTACCTTTTTGCCCAGATCGTGGTATAGGCGGTCGCAGAAAAGGCGTCGTTACCGGTCTTCCGGTTCGACCATAACAGAGCTTCGCTTCGGGCGTAGCGCAGGGTGTGAAAGAACGTCTGAAAGAGCATACGGAAGCGGCGGAGGGTCACCGATGACTATGTTGGCCAGTTCCAGCGAGCATCCGTACGTCAGGCAACCGGCAGGCAGCGGTTGCGGAGCCGAGACCGGATCCTGCTGCGCTTCGGGCGGTAAACTCTCGGCCCGGTCACGAAACGGGGCGCCGGCCATCTGGACAAAGTTGCGCTGGGCCGTGCGTGCAAACCCCCGAATCTAGTAGGTTAGGGCGTGGCGCCGCCGGCTCAAAGCGGTTTGCGACAAGGCCAGTACGTATGACATTATGGGCCTATGAACACTCGCTCCGAGGACCTCCGAAGGAAGGTAACCCGCGCCTGAACTGGGTCGGTGCGACGATTTTTCGGGCGGCTCGCTCCTCCGGTAGAGGTGCTTTGGCGAGGTTAGTTCTACTAGCCTCGCGGACAGAGAGCTTCGGGCTGGATCGGGGGCAAGAATGCGGGATTTCAGGCTGAGGATATCCCTATTGTCCCCCCGCGTCACGGTCGTGGTCCCGAACTGGAACGGCGAGAAATTCCTGGACACCTGCCTCTCCTCGCTCCAGGAACAGACCTTTCAGGACTTCGAGACGGTCCTCGTCGACAACGGGTCCACTGACGGCTCAGTAGCGTTCGTGGAGGAGAATTTCCCGGAGGTGCGAGTGGTCCGCCTGCCGGAGAACCGCGGCTTCTCCGCGGCGGTGAACGCGGGCATCCGGTCCTCGACCACCGAGTTCGTCGCGCTCCTGAACAACGACACGGAGCAAGACCCCGGCTGGCTCGGGGCGCTCGTGCGTGCGGCGGATGGCCACCCCGAGGCTGGGCTCTTCGCGAGCAAGCTGGTGGACTTCCGCGACCGGCGTTTGCTCGACGGGGCGGGGGACGCCCTGCGTAGTAGCGGGCTGCCCTACCGTCTCGGGCACGGGGAGGTAGACCGCGGCCAGTTCGACGAGCCGGCCTTCGTCTTCTCGGCGTGCGCCGCCGCCGCCCTCTACCGGCGCGAGCTCTTCAGAAGGATAGGCCTCTTCGACGAAGACTTCTTCTCCAATTGCGAGGACGGGGACGTAAGCTTCCGCGCCCAACTCGCCGGTTATCGCTGCCTGTACGTACCGGGGTCGGTGGTCTACCATATAGGGAGCGCTTCAACCGGCGGCAAGCGGAGCACGACCAACACCCGGCTCGGGACCCAGAACGGCATAAACCTCCTTGTCAAAAACCTGCCCGCGACGCTGGCCTGGAGGTTGCTACCATCCATCGTGACCGGTCAACTGGCGCGCGTCTTGGTCGTCGTCCTCTCCCGGGATGGCCTCTTTAGGGCCTACCTGAGCGGCATTGTTGGGGCGTGGCGGCTCCTGCCCAAGATGCTGAAAAAGCGCAAGAGCATACAGAAGCGGCGGAGGGTTTCCGACGATTACGTCAGGCGGTTGTTGGGAGAATCCTCCCGCCAGGCGGCCGAGAGCCAACGCCGGCGCATACGGGATCAGATCCGAGTACGCTTCGAACGTTAAGGTTCTCGACGGCCGTCTCGGTAGTTCTCACCGGGCACGCCGCCGGCTTCTGTAACGAAGTTTTGGTCGAACGTTATGCGTCGAGCTGTAGCGCGGCAGTCCAGGGCTGAAGTTCGTCGGGTCTCCGGGCCTCACGCGCCAGCAAGACTGCCAGTATGGTCATGCCGGTCGCGACGGCCGACATCCACTTCCTAGCTTTGCTTCGAGACGTAGCGCACAACTCCCTCTCTCCGTCCAACTAGTTCGACCGGTCGCCTCGGTCTAGTGCACAGGTCGTGGCGGGGGTCCTCCTTATGGACCTATAGACCCATCTCCTCGTGAGATGGGTCGCGACGGCTCTTCGTCTCAGCTGCCCTCAGCGTAGAGGAAATTGTTTGACCTCTCGTCCTTCTCCCAGGCGGAGACGGAGAGACCGTTCCTGTCTTTGTCCGTCATCAATCGCGTGCTTGACGCTATCTCGTAGAAGACCCTCTTAAGGCCCTGATCGCACAAGGACCAGTCGATGTCCTCGGCCAGGGGAGAGATTCCGGCCTCGTTCCCGGGGCTGTACTGACCCGAACAAAAATACTCTATCGAGGTGTCCTCCGAAAAGGCGTTCCCGTGCGCGAAGCCCGGCGGGACCCAGATCCACTCGTTGAAGTCCTCGCTTCTGGCGGAGGGCATGTCGTAGGCGATGGCTTTGCCGAAGGTGGGCGATCCCTTCCTAATGTCGAGTACCAGATCTATCATGCGGCCCTGCAAAGTCCTTACCAGCTTTCCCATGTAAGGGTTCCACTGGAAGTGGAGCCCTCTCACGGTCCAGGCCCTCGAGAAGCTCTCGTTCGTCTGCACGAACTCGACCCCCGCCATAAAGGGGGTTAGGGGGTTGGTCTCAAAATCGTCCCTCCTGAAGTGCTCCGCGAAGTAGCCCCGCTCATCGCTAAATCGGGCAAACCTTATTACCTTTATGTCCGGGATCTCTAGTTGCTCAACGGAGAGTATTTTCATGTCGACCCCCTTTATCTCTGCTACGGCGGGCGGAGAGGTCTGGTCGCAGCGGCGTCCCCGCGAAAAGTACCGCCGTCAGCCCAGCCCTTTTGCTTGGAGGTATGCTCCCAGAGCCTCCTTCCAAGAGCGCAATGGGCTTACCCTTACCTCCTCGGCGCGGACGGTGGTCAGCGCCGAGTACGACGGGCGATGGGCGCGCCGCTGGGCCTCCCCCGTCTCGATAGGCTCAATCTCCACCTCCACCCCCGCCAGATCGAACACCCCTTGGGCGAACTCGAACCAAGAGCACTCGCCGGCATTGGTAAGGTGGAACACGCCTGTCGCATCTCGTTCGACCAGTTCTCTGGTCTTCTGGGCCAGGTCCGCAGTAAACGTCGGCGACAGCACCTGATCGGTGACCACGCGGACAAGCCCGTCGGTCCGCGCCTTGTTAAGCATGAGCTCGGGGAACGTCCAACCCTTGCGGCTGGTCGACGTGCCGTATAGCCCTGCCGAGCGTACCACGACGTGCCGCGCATTGGCCTGCATTACGAGCTGCTCGCCGGCCGCTTTGGACACGCCGTAAACGTTAAGGGGTTGCGGGTAGTCACCTTCCTCATAAGGATGGTCCCGCTCCCGATCTTGGCCTCCGAAGACATAGTCTGTCGAAAAGAACACCACTCCGGCTCCGACGGAGGACGCCGCTCGGGAGACGTTGAAAGCCCCCAACGCGTTCACCGCGAACGCCAGCGTGGGGTTAATCTCGCAATCATCGACCCGGTGAAAGGCGGCCGTGTTGATAACCCAATCTGGCCGGAGCGAGTGCATCGCAGAGGCGACGCCCACTCCATCAGTCACGTCTAAATCCTGATGGGTAAACCCTATGGCTTCCTCGCCGAACACCCACATGAGATCTTGCCCTAGTTGGCCGGTCGAGCCGATTATCGCAACCCTCACATTACCCCTTCTTTCGGCATCTTCTACTCGGATACACCCCGGTACTTCCTGCGCAGGATCCTATTCTGCTCGCGCATGGTCTCCACCTGCTCAGCCAGGGCCGCCACCTCCTCCTTGGCGTCGAAGAAGGCCCTAAACAGTCTCTCCGACCGACTCTCCTCGAAATAATGACCGCTTCTTTGCTCCTCGCTTTCGACGAACCTCATGTACTCCCTCGAGACGGACACAAACTGCGTGCCCACGAGGTCGTTTACGCTCTTGAGCTCCTTCGAGGTATCGGTTTTTATGGAAAGGCGTGAATCATTCTCCAGCACCTCCAGAACCTGTTTGTACCGGATAGTACCCTTCTCTGTTCGGTGTTCTTCTCGCACGGCCTTAGCGGCTTGCTTGTGCAGGTGCTCATCGAGAAAGTTGTAGTGGAGAAGCAAGCCCGTGAAGTCGGCTACCCTGGCATTACTATGCCAGTGCGGACCGGGCCTCACGGGCTTTAGTTTGCCATCCAAGAATACCAAAGGGTGTTTTGTCAGAAAGGTGTTGACGCCGAAGACGGTCAGGCGAACTCCGCCTGAGAATGTCGCGATCTTGTCGCTACCGTACGTGTTGTCGGGGGGGCAGCGAGGATGTTCCGTTATACGCTTTCTCCTGAGATTAGAGATATCGTAAAACCTGTGCAACTCTTTTAGAGGCTCATCCATTTTGCCCGGCCGATCCGACAAAGGCTTCTGCGCGAACATATCCAGCATCTGCGCCACTACCGTCGTGTAGGACTTGCTGTTGAGATAGCGTAGGAGGGAGTCTAGGCCGATGACGTCCGAGTATGGGTAGTCGAACAACTCGTCTATGTCCACGAGCAAAGACCACCGCTCTCGACCAAAGCGTTCTGCCAGGTACCGTCTCATGCTTAGCTCGTGCTCCCTAAAGGACAGCCCCGTTCGGAGCACCGTCACGCTGTCGTACCCTTTGAGGGCCTCCACGGTGCCGTCGGTCGAACCGTTGTCCAGAAAGACCAGGTGCTTGACGCCCATTGAGGAGTAGTGCTCGACAAAGGAGCGTACGTACGGCCGGCCATCGCGCACCAGGCAAAGCACGATCAGCTCGTCCACTCCGTAGGTCACCTCTTTGGGGCCATGCACGTGCTCTACGGTGGGATGGACGATCAGCTGAGGATCCTGGTCCCGGACGGTGCCATCGTCGCTTGCGTCTTCTCCGGCAAGGTTGTTGACGGGTGGACGTTGATCGGCTTGCGCAGGAGCTTCTCCCACCACACTACCTTGGCTCTTCGTATCTTGAAGATCCTCGTGGTCTGGGCACGGTCCTGGTGGACGCGATCGTAGCACCCGCCATAGTCCTACTACTCTTCCCAAAACTTTCATATAGAGCAAGACCTCAAAGCAACGCCTCCTCCTGGCCAATCGGACGCGCCCAGCTTTTCGTTATCCGTAAGCCCCGGATTTCTTGATTCTCATACAACCCGTTCTTCAAAGATTTGTCAACAACCTTGCGTCACTACCTTACGAGCGCAACGCTACCGTAGTAGACAGACGACGCCTATCTCCGAGTACCCTACGCGAGGCTTCGCACCAAAGATCGGTCTCGAACTAATAGGCTCTCGGCTAGACGGCAGCGGCGGTTGTGTGGCTTATAGACGAAGGTTGCTCCGCTGTCCCACCCTTCGCGACCGGAGCATGCGCCCCAAGGCGGAGCGTGACGAGTCGAGATAAGGTTTGCTCGTGCCTTTCCTCTACCACCCAAGGTCCACGCCAAGGTACTCGTAGAGCCTCCGGTTATGGGGCTCGAAGTACTCCTCCAACCGCGACCTGGTCACCGGATCCATCTCCTCGTAGCGGCCCTGCTTGCCACTACCCCAAGCTTCGTCGGGCTCCCAATACGGCAGATCGAGGAAGGCGAAGACGAGCCTGAGGGTCTCCAGCGTGTGCTCGAAGAGGTTCTCGCTCTTGAGCACGAGCAGTTGCTCTTTACCCAAGAACTCTGACCAGCGCACGAGGTGGTCCACGTAGGTGCCTTCTGACAGCAACCCAACGGCCCCATCAGCAAGGTCAGCTTCGATGACTTCTTCGAACGAGCGTGACTCCCCCCTATTCCTGGCCCGGTGGTGATAAGCAGAATAGGTCCTGTCCACCGGGTTTCTAAGCAGCGCTACAAGCCGCGCCTGCGGGATCACCTTCGCTATCCTCTCAGGGACGAGGGAGTGGAATATGTATGTCGGGGTGGCCTCCCCGGTGATAGTTCTCCGCCCGTCCATTAACCTCGGCGCCGGGAACCAGCGGCGATACCATTCTATACCCTCATCGAAGAGGAGATCGAAGAAGTGCAACTCTTTTTTGGCGGCAGGCTGGACGTGAGGGTGCTGGGTGAGTAGGCGATAGAAAAAGGACGTTCCGGATCTTTCGGGCCCGATAACGACAAAGTCGGGCAGCGCGCCCGCTTCCGATCCACCCGCCACGCGCGGTACAGTCCGTCCATCCTGAACGTCCTTTGCCCGCCGCTCCTTCGCCGCTCGCAGTTCGCTCTTTAGCAGGAGTAGTTCCAGCCTTTTCTTTCTGCTTCTCTTCATCAGCTCGAGCCGCTCGAGGTTCCTCGCCCCGAGCTTCGCAGCGTTAAGTTCCTTCCTTAACTGCGACAACTCCCGCTTTGTGCTTCTGACCTTCCTTCTCTGCTCGGACACTAGTCTCCGGGCCTGCTCCCGGTACCCGGCTGGTTCCCCGCGTCGTTCGGCGTCCTCTGCTGCGTCGCGCGCGCCGCCAGGTCCCGGGCTCAGTAATGTCTTCACGCTCCGCGCCATGTCGATAGCCTTGTCGAACCGGGAGGTCGGCAAGCGACATCCTTTCTACTGACCGTTCGTTAGACGACCTGCGCGCATAAGGCTACGCACGCCTCGATGGGTTGTCAAACAGCGTCAACGAGTCTCTGGCGTATCCTAAGATGCATCGGCGTTTGCCGTAGGCCTCCTCGCACTGCAGACGCCAAGAAGCACCTTACGGTGATCCAGCGCAGAAAGGATGCTAGTCTCTCACAGTTACGAGCTGGCCGTTGCTCGTATCCAGAAAATAGGTGGCCAAACTTTACCTGAAGTACCGAAGGTCGACGTCTCAGATGTTTCGCGTTTCAGACCGAAGCACACATTTGCAGTCCAGGGAACGGAAGCGTTAGAGGGTTTGAACGGATGCTTCAAATCTGCTTCCTGAGGAATCCCTGCGTTCGTCTGAGGTCCCTGCATTCTATGATAAGAAACACACCTATAGATCCAGTGCCTCTGGTAACGATAGCTAGAGGTAGGTCGACCAGCTTATGCGAGTGGTTAGGACGGCCGTGTGCTCGTCGATTTCATAAACCAGTTCGAGAACGTTAGAAGCGGTTTGCTTGAGATTACTAAGTGTTTAGCATCGAACCAGAATATATCCCCAACGGGAATCGTTCTACCCACGAACATTACAGCTCAATACATATGCGCCCGAAAGCGCGATGATCGTAATGGGAAGGTTCAATAGAGAGATCGTTTGCTCTGATTACGAGTTTGAAGGTATGGAACACCG
>Ga0126310_10000568_pt1 | contig 13081 bp, 17 predicted proteins | sample Plot60_FD_92540 | JGI IMG/M metagenome (GOLD analysis project Ga0126310, IMG submission 92540) | Serpentine soil microbial communities from UC McLaughlin Reserve, CA, USA - Plot60 | ecosystem: Environmental > Terrestrial > Soil > Grasslands | place: USA: UC McLaughlin Reserve, Lake County... | reverse complement strand
GAGTGCGTGGAAGGTGGATTCTCCGAAGTTCGCTGAGAAACTGAGAAAGTTCCAAAGTTAGCCCATTTAGGGTATGCGCTCTCCTACGGCGTAGGCTACAAAGGAAAGGTGCATCAGGCTATCTCCGATCATCCAAACGCGTGGTAGACGCTATGCCCTTCGCGGTGGTGGCAGTGCTGTGGGCAACCGTGGCCGTCTCGGCGGTGTTCGTAGTGTACTTGCTTGTGCGTCGTTGGCTATGAGGAGAGACCTCTAGCCCTTGGCGGCCCGCAACTCCTGTATCTGTTGGTCCACTTCCTCTAGAGCCTCGCCGATCGTGCTCTGCAGCCTAGCCCTCCTATGATAGGCAAGGTTTCTGCTCAAACCCCTAGCTTCTTCGAGGAGCACGCGCATGTTTTGCAACTCCGAAAGCTGGGAGTCTGCCATTGGCCTATCTGAGTGTCCTTCTGGCACATTAGTCATGTAGTCATTCTACTTCTTGCAGGTCCCTTTCCCTCTATTCACGGGAGTGCGTGGAAGGTGAATTCTGCGAACTTCGCCTTTCCAGAGTTCTCGGAAGTTCACATGGCCCCGACCCCTTGTCCTAGATAGAAACATCCGTACCTTTGTGTGGTATGGTGGGGTTGCAGGCGATGGTCTTAGGTCGGATGGGGCCCCAACCTCCCTCATCCAAGAGCGTGTGCTCTATCCTGCCCATCGCCCGCCATTCGCGGGCCGGGATCTCTAGGACATCTCACCCGGCCCGCAGTTCCTTTGTATCGCACGGCTGGCCCTCTCTGTGTATGCCCAGCCTTTATGCTGCCCTTGGCTGCTGCCCTTGGCTACTCTGCCCATAGCCGTGCCCGTCTGACCAACCTCTCTGGAGCGGCCTTTGTCGTGCTCTCAGCCGGTCCTATGCTGAGTGTTTCTCCCACTCCCCGTCCCCTTTTTCTCAGCGATCAATCGTTCTCCCATTTTTAGGGTGGGAATATGTCGCACAGTGGTTCTCGGCGCTCCTGGATTCGGAAAACCTTTGTCGGGCGGTTGAACATCATGGGGTTGAACATGCTCCCCGTTCGTATTCACCGGAGTGCGTGGAAGGGGTTTTCTGAGAAGTTGGCCCGCAAGGCGATCTAGAAGTCTCGGCACTCCTCCTACGGCAACCCTTCTTCGATCGGCAATACGATCCCCTCCGTCAGCACGAACTCCTGTGGGGATGCCACCAGCCACGCGATCAGGTCTGCCACTCGCTCTGGCGGGAGTACTCGGGTCGGCGAAGCCTCCTTCGATCCACCCTCTTGGCGCTCCTCCGGAGAGAACGCTCCCCAGTTGGTGTCCATCGCTCCCGGGTAGAGTACGATCGCTCTTATGCCGTGCTCCTTCCCTTCGTCGGCGAGGGCTTCGGTTAAGCCTGTGAGACCGAACTTGGAGGCACAATAGGCCGAGGCGTTGGCCCAACCCTTCTTTCCCGCCACCGAGGAGACGTTGACGATAATGCCGCCTCCCGCCTCGCGCATATGGGGGAATGCCGCCTTAGAGAGCAAGAAGGGCGCCCTTAGGTTCACAGCGAGCGTGTTATCCCATCCCTCTACGGAGAGCTGCTCGACCATGCCGGGCGCGTCTGTGCCAGCGGCATTGACCAATATGTCTATGCGCCCGAAGGCCTCGACGGATCTTCCGAGTGCCTCCGCCGTCTGGGCCTCGCTGGCGAGGTCCACGGGAAGGGTGAGCGCCCGGCGGCCAAGATTGGAGATCTCCTCTTGGGCACTCTTGAGTTCCTCCTTACTCCTTGCCACCAGCGCAACGTCGGCGCCAGCCCTAGCAAGCGCGATCGCTGTGGCCCTGCCCAACCCGCTGCTAGCGCCTGTCACCAGTGCCGCCTTGCCTTCCACACGTCCTGGCTCGCTCACCTGGTGCCTCCTCCTTGGTTCGTGAGAGCATGATAGCCTCACCTAGTGCCCTATGCACCGGAGTGCGTGGAAGGTAATTTCTCCGATGTTGCGCTGCAAAGCCCCGCTCCGATGGAGCAAGAGATCTCAGCCAAGCTAGCCGCTAACGCCTCGCGCAGTACAATCCATCTAAGAGAAGGCCCCGGTCGGTTCTTCCCCATCCTCCCCCGACCGGGGCTTATAGAGTAAAGTACTCGGCGATGAATCCGCGATGACCCGCGATAGGAAGCACTCCGTCCACCCGATATCGCAGTAGTTACATTCCACGAACTTCCGCTTGACGGAGTTCTAAGAAGTTTGGCCACTCCCAGCGACGGAGGAATCTTCTAGTAGTGCCAATTGGAAGTGGCCGGTGGCTAGGTACGTTCGCCGTTACACTATCTCGGTGGGAGCACTCTTGTGATCGACGCACACCTGCCAAGCCTCGACCGGCTCCCGCAGCACCGCGATGCTATGCAGCTGCGCCTCTTGCGCGAGGGTTGTGTTACGCCCTGCCGCTCTGTATGCGCGCGCATAGAGCCGCACAGAATGCAACACATAGGGATGCAACACCCCAGGCCCCTTCGCTTTGTCCCGATCCTACGGGGCTCCTTTGATTCCGTTAGTATGCCTCGCGGGGGAACCCGTCAGGCGGAGGAGGTGAGGGATGGTTCGCACGCTAATAATCGTGGTGGTTGTGATCGTTGTGGTGTTGCTCCTACTGCGGTTGCTCTAAGACCCTTAGACCGGGCCCGAGCGCTGCAGCGCTCTGATCCCTATACTGCCCCAATAGGGCCGCGCTCTTCTCCCCATTTTTGCAGCAGCGCGGCCTTCGCTTTAGCTTCGCTTTGCCCACGCCCTAGGTTGCGCGGGATCTGCGCTGGTGCGACTATGACTGCTCCCGGTGCGCGGGCACAACTGCGCATGAGACGGATCGCAAGTCCTCGTGCTCGGCGCACCGGCTTCTATCATGGGGTCGCAGCCTTCAACTCTCCTCGGGCTCCGGCCTTCGCTTTACCCCGGCTCTAGTACTTAACACTTTAATGGCGCGTAACTCCTCGCTCGTTTGATAGGTCTATACAAGTAAAGCTGCGGAGTGGGTCTACCTCCCTGTGATCCCTCCCATGTTTTCTCTCTGGCCGCGCAGGTTCTTCCCATCCTATTCGGCGCGGCCTTCGCTTTGTCACGGTGCTGTGCCGCCATAATGGGCGCACCTATTCTGGGGAATAGGGAGTAAGGGCTGGTGTTTCACTGCGTGGCTCCGGCCCTTTCTCGTGCTCTCAGCCGGCCCTATGCCGCAGTGCTTTTCTTATGTATGAAATCAGCTGGCTCGTGATCCTGGTGTACATAAAAATCATAATACCCGACGATATGAGCATCCCTCTTGTCAGCGCCTGATCCAATCGGGGTGGGGCTATGCGGACTTTCGCGGCCCCGTGAACTTCGCCATAAACCCATTCTAGGCACTCGGGTGAATAAGGGAAACTCACTCAGCCGAGAAGAGAGGGCCTCTAGAGCAGAGGGCCTCTATAGAGCAAGTAGATAAACACCACAACCAGGAAGATAATAACTATCAGAGCTACGATCCCTATAACCCTCAAAAGCCTTTACCTCCCTACAAGAGGTTTTGGAGTAGCAGTATGAGCACTATCTCCAGGATGATCAAGAAGCTGCTACAAGACTTCTCAAGATTGGCTCATGGCAGAGTAGTTTGGCACCCCAGGGTGTAACCTGCCCATCATAGGCGAGGGATTAGGAGGCAAGCATGGTAGTCCTGAAGGGACACACATCGCAGACCGGAGGCGGCATCTCCTGGCAGGTGATGGCCGCCGGGGATCCCGGCGTGCTCACGTTATTTGCTGACCGCCTGCAGGGCGATCGGACCGCTCCGATCGCCGGCGTCCACTACCCCGCCGACGAACGCCAGGCGTGGACCTTCGACCTGGAGGCCATGAGGGAAAAGGCCGAGCCGCGCACTGCCCACGCCTTCCCCCCCTGGGCCCGTGGTACGGCTCACGTAGCACCCACCGTGGAGGCAAACATGTGGCGCTTTGACATAACGCCGCAGGCGTTGAGTCAATAGCGCATAGCCCCACCCCGATGTCGGGACGGGGCGATGGGGCAGATCGAACTTCGTCATTACGGCGTTCTAAGAGCTTGAGCCAATAGGCGAGTAGCGTACTATCGACGGGCGATACGAAGCGGTGCAATCCTCAGGTGGGGTGCCAGCCGCCGGATTGCACTTCCGTATCGACGCTACCTTCTAAGTTATCTTGTATGCGTCATCAGATGTATATACGTTACTGAAGTTACGAATGCAGCCAACGGCATGATAAGTACGGTAGCAATCGAACTGCCTAGCCACTGACCCCATGTGTCGGAGCCCGATACCCAAAGCCCTGCAGCCCCTCCTGCGTGGACTGCTACCTCCTCCAACACAGCAGCGAAGGTGGCCGTAAGGAACACCAGCTCGAAATGGCCCCGAACTACCTCATTACTGCCCTTGAGCGCCGCCACAGGGCCTAGATGCTCTCTGCTGATCACCGGGGCGAACAACGACCAGCGTGTTAGTATCCACAGCCCAGGTATCACCAGCAAGACGGTTGTAGCCCTTGGGATCATGATGGCGGCAACCGCGGCCGCCATGGCGGACGGCGCGACAAGAGACGCTTGCCATAGCATGCGTAACACGCCGCGCGTCGTGATGCGTTCGACGCCTCGCTCAACCTCGGCAGTGACCTCCTCTGCGTATGCCACATAGACTATGTACAGGTAGAAAGCGAATGCTCCGGTCAGGGATGTCAGGATCTCTTCCCTAATATTGATTCTCCCTACAATGAAGAAGTAGGGAGCCGCCCCCAGCATGCCCAGCACCGCCGCCGGAAAGCCCGATGCCAAAGGGTATCGTCTGATGATCCCGAATGCTTCGCGCCACACGGATAAGACATTGCCCTGTTCATCGGCCCACACTAGCCTCTTCATCATTCTCGCCGGCTCTCCCGGTCTTCTTCTGAAAAAACCTCTGCCCTACCTCTCTGTAGCTCTCCCCTCGTTGCTTTCTAAAGTGTAACTTGCGTCAGCATCGCGAGGATTCGCAGAGGTTGCCGTGCACCTCTGACCATCGGAACCGCAGACGGGTACCGGTTCAACACATAAGACATCAAGGCGAAGGACGAGGAACCGTAGCGCTCGACACCAAGGGGGTCGCCACGTCGCCCTTGACAGGATGTGCCTTCTCATGGAAGTTCGCCGTGCACCAGGGAGAGTTTCGCTGCTCCTAGGCTCCGGTTCTAGGCTCCGTCACTTCCACCGCTCCAAGCTGTTGCAGGATGCCCAGGTGATCCCAGCTAGTAGCTATCACGTCCGAAATCTGCCCTTCGGAGAGGCGCAGGGTAGTGGTCCCCGTCCACCTCACCCGCTTGCCCGTCGGCGCGATGGTGCCCGCAGGACTCTCCCATTCTCCCTCGTGGGTTCCGCTCCCGGTCCAGACGGTTGCGACCTTGTCCCCCTCGGCGATCTGCTCTTCGATCGTAATCCGGTAGTCAGGGAAGGCGGTAAGCAGCATTCGGGTGACTTGCCTGGTCCCCTCGAGCAGATCGGGGGTCATGATCTCTTCCAGGATGGCGTGTTCGCGCCCGTCATGGAACTCCTTGAAGTATCGGCCGACAACGGCCTTGTTTTCATCTGCCGTCACCATGGGCCTCCCTCAGCTCGTTTCCTTCTCAAGGAATAGTGCCACGCTAGGAAGCTCGCTGCCCCTTACGCGCGCAATGCATTATTCACCGGAGTGCCTAGAAGGTAGACTCTGCGACCTTCGCCTCTACGGAGTTCTAAGAAGTTCGTATATCTCTCGCCCGCTACACCTCACTGGCGCTGTCATGCAGTACTTACTGGCAGAATAGAGGACCGCTTATCGTCTGTAGACGAGCACTTGCACTCCTGTGCCCTGCCTGTTGAGAGCATCTTCCGTAAAATCTGACATCTTCGAGGCCCCTTCTAAGCTCGTGGGCCAGTAGTGAACCTCGTAGCGTAGGTTCTTGCGGGCACCATCGATGTGCGGGTATATAAAGTCCCCTGGCTCATCACTTTGAGGATCGGGGGATACAGGATGTTGTTTGACCTTCCATCCATGCTCAGCAAGCTGCTTCTCGTAGTAAGATGCGACCTGCTTTGAGGTCGCCTGCCGATCCGTGAACCCCAACTGGCAACCCGGAGGAGGCTCTTGCAGCGGGGGAAAGTTCAATGTCTCGCCACCGAGCGGACCTTTAATGTCCTTCCCGATCACCCTTCCCCCGTACTGCGGGAATGCGATGAGGGCCGCTTTCTCCTGTGCATCGCAGGTGAATCCCAGGAGGTCGAGCACCCCAAAGTAACGTGCAAAGGGCACAACCCCATAGATAAGCACGGCGAACCCGATGAGCAACGCGAGAGCCCTCCACGGACGCACGCCGATACGTTCCCAAATCGCTTTGAGGTTCATCTGCCCCGTAGCCCCCACTGCTCTTGTCCTAGATCATTCTAGTTTACCTTCTCATACTCACCTTCCGTGCCGAGGGCACCTTCCTACTCTATTCACCGGAATGCGCGGAAGCAGATCTCTCCGAACTTCCTCATGACGGAGTTCTAAGAAGTTCGGAGGAGCGTCGAGGGCGTCCTAGAGCTCGGATGTTTACGGGGAGATCCGAGGGGCATCATGGATATCAGTAGAATGCCCGAATACTTTGAGAGGTGGTGAGGAAGGCGATGAGCGAGACCGACGAGCTGCTTGAGAACAACGCCGCCTACGCCGAGTCCTTCCAGAAGGGAGATCTGCCGTTGCCCCCGGCCAGGGGCGTGGCCGTCGTCGCCTGCATGGACGCTAGGCTCGACGTGCACAAGATCCTGGGCCTCGAGGAGGGCGACGCGCACGTCATCCGCAACGCAGGTGGGGTCATTACAGACGACGAGATCCGTTCGCTAACGATCTCTCAGCGCCTTTTGGGCACGCGCGAGATCATCTTGATTCACCACACCGACTGCGGGATGCTCACCTTCTCAGACGACGAGCTCAAGGCGCAGATCCACGAGGAGGTGGGCATGAAGCCCCACTTCTCGATGGAGTCCTTCTCGGATCTTGAGGAGGACGTACGCCAGTCGATAGCACGCATCAAGGCGAGCCCGTTCATCTCACACAAGCAGAGCGTGCGCGGGTTTATCTACGAGGTAGAGACGGGCAGGCTCCGCGAGGTCACCTAACCTATTCACCTCAGTGCGTGGAAGGTAGATCCTGCGAAGTTCGTCTGCGAGGGGCCCCGCATGCCCCCACAGGCCCCCGGGATGTGCCGACGATCCCAGAAGCGTATCATGTTCCGAGTATGCCTTATGCGCTAGGCCAGACCATCGAGGTGTGCCTGGAGTTCGACCTGCCGCCCGCCCAAGGGGTGCGCCTCGTCGTTGCCACCTTCGAAAACGAGCGCCGGGACGTCGTGGAGTTGACCGAGGAGCCCGCCGAGGAGTCGGAGTGCTTCTTGCAGAAGCCCACGCAGACGGCCCTGCATGGGCGAGCGGTCCACCCCGGCTTCTACGAACTGAAGCGCTTGAGGGTGGAACACCTGCGAGGCGTGACCCACGTGGACCCACCGGAGATCGGCTTTGAGGTAAGGTCGACGCCTGAAGTGGTAGCATGGCGTCTGAGATGAGGACTATTCACCGAACCTCGTAGAAGGGCAATTCTTTAGAACTTCGCCTCTACGGAGTTCTCGAAAGTTCGCCTTACAAGATTTCACGGAAGTTGCGCCTACCCTTCTAACCCTTCACACTGGGCACGTTGATCAACTCAAGGCGAGGCCGACCGGTCCCGCCCTCTCTTAAGGGGAGGTAGGCAAAAGCTATGTACGTTGCAGTGCGCAGATACGAGGGCGTCACCGACCCGCAAAAGGTGGCCAAGGTGGCCGAGGAAGGCTTTGTGCCCATCATCAGCGAAATGCCGGGATTCGTGGCTCACTACACACTCGACGCAGGCGACGGCGTAATGGTCGGGATTAGTGTCTTTGAGCATAAGGACGCTGAGGAGGAGTCTACCTTTGTGGCTGGAGAGTTTGTGGAGGAGCATCTCCTTCCCTTACTCCCGAACCGGCCACAAATCACAGCCGGTGAGGTTGTCGTATACAAGGGGAGCTAGCGAGACACACAGAGAGAGGGTTCGAAAGCTACATGAGAGATCGCCGGGGCTGTTAGGAGCCCCGGCCTTTTTTCTCACCCCTATTCACCCAAGTGCCGATAAGGCGTATTCTCGGAAGGTCATTCGAAGGATCGTGCATAGCCCCGGTCCAAAGGGTAAGCGCCCTGCCGAAACGGGGCGCTTACCCTTTGGATATTATGGGAAACTAAACGCTAGGCCGTCTTCTAGCCCTGGACGTCCTTGAAGCCGCCCCAGGGTTTCGTCCATGCTTCGGTCTTGTGCCTGTAGAATATATGCACGACGATGCCCGTGATAGGGAGTCCGAACGCCCACGCTCGGAACCACCGGGTGCCGCGTAGCTTCCGTGCGACGCTTAGAAAGATCGCCCACTTGATGATCCGTTGCAGAACAGGGGATCCGTTATTGTTTCGTATGACCCGCAATTCCCGCTTGATGCTTTTCATTCGTCTGCCTCTCTCCGTCGGTGGCTCTAAAGCTTACACTCTAGCGCGGGGGTAGGGCGCCGGTTTCGCCAGCCTCTCGTCTACCAATACCTTGTTCGCGTCTTGGCTATGCTTGTTTACTACCTCGCCTACGAGCGTCCCACTATCGCACGAGGGCTATTAGAGCCTATCGTTGCTAGCTTGCCTCTAGCACACTCTTTAGCGTCTTGAGATCTCTTCTAAGTCCGCGCTCGGCTGAGCGCTTCTGAATCGGTTCCAACAGCTTTAGGATGCCACTCATCTCGGCCTCCACAGCTCGCGTCAAGCGCGTCCCTCCGGGCACCTCCTCAAAGGTAGAGTCCCACCGCTGGTTGGGGACCGGGCCACCTACGGCTCGATCCGTATACCCCCGGTCAGCTTCATAAGAGGTCCTCTCGTAGGGTGTTTCGAAGCGGCGACCAACGGATTTGATGGCGACGGTGAACCTATCGTTCTGCTGCGGTGGGCCTTCTTTGTCCTTACGTACCTCTAAGGCATCAGCCATCCACTGCGGGTAGTTACCTACGTCGGAGACGTAGTCGAAAACCTCCTTTAGAGGCCTATTGATCTCGATGCTTTCTTCGACGCGCATGGTAGTGCCTCCTCTGTGCTCTCTGAAAACACCTTTTCCGCTGCCATCATGCCAGAACACATGAGGCCCTGCGCCCCGCCTCAACTCTCTATTCACCCGACAGCCCAGAAGGTAGATTCTCAGAAGTCCATATCGAGTATGCTGCATAGATCAGCTCGCTAGCTTACATGTGCACACTTTAGGTCCTGCCATATCGATGCCGACCCCTACCATACCTAGCGGTGCGCATGAACATGCGCAAGAGTGCATAGGAGCGGGTCCCTGATCACCAAGTTCTTGCCAACTCTATGCGCTGGAGGGCCGTCCCTTGTAAGCAGGGCTCGAAACCTCAACTCGGGTGTCGTGAGTGTTTGTATATCAAAGCCAAGACGCTCGCTATCTAGAGGGGGCACCTGGAAGGAGCGTTTTCGGAAGTAGCGTTACCCTCGCAGCTTTTGCTACAATGGGTACGCCAACTCCGGTGGGTAGCGTGGGATAAAGGAGAGAAAAAGCATGAGCGCGCAAACAACTGACGAGGGGCGACACCAGCACCAGCAGCAGCAGCAAAGCCCGCTGAAAACTGAGCTCGGCACCACCACGATCCAAGACAGCGTCGTCTCCAAAGTTGCCGGGATCGCGGCTCAGGAGGTAGAGGGCATCAGGATGGGAAGTGGCACCACACAGGCCGTGGGGAGCATCATGAGCGCCGTGCCGGGCGTAGTTAGCGGAAGCGAGAGCCGGGGTGTTTCGGTGGAGGTGGGTGAGGTCGAGGCAGCGGTAAACCTGACCATGAGCGTCGAGTACGGCAGGACCATCCACCACATAGCCGAGACTGTGCGCGCCAACGTCATAAGGCGGGTCGAGCACCTGGTTGGTTTGAGCGTTACCGAGGTGAACATCACCGTCAACGACATCTTCTTCCCACAGCAGGAGCAGCAGCAAGAACAGTAGAAGGGTAACGAATGAGCCAATTTTCCGTTGGGTCAGGGCTTCTGTAAGCTCTGGCTCTTCCTTCACTTCTTTCCCTTATACACTTAAGTGCCTAGAAAGGGCTTGGGGCGACCCCTTCGACCCCTTCGTTTTTCCTCCCCTGCCCACGGGTAGGATCTAACTACAGGCAGCAAGAGAGGCGAAAGGAGATCTCTATGTCTGTAATGAACAAGGCTGCTGTGCGCCGCCTATACGAGGAGGCCTTCGCCCAGGGCAAGCCCGAGGTAGTCGACGAGGTCCTCGACCCCGATTTCGTCTGCTATGACCCTAACTCCGAGAGAGGAGAGATGAGGGGCGCGGAGACCATGAAGGGGGAGATAGATTACTTCCGCAGCGCCTTCCCCGACGACTTCTTCTGGCGCGTAGAGCACCAGCTAGCCGAAGGGGACGAGGTGACGACCCGCTACATCTTCGGTGGCACCCACCAGGGGGAGTTCTTCGGCGTTCCTGGTAGTGGGAAGCGTATTGAGATAAGCGGGATCAACATCGACCGCTGCGAAGGTGGCAAGGTGGTAGAGGAGTGGGCAAGCTACGACCTGCTAGGGGCTATGCGTCAGGCGGGCGCCATCTCCGAGCCAGAGCAAGAGGAGGAAGTCAGAGCAGAAGAAGAAGAGGAGGGCGAAGAAGAGAAGGGGCTGCTGGATAAGGCCAAGGACAAGTTGATGGGCCAATAGATAAGGCGCGCCGGCCAAAGTGAAGAGTCGGGGTTTCGAAGGTTGGACCCCGACCCTTTCTCTTCTCGTCTGTATTCACGAGCGTCGTGGACAAACGGTCTGAAAAGGCTCGGATGGGTATGCAACGGAGCCGTACGGGCCACCGGAGCGGCCCTTTTCGACCCGCTTTGCCCTCCTCATAGCGGCTAAACCCACGCTCGAAGCGTTACTCAGTCCCTTTTCGGACAATTTCAGAAGGAACATTCTGCGAACTTCGGCATGACGGAGTTCTAAGAAGGTCGCGAGGGCGCTCAGTCCCCCTCGATCTGTTCATCAGTCTTGCTGCTGCAGTTGGCGGGGGCTTGAAGCGTGGTGGAAGCAGCGTAAGTAAGAAGTATAGTACGCTAAAGAGTGCCGAGCCCGACTTACAGAGGCCCCACCTCCCAGCCGGGCTCGGTTCCCTACGTTCCCTACGGTCCCCTATTCACCCGAGTGCGTGGAAGGTGGATTCTGCCAAACTTCGCCATAACTTCGCCATGACGTAGTTCTCGGAAGTTCGTCCCTAGAAATAGCTAGCTGGTGTTTACACTCTACCTCGTCCAGGGATATGCTTCACCTGTTGCATAAGAAGGGGTGGGGATCTGATCACCTTTCTACCTCCACCCTATTGAGGAAGGAGGAAGGGGATGGCCGAAACAGCAGGACGAGGCACCAGCTGGGTGAGCGTAATGCTCGGTTGGCTCGCCGCTTTGGGGGCAGCCTTGATCTTGAGCGCCATAGTAGGCGCCATAGTAGGCGCGCTCTTCGCGGCCTTGGGGGCCAAGAGCGGCACCACGGGCGGCGGTATATCTGGAGTGATCGGCGTGCTCCTGACGCTGCTCATAGCCTTCTACCTCGGGGGTTATACCGCAGGACGCATGGCAAGCCGCTCTGGGGTCAAGCATGGGCTGTTGGTGGCCCTGCTAGCTCTGGTGGTCACGATTGTACTGGCGCTCATAGGAGCCGCTGTAGGCGCAAGTTTCATAGACCAGCTTGGCGGCGTCACACTGCCAGGTCCTGCCGGCAAAGCCGCGCAGAACGTCCCGCAGCAAGGGTTGACTACCATTCTTTCGGTCTCTGGCATCCTTGCCCTGTTGTTTCCGTTCATCGGAGGGGCGCTTGGGGGCGCACGCGGGGCGAAAGTCGGACAAGGGCGCCCCTAGGCAAGCGAAACTGGGCAGAACATGCGAGTACGTGCTCCCCCTCTCTCAACGGTGAGGGAAGTGGATGTTTAGCCTCCCCTCGCAGCGTGGTAGGCAAATGAATGATGATTTGGGGTTGACATGGGTGAAGCAGAGAAAGAACTGAGATGCGAGTCGTGCGGGCGGGTGATCAAGCCCGAGCGGGATGAAAAGGTAGAGCGTGTTAGGGACGAGGACGGCGTAGTAAGGGTGTTTTGTGAGTTGGATATGTGCAGGCAAGAGAGCCTAGAAGTCCACATAAGGGCCTTTAACGCACGGGTAGCACCAGAGCGGGCGGCCACGGCAATGCCATCAAAGCCGATGGTACGTATATGCGAGTCGTGCGGGCGGGAGATCAAAGTAGATAGAGGCGAGCAGACTCACCCCGTGTGGCAGAAAAATGGCGTAATAAGGATGTTTTGCACGCTGCCTATGTGCGACCTCGACGCGCGGGTGGTAGAAGAGGAAGAAGAGCGGGCAAATGCGTGACTACTAGAAAACTTAAGCCGCACATTCGGGACATCATGATGCGCAGGCTAACGCCACAAGATCACCTCCTAGGGAGTGCATAGGAGGGAGACGTAAGTAGCCGCTGGCGCGCGATCACGTGCCCCAAGTCACCCCCTGGGAGGCGCCTATTCGCCCAACGACGTAGAGAGACTGTCTGAAAATTCCGGATAAGCTCCTATTTTGGGCCCCCATGAGTGATCAAATATGGTCAAGAGTGCCATTTCGCCGCTCTGGTTGCCTCCGAGTACGGGCGCTCAAGAGCCCGCCAGCGATTTTTCAGACAGTCTCGAAGGTGAATTCTCAGAAGTTCGCTGCCTCTAGCAACACCCTCGCAAGAACCCGCCCCACAAACGGTGCGCTTGCCTCTTCCCCTGTGAGACCATGGCTCTACAGAGGCGCCCCTAGGCGCCCCTAGGCGCCCCTACAGGAGAGCTTGAGGAGGAGAGATGATCCGTATCCTAGTGGTAGACGATCGCATCGATTTCCGGATGGCCTTCGTCGGCTTGCTTGAGGGTGAGTCGGACCTTGAGGTGATGAGTCAGGCCGGTTCGCTGGCCGAGGCCCGCACGATGCTCGAAGGAGGCATAG
>Ga0126310_10000567_pt1 | contig 13084 bp, 13 predicted proteins | sample Plot60_FD_92540 | JGI IMG/M metagenome (GOLD analysis project Ga0126310, IMG submission 92540) | Serpentine soil microbial communities from UC McLaughlin Reserve, CA, USA - Plot60 | ecosystem: Environmental > Terrestrial > Soil > Grasslands | place: USA: UC McLaughlin Reserve, Lake County... | reverse complement strand
TATCAGCCTGCGTTTATTTTATATGCCAATCTACACCATTCAAATTAAAACTTTTAGACTAAATGTTTTTATACCATATGGCTGCGGGCGACTTTATATAATTTCTTGCGCTGCTTAACATCACCATTCTCCCATAGAGTAAATCCTTTTATAATTAATATGTCCGTTTTACGGACATTCTTTATAACCTTTTACTCATGTCAGTTTGTCAAAGTATCATTATTAGGTTCTTCTTTTATTATAACTTATCATTACCCTCAAAGAATTGATACAAGCTTTAATACTGCTTTTAATCGTTATCTTCGGGTTCGTCAAAAAATTCTAAAGGCTCATAAATGATCCTGCCGTTGCAAAATAACAGTTGTTCTCAAGAAGAAAAAAAACTGGATTTCTAAGGATTTATCTTATCCAAGTTCATAAGCCGATTAACACAATTTCTTTAACAATTTCCTAGTATCCGAAACTAATAACAATGTTAAGGACTCTTAATTCATTATGGGACTGACCACATGGATAATGATAGCTATACTGATTTTATTTATTATAGGATTAGGATGGCAGACATTTGTATTAGGAGTTTTCAAAGGTGGAGAGAAAATAATTAATAGTAATCCCGAAATAAAAAATGCAACTGAAAATGTTAGACAGTACATTGTAAATATTATCAAAAGAGCATCCGAAGAGCTGATCACTAACGGTACTATCAACAATCAATCATATTCTGCCGGGATTCAAAATGATGAAAAAGAAAGAAAAGAAAAGATATACAGAATAGAATTAGTCAACTATTACCTTCCTCGACTTTAAAGCCAAACTTATATCGGAAATGAATTGCTCGGAGCAGACCTTATCTTTTGGTCTATAACATCTGTGTAAATAAAACCAATTCCTATTCCTACTTATAAAAACCATATTGTAACCAAAAATAGTCAAGCATAATCAATCATGCATGATATTATTAAATAGAAAAAATAGTAAAATCAATTGTATGCTAGAAAGGAGACAGATATTTGTCAAAAATAATAGGAGTAAGACTGCTAGCTATGTAGGAATTCATGTACTATTGTCTGTTCTTAATGTTACTCATGTTGCTTGGTCTTTCAATAATAACATATATCTCTCTCTTGTTTGTCATAATGAATGCCATTATATGTTATATTTTTGTTTGGTTAGTTTGCTAACCACAGATTGACTTTGAGTTAATTCTTCTAACTTTTCTTTTGAGATGCATATGATAATATCTTATTCTAATCACGAGTTAAGATCATCTCTCTAGCGATCTTTTTTAGCAATCATAATCGTTAGTTGACAATTTACATAATTTATGACGAGATAGTGAAAGAGAGGCAATTTGGCATTATTGTTAAAGATATCAAGTACTTATCGTCGAAACAGAAAGTCACATAACTGGTTGCCTGCTAATTTTGCACATTCATTATAAAGGCCATTATATGGAGATTTTTTGGGTGTTTTTCCTGGCGGTAGAGTTTCAGATTGGGACTGCATCTGAGTATCTGGAAACTCTTGTGAGCTCGGTCTTGCACCAAGCGTAAGGGGTATTCTGTCTGTCATTCCATTTCTAAGTACTGTAAGCTGCACAATATCACCTACTTCTTTCTCTCTTTCCAAGTATGTCAATATGTCATCAATCTTTCTGACTTTTTTATCGTCTATCTGTAGTATTATGTCTCCTCCTATCGGTAGCTCTCTTTGATTAATGTCAGTTAGGGAACTACCTGCATGTATTCCAGCTTTATAAGCAGGACTTCCTGTAGTTACACCAGTTACCAAAAATCCTGTTGGTTCTTGCAATCCCAAATCTCCTGCTATTTCTGGAGTTACATTAGTACCTAAAACTCCTAGATAGGGATGTGTGTAGGAACCTGTTGCGATTAGGGACGGTACTACTTTTTTTATTGTATTAGACGGTACTGCAAATCCAACGCCGGAGTATACTCCAGTATTCGAAAAAATTGCTGTATTTATTCCTATCACCTCTCCTCTCATATTCAGTAACGGTCCACCTGAGTTTCCTGGATTAATAGCTGCATCTGTTTGAATTATGTCAGGGATAGAAAAGGTAGTGGGAATATCTGTCTGCGATCGCGGTATTAATTGATCATTTTCTGATGGCGGCTGGGGGATTGTCTGACTTTGCTCTGATGATGGAAGCATTCTGCCAAGACCACTAACTATTCCGTCTGTCATGGATCCAGAAAGACCAAACGGATTTCCAATTGCCACTACTTTTTGCCCCACTCTTAAGGATGTAGAATTCCCAATATGTAATGGAACAAGTTTATTTAATGGAACATTTGTTGCTGTTTGTAGTACGGCTAAATCAGAAAATGGATCGCCGCCAACTAATTTCGCATGATATGTAGTTCCATCTAAAAAAGTAATTTGAAGATTTTCTCCTCTGCTACCGGCAACAACATGATAGTTGGTAATAATATGACCTTTATTATCATATATAAAACCTGAACCAAGTCGAGCTCCTAATAGATTTGCTGTATCAACATCAGTAACTTGGACCACTGACTTTTCTACTTTTGAAAATAAATCAGGCATGGTTAAGGAGTTTCCGCTATTATCATCATCGACAGTATCTTCAAATTTCTGCTGGTCTTGTGCTTTTGCTGTTAGTTTAGTATCATCGTGATTGTTGTCATATCTTATAAGTAATGAAAATGTAAAAAACATTATTACTAAAGCTACAATTATCATGAACTTCTTATCTATTGATATTTGATTCATAGAAGAGTTTACGCTGGTACCATATTTGAAGTATTGGTCAAATTCATTATTGCAAAAGACATTATCTCTCGGAAACATTCCTCAGAGATATATTTATTATATTAATAAGGCAGCTTTTGGAAATATGATCCTTAAATGATGCACCTCAGGATAGAAATATTAAGGAAAAGATAGTTGTGAGAATCGTTGACTATATTTAATAAAGATTGCAACTATGGACTAACTATAGAAAAAGATTCAGCTGAAGAGAACACAACACGCTGCATTTAGCCAAGAACTATCTGTTGAAAGGCGTAACAATAGTTAAAGGAAGGATAATGCGTTTTAACCTATTATTGTTTGTTACAAAACACCTTAGTAACATAAACCAACAGAAAGACTCTTATTCATTTTTATATCCAACGATATATACTTAGTTTGTTCTAATTGTTGTATTTTATACTTATTAGTTTATTTGGTGGCATCCTGTCGACTGCTATAATGACATTAATTGAGTTCCATCATGGAAAAAGTGGGGTCTTCATGGCGTCTTTGAATGGCATGAAAATCAAGAAATAACTAAGTTTCTAATTGGTTTACCAGATAATAAACACATTCACTTTGGAGGAATATTTTTTCTTCACTTTCTAAATGGCACTCTGGCAGGAACAGCCTTTCCATTCATTATCTCTCTTTTTCCTTTTTCTGCCATCGTTATACCAATATCCCTATTAGGTATAGTTTATGGCTTTATTTTATGGATTCTTACACTGATACCTATACATAAACCAATAACTGGATTTTCACCCTGGAATCACCCTTTGGGGCATCTACCTGCACTTGCCAGCGTTGGTGGACACATAGCATATGGCTTCGTCCTCGGTCTTTTTAATTCCTTTAGTACGGAAGAATAATAGCCGTCACAAATAATATTTATTTAATTAGAAAGAGTGTTCGGATCAATAATAATAATAATAATAGCAACAGCTAAAGCAGTCACGGATTTGCAAAATCAAGAAGATCATAATAAATCCATTAATAAAGATCTTGCGATTGAAAAAGCTGAACCAGAACATCATATGAAACACGGTAAGCACATCATGAATAAGTCAATCGAATCGATATATATCACATATATTTTTGTGTAGTATCTTTGGTAGCAATAGTATAATCAAGTAGCCGTGTAACTGAATTGAAATTTTCTGGAAGTAACTCTCTTTATGTTCTTATATCATAAGTGTTATTTTTCTTTTATTATTTGAATAGTTATAGTTCTATTCTTAGTAGTAGAGTACGTTCCCATAGTAATGAGTTATGATATATTTAAAATCTGTCCAGACTTAAGAGGTTTATCTTCACTACCAAGCTGTTGTATAGCATTGGTCTCAGCTGCGTTTCTGAATTTATATTTATTTGAATTCTTTGAAGTGTTCTTCGTAAAGACTAGCTTTTCAATAGGAACCGTATTTTCTTTTAAACACTGCGAATATTTTGTAAAAGTGTCTGATACCTCTGGCATGAATGCTTTAACTTTACTGATAATGTTTACTATAGTCATTATTTCTAGAATTCTAAATTGAGACTTATAAAAATGGGTGAAAAATGTCGTCTTTCTTCTATTCCTCTTATTTAAAACGACCATTTTCGAATGCTCCGAAGGAACGGCTTCCAACAAGTGACTCGCTACGTGTTTTAGAACTTACAAACACAATCCACTTATATACACCCTCGAAAGATATTAAAAATCCCGTTCCCTGCTCTATTGATTCTCTAGCCTTAGATAGTCATCATAAATATTATTATTTTTTTCACCCTGCTTTCTTTTAGCATTATTATTATTTTTTGAATCCATAAGGAATCTATAATATCATGAATAACTCTAAAGATATGTCTTTCTGCTATCTTTGCTGTTTGTAGCAGAATCTGTATCAAAGCGCATACTGCAATATGAGCATCAATTTTGTCAAATATTGAATTGATAATGCCAAATATCTAAAACAGGTTACCCGGACCCATTTTAATGAACATTATCTAGCCTCATAAATTGTTTTTAACATTGGATAATAGATAACTTTAACAGTCATTATATACTGAATGCTTTTCTAGCAGTATTTTTAGAGTTCGGCATCATTCCAGTTCTTTTTTATATATATTATAATCTTGTTCCGATTCTCCCTAGTCAGAATGTCCACATCAATTACAATGTATAGTTTCTGCTGACAAATTCTTTTTTAACAAAATATTTGGATATATAGAAAGAAAATCAAATTCAGCAAATTGCTCATTCGCTCCTATCTTTGGCTCAAAGATAAATCCACTTCTGTTATTATAGGCACCTCAACTTAATTCTGCGAGCTCTGGCCTTTGTTGATGAATCATTTTTGATATTCCCTTCATGTAGTTCTGTGCAAAGGTAGTATCAGGTTGTGATGAATACCAAATGCATCCAAGAACTTTACAATCATTACAACTCTTTGCTATATCCCATTGTGTCACGCTCCAAATTTTGTCTACGCTTTTCTCTAAAAGACTATAAATATTCGCAGGATCATTAAATTTCCAACATGGAACCATGACTGTTCCATTACCATTAACAAATATACTTTTCCATACACCACACTCATTAAACATGCCACGTCCATATTTGATTATTTGCTCAAAATATTGTGATGGAATCAATATTCTAGGAGAATCATGTTTTTTACCATAATCTAGTATACTTTGGGATACTTTGACCATTGTTTGCCGGTCTGGAAGAAGAGAATAATTAACGTCAGATCTATCTTCGACAAATGTAAAAGAGACTGCATGTGATCCAAGTTCTTTAGCCTTATCAAAATAAGATTGGTCGATAAATTCTTCAGTATTGTATTTTGTTATGACGCTATTAAAGTAGTGAGGCACTTTATGTTCGATTAAGAGATTTAAGTTATCCATTACCCTTTGAAAAGTCTGTGACGAAACACCTCGTACTTTACAATATGACTTCTCAAATACTGAATCGATGCTACATGTGATAAACTCAATATATTTCTTTAACTCATTAAGATCGATCATATGAAGTAGAGAGCAATTAGAAATCAAAGTGATGGGTATATTTAGTTTGAAAAGATAAGTGACAAGTTCCATAAAATCGGGACGGCTAGTGGGCTCCCCTCCCTCAATGATGGACCAGATACAATACTTAGAAACTTTATCAAAAATTGATTTCCATTGCTGTGTAGATAAATCATTTTTCTTGGCAAATTGAATCTGAGAGTTCTTATCAGAGTCACCAAAGGGGCACATTGGACAGTAAAAGTTACAATAATGAGTCAGACTGAAGACGGCTATTAACGGTCGCCTGCGCCCTATTGCTCTATTACCTGCCCATTTTCCTAGAAGTTTGATTGTACGTATAGTATCGACAACCAATATTGTAAATCAGATGATAATAAGTGTATATTAAACATTTTTTGATATTTAAATGAATATGGTTAAATATGATTTTTGTATGGTAATGGATAAAGTCATTGCTAAGTTTACACTAACATAACGTTTTGCTTTGTAGATTATGGAATAGACGTTATACCGCCTTAAATTATTTTTATGTGCTATTTCATAGGACGATTTCTCAATTCGCGTCTGTAGCGGGAATCCCATCTTCATATGGATTATTACTATTAGCACTATTATCAAAAAATAGGCTGCCTCCAATTGTTCATGCCATATCTTAATTCGAAGGTAAAGGCACATTGTGATTGTGATTTTGAAAAGTGACCTGTCTAATGAATTTTTTACATATATGATAGGGGCTTTATAACTTCTATGTTCAGCCTTTCCAATTAACCATTAACTCATTAAGTTTCATCGACGGATGAGTAATATCTAATCCATGTGCTTTATTCAAATGTTCACGGAACTTGGCAGCCCATGGTTCACTGGAGGTAGCTAATACATTCAATGATTGTTCAGGGTCGTCAGTCTCATAACAGGCAACTGCAAAGTCTCCTTGTGGCAAATGTTGAATCCAAACCAATTCACCGTGATATTCCTGCTGCTTTAAAAACTAAATCATGTTCTTTGTTGTTGACAATATTTTCTTTCTTCCATTTTCTTATTAATTCTAATCCTCCATGAAGTATAGGAAGTATAAAACAATAATTGGTGACCATAGTGTTATTGTAGATTTATTAATGTGATTGGTCTGTATATAAATAATCTGTTTCTTATTGCTAGTAAAATATGAGTCTTTAAAGGCAACTTGGTTTGATTGTAGCTGTCATATTTTTCATATCAATTTGATCAAGATGACCTGATTTTGAAGAAAGTGAGAGAGAAGGAATTAAAGATGAAACTCATCGATTACAAGATGAAGAACAAGAAGAATTAAACGACGAAGAGGAAGAAGCGAAAACAATGGAAGAAGTTAAAGGAGCTCAATAATAAGAAGGCTACAGCAATAATAGAACAAATATTTCCTTTAATTTATCTTCAACAAATACATTGTTTATGCTTGCTTGCTTAAATCTTCTATCATCCTTTCATAAATCCAATAGTAGATCCAGCTCACATATTACCAGTCAATGGAATACCAAAGCCAGTCATTGCTAATGAAGAGGCTATTGCAACAGCATGTCTGCTATCGCCATTACTAATACTATTAATATCTGGAATCTGAATCATAAATGCATATGATGGTTTTGTAATAGCGTCTTCAGATACTTGTTGAAGTTTATTCCTGTTTATATCGCCTATCTGCTGATATTGAAGGTAAGCTAGCCCAGCAAAGAATAATTGAATTATTATAGATACTATTTTAATTACCTTGTTCTAAACATATCCAATTAGAACACCTACAAAGAAGCCTCGACCCATAATAGCTGCATACGTAGTGATATTATCAAAACTATAACATTTGCATCCTCCAAGAGTTAATGGATTGGGTATGTCTGTTGCTTCTTGAGTAATGTAAGTATTTTATTCATACCTACTTTGTGGTATACTATAAGCTATAAATGTTGTTGTGGTACACTAGTAGACAAACTTAATACAAGATCATTTACATATAGACTTAGTATATGGCGAGGTAACAACATTAGCATTAAATGCTCCAAACAAAGCATCATTACGTACTACTATTCCTATGTTTATTGTAAAGCAATGGGGATTAAAAGCAGATGATAAATTAGATTGGTCATTATAGAAGCAAGAAAGAATGAAATCACTAAAGTTCTTAGAATGGCAGAAAGTAAGAACAAGAAGAAGTGAGAACGAAATCTCTTAGATGGTTGCAATATCAAATACCATTGTACGCTTAAAATTACAGCTATTCACTATAGGATATGTGAGTAAGAACCAAGATTTAGAGGAAAAGAAATTGTTAGGCTCAGGTGGGTATGCTTACGCCAAACTAACAGAGCAAGAAGAAATCAAAGCAAGTCTTGGAGTTCCTCAAATATTCCTGGGAAATGTAGGAAGATTAAATGAGGATAGATTTTCAAAGTATTTCTGCAATAAATGTGGAAAAGAATACCGGGGTTCTCCAGTAATAAGTTATGATAATCCAAATGAAGGACTCGGCGAAGATATTATCCTTATTGAAAAAGGAGAATATAGATGCAGGACCTGCAATAATCTAATAGCACTTTATCGTAAATTCAATAAATAAATAAAAGATAATATATCATAGGTAATTGTATCTTATCTTATACTTGACTTACGTTTTTCTTAGCAATAGATCAATTTCAAACTCTTCAATTTTTGCTAGATTCAACAGATATAAAACCTCTCTTTCCTCATCTTATACATTTTATGACGTTGCTCCTTTATTACATCTCAAAGTTTGGATAAGCTTACATTAGAACTCAAAGGTTACTTAGGATGTTTTGACTCGTCAAAGAATACACATGCGACTAAACATTTCCATTCAACAGAACATCCAATTGTCCAATCTTTTTGAACCTTATGAGGATTGGAAATGGTTTTATGTTGATTGTTATGTTGATGATACATTCCTATATCATACCTTGAAGACTATAGATCTTAATTCAAGATTTGGAATTAGATCAAAACTCATATCATCTAGCACTTTGGAGAAGAGCTTGTACGGTAGGGTCGACTCTTCCAGACTCAGTCATAGTAAAGCAGTGAGTTGACATAAATATCTCTGCTCCTCCAAGCCTGGTTTGCCATTTTGGCAACATCTCGTCCTCGCATTGCTTGTTGATAGCATTAATATATGTTGAGAAGATCAGCCATGGATTATCAAAGCTTCCTATCTGGTTTGCAATATCGCTAAAAGAAACGTTCTGATTTGCATTGGCGGCTGCCTTTTCCAAGTCAGAAACAAGTTCCCTCTGTATTATTACATCATTTCTTGTTCCAAGTCTAGTAAGATGGCCAGCAACAATTGTGTCAAAGTCATAGTTGTCCAAGGCTATATCATGAGCTTTGATAAAGCCAGCGGTATCTTTAGCTATTGCCAAATATGGAAATGGAATCCATCCAGGAAATATGATATCAACTAGCATGAGCACTTTTTGCTTTGGAGCATAGATGAAGATATTTCCGGGTAGATGGTTAACGCCACAGTAGTCCAGCTTCAGGGTTTGATTTCCAATCTGCAACGTATAATTCTTGGAAAAAGTGACTGTAGGTATTGATGGCACCATGGAAGCATTTCTGGCTACACTTTTAGCTCTCTGTAACTCAGCGGCAGTTTCTTGTTGAGCTATAAAAGTAGCATTCTTTGGGAATATTTCTGCAGCACCAATATGATCTATATGAGCATGACTGTAAATTACATAAGTAACTGGCTTGTCTGTCACTTCTGCTATGGCTTTAAGATAGTTTTTACCAATAGAAGGAGGAGCATCAACTGCTACAACACCCTTGTCAGTTACTAGAAACATAGTATTATAGGAGCCATCAGTAACCCAATACAAATGATCACGTATTTCCTGAACTAGGTAACCTTTTGCAGGTATTGCTGGTCCTTTTGCTGCATCGGGTATCTGGACTGTAGTAGGATTTTTACTACTCTTATTGAATTCTTTTACTGTTTGTGACACAAACTTAAGATATGCTGTCTCTTCATCTTCCTTATCTTCAACAGCTAAGGATTTTGGAGTCTGAATTTGCATAGGGAGTATTGAACTGTTAATAGTAGATGATACAAATAAAATCAATAGAATTGTACCTGAAATCATCAACAGCTTTTTTGTCCCATGTATCATCTGCCGTAAAAATATAGTAATGGAAACTATATAATCATTGATATTTCCTAAATAAACAAATACACAGCCTAGACCAAAATACAAACTATCAAGAAGAAGGAGCAAAACAAGAAGTACAAACAAGAGATTTTCTAAAGCTGAGTGAACTATGACTAGCAAAAGCTGTCATAAAGTATCGATCTGATCAAGTAATCATTAGCAAGTGCATACACTTTTGAGAGTATTATTATGAGACTTTTGATCTATTACATAGAAAACGAAATAATAAAAAAAGCTTGGAAATCTTCAGTTTAAACTTTATATCTCTAATTCCCCAAAAATAATTTTCAAAGAGACTTTTGCACCATCGTATTCTTCTACCTGCGATTTTGGTAAATTGTACTCTTTGCGGTCTCCTTCTCCTGTAATTACTACTGTATCTTCTTCTATGGCATCCACATTTCCAGCATGTTGACCGTTCTTGGATCTTTATTCTTATGGATAGTGGATTCCCAATCAACTACTGTATCTTTTGACATTTTGTAATGTATAATTGTAATGAAAGCGCGTACATTAAATGGGAAGTTACCGATTGGTAAGTCTACTACATAATCGTAACTTTCTGATTTATTTATTTGCTTACAATTATTTATTATAGCTATGAAAACAACGAATTCACGAAAAAAGGATAATAAGAAATAATAAAATAACTTTGGGGCTTGTAATCCCTCCTATTTCCCTTTCCTCTTCATCCGCTACTTGTGTATCTTCATTATCTTCGGGTTCCTTGGATCCATTGTTATCTTTGGAGTTGTTACTAACAGAAATTGCAGTTGATAATGAGACTTTAGTTTGTCCTTGAATTATTGGTTTTTCTCTGATATAAAACCTCATGCCATTTTCAACAACTACAGTAGCATTTGTAAGTAGCTCGAGATCCTTCGTAGAATAGATATTTTGAAGATAAAGCTGTTTAGTATATTATCCTCAGGATAACATAGTAATGTTCTATACCAGTTACTCGATTAATTTCAAAAGAAATTCATTACAATATCTAGTACATATATGATAGAGTTTTACAGATACACTGAATTCAGATACTGTTCATTGGTTACAGTTAAAACAGATGATAACAGAGATAATGAAGCGGTAGCAATGATGTAGATTTGGAAACAAGTGGTAACAACAGCTTTAAGTTCCTGTAAATATAATTAGATATAGTAGGGAAAGAAGATCCCTTAGATAATAACAAGAGAAGAAAGAGAAACGCTTGTTAGATCTTTATCAAGGTAAAACAATCGAGGAGATAGCAAAAGAGACTAATTCCGAGTTACAAATTTGAATGAAAATTGCAAGAGAGGAAAAAAAAGTTAATTGCTACTGACTCTTAGCATATTCTTTTGCACCTGTAAAGTCAATAGCTACACAAGGCTCATTTCCAACTACCCATGCATTATGTCCTGGTGGAATTATTACAGCATCACCAGGTCCAGATTCATCTTCTGTTCCATCATCCATTACTACCATCATTCTTCCAGAGACCACATACATAGTATGAGGAGCCTAACAGCTATTTGTCTTGACTATTGGCTTTACACACTTTTCCCAACTCCATCCTGGTTCAAAGATTGCTCTACCAACAGTAACATCACCACTAAAATTTGCAAGCTCAATCTTTCCTTTTTCAAAAGTACGTGTTTGATCTGGTGAAGAGTTTAAACTTTTTTTCTGCATTTTTGCACTTTCTGTTGCTGCCATTTACTTAAGGTAGTAATAATTGTTTGATTATAAGCATTGCTAATCCTGCTTACATTAGTTGGCTTATGATCTTATAGTAGTAAAACAGAAAATAAACTTCTAACGAGACCTCTAGGACCTTCACAAAGAATTATTTTATGTTGCATAGGCTGAAGTCTTCAACAGTTTTACATTCGTGTTAAGAAGGAGACTAGTCTTTTGTATATCTAATATCTTCTGGTATAACATCCGGGTTTTTCTTTAATTTGATCACAATAGTGTTACTTATTCTATTAAATAATCTCTGTCTTTTGTTATTAGTAAATATCCATCCTAAGATTACATCTATTGGGAGCAAGAAAGCTTTGCCAAAGCTTTCTATTGCTGCGCTTTTGATACCAATTCTATTTGCAGAAACATCTATAGTCTTTATCTTCAAAAGTCTCTTGCCTATTGATTGGCCACTAGTAAATTCAAAGTATGTCCAATATCCAAAGAAAGCAAGGCTTGATATGATGTAGTGTAAAGGTTGTACATTTTTGTACGCTCTTACTGCTGTCATGTCATCACCATAATAGAAGAACCAAATTGGTATTGATATTGCAGCAAACAATACTGCCAAAGCTATGGAAACCAAGATAAAATCAACAATCCAAGCGAAAAATCTATCTTTCCAATTAGCAAGTATTATTGTTTCTCTGGATTCCCTCATCTTTCTTCTCCTTTTTCTCCTCTTGTTTCATCAGATGATACCATATGATTCTTTATAACAATGATATCATGTCATTACTAAAAAATATAATGTGTGTAAAATTCCAAACTGGATAGTAAATGTGAGTCAAATTTGTCATTGTGTCCACCAAATATATAGCTGTTGCAGCTGATGAAGTTTTATTTGAATAGCACGAAAATGGCTTGCAGTACTGATAAATTCTTGGAGTCATATTATTCACTATTACTCCTAAAAATAAGAATAATATTAATAATAGTACAAAAACAAATGGAGAAATCATCCGTGTTGCTGTTGTAACAGGTAGCTCAAGCGGCATAGGATTTAAAACAGCCTTAACATTAGCAAGGAATGGTTTTCAGACATATGCTACAATGCGCAATATTGCTAAAAGTGAGAATATAAAATCAATAGCAACTAAAGAAAACTTGCCTATTTATATAGAACAACTTGATGTTACAGATAATGAATCAGTCACAAATCCAATACAAGCAATAGTATCTAAAGCAGATAGAATAGATGTGCTGGTGAATAACGCAGGTTATGCGCTTACTGGTGCATTTGAAGACCTTGCAATAGAGGAGATAAAGGCTCAATATGAAACTAATCTATTTGGATTGATAAGAACAACTCAAGCAGTCCTTCCAATTATGAGAAAACAGAAATCTGGTGTCATTGTAAATAT
>Ga0126310_10000566_pt1 | contig 13084 bp, 18 predicted proteins | sample Plot60_FD_92540 | JGI IMG/M metagenome (GOLD analysis project Ga0126310, IMG submission 92540) | Serpentine soil microbial communities from UC McLaughlin Reserve, CA, USA - Plot60 | ecosystem: Environmental > Terrestrial > Soil > Grasslands | place: USA: UC McLaughlin Reserve, Lake County... | reverse complement strand
GGGTCCCGGCCTTTCGCCAACATCGCCTTCAAGCCGGGGTTTCTGGTGACGCTTCCCGGGCCTTTCTCTCAGGAGTCGGGCGCGTTGAGTGACCCTGTCACCCTGCTGTTGCCAGGAAGCATCACGTCGTCCCAGTGTTGGTTGACCGCCGGTCCGGAGAAGAAGCCGATCACCTCCAGCGCCTCGGCCCCAGTGTTGACCAGGTCGTGCGCCCCCCTTCCTGGAGCACCACCATGTCGCCGGCCGATATCTGGCGGCTTCCCTCGTCGAGGCGCTGTTCCCCGCTACCCCTATAGATGAACTGCGTCTCCTCGACGGTGTCGGTGTGGCGCCCGAGCCGCTCGCCGGCAGCGATCGCAAAGTAGATGGTAGCGGAGCCGGTGGAGCCCGAGCCCCCGTAGGAGTAGAACCCGCCCGTCCAACGGACCTTTTCGTCTTCGACCGCGCGTACTTCGACTAGTTCCAGGCTGGAGATGTTGATCGGGTCCATAGCGTCCTCCTCTACCCTCCCACACAGACAGAGCGTTTCCCTTCGTAGGTATGATGGCACGCGATGAGGGCCGGCTCACCGACCGAGACTCTATTACCCAACCTCCTGGAAGAGGCCTTCTCGGAAGGTCGCCCAGACTTCTTCAGCTGCATCATGGTTCGTGGTCTAAGCGGGAGAAAGGAGACGACGCTGCGCTTCCAGTCGACGCCCTTGACGAACCGAGTCAGGCTCCAAGGAGAGCGGCGACGAGGAGGTCTCCAAGCCAGCGCTCATAGTCGTCTGGGTCCAGACCGCCACTGTGGATCTGGAGGACGTAGAGCTCCGGTCCGCTGAGGGCCCAGAGTGTCCGAGCTGCCCCGGCAACCGTTGTCCTGAGCTTCGCCTTGCTCGCGAGGCGTCTGGCGCTGATGCGCGAGCGGGCGAGGCGCTCGTCGTTAACACTCTCCCAGAGGGCTTCTATATCGCTGTCGCCGGCTGCTGCGGCGCGCACGACTTCGAGCAGTTGCCCCGCGCGATCGTAGATACGCCGGGCATTGCGAGCGATGAGTCGCAGCTGGCCCTCGGCGATGGGCTCCTCGAGCTGCTCACGCCACCAGGCCTGTCGCTCCACCTCCCCCGCTCCCCCACCAGTCATTGCCGCGTCCACCGACGCCCTGAGCAGGTTGCGCTTGTTGGCAAACCCCTTGTAGACGGTCGGTACGGCGACTCCCGCCTTGGAGGCGATGTCCTCGATGCGAGCTCCCTCGTAGCCCCGAAGCTCGAACACCGCCGCTGCTCCCTCGATGATCCGAGCGCGGGTAAGGGCCGCCTGCTCACGGCGCAACGGGGAGTTCTGGGTTCGGGACTTGACTTTGCGGTTCACCAGGTCTAATGTTACCATGCTTTAATATAGTGATACTATACCGAATATAGAAGGAGCATACACAATGAGCCCTCAGGAGACGCGGTGGAAGCGCGACGGCTGGGAGGCGACCGTGCGGATAGGCATCCTGACGCCGCACGCCGATGTCGGCCCGGAGTCCGAGCTCCAGGCAATGGCTCCGCCGGGCGTGGCGATCCACGCGGCCCGGGTTCCGTTCGGCGGGATGGCGGCCGGGGGCGCAATGGACCCGACGATCCCCTTGGTGCCGGTGAGGGCGTTCGCCGAGCCGCCTGGCGTGGACAACGCTGCCGAGCTACTCGCGGCCGCGCCGCTTAATGCGATCGCATACGGCTTCACGAGTTCGGCTTACCTGATCGGCGTGGAAGGCGAGGCCGAGATGATCGCCCGGCTCGAGCGGCGCACCCGGGGCATCCCGGTTGTGGCAGCGTGTCAGGCTGCGATGGAGGGGCTACGTGTTCTCGGTGCAAAGCTTATCGCGCTCGTCGATCCGCCTTGGTTTGACGCCGAGCTCAACGGGTTGGGAAGGCGCTATTACGAGTCGGCCGGCTTCGAGGTAGTCTACTCGGCGCCGTGCGGGCTGCCGAGCGACCAGGCGAAGATCACGCCCGCCGACCTACACGCTTGGGTCAGCGAGCACGTGTCGACCGATGCCGACGCGGTTGTGCTCGGCGGCAACGGATTCCGCGCGGTAGGCACAATCGCCGCGCTCGAGGAGGACCTGGGGCGTCCCGTGGTGACAGCGAACCAAGCGCTGCTTTGGGCCGCGCTGCGGGTGGCCGATGCAGATCCGGGCTCGGTGAGCGACTACGGCCGCCTGTTTGGCCACGGCTAGCCTTCTCGGCCGAGTAGAGATCCAACTGCCTCCGCAGGAGGCGCTTCCGCTCCGCCTTCCCGCATTAGCCCCTTTTCACCCAACGAGGCCAGAGCTCCTCCGAGCGTAGGATCGGCTGAACCTAACATATCCCAACACGATTGCAACGTCCTCGCAAAGCACGTAGGTAATCTGTCCCCTAGCCGTTCACCACGAAGGCGAGGCGGGCTACAATCCTCCGTTGATACTGTGGTATCAAGAAATGCAAGCGAAGTAGAGGAGAAGACCGTGGCGACCCAAGCACCTGGAGGTCTGAATTTCGAGACCCTGCGCCGGGCCATCGAGGATAGAGACGCCGAGACGCTCATCGGCTTCTACGCCGACGACGCCGAGCTACACACGGTCAACAAGAACACCACCCCGAGCTCGCCGCAGGTGCTGCACGGGAAGGATGAGATCTCCGATTACCTGCGCGACGTTTTGAGCCGCGAGATGACACACCACGTCGAGAACGAGGTCGTTGGCGACGGGCGCATCGCGTTCTTCGAGGCGTGTGAGTACCCTGACGGAACGCGCGTTCTGGGCGCCGAGACGCTCGAGCTAGGCGACGGCAAGATCGTACGCCAGGTGAACGTCGAAGCCTGGGACGAGTAGTCCTACCCTCCAGGCCCCGCGGGGACGCCTGGTCCCTGCGGGGCTGGATCTATCAAGCGCGAGCTGCTATCTCAAGCTCTCGTAGTAGAGCTCTTCCAGGAGGTCGTTGATCTCGCCTTGCATCTCCAGGCCGCTGAGAAGGCCGTCGAGCAACCCTTCGACCATCAACGTAACCATCTTCCCACCCCTTTCCTTCGTCCCGCCAGGGGCCCTTTCCTAGGGAAATATCTTACCAGCACGCCGGAAATCCAAACCGACGCACGCTATTGAGAGCCCTTGTTGCTTTTCTAGTAAATCTTGCAAGAAGGTGATACATGCTCCCGGTTTCATCTAGTAGGTTTCGGAACATAGACCTATTCCCGGTCGGAGGCTGGGCGCAATAGCGAGGAGGAGCGATAAAGAGGGTAGCGATGAGCGTGGCGCTGGGGGCGCTGATGCTGGTCCTCGCCGCAGGCGTGGCGCTGGCGGTGCTGCGCATCGGCAACGACCAGCCCAACACCTTCACGGCACCGTGGGCGACAAGGGCCAGGACACCCTCTTCGGGCTGGGGGTGAAGGATGTGCTAGTCGGAAAGAGCGCCGCCGACCAGCTCGCCGGCGGCACGGGTCCCGATACCCTAAAGGGCAACGAGGGCAACGACACCCTCGACGGCGGTCCTGGGGAGGATGATATCTTCACGGGAAGCGGCTTTGACTTCGTCTACGCTCGGGACGGCGACAAAGACGTCATCGACTGCAACGGGCAGAAGGGCTACAGGATCATCTTCGACGCGAACCTGGACGAGATCAAAAACTGCCCGGGAGCGAACACCGAGGCGAAGACGAGCGGCGTCGTTCTCCGCGGGACAGGGATCGACGTAGCACAGTAGGGAGCGTAGAGCGGTTCTGCCGCGACCTGGCCGGGGTCCTCGTGTGGATCCCGGCCCGTTTCGCGGCCTTCGTGGAACCTTCGGGAGGGCGTATCGTAGTAGGTTGGGTGTCCGCAACGAGGAGGTAGCGCGTGACGGAGGACGGACTTCACCGGCTGGAGCTCAACCTGCAACCCAATGAGGCGTCGGGGTTGCTCGCCGTCGAGCACGGACCGCTCCTTGAGGCACAAGGGTGGGACCTCGCGTTCTGGGCGGTGCTGGACGAGGGTGAGATCGAGGACTGCGTCGCCGTCATCGGGCACCGGCGCGGCGGCGCTATAGGAGAGGGCTGGGAGATAGAGCGCCTGCACGCCGAGCCCATCGGCGACGCCGGGAAGACTGAGGACGCCGAGGCCGTCACCCGGCATGGCGGCTGGGTCTACATCTTCGGCTCACACTTCGGCAGCAAGGACGGTCCGCTGCAGCCCAAGAGGGGTTTCGTCGCCCGCTTCCTCGAGGCGGAGGTCGGACACGCGACCCAGGACCCCGCGATGGAGATGGAGATCGCACGCCACGGCTTCCTCATGCACCGCTTGATCAACGACGCGCTCAAGAGCGGAGGACCGGAGCTGGTACCGCTCGGTCCGAACTCATACCAGGCCCTGATCGAGGCGACGATAAAGCGCGGCGAAACGGAGAACAGGAGGTGGGCGGACCTTGTGCGCGAGGACGACTACCCGATCAACGTAGAGGGAGCAGCCTTCCGCGAGAGCGGCACGCTCCTCCTTGGCCTCCGCTTTCCCGTCTCCGCCGAAGGTTATCCCATCCTCGTCGAGCTCGAAGGCATCGAGCGACTCTTCGAGCCAGGCGAAGATCTACCCGAGGTCCGTGGCTTCTGGGTCGTGGACGCCGTCGGTCGCGAGGGCGACATAGCCGGCGTGCGCGACCTCGCCGTCCTCCGCGCCGGGAGGGGCGAGGAGCTCCACCTCGTCACCGGCAACGTGGACAGTCGCGACAGGCATAGTGTACTAATACAGGACTACCCCAGCGGCCACAACACGGTGGCTACCCACTTCCGCTCCATGCTCCCGCCCGACGCCCGCTCCGGCACGCTTGAAGGCGAGTTCGTCAGGGAGTTCCCGGACCTACCCCGCGTCGAGGGTATAGCCATCACCGAAGGTGGCCGCTTCTTCTATGTCACCGACGAGGACGAGGGCGTGCATCTGAGGCTCACGCGTCTGCTGGCAGACTAGAGAGCGGTCTGCGAAGGTTCTTTCGCAAACCGCGGATTCCGACCGAAACCGTGTCGCCTGCCGGACTATGCTAGCTGCTGATCCGGACCCGCTTGTACACCCTCACGCTCCTGGACCCCTCGGTGTCGGTCTGCTCGAAACTGCCCGTCTGCGCCGGCTCGCCAGCGCCGCCGGTCGTCGTACCGGAGTAATCCTGGTCGGTCTCGCCTGAGAACGTTCCCTGCGTAGAATCTTCGAGGGACTCTTCCCTGCGCTGTCCGTACTCGGTGTCCACCGACCCTGTCAGGTCTTCGCCCGTACGTCCTTCGGTCTCCGAGGCGTAGTAGTCGCCGTAGCTGCCCGTTCCCTCCCGGAAGCCGGGATGGTGCAGGCCGTAGTAGCCGTAGATCCTGGTCTCGTGCTCGCGTGTGATCTCCTCGTCGTCGTCGAAGGCCGGGCCTTCGGTGACCGTGTGCTTGTCCGACGCGACCTCGATGAGCTTGCGCCGATCGTTGACCCTGGCGAGCTCCATCGGGATGAGGGTGGACTTCATCCCCAGAAAGCCGGTCTTGACGCCGATGTACTCGGGCTGGTCGCTCTCGTCGACGAAGAGGTCGTCCACCCGACCGATCCTCTCGTAGTGCTGGTCGTAGACCGTGTAGTCCTTGTACGCTTCTTCCAACTCCCGGAAACGGTTCCCGCGTTCCTCAACGCTCAACTCGGCCTCCTGCTCTCGCTCTCTGGATTCGTGCTTACCCCCTCCCCCGCGGCCCGAAACGCGGGAACCTCTAGAGCGAAGCGGCGTCCTCCAGGATCTCGTCCGCGTGCGTCTCGGGTGAGACCTCGGGATAGACCCTAGCGATGGCGCCGCCGGAATCCAGGAGGAAGGTGACGCGGTTCGCCAACTTGCCGTTCTCACGCAGCACCCCCAGGGCGTCCGCCGCGCGTCCGCCCTCGTCGGTCAGTAGCGGGAAGTTGAGGTTGTACTTCTCGCGGAAGCGCCGGTGCGACTCGGGGGAGTCGAGCGAGACGCCGTAGACCTGGATGCCGGCCTGCTGGTAGTCTGCCATCCTGTCCCTGAAGGCGCAGGCCTCCTTGGTGCAGCCGGGGGTGTCGTCCTTGGGGTAGAAGTAAAGGACGGTCTTCCCGCCCCCGAGGTCCCCGGCGGAGAGCCTCTCCCCTCCCTCGGTGACGAACTCGACGTCCGGTAGCTGCTGGCCCTGCGTCGGCATCGTGGCCATGTGGCTCCCTCCGTGGGTAGTTGTACGTCGCTGGACCGTGAGTTTAACCGTAGTCCACGGGAGTGGCGAAGCGGGGGTCCCGGTGCAGCTCCCAGTACGCGTCGCGCACGCGCCGGGTGAGGGGCCCCGGCGCGCCGTCACCGACCCGTCTACCGTCCACCGCAGTAACAGGTATGATCCCACCGGCTGTGCTCGTGATGAACACCTCGTCCGCCTCCCGCACCTCGCCAGCTGGGACCTTGCGGGCCTGGAGCGTGATCTCCTCCCCGGCCGCGAGCTCGAAGATGGTCTTGCGCGTGATGCCCTCGAGGACCCCGAGATCCGGCGTGAAAACCTCGCCGCCCTTCACCACGAAGACGTTGAACCCCGGTCCCTCGACGACGTTGCCCTCGCCGTCGGTGAGGATAACCGTATCCCCGCCGCGTTCGTAAGCCTCGTAGAGCCCGACCGTCAGGTCCAGCCAGTGGTAGTTCTTGACGGTCGGGTCGACCGCTTCGGGCTGGATGCGCTGCACCCGGCTGATCGTAGCGCCGAGGCCCCTCTCCTGCTTCTCGGGGTCGGCGATCCAGACGAACGGCACGGCGAAGGCGAAGAGGCTGTTCTCGCACTCACGCGGGTCGCGCGAGCCGGGCGGCGGTACGCCGCGGGTGCACACGACCTCCACGTAGGCGTCGCGCAGTCCGCTGAGCCGGACGCACTCCGTAAGGATCTCCCGCATCTGCTCGCGCCCATACGGCAGGCTCATGTGCAGCCTCGCCATGCCCCGCTCGAAGCGGTCGAGGTGATCCTCCACCCTGAAGAAGCTGCCCCGCCACACGTGGGCCACGTCGTAGGTCGCGTCCGAGCGCAGGAACCCCCAGTCCAGGATCGGGACGCGCGCCTCTCCGATCGGAACGAACCGCCCCTCGACGAAGGCGGCCCCGTCCGCGTACGCCGCTCGATCTACTACCGCTTCTTCCATCGCAGCCCCCTCAACGCCGCCGGCAGATACGTCGTACCCAGGGTAGCGCATCCCCTGTGGCGGCGGCGCTCACCCGAGACGCCTCCTCACGCATCTTCGGCTCGAGGGCTTCGCGCAGGCCGTCGCCAAGTAGGTTGAAGCAGATCATGATCAAGCAGAAGACCACAGACGGCAACCACAGCAGATAAGGGTGAAAACGTATGTCGCCTGCGCCTTCGCTAATGAGCGAGCCAAGCGAGGCGTCAGGGACCTGGATGCCGAAACCGATAAAGCTCAGGAACGCCTCCGCGAAAATGGCGTCGGGGACGGTACAGTCAGGTTCACTATGATCGGACCCAGGGCGTTTGGGAGCAGGTGCTTCCACACCAGGCTCGGCCCGCTCGCCCCGAGCGAGCGCGAGGTCAGGACGAACTCCTGGTTCTTGAGCTGCAGCATCCTGCTCCGCACGAGCAAGGCCATGTAGGCCCAGCCCGTAAGCCCCAAGGCTATCGTGATCGTACCGATGCCGGGGTCCAACACGACCATGGCCAGGATGGCCACTACCAGGGTAGGGACCCCTTGAGCACCTCGATCCCACGCTGCGTCACGTCGTCCACATGTCCCCCGAGGAAACCCGAGATCTCCCGTAGGTGACCCCGACGAACATGTCGAGGCAGGGCGGCCAACAGACCGATGTAGAGGGAGACTCTGGTCCCAGCCCACACCCGGGTCCACATGTCGCGCCCGAACTCGTCGGTGCCGAACCAGAACTCGGCGCTAGGGCTGGCGAAGCGGCGGAAGAGGTCCTGGGCGTAGAGGGATTGCGCCGACACCAGCGACCCTAGGGCGAAGGCCATGGCGAAGAGGACGACGATGACCGCCAGGCTGAACAGCGCCCCGCGGTTCTTCTTCAGCCGGATCCAGGAGTCCTTCCAGAAGCCTAGAGGCGGACCGGCGAGCGGCTCGCCGGTCCGCCTCCGACGTCGGCGGGTATGAAGAGGTTCGGCGTCAGCTTGCGTTGCCCGGTCTCCATGAGGCACATGCTACCGGACTCAGCCGCCTTCTTCCGTCAACGGCCCCAGTACCCAGTAGGGCGGGACCACGAAACCAAGTGCCCCCACGGTGCGTAATAGAGGGGAGACTAACGACGGGGAAATGCCCGGCCGGAGATCCCCTGCGAGGAGGTTCGAGGAGTATGTCGAGTAGCGCGGGCGACGGACGCAGGCTGGCGCGCTCCCTGGTGCTCGTCCTTGGGATCGCGGCGATCCTTGGACTGGGGGCGGCCCTGATCGGGATGAGGGCCTTCGCGGCCCAGGCCCCGCCGGAGGAGCTTACGAACGAGGAGCTCTTGGCGCGGGCGGCGCGGGCAGCAGAGGATCCACCCGAGTTCAGCGCCTCCTTCACCGTCGAGCAGAGCATATTCCCCACGCAACTGCTCGAAGCTTCGGGGCAGGGAGAGGGACCACCGGCGCTCTCCGGACCCCTGAACGCCCGCGTCTGGTACGGCGGCCCCGACCAGATCCGGGCCGAGCTGCAAGGCGAGAACGGAGACCGAATCTTCGTCCGCAACGGCTCGAAGACCTGGATCTACGACGGCGCTGCCAACGCCTTACGCACCGGCGAAAGCGCCTCGCAAACGCCGACCCCTGAGGTGGGATCGGTGACCCCCGCTGAGGTAAACAGGCTGCTGGACGAGCTCGCCCCGACGAGCGAGCTCTCCCAGGAGGAGCCGGTCCGGTTCGTAGGCCGCCAGGCATACGTTCTGACCCTGACCCCGAAGGACGGAGGCTCGACCCTCGTGAACCGGGCCCAGGCGCTCATAGACTCCGAGACCTACCTCCCGCTGCGCTACACCCTCTACGCCGACGGGCACTCCGATCCCGTGTTCTCCTGGCGCGTCTCGAGCTTCGACGCAGGCCCCGTGCCCTCAAACCTCTTCGACTTCCAGACCCCACCGGGCGCCAAAGTACGCTCGCTCGCACCGGAAGGGAACCCACCGCAGCCGGAGCGGCCAGACAGAGCGGAGCCGGCGGAGCCAGAGACCGCGAAGGCGAAGACCGTGGCGGAAGCCCAGAGGTCCGTGGGCTTCCGAATAAGAGAGCTCTCGGACCCGCCGGGCGACCGCGAGCTGACGGGCGTGTACCTCAAGGGCGAGGATGGCGTGGTGCTCACCTACGGCTCGGGCTGGGGCACCGTGATCCTCGCCCAGGGACCGCAGCAGAAAGGCGCCGCGACGCCTCCCGGTAACGGGGATACAGGAGGCAACCTCCAGCAACTCCCGACGGCGGACCTCGGCGGCGGGGTGGAGGCCCAGGAACTCTCCACCCCCGTCGGCAGCGGGCTGCGCTGGAGCGCGGACGGGGTCTCCTACGTCCTGGCGGGCAGCGTCCCGGCCCCGGAGCTGGAGCAGGCGGCTCGAGGGCTCAGGTAAGCCTTGTCCGAGATGCTAGATACCGGGAAGGCGGGTTCCGCTGACATCCCCGCCCTGGAGCTTCGGGGCCTGACGAAGCGCTTCGGGAACTTCGCCGCGGTGGAGGACCTGAGCCTCCAGGTCCGGCGGGGTGACGTGTACGGGTTCCTCGGGCCCAATGGCAGTGGGAAGAGCACGACGATACGCATGATCCTCGGCCTCGTCCGGCCCACGTCCGGAGAGGCCCGCATCTTCGGCCGGCCAGCCACCGGCCCCGGCGAAAGGGCGAAGGTTGCGGGCTTCGTCGAGGCCCCGGGCTTCTACGGATACCTCTCGGCCCTGGACAACCTCCGGCTCCTGGCGGCCGCCGACCGGCGCGAGGACAGGTCCCCTCCGATACGGCGGGTGCTCGAGACAGTGCAACTCTGGGATCGGGCGAGGGACCGGGTGAAGACCTACTCGCAGGGGATGAAGCAGCGGCTGGCCATAGCAGCCGCGCTCCTCAGGGAGCCGGAGTTTCTCGTCCTGGACGAGCCCACCAACGGTTTGGACCCGGGGGGCATGCGCGACGTCCGGGCGCTCGTCAGGGAGCTCTCGGGCGAGGGGTTGACGATCTTCCTCTCCAGCCACCTCCTCCCTGAGGTAGAGCAGCTGTGCAACAGGGTCGCCGTGGTCGGCGAGGGGCGCCTCCTGGCCGAGGGTGGCCTGGAGGAGATAGCCGAGCAGGCGCGCGGCCGTCCCGAGTACCGGCTGGTGGCCGATGATACGGAGAGGGCGCGCCGCCTCCTGCGGGAACACCCTGACGTCGCGCTCCTGAACGGGCACCCGGAGGAGTTAGAAGGGTTCAGGCCTGACCAAGTGCTAAGGTTCGCCGCCGGGTCGGAGGGAGTTGGCCCCGTCGTGAGGGCGCTAGTGGACGGGGACGTGGAGGTGCTCGCGCCCGTGCCTGCCCGCCCCAACCTGGAGGAGATGTTCCTCCGGCTCACGGAGGGCGGGTAGTGGTCCGCTGGGAGGTGTACAAGCTGCTCAGGCAGCGGCGGACGTTCCTGGGTCTGGGGGCGGCGGCGATCGTGCCCGTGCTCTTCCTGGCGGCGATCCTGATCTCCCAGCAGGGACCGGAGGCGGGTGACGCCCCGTTCGCCGCCCAGCTCCTCTCCAACGGCCTCGTCATACCCTTCATAACCCTCGGGTTCGGCTCCGTGGTGCTCCTGCCGCTACTCACGGTGCTCGTCGCCGGCGACGCCGTGGCGGGGGAGGTCTCGGCCGGGACCCTCAAGACCATCCTCGGCCGCTCCGTGGGACGCTCGGGGTTGTTCTGGGCGAAGGCGACGGCCGTGGGGCTCTACACTCTGGCGGTCGTTGTGGTCTTCACCGGGGTGGGCCTGCTCGCCGGGTGGCTCGCTGTGGGCTTCGAGCCGCTGGCGGGCCTGGGCGGGGCCACGCTCTCTGTCGGCGAGGGCGTCGCCCTGACGTGGGCGAGCGCCGGCCTCGTGGCGCTGCCGCTCCTAGGCTTAGCGGCCTTCGCCATTTTCCTCTCCTCAGCCACCCACAACAGCGTCGCCTCGGTCGTCGGGGGGGTAGTCCTGATCCTGCTCCTCCAACTCGTCTCAAGCCTCGGCCTCGGCGGCGCCCTCGACCCCTACCTGCTTACCAACCAGTTCGCCGCGTGGCTCAACCTGGTGCGCGACCCTATAGCCTGGGACCCCATCGCCAGGGCCGCGTGGGTGAGCCTCCTGTGGGCCTCCGGCTCCCTGCTCGCAGCCTGGGCCATCTTCGTCCGCAGAGACGTGTTGAGTTAGAGCGGTTTGCAGAAGGCCTTTTTGCAGACCCCGGCTTCAGGCTTCAGGTCTGAGGGTTTCCTCTCTCTAGAGACAGGGCTGGGCAGCGGACGCGGCGGTCCCAAGCCCGACGGTTTATCCGATCTGGAGAGAGCTGTAGGGGCGTCTAGTCCATGCCCGCGAAGGGCTTGTTCTTCTTCCACACCAGCCAGATTAGGGACCCGATCCACAGGGCGAAGACCGTCCCGTAGATGGGGAGGAACTCGCGGTAGAACCGGGGCGTCGAGCCCAGCTCCACCACGGGGATGGACTCGTCGCGGGGCAGGCCCGCGTTCTTCAGCCCGGCCTGGGTCGTGTCGTGGAAGATGACGGTGCCCACGTTGGAGAGCTTCCCGCGCCACACCCGCTGCGCCGCGTTGTTCGTGTCTGGGGGTTCCGGGGACTTCTGGATCAAGAGGTTGTCCCCCGTCTCCTCGAGCTCGAAGTAGTAGTAGGCCGTCTCGTAGCGGGCGGCGACGCCGACCCGAGGCTCGCCCGTCTGCGGGTTGATGCCGTAGTCCGGGGTGCCGCGTATCTCGACGTAGTCCCCGAGCTCGACGCCCTGCGGTAGCTCGCCGCGGTTGATCTGCTCCACGCTCAGGGGCACGGGATCTCCCTGCAGCCCGTAGGAAAGGTTGGACGCGACCATCGCGACCATAAAGCTGAACGCCATGACAAAGAAGAGGCGGAAGAGCAGCCACGGGTTGCGTGAGATCCAGGGCCCGAGCCCTCTAGGCTCGTAGCTCTCCTCTGCCTCCCGCGCGCCTGGAGTGTTCCTCAGATCGGTCATCGACTAACCGCCATTTTACATCCCGTCCCCGCCCGAGATGTGGGCGGATACACGGAAGACCTGCACTCAGCGGCAACCAGGACGTAGGCGAATAAGCAGGCGATGCAGGGCAGGGTCATAGTACGCCGGGGCGTCGAATTCCCGGGATCCAGCCCACCCGTGCCATGTTGCCGGCGGCCTGAGCGGCCTTGACGCACTGTACTATCCGGCGTCCATGGCAATCGTGCCTTCACTTGTGGACCGCGAGCGGCTGGGGGCGGCGAACGCGCTGGCGCAGGGGGTCGAGCAGGTCAGCAGCATCCTCGGGCCGGCGCTGGCGGGGGTCATGATCTCGCTCCTCAGGCTCGGCGCCAGCTTCGGCGCGAACGCCCTCCTGTTCCTGATCGCCACGGCGATCTTCGCCACGTGCCAGCAGTAATATCGTCCTTCGCCCCACGCTCGTCCCTTTCTCCGATGAGACAGGAGGAGATGCCACTCCTCTCCGCAGGTACCTACGGGCCCAGGGGAACACAGAAGCAACACATGGCACATTCCCCCAGATGGGCTAGATCTCACGACGGAGCAAGAATAGGCCGAAGCGGATATGCTCCGATCCTACCGGCAGTATTTCGCCTCCAGCTCCCGATCAACCCCCTTGCGCCGCGCCTGTTTGGCCAAAAGCCGCAATAGCGGCTCGGCGACGGTGAAGATGCCGGGCAGCCGCATGTCCGACCATCCCAGGAGCACCGCCAGGTAGTAGGGGTGATAGGGGGGTTGCGGCCGTCGCTCGCCAGGCCGTAGCCGGCCTTCAAAGCCTTCTCGAACCCCTCGCTGCCGGGCCGCAGCTCGACCAGGAACGTGGTCGGCTCGCCGGTGGGATTGTGGAAGTTGTGCAGCGTGTCGAGGGGGACGGTCGCCTTCTCCCCTACGCGCAGGGTGCGCATCTCCCCGCCCACGTGTACCTCCAACTCGCCCTCCAGCACCTCGAAG
>Ga0126310_10000564_pt1 | contig 13102 bp, 11 predicted proteins | sample Plot60_FD_92540 | JGI IMG/M metagenome (GOLD analysis project Ga0126310, IMG submission 92540) | Serpentine soil microbial communities from UC McLaughlin Reserve, CA, USA - Plot60 | ecosystem: Environmental > Terrestrial > Soil > Grasslands | place: USA: UC McLaughlin Reserve, Lake County... | reverse complement strand
AATATCATTTGGTCCTAAAAATGCCATAGTCGTTGGAGATTTAAGTCCACTTGCCACTATTTCGTACTTTAGGTTTGGATCATCAATATTTATCGCACCTCTGGATCTAGCTATCTTTGCTATGGCCGACTCAGAAGGGTAACTGTAATTATACACGGCTACAACGATTAGTATTAACAAAACAGCAAATAAAATTCGCTTGTGGAAATGCATCATGGAATAGAATTCATAAGAAGCGTGGCAAAACTATATTAATATAACTTTCGAAATATTCTAACTCACTTACGATGTATTCTACAGATTTAGGAATGTGACATATCAGGCATCGTAGCTTGAATTATGCTGTCGTATTTGATTTTTCATTTCCACAGACTCTTCTGAAGGGTTCAAAGTAAAATGCTGGATCTTAAAAATAATCCCGAATGAAAATGAGCAGATGTCAATGACTGAAGTTACTTAACAGACTTTGAGTTATCGACCAACACTCGTCTTGAACCTTCTGCTGGCGAGCAAGAATTTAAATAAGACATCTTTTTGCGTCCAAGAGGTTACGTGAAGAGAGTAGCCCAGTACAATGCAATCATAGAACTAGAGAACAAGATGAACAAGGGGTCTTTTTGCATTGTTGCTTTTCTGCTAGCTAAGTACACTTTGGAATTCGTATTACAATTAATTATTTAGTCAGGCATCCACTTTGCATATATACACTAGATATGAAAATATTAAGAAGAGGCAGTGTAATTTCATTCTTTATATATCCATATTCAACATAACTTCGTAGAATTGGAGCTCCTGCACCTCTTCCTTTGGCTAATTGATAAAAAACATGCATGGTACCCACTAGGATAATTTGGTAACGCGGAATGGTTCTAAGGATACCTATTAATCATAGAACACACGGATCTAGCATATTCATTCGCATTTAGCACTTTAGAGAATTTATAACATCGATCACAAACCTATAGCGTACATCGCTGTTTAGGACTCGTTGGTAAGCCTCATTTATTCTCTGAATGGGTGTAAGTTCAATATCGCAAACAATATTGTTCTTGCTGCAAAAATCAAGCATCTCTTGAGTCTCTTTAATCCCACCTATAACAGAGCCCGCAAGGCTGCGACGAGCAACGGTTAGCGAAAATGCGCCAATCTGCATTTGCTTTTCTGGAAGTCCAACAATTACCATCGTTCCATCAAGAGCAATCATCTTCATGTATTTGTTTAAATCAAGTTCCACAGAAACTGTGTTGATTACGAGGTCGAAATATCCCCTCAGTTTCTTGAAGGTAAGCGGATCAGATGTATCATAGAAGTAATCAGCCCCAAGACTTCTGGCTTCGTCTTGTTTTTTAAGGGAATGGCTTAACACAGTGACTTCTGCTCCAAGTGTGTGCGCAATCTTTACCCCAATATGACCCAGGCCGCCAAGACCTATAATCCCAACTTTCTTTCCTGGACCTGCTTTCCAATGAATTAGAGGAGAGTAGAGAGTTACACCCGCGCAAAGAAGGGGCGCCGCACTCTCTAGCGGAAGGTTGTCAGGCACTGAAAAGACATAGTTTTCATCAACAACAATTTTGTTAGAATATCCTCCCTGAGTCGGGATAGATTTTTCCCCATCTTTTCTTTCAACTGCATTATAAGTCCAGGTTGCTCCTTGCGTACAATACTGCTCAAGCCCTTTACGACAGGGACTACAATTTCTGCAAGAATCAACAAAGTTACCCACGGCTACTTTATCGCCTACTTTATATCTAGTTACTTTTGCCCCGACTTGTGAAACAATTCCAGTAATCTCGTGTCCAGGGACCATTGGAAATGTTGATCCACTCCACCCATCATTGACCTGATGGATATCAGAATGGCAAATCCCGCAGTAATGTATGTCAATTATAACGTCAAAGTCTTGAGGCTCACGTCTTTCAAAAGAATACTGTGCTAGGCGTGATTTCGCACTATGAGCTGCATAGCCACAAACTTGAATCATTTATACACCTCTTTGTCCAAACCACATGTTCCTAGTTAAGAATGTAACCCAGAGTGCAGACCAATACTGATAATTTTGCCTTAATACGTAATATTTCGCTTACTCATTGATAATAATATTAGTATGATATAGCCTCTGGATGGGCCATGTTGATAACCATTGTCTTCCATCTGGCTTTGAAAATATATTTTGCAACACGTGCAGCGGGTTTGACCTGAATAGATGCAACTAATGATAATAATAATTTACACGGATCATTAAATTAACATATACAACAATACAATCCGAAAGACTTTTAATTTGCAAATATAACCCTGTTTGTAATTTTTCCAAGCTTTTCTATCTCAACTTCCACGATATCATTATGCTTTAGGTATTTCAGATTCGACGCCATGGATAGTGCTGTCCCACTTGGAGTCCCAGTAGATATTATATCACCTGGTTCTAATGTCATGGTCTTGCTTAAGCTATGTATAATTTTGTTTATGTCTAAGACCATGTTCTTTGTATAAGAGTCTTGTCTAGTTTCACCGTTTACTTTTGTACTTAGATGAAGATTGCAAGGATTAGGGATTTCATCAGAGGTAGTCAGCCAAGGCCCGCATGGTCCAAATGTATCGAAACCCTTTGCTCTTGTGTACTGTTTATCAACAAACTGTATATCACGTGCTGATATATCATTTAATAGAAAATAGCCTGCAACATACTTTAAAGCATCTGCTTCATCAACTTTTCTACAATTTTTGCCTATCGCAAAAGCCAACTCTCCTTCGTAATCCAGTTCATTTACAAAATTTGGACATATGATATCATCTCCTGAGCCAATCAGGGCTGTCCTTGGTTTTAGATAGATCACAGGTTCTTTTGGAGGGTTTTTTCCAAACCTCATCCAGCTTCCTTGATCTGTATAATTAAATGCTAAGCATATTATTTTAAAAGATTTTTTTATGGGCGGAAGAAGATGAAACTCGTTTATATGATGGTTAAATGACAGGCTGTTAAGGCCATACTCATTTATTTTTTGGAACGATTCTTCGAATATAAATTCTTCTATATCAAAAGGCAAAACTAATCTTGTTTGATTTATTAGTTCGTCTCTCATGATTGCGTTTCCATTTTCAGTGACAATAGCAAAAGTCTCTTGCCTACTGTGGACAATCCTTGCTATCTTCAAGCGAGTCTAATACTATATCGTATTATAGAGTATAAATGCATCTACTGCGGTTTGTAAGATTTGTATATTTCGAACCAGAAATAATGATATTTTAGCATCGCAAGCATCCATGTACCATCATTATTGCGCTATAGAGCAGTAATTACCTTAGATTAGACTAGTCTGACAATATGAACGTAAAAAACTAATAAAAATAATATAATTTTTAGATCCACGTAAAAATTATAGCCTCAGTTTTAGATGAAAAGGTGCCTTGTCAAAGAGGTGGTATGAATTTTGTGACATTATTATTTCTCTCTTCGTATGCATATGCAAGTGATAGAATCTTTCCCTCATCAAACGGAGATCCTACCATTTGTATTCCTACTGGCATGTTGTTCTTACTGAAGCCAGCTGGCACATTAATTGCAGGCAGACCAGTACTATCAAATGCAATAGTATTCCTGCTTAGGGCTTGATACACTGGCAATGTCTTGTCGCCAATAACTACTGTTTGCTCATCAAAGCTGGGAGCCGTGAGGGGAGTGGTTGGCATAATAAGTGTATCAAAATTCTGCAGTAATTTAATAAATTCATTTCTTAGGTATTTTCTAAACTTTTGAGATCGTATGTAATCTACTGCAGACACTTCTGTTCCTTGCATCAACATTTTTCGGACATCTTCACCATAATCTGCTGATCTTGTTTGCAACCACTTCATGTGAATTTCTGCTGACTCCCCAAGTCTTAGGGGCCTCCACGATTCATAGATTTTATCTGATCCAGCCATATGTACATCAGAAACAGAAATATCCATAGACTTTATGGTATCAACAAAATTAAAGAATACCCTTTGTACTTCTGGCTGCAAGTAATCGAAGAAGTATTCTTTTGGTATTCCAACAGAAAAGTTCTTCTTGTTTGTTTTTTCGCTCTCTTTCTCGACGATCTCCACGTAGTTTGGGACCTCCTTAGCTTCACTAGTTGGATCGAAAGGGTCATGACCAGCAATAGTCTGCAATACTGCAGCCGCATCCCATGCGCTTCTTGTTATAGTTCCAATATGATCCAGTGACGGTGCCAAATCTACAATCCCATACTTGCTGACTCTTCCATAAGTTGGCTTTAGACCTACAACGCCACAAAGCGAAGAAGGAACTCTAATAGAGCCACTTGTATCAGTAGCTAATGAGACAGGTATCATGCCTGCTCCTACTGAGACAGCCGAGCCTCCGCTTGAACCGCCAGACATTTTCGACCTATTCCATGGATTCTTTGAAGAACCGTAATGTGGATTAATATTGGTTATTCCACATGCAAATTCATGTGTATTATTAGTACCAATTAAAATTGCACCTGCCTTTTTCATTTTTTCAACAGGAGTTGCATTTATTTTAGAGATGTAATCGGACATTATCTTTGAACCCGCGGTACATTTTACCCCCTCTGCATAGATTACATCCTTAACTGAAAATGGAATGCCGTGCAAAGGACCAATGCAATGTCCTTCCTTAATTTGTCTTTCAGCAACCTTTGCATCTTGACGTGCATTTTCTTCAAGAATAGTAATAAAGGCATTCAGAGATGGATTGAATTTCTTGATTCTATCTAAGCAGGCTTCAACCAGCTCTGAAGGAGACAAAACTCCTTGCCTTATTCTCTCAGACATCGTCTTGATGCTTGTTAGTGTAATTAGACCAGAAATTACTTGTCACCTTCTTTAAACACAGATTTGATACCATCTACAAATTTGCGGGAGTCTGATACCCATCCAAATACTCCACCTTGCATTTTAATTTGTTTTATGGCAGCCATGTAGTTGCCATAATCTGTAGCACCTGTACCATCTTTTAGCATGGTACACCAATACCCATGATCATTTGCTTCTCTCATGATAGTATGCACGCATACATCTGTAGTAATACCAGTAATTACGAGGTGAGTTATTCCAAGGTTGTTCAAAATCAACGGCAAGTTACTCTGGCCAAATGCTCCCTTTCCTGCTTTATCTATCACGTATTCTCCGGGCACAGGATATAAATCATCGATTATATCCCAATTCTTTTCTCCTCTTACTAGCAATCTTCCTAGTCCGCCTTCTGGGATATTGCCAATTCCTACGCCATCTCCAATAATTTTGCTTCGAAGGACTTTGTTATACGGCGCGTCAGAAAGGTCTGGAAGATGTCCTTCTCTTGTATGTATCACTTTGATATCAGTATCATTCCTTATTGTATCTAAGACAAACATAATTGGCTTTATAGGAGCTGAAGTCAATCCTAGATCATAGCCCATTACGTCAACATAGCCCTTTGGACCACAAAAATCAACTTGCATATCAATACTTAAAAATGCTGTCCTAGCTGAGTCAAACTCAACAAAAGCCTTATCACCAAAGCGTGGACAATCCTCTACTTCAACTTTAAAAAGTTTGCCCTTGGGAGGACCATATAGCCAAGTTGGATATTCAAAAGTATGTGTATTTTTGAACCTTTCATAGTCTTTTTCAGCTCTATTGAGAACTTCATCCCTCGCTGAAGAAACAAAGTCTTTATTTGGGACTGATGAGTGAGTAAGATTTCTTTTTCGGTTCATTTGCCTATGACAAGCCTCCTCTTCTCATATTTGATGATGACGAAGATGAACTAAACCAATAAGGTGCTAATAGCTGCACGATTTTCTCCAAATTATGAAATATGCCAGCAACGTATTTACTATTACTATTCATATTATCATTATCGTAGATGTCACTTGTACGAGTGCTCGTCGATTCATCTGAAGTGTCTCTGGAGCGATGTTGATCTTCAACCTCAGAAGTACTACTAGCACCAGTAACACTATCGATGCTGACTCCGATTCCTTTGTCAGTAAGTCTTCCCCCTTTTGTATATCCCATATACCTTGCTACTGCAGGGTAAACCCCGACTCCACCTATTAGTCCACCAATAACTGCTGGAAGATCAGGAACTGCTACAGCAATTATTACTGCAATTACTATACCTACCAATAGTCCAATAATTGCAGGGATATTGACTATTCTATCTGCTGCAGCTAGGATTTCATCTGGAGTGCTCTTTCTTGCGACAACCCAAAAATGACCTATCAACACGCCACCTACAAGCGATACTACGGTGCCTAGTAATAGAAGCCATGGGACGATGCTAGTAAGCAGGTTTGCAGCTGCTACACCAGCCCCTACAAGTACTACAATTGATGCAATCTTCTTCCACGAAAGATTGAACTTTCCCTTTGAGATATTGTAAGACACATTCTTAAATCCCTGGGTCGCATTATACATGCATCCATCACAAGTTGAGCCATTACTTGCCCACTGTATTATCATGATAGGTATTCCAAGCCCAATTGCCGCCAGTCCAAAGAAGAAGTCAAGCTTCCCAGCAACCGCAGTAAATATTCCACCTACCATAAGCATCAGCAAATTACAGATTGGAAAAGCAACTGCGGTCACTCCCCAAGCTTGTTTTGTGTTCTTTGTCCACCTAGTGAAATCGCCAGTCATAGTACTACTTACAATAAATGTACCAATTGATGCTGTGAAGCCAAGTGCGAATGTCCACGGATGACCTACTGGATGGGAGATCAGAGGATTTCCACCTGTACCTGAAGCCACAACAGTTAAAATTGAGTAAATCATCCATGCCGCCAAAACGGTTACGGAAACAACAGCAAATCTGCCCATCCATGCCATTGCTCGGATCCCATAGACTGCAAAAATTCCAAAGGTAGCAGTCCAAATGGCACCCCAGAAAGCAGTAGTACCAAAAATGCCTGGAAGAATACCACTTCCTGTTCCAGCATTAAAAGACTTGCCGCCATAAAGACCCACAGTCAAGTCACCAGCCAACCAACCTTGAAATGCAAACCAGCCAGTAACCAAGCCTGCGATTAAAAGTACAGGAGCAGCATAACCATATTTTCCAAAAGCTGCTTTACACATCAATGAAAAATTTAATCCCAACGCAGCTCCTTTATGAGCTATCAACCCTGAATACACAAATAGAAATATTTGTCCTGATATAATGGCGACGTATCCTAAAGGTGCGCCTAGACCACCCATTATTTGGCTTCCAATAAATATGCAAATATACGCATAGGCAAACCCAGCCCATACTAGAGCAGGTTTCGCGAAGCCCAACCGTGCTTGTCTTGGAACCGGTCTCTCTGCATACTCCTCTTGCTCTGTCATTGAAAAATATAAAGAATAGTTAGATTTAAAGATATAACTTAAGCTTTTATTTTATATTCATAATTATTTATATTCATATATTTTTATTTATGCAAATTTATGCATTTTATGATATGAAAGATATATAATACCGGGCTCAAATTTGCATTGGAATTTAGTCGCGAATTGTGATTAATATTCACTGTTTACAAATATTTAAGACCTAAACACGTGACATACCTCAAAGCAAATGGTCATTACTTATCTACATGCTCAGTGGTTAATATAATCTCATAGCACTATTAGTATAATCTCATAGCGGCATTTTTGCAGATGTCGAACTCGCTCTTATATGACAACTTTTTAAAGTTATACCTTATTGCTAGCGTGTTTCTTTATAGCTTGCATGTCCAAGTCTTTGTCTAATAGTGAGCCTTTCCTTTATCATATACAATGCCAATAGTCAAAACAAACATTGCAGCAATAACAATATCCACGCTTCGCCACCAGTGAAAATATTAACTGAGTTGGCAAGGAGCATCAACGATAGTATTAAGCTAGCTATTAAGACTTGTATATATTTTACATTTCTTTACATATTCCTGTTCCTTTTTCTCTTTCTGCTTTTAGGATCAGTCCTCCGGTTTGGTAGATCCTCCTTTAGAGCTTTTTTGACCATGGGGACAAGTTCATTTACAACCATTCGAAAAAGACTCTCTCCTAAGTCGGCTGTCGCTTTAGTTGCACCTCTACCTACTACGCCAGATTCGGTATATTGGTCCATTCGGTACTCAAAGAAGGTTTCATAGTCATTTTCATCTACTGCTTGCTTCATATCTACTAGATCCGGCCTTGCGGCTAATACACACGCAGTTTCTGCAATATTTGCATGTATGTAGGAAGGAAATACAGGACAATCTTCAACAAGTTTAGACATGGTTTGGGCAGTTGTTTCCCACCAATTCAGTACTCTTACCTGAAGATCTGAGAAGTCATAGCGTAGGTTTTCTCTAGCCGAATATATAGGTCCCCAGTTCCACATATGACCATTTAAAATCAAAATCTTTCGAATTCCACTTTTATAAAGCCACTCCGAAATCTCACATATCATTCTTGTCATGGTTTCAGGTCTAAGAGATAATGTTCCAGGGAAATCACCATGGCTTTGTGAACACCCATATATCAGAGGAGGAACAACTGGGACGCCAGTAGCTGCAGAAACTCTCTTCGCGACTTCATAGCAATCAATTGCATCCACAGATAATGGTAAATGTGGTCCATGTTGTTCACATGCCGCAGTAGGTATAATTGCCATGTTCATACTTTTTGTAAGTTTCTCTACATCTTTCCAACTCATCTCTTCCCATAAGATTGGTTTGCCTACATTTGGGATCATTCGATATTCATTTCCTAAGCAATATGTAGGATCTCCTATTTTTTAAGTCTAGGCTATCCAAAGTGAACAAATTTATATATATCATAAAACGACTATATTTAGATACCCTGCATAATAAGAAAACATCGGTTTATTGTTATTAATTTAATGATCCCACAGTAGGATTCAAAAAGAAGCCTATTGCTTCTCTTGTCGATACCAATATCTACAAATCATGGATACATCCACTCTTATGATCTTACGAAAAAACCATCATTGCAATTCAGCTTTATTACGACGTACTGATGAAGAGCTTTCTAAGAATTTGCCATTAACAGACGATTGGTATTGTATCTTTAATGAGAATTTCAATAAATAAGATTCTAGTTAGAGCACTTAATTTCATTAAACCTTTAAAAGGATTGATATGCTTTTCTCTACAATGGAAAATATATTTTCATTGTTCTTGTTGCTGATGGCAATTGTGCTGGTTTTTACCCTTGTTCAAAGTTATCATCTTAAGATAACACTGGCACAGACAAGCATTCCACCAACGGAAATGAATCTTACTAATGCCACTTCCATGAACAGTACAACATCAACTGGAAATCTAACTAATGCTGTAGTGAATTCAACTGGATAAGCACCAGGCCAATTGGCCCTAAAAATAAATATGTAGTAATGGGTGATTCCATTAGTTCATACTGTTAACGCAAATCCAAGCATTGCAGCGTTTGATAGTTATCAAGCTGTAGAGTTACTTGTCATTAGGTGCTAACTTTCGTGGTATTGGAATGTTGATTGCCTCAAGTACAGGAGTAATTGCGGCAGGCCTAGGAGAAAAATACCATTTCAAAACAGCTTTAATTATTTCTTTAGAGTTGGATTTCCACTTATGATTATCACGGTTGTGACTGGAACTGAAATTCTGGTATTGGATATTTGCTAAGAACAAATGAAGGAATATGATGATACTGTTAATAATTCTATATACAAAACCAATATCTGTTTAACAAACCATTGGTTCAACTAGTCAATGAAAGAAGAAGTTTAAAATATTTTACTGTCTGTTAAGAACCTTTGTTCCAATTTCTAGCTTTAAGCCTTTGAATAATCCATTTTTTTTCATGCTGATCAGGATAGGTTGATCCTCTAATTTTGCCAAAAGGCCTCTCTCAATCCAAATAGGAATACCTTGACTCTCATCGTACATGATAAAGTATTCATTGGGTCTCTTGGCTTCAACTTTCACTTTTGAAGCGAAGGTGAAAGCGCTATTATATCCGTAGGTTAAGTTAAGAATACCACGATATATTACTATATGTGGATTACTCAGTTTCTTTTCGACATGAAGAAAATACAAAGCTTCTCTGGAAATTACTATGTTCCCCAATCTTTGACACTGGTATAATCTTACCCTCGGATTTTATTAAGATTATATTACTTCCTAGAGCATACGAATTCACCAATATTATAAGTATGCATTTTTATGTAGACAAATACAAAGAAGCAGCTGGAACAAAAAACTTCTTTTATATTTTAATATGTAATCATGCATGCAAATGGATAATAAAAAAAGATTGGTTGCGATAACCATGCCTAATGAGAAAGATTTAGAAGTCATGGAAGAGACTATAGCGACACTCAAATCATTCGGGATACCATATGAGGTAACAATAATATCCGCCCACCGATGTCCTGAACAAATGTTCGAATATATCAAGAGTGCAAGCCATAGAGGCATCGAAGTTATTATAGCGACAGCAAGTGGCGCTGCTCATCTTCCAGGAATGATTGCTGCTCTTACTACCTTACCTGTGATTGCTGTACCATTAAAATCACCTTTTCTTGACGGCTTGGACTCTGTTCTTTCTATGTTACAGATGCCGAATGGCGTTCCGGTCGCAACTGTATCAGTTAACGGTGCTAAAAATGCAGCTATACTTGCTTGCCAAATCATAGCTTTGCACGACGACAACGCCAAACATGAAATGGAGAGGTTAAAAGCTACTTTGGTACATGAGGTAGAGGAACAATCAAAGAGGGTTAGATCTAATTTTGCTTAGCTGGTAATACTGCATATAGTGGGTTATAGAAATTTGGCCTAATGCGTACAACACTAATGTAGAATCGTTGTAGGCATCAACATGAAATCCATTATGCTCGCAAGCTATCAGGCTCATTACCTATTATCGAAATTCTTTTCTTTGTGTTTTGTTTATTCACCTTTAGATAATTCCCCTGTTCATTTTGTTTGTCGTCAATGGAAGGGTAAAGTAAAACGTAGCTCCTTTTTTTCTCCATTATCTGCAGAGATAAATGCAATTCAAAAATCAGCTGCTGCTATGGTAGCAGATAGTCATAAATCACCTGCTTTCTTATCAAATAATAATAATAGTAATAGTAATGTTGATGATGACGGGACAAAAACCAGCGGTAAACAGGAAATAGAACATTGTTTTTTTGATCCGATCGTTAGCTGGCTATGCTAAAAACTTCATTGAGGACAGCTATCCTTCATCTTTTTTCCAAATATCATAGCATTGAGAAGTTTCACTGCAGGTTCTTATGATTTGGCTCTCCTTGACCTTCGAATGCTTAAAATAACTGGTCTTGGCCTATACAAGGAATTAAGAAAGATAGATAACATAATCAAGGTATGCTTTTGTCAGCTATCTCAAATTATCAAGAACTTGCAAAATACTTTCCTACAATAAATGAAAGCCAGATTATCGTAAAGCCTGTTGACAATGAAACTTTGATACAGAGAATAACCAAAATTATGCTATTGTGATATTATAGTAAACAACTTGATTTCTTTTTGATTTGGTGCGTAATCCTAGCCAGGATTAGTCATTAAAGAAACATTTTATTGGAATGTTTTTTTTCGTCCTGAAGAGCATAAACTCAGATGAGCCAATTTTTGTGCACCCCACTTTCACCAATATAGCTTATAGCTAGCCGGCCGCCGTACGACTTGCTGGAGGTTCCAAAATAAACGTTAATGTATTTGCTGCTAGACAGCCCATATTAGATCTCTCATGTACGTAATCAGTCTATTTCTAAAACTCCAATTACAAGAGAAGCTCTTTTGCGTTGCACTGCGTTGCGCACATACATTATACCTATTATGACGCATTTGACGCTTTTGACGAAGACTTTTGTATGGCTTTATTCATATTACATAATAATATGCCTTATCGACTGCCTGATAACGTGAAAACTCCTCTCATATAATATTACCATTATAATTAATTGCAAATACGATAAGCACGCGGCACAGGACAACTGACTGAGCGAATTTATAGCAAAGTAATCTATCCAAATGTGTGCAAATACTCTAACAAAGATTTTATTTGCTTGTATTTATCAAACTCTAATGAAGAGCATAAATTTTGTTATAGTTGGTGGTGATTGTTATGAAATTGCAACCGAGTTAGGTAAGAAAGGTACATCTACTGATCTATCAATTTATGATAGGAAAACACAAGATGCTATTTACACGTGGACTATAGCTATTACTTTTCCAGAGAAAATACAATCTTTGATGCAGGCCGTGAATATAGCGGAATATGCTGTACTCAATGTTACAAAAATAGACAAGTATCTAGGAGAGCAGGTGCTCGCCTTGGATGCAGTTAACATGACTGAAGGATTCGTTTTGCATTCTTATGAGGTAGATGAAATGGAACTAAAAAAAATAATAAGGAATACGGCTGCATCAAACTATAAATTCATTAACAACATTGAACACTTAAAAGAAGAAATAGCAAAGCTTGAACCAAAAGCTGTTGATGAAACAAGAGAGTGCGTAATCCAAATAGACCATGCTTTCAACGTAAAGGGAGTTGGCACAGTAGCACTTGGTATCATAAAACAAGGAGCAGTTAAGACGTATGATCAATTGAAAATTTTACCTAATGGAAAGGACGTTTTAATAAAATCGATTCAGATGCACGATGATCCTGTAAATGAGTCTAAAAGTCCAGCAAGGGTAGGATTGGCTGTTAAAGGAGCCGACGCTGCTGATATTTCTAGGGGCGATGTGCTTTGTTCGCCTGATTCGTCAAGCATAAAGATGGCAACTAATGCTATTGTTGCAGGGTTCATAAAGAACCCTTACTACAAGGGCAATCTAACAGAAAATCAGACGTACATTATATCTTTAGGTGCGCAAATCAAACCAGTTAAAATAAAAAATTCTGATACTATTAATAATATTAATAATAGTAAAATTGAAATAGTTCCAGAGAAGCCCCTTGTCTACTTTTTAGGCCGGCCCTATGCTCTGTTAAAGCCGGATAATAGTGGAACAAGAATAATCGGAAAGGGTACCATAATGCAGTAAATAAAAATATTATGTTGTATTACTTACAATTACTTTGGCATTGATGGTTTATGCTT
>Ga0126310_10000563_pt1 | contig 13102 bp, 13 predicted proteins | sample Plot60_FD_92540 | JGI IMG/M metagenome (GOLD analysis project Ga0126310, IMG submission 92540) | Serpentine soil microbial communities from UC McLaughlin Reserve, CA, USA - Plot60 | ecosystem: Environmental > Terrestrial > Soil > Grasslands | place: USA: UC McLaughlin Reserve, Lake County... | reverse complement strand
TCACCTCCCCATGGAGGCTCTCGGCCACCATCGAGTGGAAGGATCGAGAGACGACCCTGGAGCTCGACTCGGAGATGAGCGACCTGGAGAGCCACTACCTCGGACCCAAGAGCGAGCACGAGGCGGACCCCGTGCGCGAGGCGTTCGTCCGCGCCTGGGAGCGCGCAAAGGATACCGGCGGCTGGGAGCTGCAGACGGAAGCCCGCATCCTGTCTTTCCCGGAGAAGAAGGCGGCGCTCGTGCCGGACTTCACCCTGAGGCACGCCGGGACCGGCGAGCGGGTACACCTGGAGGTGCTCGGCTTCTGGTCCGAGCGGGACCTCGTGGAGCGGGCCGCCCTGGTAAGAGAAGCCCACGAGCGGGGACACCGCGTGCTCGTCGCCGCCTCCGAGAGGCTCGGGACCTCCCCGCAGACGCTCTCCGGGGCTATCGAGGGAGGCGTCATACCCTTCAAAGAGCGTCTGGCGCCCAAGGCCGTGCTCGCCGCGCTCGGGCATCTCTGACCTGAGCCTCCTCTATAGAGCCTAATATAATCAGGGGATGGAGCGGAGTCTGGGATCCCTCGCCGCGCTCACCATCGGCTGCACGGTCGCCGCGGCGATCTTCGGGTTCGGCGCCCAGGTCTATGCCTGGAAGAGCGTCTACGCGGGCGACCTCGGTCGGGAGCAGATCATCCTGCTCACCCGCCTCCTCGTCTTCCTGGTGCTTGCCGTGATCCTGGTCCTCCGCGGCGGCTGGCGCGGGATCCTTGCGGCGGTCGCGATGGTGGTCGGGGCGACGCTCGTGGAGTGGGCGCTCTTCCCGCTGGCCCACGAGTGGGCCGCCATAAGCGACCCGGCAGGCTACGAAAGGAAGTTCGGCGAGCACGTCAGCAGGCCCGCCTACGAGCGCTGGGCAACCTACGACATCCTCGGCGTCGGTCTCTCCGCCGCCCTTGCCCAGGGCCTGCGCTTGATGGCACATGTCAACCCCAGGGCTCCGCGGGGCGGATGACCTCGATCTCCTCCGCTTCGTCGAAATCCAGCAGGTAGACCTCACCCAGAGAGTTGAAGTCGTAACGCGAGCGCGGCAGAACCCCTTCCACCGAGTCCTCGACCTCGACGCCGGTGATGAGCCTGCCCCGCCCCCTGCACCTCCGGCACACAATAGGCCGCCAGGCCGCGCCATCGTCCCCGCGCCCCTCGCAGTTCGGGCACTCCCGAAAACCCGTGTAGCGGATCTTTAGAGTCCTCATGCCGGGATACTACCAGCGGAACGAGTCCGGACGGCCGCTCAACCCGGCGGGACCTCATCGCCCAGCTCGCCGAAGAGGCCGAGCAGGTGCTCCCCGTTCGAGCTCAGGCGGTAGTAGACCCTCCTCCCCCTGCGGTGGGGCTCCACCAGACCGACGCGGCGCAACCGCGCCAGGTGCTCGGAGACCGTGCCCGGGCTGGCCGCCAGTGTCCTGGCGAGGTCGGTAGTGGTGGAGGGGACGACGAGGCTCTTGAGCACGGAGGCGCGTCCGGTGCCGAGCGCGGATCTCAGGGCCTCTTCCGTAGCCGGCTGGCCGGACTCCCAGAGCCTGGCTACCCCGCGCGGGCTGTACACCAGGGTCAGCTGCCACGGCGCGTCGATGATCACCTGTACGTCGGGCCAGCGAAGGCCACAGGGATCAGGAGCACCCCCCCTCCCGCCGGGGTCCACCTCCGCGTCGAAGTCCTTGTACAACTCGATGACCCCGCTACGGTAGCCGACGGAACGGTGCAGCCCGCCGAAGAGTGCCTCAGGACCGTGGAAGGCGAGCGTCCGGGCGCGGTTGAAGACGCCGGCCTCGAGCAAGGTGTGCAGCCGGAGCCAGTGAGGGGCCAGAACGCGCTCGTGGTACCGGACGAGTAGCTCCGCCAGGCGTTGCAGGGCTCCGGCGGGATCTTTCAGGTAAGCCTCCAGTGCCGGGGTGTTCCCAACGGCGCCACGCTCCACCTCCTCTCGCACCCTCTCGGGCGGGGTGGCGAGCAGCAGTTCCACCTCGGCGAGGAACTCCGGGAAAGGAGACGTGGGCGGCGGGGTGAGGAAGTCCGGCATGTACCCCTCCGCCCGCACCAGGGCGTCGAGGGGGCAGAGATCCCACCCCCCAACCTCCTCGCGCGCCCGCGAGATCCAGGGCAGGTGCAGCGCGTGACGACCGGGGTCAAGGATCGCCCGGTAGCTCGCCACGGTCTCCCAGAGCGGGCTGAAGGCGAAGCGGCTCTGCATGAGGTCCTCGGCGGAGACGTGGATCCGGATCATCTCCCGGAGTTTCCTCCTTTCCGACCGCGCCTGTCGTGACAGAGGTGGTCCACCGCTATTGTAGCGACCATTCGGAGAAAACCGAATGTTTTCTGTTCCGGCGGGACGCGTACTGTTTTGATAGGGCACGGCTGAGGCGAGAGCTGTCGAGCGTTGTATCGCAGGAGGTGAACGGAAGATATATGGGTGGTTTGATCATTGGTCTCTCCGTCACGCGGAGGAGCTGATCGAAGAGGCACAGAGGTACAGCCTCGCGCGAGACTTGAGGTACGCCAGACGGAACGAACCTCCTGCCGGGCGGCGCTCCGCTCACGACCTGGTGGGCTGGCTGGTGGAAGTTGCGCGGAGAGCGCTCGCCGGCAAGGGCGTTGTCGAGCAGCCGGCCTGTGAGGATTGCCTCGCGAAGTAGAGGCGCAAGGAAACGCATCCCTGGAACACCGACGGCCGAAACCGCTAACAAGGGACATCTTCGGTAGACGGCGCGACGGAGCGCTGGTAGTGTGCAGCGTTTCGGTTCGGGCGACAGGGGAGGTTCGTTTGGGTCCCGCGGTGTTCTTGGCGGTGTCGGCCGGGGTAGCCATAGCCTTTCAGGTGGTCGTAAACTCGGTGGGGTTGCGGGATCTCGGCCTGGGCGGCCTCATTGGTATCTCGGGGGCGACGACGGCCCTCGCCGGGCTCGCCTGGGCGCTCTTCGCGGCGAGGGCCGAAGCCACGGGCCTCGCCCTGCTGTGCGCCGCGGTGTCGGGGCTGCTTGGCGCCTTCATCCTGGGAAGCATCGTGCTGGCCGCCAACCGTGCGGGGCTCGCGCAGACGCTCTCGCTGGTCATCGCCTCCCAGCTCGTCTTCGGACTCGCGATCGACCGTCTCGGCGTCTTCGGCCCAGCCGTGCAAGGGATTGGAACGCTGAAGCTGGTGGGGATAGCCCTGATCCTGGCCGGCGGTGTCCTGGTCGTCCGCGCATAGAAAGCTAGTCAGTTCTTTTCGGCGCTCTATAGAGCGCCCATGAAGCGTTTTCTCTTCGCGAAGTGCTGCTCAAACGAACCGCGCCCTCGCCGCTTCGGGGACGAAAGCTGAAATGGTGGCCAGCTACCGAAGGCAGCGCGCTGGTAAGCGAGGCGCGCTGCCTTGCTGACTAGCTCTACCGCCAGCTGCTCAGGTACTGCATCTGCTCCTGGGTGAGCTGCTCGGGCTCGACGTCCAGAGTGGCGAGCTTGGTGCGGGCGACGTACTCGTCTATCTCCTCGGGGATCGTGTGCAGCCCTGGCGTCATCTCCGAGGCGTGGCTGGCGAGGTGGTGTGCGGCGAGCGCCTGAACGGCGAAGGTGAGGTCCATGATCTCGACCGGGTGCCCGTCCGCGGCGGCGATGTTGACGAGCCTACCCCTGGCCAGCACATGGAAGCGCCTCCCGTCCTCCATCTCGTACTCGGTGACGTTGCGACGCACCTCTCGAACCCCTATCGCCTCTTCAGCGAGAGCCGCGAGGTCGAACTCGTGGTCGTAGTGGCCGGCGTTGGCGAGGAGGACACCGTCCTTCATGCGCGCGAAGTGCTCTGAGCGTAGTACCTTCACGTTTCCGGTTCCGGTGATGAACACGTCCCCGATCTCGGCTGCCGCAAGCGAGTGCATCGCCTCGTAGCCCTCGGCGTATGCCTCGAGCAGCTTGACCGGCTCAGGCTCGCAGACGATCACGCGAGCGCCCATCCCCTTGGCGTACTTGGCGAGGCCGCGTCCGACCCATCCGTAGCCCATGACCACGACCGTCTTGCCTGAGAGGAAGAGGTTGGTGTTGGAGAGCAGGCTGACGATGGAGGAGTGCCCCGTGCCGTAGCGGTTGTCGAAGAGGTGCTTCATGCGGGCGTCGTTGGCGGCGAGCACAGGGAAGGTCAACACCTTCTCGGCGTCCATCGCCTTGAGCTTCAGGATGCCCGTCGTCGTCTCCTCGGAGGCGCCGATCACGCCCTCCAGGAGGTCGGGGCGGTGCAGGAACATGCGGCTCACGAGCTCGGCTCCGTCGTCTATGACGATCTCAGGGCCCGTGTCTATGGTCCGCCGCAGAAACCCCTCGAAGTCCTCCTCACTGGGGTCGTGGGTGGCAAAGACCCTCACCCCCCGCTCGGCTAGAGCCGCGCAGACGTCATCCTGGGTCGAGAGCGGGTTGCTCCCCGAGACGGTGACGTCGGCTCCCGCCTCGGAGAGCAGGATCGCCAGGTAGGCGGTCTTGGCCTCGAGGTGGATGGTCATCGCGACCTTGCAATCTTCAAGGGAGCCGTCGGAGAGCCGCTCCTCGAAGATAGCGTTCAGGACCGGCGCGTGCTGGGCGACCCAGTCGATCTTGCGGTGGCCCTCCGGGGCGAGGGTGGGATCTTTTACGATGGATTCTTCGATCATGACTCTCCTGCTCCGTCTGATGATGGGCGTCCCAAGTTTACAGGGCGCACAGGCGGGATGCCGCGCTCCTTAGCATCAGCGCCGGCGTCCCTCGAGCAGGCCATCGAGCACATCCGGGCGGTCGGTCATGGTGACATCCACCCCCAGATCGAGCAGGCGGCGCATCTCACCGGGGTCGTTTATGGTCCATACGTCCACCCGCACGCCCCGGGAGCGTGCGGCTTCAAGAAAGCGCGGCGTTACGAGCGTGATCCCGCGGTGCTCGACGGGCACCTGGAGCGCGTCGTAGGCGCAACGCGCCAGCGCCTCCAGGCGCAACCTGCTCAGCAGGTAGAACGCGGCTATCTCCCGCCTCGACGCTCCCGTGGAGATGCTACTCTTCGAAATCCTGCGGAACCTCCGCAGCACAGGGTGGTCGGTCGAGGCGACGAGCGTGCGTCCCTCGGCTGCGGCGTGTTGTATGACCTGGAGTACCTCCTCCTCAGCCCTTGGTCGCGCCTCCTTGATGTCCGCGTTCACGTAGGTATCGGGGACTTGTTCGTAGACCTCGGCTAGCGTCGGTATCCTGGCTGCCTTGCCGCGGTACGGGAAGGTCCGCCCCCCATCTGGGCTGAAGCGGTAGCCGGCGTCGAGGCGCCGGATCTCGTCCAGCGTCATGCCTGCGACGGAGCCGGAGCCGTCCGTGGTGCGGTCCACGGTCGCGTCGTGGATGACGACCACCTCGCCGTCGCGGGTCGTGCGGACGTCGAGCTCCAGCCCGCCGGCCCCCGCCTCCACCGCCAGCCGGAACGCCTCGATGGTGTTCTCCGGAGCCTGCTCCGAGGCGCCGCGGTGGGCGAAGTTGGCCGGCCAGTGCCGCACCGGAGTCCGGGGCCTCCTTCGACCCAGACCGACGGCGACGAGAACGCCCGAAAGGCCCGCGATCACGGGTACCAGAATCCATCTCCTGTCCACGCGCGAAACTTAGCACACCGACGGGTGATGCTCCCGCGGCGGCGTCGTTGACCCTTCCTGGAACGTCTCGTATACTCTGCCAGCTACCCTGTCGGAGTGGCGGAATTGGTAGACGCGCTAGGTTGAGGGCCTAGTCCCCGATAAGGGGGTGGGGGTTCGAGTCCCCCCTCCGACACACGTCTTTTGCCTCCAGCGGGTGCCCGGCGCAGACGGCTTCGGGCCGTCAGTCGATACGTAGGTTCCGTTCCAAGTGCGCTAGGGTGGCTCGGGGCTTCTCATGACCAGCTGCCGCCGACCGGCCGCTTCGTCGTCTGGGGCGGTATCGGGATGCAGCCACAGCGAGACGTGCTCCGGTTGCATGGCGTCCATCACCACTCCCGTCACCTCGGCGTTCAACGCCTCGAGATCGATCTCGTCGCGCAGCTTGGCCGAGAAGGCTTCGAGGGTCTTTGCGGCGTCGTACTTCCTCCGATAGAAGCGACGGTCGATGAAGCCCTGTATACGCCTCCTCAAGGGGTTGAACAGCGCCGCGATGACGAGGGTGGAGATGATGACAGCAAGTTGGGGTTGCTCTTCCTGGCCTGTGATCGTGCGCAAGATCGCCTGGACCGTCGCCACCCCGCCGTAATAGATCAGGGCCAGCGTCGCGGTAAGAGAACCGTAGACGAGGGTGCGGTTGATGATGACGTCTATGTCGTAGGGGCGGTGTCTGAGGATCGCGATGCCCACACCTATCGGCAAACTCACGAGGCCCACCAGGCTCAGTACAAACCCGCTCTTCTCCAGCCACCGCACGCCGGTCGCCTCCCCGATGGTGGAGGCGAAGATGGCGCCGCCGATCAGTACTACGGTAGCGTAGGCGAACCACTTCATCTGCTGGCGCTCGACTCCGCGCGACCTGCGGAAGCACACCACCACGGACGCTGCTGCCCCGGCGACCCCGGCGATGAAAAGACCGTTCAGCACGCCGAAAAACGGGAGGTCCTCGACCTTGCGCAGTCCCTCGATCCCTACCGGGTTGTCGATCCCGTGACCGGGGGCTCCGTTTACGGGCAGGTTGTCTATGACTGCATTGAGGAGGACGATGCTCAACGTCGCGATCCCCGCGAGCAAGGCGACCGGGAGCCAGCGACGGGAGAGCAGCCGCCCGTCGGGGAAGAGCAGAGGCAGGTAGATAAGGGCCAACGCGAGCATCAAGAACCAGTAACAGTTCGCGGTCCACGCACCAAAGACGGCGAACACGTCAGGCCGACCGCGCGTGAGCATCACGTAGGCAGCGTAGGCGCCGCCTGCATTAAAGATCGACACCATGAGCGCGACCGCGGCCATGATCCAGCCGATGAGGTTTGCCGGCCGCTTGGCCACCAACATGGCGCCGACCACCGCGAATGCACCGAACCCTACGTCGAGCACCGCGCCCTCCACGTTCTCGACCGGATTCCACTGGTTCCACAAGCCAGCGCTGCGTGCGAGCAAGTAGTACGTGCAGATGCCCGTGACGTATAAGGGGACGATCAACCACCCCGCCACGCGCGCAGCGAAGGGCAGAGCACGACGATTCATCCCACCGACTCTTCGACCCTGTTCACTTTGCCCTTCCGTCACGACGCCACTCTACACCGCGACCGTCTCCCAAGCGTTACGGCGCCCGTTACGAAGTAGCGCTGTTAGATATCTTCCGAGAATGCTCCTTGCACGCCGTCCCGCGAGCAGGGCACGAGCTCGTAACCGCTAGAGCGGCACTAGCTCGACGTACGGCTCCTCACGCGGCGCGGCGGAGAATCAGACCTTCGCGGTGTTCTCAGTTCGTGCTGACGAGCACGTGGCGCGTGCGAACGTCAAGCAACCTCAATCCTTCGGAGCTGGGCGGATATGACCACAACGTCGAGTAGTAAACCTCGTTTACCGATGCAACCTGACCACCGTCGTGGTCGATCACAATGGCGCATCGATCGCTCTCGCGACACGCAGCAGCCTGAGCGCGAGCACGACCATGCAGGGGAACAACACGGCTAGCACAGCCCGCTGCGCCAGGCCGGCCCACGCGTGCAGTGGCACGTCCTCCGGTACGACAAAGCCGCGGATCGCCAGGAACATCGCGAAGGCTGTGACGCCTGCCACGAGCGCGGAGCCGGCGAGGTGACGCCACTTCGGGTCGGCTGCCAGCCGCCGCGACACCACGATGAGCCCGAACGCGCTACTCAGGAAGTACGTTATTCCGCCCACGATGTGCAGGCCAGGGTCATACGTAAGTCCGGCAGCGTCCTCGCGCAAAGGAAACACCGCGGCCCACACGAGCGCCATCCCGCTCAGCACGAGTAGGGAGGGTCCGATGACGCCCCACCTGGTCGGACGCAGCCCCAGGTGCAGCCCGACCGCGAACGCGATGGTGAGCAACCCGAAGACGACGAAGTTCACCTGCTGCACCCAAACCCCAGGTCCGGCCTCCAGCGCGCTAACCACCTCCGCGACCGGGCTGTACTCCTCGAGCCGGAACAACCCCTGCACGACGAAGGCCACCGTGAACAGGATCGGGCCCACGATGCCTGCGAAGGCTAGCGCAGCGATCACCGAGCCACGGTCCAGACCGTGGGCGGCTCCTTCCTTTGGCACCTCCATGCTCTCCGACTCCTTCGTCACTGAAATCACCGGGGTATTGTGACAATAGTATCAGCATGCGGGCCCGGGTGTATCAGCCAGACGCACCATTTCTTGCAACTCGTCCATGGGGACCTCAAGGCTTCTTACCGGTTGCGTAAACGGGTCACAGGCGCGTTGCAGACCACCTCCACCTCGATCTCCGGCTCCGTGCCGAGCGTGGCGGAGCGGCGAAGCTCGGGGACGTCCCCTCGGCGTTTGCTCCGTTTCGAAAGTATATGGGAGTGTATAATCAGGTCAGGACTCGCCTGTTCTCCCCATCCTCCCCGGGCGAGTCCTTCTTTCGTCTCGGGCCGCTAAGACACCTTTATTCCGGAGAGTTCTCTACCTCGCAGTTCTCGATCCGATCCTGCCCCTCCACGTTTAGTAGAAGGTGTCGACGCCGTCGCCGCCTTCGCCGCAGTCGAGGATATCTCGGGCACCGTCGTTGGTCCTGCCGTGCGAGCCCCCGCGAAGCACGTCGTCGCCGGGGCCGGCCCCTGACGATGTCCCCGTTCTAGCCGCCCTTCACCTTGACGTCGTCCTCGCCGCCGTTGACCACGTCGAGGCCACGCCTGCCGTTGACGTTGTCCGGGCCCGAACCGCCGTGCATCCTGTCGTTGTGAGGCGTGCCGATGCGCCTGCCGCTGCCGGGACAGCTATTGGATTTGGCGAGCGCCACGCCCGCGACGAGAAACTCCGCCACACCAACGAACAGCAGCAAGGGAATCGGCCTTCTCACGCGCTCTCTCACTCCGACGCCAGGCTCACACGGCTCAAGATACTCCGACGGACATGAAGGTGGATCACCGCATGACGGCCTCGGTCCATGAGGGTGCGAGCAGCGAAGCTCCTAGCCCAGGAAGATGAGTGCCACGTTGGTCAGGGCGAAGAGTGCCACCACGACTAGAGTCAGCCGGGTCAGGTTCTTCTCCATGATCGTCGTGCCCGAGAAGGTGCTTCCGATCCCGCCACCGAGCGAGGAGGAGAGCCCTCCGCCCTTGCCCGAGTGCAGGAGGATGAGCCCGATGAGCGTGATGCAGAGCCCCGCGTGGAAGAATGCCAGTACGTAAACAACCATGCGGCTACTGTATCACACGCCCCGGAAAAGACTCCACTAACCGTCTGAGGGGACGGTCTCCGTGGCTGCCTCGACCAGCTGCATGAAGCTCTCGACCTCGAGGCTGGCTCCGCCGACCAGGGCACCGTCCACGTCCTCCTGAGCCATGATCTCCCCGACGTTGTCCGGCTTGACGGAGCCGCCGTATAGGATACGCACCCCTTCGGCGAAGCCTTCGTCCCGGATCTCTTCGAGCAGCTCCCTGATGCGCCCGATCGCGTCCTGCGCGTCCTCGGGCGTGGCCGTCTCCCCCGTCCCGATGGCCCAGATGGGCTCGTAGGCGAAGACGACGTCCCCGCCCTCGCCCAGCTCCTCCATCACGCGCCGGACCTGTCCGGAGACTTTCTCCCACATATTTCCGGCGTCGCGTTCCTCCTTGGTCTCGCCGACGCAGATCACAGGCAGGAGCCCGGCCTCGACGGCTCGGGCTGCCTTGCGGGCGACCATGTCGTCGTCCTCGCCGAAGACCTCGCGCCGCTCGGAGTGACCGACGATGCCGGCCTGTGCCCCCGCGTCCTGGAGCATCGGCACGGAGACCTCTCCGGTGAACGCCCCGGAGTCCTCGTAGAAGAAGTTCTGGGCCCCCGCGATGACCTCCGTGTCCTCGGCCATCCGGGCCACCTCGTGCAGGCAGGTGAAGGGGACGAAGACGGCCACGTCAACGTCCTCGGCGTCGGCGGCCCGGGGCAGGAGCGCCGCGGTGTACTGCTGGGCCTCGCGGATGGTCTTGTTCATCTTCCAGTTCGCGGCCATCATCGGTCGTCGCGCCATTTCTCAGTCCCCCTTCTCCGGCAGGGCAGCCACGCCTGGCAACTCCTTGCCCTCTATGTACTCCAGGCTGGCCCCGCCGCCGGTCGAGATGTGGCTCATCTCGTCTTCGCGGCCGAGCTTCCTCACAGCTGCGACCGAGTCGCCGCCCCCAATGACGCTCGTCGCGCCCTCGGAGCTGGCCTTGGCGACGGCGCGGGCGACGCCCTCGGTGCCTCTGGCGAAGGCGTCGATCTCGAAGACACCCATGGGGCCGTTCCAGAAGATGGTCTTCGCGCCCGAGATGTGCTCCTCGAAGAGCTCCACGGTTCGCGGCCCGATGTCAAGGCCCATCTTGCCGGATGGGATCTCATCCACCCCGACGACCTCACCCTCCGCCCCTTCCTCCATCCTGTCCGCGACGACCACGTCGGCCGGGAGCACGAGCTTCTCCCCTGCCTCGTCTAAGAGGCGCTTCGCCTCCTGCAGGTAGTCGTCCTCCACGAGGGACTCACCGACCTCGTAGCCCTGCGCCTTGAAGAAAGTGAAGCACATGGCGCCCCCGATGAGCAGGGTGTCCGCCACCTCGAGCAGGCTCCTTATCACCCCGAGCTTGTCCGAGACCTTGGCCCCGCCGAGGATCGCCACGAACGGCTTCTCGGGATCCTCGAGCACCCCGTCCAGGTAGTCCACCTCCTCCTCGAGCAGGAGCCCCGCGGCGGCCGGGAGCCTCTCGGCGACGCCGACGGTGGTGGCGTGCGCGCGGTGGGCGGCCCCGAAGGCGTCGTCCACGTAGATGTCGGCTAGAGCGGCCAGCTGCTCCGAGAACTCGGGGTCGTTCTTCGTCTCGCCGGGGTAGAAGCGCGAGTTCTCTAGCAGCACGACGCCTCGCCCGTCCCAGTCATCGAGCGCCTCCTCGACCTCGGGGCCGACCGCGGCGTCGAACTTGAGGACGGGCTCGCCGAGAAGTTCCTTGAGCTGCTCGGCCACCGGGTCCATCGCGTACTGCGGGTCGGGCTCGCCCTTGGGCCGGCCGAGGTGGGAGATCAGGATCGGGCGCGCCCCCTCCTCCAGAAGGTACCAGATCGTCGGCAGCGCCCGCCGAATGCGCGTGTCGTCTGTCACCCGGCCGTCCTTGACGGGCACGTTGAAGTCCACGCGAACGAGGACCCGTTTTCCGTTTACGTCGAGATCCCTGACGCTCTTCTTGTCGATGGCTACTCCCTTCGGTCGTCGCGACACGCCTGCTTCGCAGGCTCTCAGCACGCTCCCTCCGAAAGCTTTCAGCATTTCAGCTTGTCCTTTTCGGTTCCCGCCTCGACTCGCTCTGCCAGATTCCTCTTGGCAGCATGTCCTCTGGCGCTTCGTCTAGCGAGGAAGAGCGGTTCGCCGCTCCCCCAAAGCTGACTGGCTGAGAGCCGCCTGGCGAAGCCGGGCGGCGTGCTGAAAGCGAAGCGTGCCGAAAGCGGAGGCCGCAGGCCGTAGCGTGCTCCTTACAGTTTCTCACCCATGTACTGCACCAGGTCCACGGTGCGGTTGGAGTAGCCCCACTCGTTGTCGTACCAGCCTAGCACCTTGACGCTGCCGCCGTTGGCCATGGTGAGGGCGGAGTCGAATATGCAGCTCGCCGGGTTGCCGACGATGTCGCTGGAGACGATCGGCGCCTCCGAGTACTCCAGGATGCCCGAGAGCTCGCCGTCCGCGGCCTGCCTGAAGGCGTCGTTGACCTCGTCGGCGGAGGCCTCGTTCGAGATCTGCGCCACGAAGTCGGTGATGGAACCGTCGGGGACGGGGACGCGCATCGACATGCCATCCACCTTGCCCTGCAGCTCAGGGTAGATCACACCCGCCGTCCGCGCCGCGCCCGTCGAGGTCGGCACTATGTTGTTCGGGGCGCTCCTGGCCCTTCTCGGATCCTTGTGGGCCGCGTCGAGCAGGCTCTGGTCGTTGGTGTAGGCGTGCACGGTGGTCATGTAGCCAGACTCGATGCCGAAGTTATCCTGCAGCACCTTCACCATCGGGATGATGCAGTTGGTGGTACAGCTCGCGTTGGAGACGACGTTGTGCGAGTCGGGGTCGTAGGACTCGTGGTTGACCTTGAAGACGAAGGTGGCGTCCACGTTCTTGGCCGGGGCGGAGATGATCACCTTCTTCGCCCCGCCCTCTATGTGGGCCGCGGCCTTCTCGCCGTTGGTGAAGACGCCGGTTGACTCGACGACTATGTCGGCGCCCACATCGCCCCAGGGGATCTGGGCCGGGTCCCTCTCCGCGAAGGTCTTTATCTCGCGGTCCCCGACGCGCAGGATGTTGCCATCTAGCTCGACGTCCTCGGGCCAGATGCCGTGGGTGGAGTCGCGCTTGAAGAGGAGCGCGAGGCTCTCCATCGGCATCAGGTCGTTGATAGCAACGATCTGGATGTCGTCGTCGCTGCGCTCTATCGCCGCCTTGGCCGTCAACATCCCGATACGACCGAAACCGTTTATTCCTACCCTTACGGCCACTGTGGTTCTCCTGTCTCTCGCTCGATACGGTTGCTTCCCTGTTGTACCCAAAAGCCGGATAATTAACAAGCATTTCAGCATTTCAGTAAGTCGCCTGGCGCAGCTCGTCGCTTCGTAGCACTCGACACAGCTCTCATACAGAAGCAGTCTCGCAAAACGCGGCCGGGCGTGAGCCGAACGGCCGAAAGCTGAAATACTGAAAGCCCTCAAAGAGGGCGTGCTGACACGCTGAAATGCTACTTGGCCGCCAGGCTCACCAGCCGCCTCAGCCGGTGATTCGCGGCGCTCTTGGAGAGATCTCCCAGCCGCGCTAGCTCGGCGAGGGAAGCGTCGGGGTGCTCGAGCCGGAGCTCGAGCATCTCCCGGAGCGCAGGAGGGAGCTTCCGGGGGTCGAGAGTCTCGAGGGCGCGCTGCTGACGGGCCGCGGCCAACGCGGTGCGTCCCGCGTTGGCCGCATCGAAGTTGGTAACGCGGTTCGCGTTCGCCTTC
>Ga0126310_10000561_pt1 | contig 13107 bp, 10 predicted proteins | sample Plot60_FD_92540 | JGI IMG/M metagenome (GOLD analysis project Ga0126310, IMG submission 92540) | Serpentine soil microbial communities from UC McLaughlin Reserve, CA, USA - Plot60 | ecosystem: Environmental > Terrestrial > Soil > Grasslands | place: USA: UC McLaughlin Reserve, Lake County... | reverse complement strand
GAAGGAGGCCGTTCGTGAGGAGCGTGCCTTTGTTCCCCGTGACTATGGTCGGCAGTTGGACCCGCTCGCCCGAACTTCTGCGCGCGCAGGGTCGGAAGCAGCGGGGCAGGATCTCCGCAGCGGAGTTCGAGAGGGTGGCCGATGAAGCCGTGCTCGATACGCTGCACTTGCAAGAAGAAGCTGGGGTCGATCTGGTCACCGATGGCGAGCAACGGCGCGATAATTTCTATTCGTTCGTGGCCGAGAAACTCGATGGCGTGCGGCTCATGTCCCTCGCCGAGATGCTCGATCTCGTCGAAGACAAGGACGGCTTCGAGCGCATCTTGCAAACCCTGGATGTGCCCGCGTTCTCCATCCGAAATCCCACCTGCGTCGGCCAGATCGAACGTCGCGCGCCTCTCGCCCTCGACGAGTATCGCTTCTTGCGCCAGCACACTGATCGACCCATCAAGGTGCCGTTGCCGGGCCCCTATCTGTTGACACGTGCCATGTGGGTCAAGGAGGCAGCTCGCGCGGCCTATCCCACCAAAGAGGATTTGGCTGAGGATGTCGTGCGCATCCTGCGCCAAGAGCTCTCGGAGCTTCACGATGCGGGAGCCGACTTCGTCCAGTTCGATGAGCCGGTTCTGACGGAGTTGGTCTTTACCCAGGGACAGACGCGCACCTTTATGTGCGCCGCCCTTGCCGCCCGCAAAGATCCCGCGGAGGAACTGGAGTTCGCGGTTGATCTCATCAATCGCGTCGTCACCGGCCTCGATGGCCTGCGCATCGGTTTGCACGTTTGTCGGGGCAACTGGAGCCAGCAGGAACAGATTCTTTTGAAAGGGTCGTATCATCCGCTCGCGCCTTATCTGGCGCGCCTGAACGTGCGGCAGTTGGTCCTGGAATTTGCCACACCCCGAGCCGGCGAATTGGCCGCGCTGCTTGGCGTGCGCGAGATCGTCGACGAGAAGGAGCTTGGACTGGGTGTCGTCAATCCCCGCACGCCAGAGACCGAACCCGTCACAGCGATTGTGGAGCGCGTCAAAGAGGCGCTGCTATACCTGCCGCCGGAGCGCATCTTTCTTAATCCTGACTGTGGCTTTGGCACCTTTTCCAGCCGGCCTATGAATAGTGTTAAAGTAGCCACACGCAAGCTGGAGGCGCTGGCGCAGGCGGCCGCGGTTCTCAGGGCCGACTATCCAGGGACCGGCTGACGGCCGTTTGTAGGTGAGGAGACCATCATGACCAATGCCAGTTTGCTCCACAGCGGTAGGGCGTTATTCGTCGACGCTGCCGCGCTACTTGGTAAGGCTGAGCGAGGTAGAGGTATTCGCCTATTCGCGCCGCCAGACCGTCGCGCTCTGTGTAAGGGTTGAATGCACCAGTGGATGAGGCGGAATATGCCTGGACATCCCGTGTGAGCTGGATGGGCGACGGTTGGGCGACGGCTTACACACGCAATCATGCTTTCACCGTCGGCGGGCAGGCGAGCTTCAGGGAAGCCGACGCGCACCCCGGTGCGGTAGAGTATCTGCTCGGCGCCCTGGGAGGCGACCTCATCAGCGGCTTCGTGTCGCATGCTGCGCGACGCGGCGTCGAGGTCGATGCGATGGAAGCCAGCATCTTCGGGCGGCTCAATAATCCCCTGGTCTTTCTGGGCGTCGTGGGCGAGAGTGGTCATCCCGGTTTTGAAACGATCTCCTGCACCCTGTATGTGAGTGCCGATGCCGACGAGAAGATCTTGAAGGAGATCTGGCAGACTACTCTGGCGCGTTCGCCCCTTGTGAATACGCTCGACCGCTGCGTCGGTCTTACTCTGAACCTGCGCGCGGTAGAGTGATGTAGGGCAAGTAGAGTCATGTATACACATCCAAAACAGAGACACTCAAAGATAGCGAACTGTAAGAACGTCTTAACTAACGTGTACGTTTTTCGCAATGTTTAGGAATGATAATAGGGGAAGGAAACCTTTACGATCCTGGGAGGTTGGGACGTCGTGAACAAATACGTGCGGCGTGCGATTATCGGCCTGCTGGCCGGGGCAGCGAGCAGTGTGGTTTTGGCGGCGACGTTGGATAATGCCGTTTTGGGGTCGCTGTTGGGGACCGTCGTGGGCATCGGCTATGCTCTGGCCTTTCGTCCGACGCCGCGCGCGTACGTAGACAGCGGCATGACCGCCGCGGCGCTGGGCGTGCCACTCTGGACGGTAGTCAGCGTGATCGCGCTGCCGCTGCTGGCGGGCCGGCAGCCGCAGTGGACGGCCGAGGGAATGCTGGCGCTTTTTCCGGGGCTGGTGGGCTGGGTCCTCTACGGTGCGGCTTTGGGGCTGCTGGTTCAAGCGTTGGGAGATCTGGCCCTCTGGTGGCTGGGTCCTGAGCATACACCGACCCCACCCAGGCGCGACATCGAGACGCGTGTCGTGATCCTCGGCGGCGGCTTCGCGGGCGTGGCGACAGCCGAGCGTCTGGAGCGGCGATTCGGTCCCGACCCGTCGGTGGAGTTCACGCTGATAAGCGATACCAACGCGCTGCTGTTCACGCCGATGCTTGCCGAGGTGGCCGCCAGCACCCTGGAGCCGACGCACATAAGCAGCCCACTGCGCACGTGCCTGCGTCGCACCGACGTCGTGCGCAGGCGCGTGGACAGGATCGACGGAGAACGGCGCCGGGTGCTGTTGGGGCCGTCATCCGGCTCTGCCGAGGAGGTACTCTACGACCATCTCGTGCTGGCGTTGGGGTCTGTCTCCAACTACCCAAGAATGGGCAACCTCAGAGAGCAGGCGTTCGACTTCAAGACGCTCTCGGACGCGATCCACATCCGAAACCACGTCATCGACGTCTTCGAGCGTGCCGACCGCCAGCCCAACCCGGAGATCCGCCGCCCGCTTCTTACCTTCGTGGTGGCGGGCGGCGGCTTCGCGGGCGCGGAGCTGGCCGGCGGGCTGAACGACTTCGTGCGCGGTATGATGGCCTATTATCCAAACATCCCGGCCGAGGAACTAAGGGTCATATTGATCCACTCGCGGAAGCGTATCCTGCCGGAGCTGAGCGAGCCGCTGGCCGACTACGCCCTCGAGAACTTGAAAGGGCGGGGCGTGACGTTCGAGCTGGGAGCCCGCGTGGCCGACGCGCGAGAGGGCGTGGTCGTGCTCGACTCCGAGGAGGAGATCCGCACCGAAACGCTGGTCTGGACGGCGGGGACGGCGCCCAACCCGGCGATCCGCACTCTGCCGATCGAGCACGACAAGCGCGGCGCGGTGCCGGTGGACGAGAACCTGGCCGTACCCGACCACGCCGGACTTTGGGCGGTGGGCGATTGCGCAGCCGTGACGGACGCGAGAACCGGCGATCCCTGCCCGCCTACGGCCCAGTTCGCGCTGCGCGAGGCTTACACGCTGGCCCACAACATCCACGCGAGCGTGCGCGGGCGGCCACTCAAGCCCTTTCACTACAACGGGCTTGGAACGCTGTGCGTCGTGGGGCACCATACCGCGTGCGCGGAGATCAAAGGCGTGCGCTTCTCCGGACTGTTGGCCTGGATGATGTGGCGTGCTGTCTATCTGGCCAAGTTGCCTGGATTGGAGCGCAAGGTGCGCGTGTTCGTCGATTGGACCATCGAGTTGTTCTTCCCCCGCGATATCGTGCAGACGATCGAGATCGACTAGAAATATGGGCTCCCCACGCGTCGCAGCGATGATCGCCGGTCTCCTCATCGGATGCCTGGGCGGGGCGGTGATCTGGGCTATCGGGCTGGCCTCGCTCGTGGGAGACGTGGCGCTCGGCGGGCTGTACGGTCTGATCTTCGCGTTGCTTGTCGCGCGGCGGGCGGTTAGTCCGGGCGCGGGGCTGCTCTGGGGCCTCGGTTACGCGCTCTTGCTGTGGCTGGCCGGTCCCGCCGGACTGTTCCCGCTGCTTGACGGCGGAGCCCCGGCTATGGGGATGCTTGGCACCGCCCGCGCCCACTTCCCCGACCTGGCCGCGTATCTGCTCTGCTTCGGCCTGCCGCTGGGTGTGACGCTGGGAATCTTTGGTAGCCTGCGCCGGCCACCGGGTCAGGCGCGCTTCAGCCTGCCGCGGGCGCTGGTAGTCGGCGGGGCGGCCGGTGTCGTGGGCGGTTGGGCCTTCGGCAAGTGGATGGCGCAGGTGAATTTCTTCCCGCTCATCGCCGGCCTGGTCGGCTCCAGCTCGGTCATGGTAGGCATGACGCTCCATTTTACGATCGCGGTCATCATCGGTGCAAGCTTCGGCGTGTTGTTCCAGCGCGACGTCCGTGGCTTCGGGTCGTGCCTGGGTTGGGGGCTGGGCTACGGCATCTTCTGGTGGTTTCTGGGGCCGCTCACGCTCCTGCCCATCTTGCAGGGTGGCACGCCCGACTGGTCCTACGAGCGAGGCGCCGCCCTGTTCGGCTCGCTCGTAGGACACATCATCTATGGCCTGCTGTTGGGGCTGGTATACGCCACGCTGGACCGGCTCTGGCTGGGCTTCTTCTACCATTCGGACCCGATCAACCGCGAGGTCGAGGGACCGGGGACGCGCACGCTGCACTCCTTAGGCTGGGGCGCGGCGGCGAGCCTGGCAGGAGGTCTGCTGTTCAGCCTGGTGATGGTCGCGACCGGCTTCTTGCCACAGGTAGCCAACCTGGTGGGTGGATCATCGCCGGCACTCGGCTTTGTGGTTCACATGGGGATCAGCACGTTGATCGGCATGAGCTATGGCGTGCTGTTCGGCTACGAGGCGCCTGACTTCGGATCGAGCATCGCCTGGGGCATGTTGTACGGGCTGGCCTGGTGGTTCGTAGGTTATCTGACACTCTTGCCCATCCTGTTGGGTGGCCCGTTCGTCTGGACCACCGAGGCCGCTGCCGCCGGGCTGCCATCGCTGGTCGGGCACCTGATCTACGGCATCGCGACGGCCTGCGTGGTCCTGCTGCTGGAGCGGCGCCACGTCGACTGGTTGCGGCTCGATCCACGCATCGCCGCCAGGGAGGCGCGCCGCCAGCGTCCGATAGGGACCCCTGCGCCCGCGCTGTGGCTCTTCGCGGTGGGTTTGGGGGTGATGCTGCCCGTAATGTTAGGGTAAGGGCGCCACGACCCCTACCGTATAATCGGTACGGCACACTGGGACGAATCATCTGAAAAGCTGCAGAGTCCGTACAAGGCTGATATGGGAGACATCACACAACGATGACGCAGCGTACAGACGGCAGACGCGCCCTGGTGACCGGCGGTGCGGGTCTGATCGGCTCGCACCTCTCCGAACTGCTCTTGCAGGAAGGCTACTCGGTCCGCATCCTCGACAACCTCGAGCCACAGACCCACCGCAATCGCAGACCGCCCTGGACACCGCAGGAAGCCGAGTTCGCAGGTGCCGACGTCAGGGACCGCGAGGCCGTGAGATCGGCGCTTGAAGACGTAGACGTCGTCTTTCACCAGGCGGCCTACGGTGGGTACATGCCGGAGATGGCCAAGTACGTGCACGTCAACAGCTTCGGCACCGCCCAGATACTCGAGATCATCCGCGACGAGAACCTGCCGGTCAAGAAGGTCGTCGTCGCCTCCTCCCAGGCCGTCTACCGTGAAGGCGCGGCGACCTGCCAAGAGCACGGCCTCGTCTTCCCGGATACCCGCCCGACCGTGCAACTCGCCGCAGGCGACTATGCTGTCCGATGTCCGCTTTGTAGTGAACCTTCGACGCCGACCGTCACGCCAGAGGAGGCTCCGATGGGCGGGGAGACGGTCTACGCCATCACCAAATCCGACCAGGAGCGGCTTGTCCTTATGTGGGGGCGGCAGACCGGAGTGCCCACCGTGGCGCTGCGCTACTCTTGCACCTACGGGCCGCGCCAGTCGATCTTCAACCCCTACACGGGGGTCATCGCGATCTTCTGCACACGTCTGCTAAGCGGCCAACCGCCCGTGCTCTACGAGGACGGTGAGCAGACCCGCGACTTCTGCTTTGTAGGGGACACCGCCCGCGCCAACCTAATCGCCGCACAGAGCGACGCGCTCGACGGCCTGCCGGTCAACGTGGGTAGCGGGCGGGCAACGACCATCCGTAAGGTGGCGCAGATGGTGTCCGAAGCTCTGGAGGTGCCGATAGAGCCCGTGACGAGAGGAGAATTCAGGCCCGGAGAGATGCGCCACCTGACCCCGGATATCTCCCGCGCCGCCCGGGCCGGTTACGCTTCGGAGGTCGAGCTGCAGGATGGCATCGAGAGATACATAGGGTGGATAAAAGATCAAGGGGACGTGCGGGACTACTTCGCAGAGGCAGAGAAGATACTCCGGACGAAGAGCATCGTCCACGTTGTACGCTCTCCCAGGGGCTCCACTGATCTCGTATGACCTTGTCGCCGGAGGATACCGAGACTCTTGAAGGGGAGCGAGGGGTCGTGCAGATACACGGGGCGGCCTAACCGAAGGGAGGTTAACGATGACCAATACAGGAACCCAACCGCGGATCGGGGCCGCCCGAGTTGGGATCTCGCTTCTGGCTCTGGGGACGGCCGGTATCCACCTTTATCTGTTCCTCGTCGAGGGTTTTTTGGGAAACGGCAAGATGCTGCCGATCTACCAGATTCTGTTCGTCGGCAACTTTCTCGCCTACGTGGCCCTCGCCTCGGCCCTGCTCTTCTCCCCACTTGCGCGGGTTCGCTCCTTCGTGCGCACGCTGCTGATAGCGATAGCCGTCGCCTCCATCACGTCCTACTTCTACGTGGGGGTGCTCGATGTCGTGGGCAACATCGACAAAGCCATCGAGGTTCTGCTCATCTTGCTGGTGACGGTAGATGCAGCTACGTCCGGACCAGAGGAAGATCTTGCAGGACGGTACGCGGGTGGCGCGCTAGGCGTGGCCGTACAGTTGGTGATCGGCATCGCGGTCGGGGTCGTGATGTTCTTGATCCTGATACCGTTTTTGGTTTGAGGAATCACGCCCGGTGCTGGTTCGAACGAACAAGGGTCTTCGACGCGCCTCCGTATCGGCCGCTTCGGAAAGGTGATCCGTGACGCACCTTTCTTTTCGACGCGTGTTCACTTTGCTCACGCTCGCAACCATTCTGCTCGTGGGCTGCGGGGCTGAACAGGACGCCGCGCAGAAGAGACCGCCCCCGGCACCGGAGCCAGCCGACGCGCCGCCGCTCGAGAAGAAGCCCGCCGGTAGGGTGGTCGAGGTAGGCCCCGCGCCGGAAGGGATAGCAGCCGATCCCAAGACCGGGCTGGTCGCAGTTGCCCTGCGTAACCCCAACGAGCTCGCGTTAGTCGACGGCCAAAGCGGAGAGACGGTGCGGAAGGTGGATCTGTCGGAGTCGGCCCGGCATCTGGATCTCGTGGGTACCGGCGGCCCGGTGCTCGTGCCGGCCGAAGGCTCCGATTCCCTGGTGCAGGTAGCCTTGCCGGACGGGGAGATCACGAGCGAGACGCCTGTAGGAGACTTTCCCCACGCCGCCGCCGCGGCACCGAACGGTAGGATCTTCGTGGCCAACGAAAAGGACAGCACCGCGTCTATCGTCGAGGATAGGCGCGAAATAAGAGAGATACAAGCTCCACTCAAGCCCGGCGGCGTCGCGGCGACGGGTGATGGTCTGGTGGGCATCGTGGGCGTGCGTAGCCTGACCCTGGAGATCTTCGACGCGGACACGCTGGAGTCGGTGGGCCACGTAGACGCCGGAGAGGGCCCGACCCACGTGAGGGCCGGCCCCGAGAAACGCTTCTACGTAACGGACACGCGCGGCGACGCCGTCCTCGTCTACGCGGCTCGTCCCGAACCGGAGCGACTCGACCGCGTAACCGTGCGCGGCTCACCGTACGGGATGGCCATAGACCCCGAGCGCAAGCAGTTGTGGGTTACGCTCACAGCCGAGCAAAGCGTGGTCCAGTTCGCCCTGGAAGGGCGCACGCTGCGCGAGATCGCGCGCTACCCCACCGTCCGCCAGCCGAACAGCGTTGCCGTAGACACTGCCAGCGGGCGTGTGTTCGTAACGGGCAAGGCAGATGGACAACTACAGATCCTTGACCCGCGGTGAATCCAACCCGGGTCGACCTTCTAGCGCGTGTCCAGAGCTTCGGGCAGCTGCGCCACGCTCCGTAGAGTTAGGTCTGACCGGAAGGGCGATTTGGCTCCAGGCCGGTACCTGCCGGTCTCGACGAGGATACCCCGCAGGCCTGCGGCCTGGGCTCCACGTATATCTAGTTCGGGGTCGTCTCCGACCATGGCGACCGTCTCGGCGGGTAAGCCCAGGTTCTCCAGCGCAAGCTCGAAGAAGGCGCGTTCGGGCTTGCCGATACCGATGGCGCTCTTGCCGCTCGCATACTCCAAAGCGGCGACGAAGGGGCCGGCGTCGAGTGAGAGCTCGCCGCCGGCGGTCTGCCAGTAGCGGTTCTTCGAGAGGGCGATGAGCTCCGCGCCCGCTACCAGGTGCCGGAAGGCGATATCGAGGCGCCCGTAGGTGAAACCTTCCCCCAGGTTCCCGACGAGCACATATCCCGGAGAGTTTTCGGTCGTCGGGATACCCTCCAGGTCTTCCAGAAGAGCATCGTCGAGCAGGGGGTAGCAACCTACTCCTTCATTCCGGAGCCTCTCGACCACTGCGGTGGCCGGGGTGAAGATCCGGCCTTCCTCCGCGGGGAATCCCAGGGTCCCCAGGTGGGCGGCGATGTCTCGAAGGGGCTTGTGGGTGGCGTTGGTGATGAAACGGTAGACGACCCCGGCCCGATCAAGGCGCTTCAATGCTTCGCGGGCACCCTTTATCGGGCCGTCGTTCGTGTAGAGGGTCCCGTCTAAATCTATAAGTAGTCCTCTGACTCGCACGGGCCCAATGGTACATCGTTACCTCAAACCAGCGTTGTAGAATCTCGTAGTGCATCCCAGAGGGTTCTTCGGCATACTCGGATGGCTGCTGGTCAGGCTCCGCTTCGCGGTGGTGATCTTCTGGGCGGTAGTGGCGCTCGCCGCGTACCTCTACCTGCCGCCGATCGGCAGCAGCACGACCAGTAGCCTCTCGGACGTGGTACCGAAGTCAGCTCCGGCGGCTAGGGCCCAGTCTCAGGCCTCCGAAACTCTGTCGGGATCGATCGAGGCGCCGGCCATACTGGTTTACTCGAACCCCAAAGGGTTTACCGGGGCCGATCTGGAAAGCATAAGGGGTGGGATCCAAAGCCTGAACGAAGGACGACCTCGCCGTCTGCAGCGGGCGGTGCCGCTCGTCGCCGAGAACCATTCGGACCCCACACAGGTTGATCGGGGGTTGTTGGGCAACAGGGCGCTGCCCGTCCTGCTTTACTTCGAGGGAGGGACGCGTCTCACGGAGATCGCGGCCGGTGTCAAGGAGGTCAGGGGAGTTCTCGAAAGCCCGGGGCCGCTGCAGATCGGGGTGACGGGTGTCAGGCTGGTCCAGTACGATACCAAAGTCGCCATCGACAGAAACCTGTGGCTGGTCACGGTGGTCACGGCGCTCTCCATCTTCGTGGTCGTCGCACTTACCTACCGCTCGCTCGTCGCGCCGCTGATCCCGCTGAGTAGCATCGGGCTCGCGACGTTTCTGACGCTGCGCATCCTGGGCTGGATAGCGTCCGAACGGGGGATAAACATACCGTCGCAGATCGAGCCGATAATCGTCGTCTTGCTCTTCGGCGTCGGGACGGATTACGCTTTGTTCTTGCTCTCCAGGACTAGACAGGCGCTGGAGGAGGGTACCGGACGCATCGAAGCCGCCCGGCTCGGGGTCGAGAAGATGGGGGGCGTGCTGCTTTCCTCCGCGGCGGTCCTGATCGCCGCCTTTCTCCTGCTGCTCTTGGCGCAGTTGGGCCTCTACCGGGCTCTGGGACCGGGCCTTGCGCTCGCCCTTTGTCTCGTCTTCATCGTTACCCTGACGCTAGTCTCGGCTCTGTTGGCCGTCCTCGGCCCGGCTGCTTTCGGGGAAAGAAGGCCGGTCTGGTGGCGGACTCCGCCGTGGCGCACGCTCCTGCGACGTTCGGGCCTTACCGCGGGCATACTGGGTGCGGGGCTGCTGTTCGCAGCAGCGGGTAGTCTCGGGCTCAGGGTGGGCTTCGACCAATTGGCGAACCTGTCAGGGAGCGCCGCTTCGGCGCGCGGTTACGAGGAGTTGACCGCGGAGTTCCCCGGAGGCGTGTTGGCGCCTGTCAACGTCTTGATAGAGGGCGGGGACCTGGACGAGCGAGACGAAGAACTGCTGCGGCTGCAGAACGGGCTGCAGGGCGAGCTTCTGGAAGCCGACGGGTCAGCGCTAGTCTTCGGGCCGCAATACGAGGGCCGCGTCTCCGGGATAGACTTCGTGGCCCCTGACGGCTCGGCGGCCCGCGTGTTGCTGGTCTTCTACGACTCCCCGTTTTCCTCAGAAGCACTAGACCAGGCGCAGCGCTTGCAGGACGATCTGCCGACTCTGCTACGAAGGGCGGGGCTCGGGGACGCGACCGGCGTAATCGGGGGCCAGACGGCGCTCGCCGCGGCGGCCAGGGACACTTCGCAGGCGGACCTCGAGAACGTGGCGCCGTTGCTCTTCATCGTTTCGTTTGTCGTGCTCGCCCTGCTGTTACGCACCCCCGTGGCCCCGATCTACCTGCTAGGCTCGACGGCCTTGAGCTTCGCAGCAACAATGGGCGTCTGCACGGTGCTCTTCCAGAACATCCTCGGACAGGACGGGGTCGTCTACTACGTGCCTTTCACGTTGTTCTTGCTCTTGGTCGCCCTGGGGAGCGACTACAACATCTTCATCATGGCCGCCGTCAGGGAGGAGTTCGAGAGAAGACCTCTTGGGGAAGCCGTACCGGCGGCCCTCGTGCGGACCGGCCCCACCATCAACGCAGCCGGGCTCGCGCTCGCGGCCTCCTTCCTCGCGCTGACCCTCATCCCCCTGCAAGACTTCTTCCAGGTCGGGACGGCGGTGGCCCTCGGGGTGCTCCTGGATGCTTTCGTGATCCGGACGCTCCTCGTCCCCGCCCTCGTGCTCTTCGTCGGGCCAAGGGGATTCTGGCCGGCGAAGGTGCGCCCTTGAGGCTCTCCAGACGCCAGGTCTTGGTGGGGGCGGGCGCGGCGGTCGCCGCGACCGCCGCGCCCGCATGGCTGCTCTCGCGCCGCCCGGAGGGCAAGCCCCGGACCGGGCGTCCGGGGCACGTGATCCTGGTGGACTGGGACGCTTTCGACCCCGACTATCTCGGGCGGGCGCCAACGCCCAACATCGATGCTCTGGCGAGTTGGGGCAGCCTCTCGATGGCCGAGAGCACCTTCACCTCCAAGTCCAACCCCACGCGAGCCTCCATGTCCACCGGCGCCTACCCGGAAGTGCATGGCAACGCCGCCTACTACTTTGATAAGAAGGCCAACCAGGCCGTCGGCCAGACACGTTTTTTGGCGGCCGAGACCGTCTCCCAGGCACTGGCCGCCGAAGGCAGGACGACCGCGGCCGTGCAATGGTATATGGTTCAGGACCACGGCACCTCCTACGGAGACCCCGAGCACCTCTACGTCGAGCCCGGCGGGTTGTTCGAGCAGCGGGTGAACGCGGCCATAGATATCCTCAACCTCCGCCCCGTAGACTCGGGCGGCAAGACGGTGGCTGTGCCGAAGATCCCCGACTTCCTCGCCGTATACGGTCCGGACCTCGACGCTTTCGGCCACGCGGAGGGCGCCGAGAGCCCTAACCTCGGGCCGGTGCTCGCCGAGCTCGACCGGCAGCTCGGCCGGCTAGTCCAGGCGACGAAGGAGGCCGGTATCTACGAGCGGACGGCTTTCCTTCTCACCGGCGATCACGGCATGACCACCTGGTATCGCTCGCTGACAGAGAAGCTTGCCTCGATGACCTTCCTCGGTCGCCACCCGAAGATCGTGCTTCCCGGACGCCCGGCTCCCCCCGAGGCCGAGATCGTCGTCGTCACCGCCGGTCGGATAGCAGACGTAACCCTACGAGGGCGAGCGGCGACGCTCCGGGGACGGAAGGAAGTCCGGGCGACCCTTGAAGGGCTGACTCAGATCTCCCGGGTCCTCGACGCGTCCGACTTCGAAGCGTTGCACGCCAGCGACAAGCTCGGTGACTTCGTAGTCGAGGCCAAGGCGCCATGGGGCTTCGGGCCCCCGGGGCCGGAAGAAGGGGCACCACGGGGCGGGCATGGGAGCACTCTGGAGATGCGGGTTCCGCTCCTAATCGCCGGAGCAGGTGTCCGGGTAGGCGGCGTTCCGCGGGAAGCCGGACTAGTCGACGTGGCGCCGACCATCGCCGCCCTGCTGGGTGCGCGTCCGCCGGCCGACGCCCAGGGCAGGGCTCTCGATGAGTTATTGAACGAATGATCGGACTGAACCCAATACGAGCGGCACCGCGACCGCCCGTCCGGTATGTCCTCGACGCCAGGCTTCGCCAGGTGGATGCTGTTTTGCTTCCCTTGGCGGAAGTTTTGGGCCGTCGGGCCTGTCTCGTTCTCCACTAGCTCGAAGCTTACGGGCGTACCTGGCCTTAGAGTTCGGTAGCCTTGGCCCGGTCGTCTGCCAGCCAGTCGAGGGCCACGGCTGATCTCGCCTGAACGCGCTTCGGATCTCTAAGGGCGACTGCGCCATGCGAACTTGGTCCACCTTTCAAAGAAGACCGCTCGGAAGATTGCAGCGCCTTAGCTCGAAAAGACGGATCTCATAATGCACAGAGTCACCGAAGAGAGGACTCACTGAGAGTGCGGATAGAAGCATAGCGCGCGAAGGGCAGAGCAGTCGCGTTCACCACCCAGCAGGGCCGCCACGTCGGCTTGACAAACAGTGCCTTCTCATAGAAGTTCGCATGTACGGCATTCTCGGAAGGGCGTCCCTACAGATCTCAACCCTGATGAGGGAGTCTGGAAGCACCTCAAGTGTGTGGAGTTGAAGAACCTCTGCTGCCAGAGCCTCGCGGAGTTGAAGGTCGAGCTGCGCAAGGCCAAAGAGCGCTTGAGACACAAAAGAGATGTAATCCTCGGCTGCCTCAGACAGCCCGGTTTCGAGGTTTAGATGTCTATGATGAGATCAGTAACAGGGATGCGCCGGGCTTCGCAGGGCGGCATCATGGTGGCGCGTAGCTGGAGACGGCCCCGGTGGGGCAGCAGGGAGGATCGTCGTGGTAGTCGATGATGGGAGCGTCATGCTCCCGCCG
>Ga0126310_10000560_pt1 | contig 13116 bp, 15 predicted proteins | sample Plot60_FD_92540 | JGI IMG/M metagenome (GOLD analysis project Ga0126310, IMG submission 92540) | Serpentine soil microbial communities from UC McLaughlin Reserve, CA, USA - Plot60 | ecosystem: Environmental > Terrestrial > Soil > Grasslands | place: USA: UC McLaughlin Reserve, Lake County... | reverse complement strand
CTGAGGAACTCGCCAGGGCCGAGCCTGTAGCGCTCTCCATCCGCCTCTACCTCGAGCGTCCCCTCGAGCACGTAGAAGGCCTCGTAGTTGCGCTCGGTGTGCGCTGGCACGCCAAGGGTGGGCGGCATCCGATGCTCGATGAGGAACAACGCATCGTCTGTGTCCTCCGGCTCGGCTTTGAAGCTGAGCGAGTGCCCCAAGAGCGCGAACGCACGGCCGCCGTTCTCCGGAAGGTGCTTGACTTTCGCCACCGTTGGCATCTGGGTCCTCCTTCTATTGGGTTGGTCGCTAGGCGTCGACATAGCGCTCGTTTACTCCTTTCTTAATCTCCCTAAGTCACCGCGGTGGCTTCGATCTCGACCAACAGCTCGGGGAAAGCCAGGCGTGCCACGCCCAGAAGCGTGCTCGCTGGACTACAACCAGCCCTCGACAAACGAGCAACGACGGCATCGTACGCCCCGAAGAAGCGAGCGACGTCGGTGGTGTAGTAGTTCAAGCGCACCACGTCCGATAGCTCGGCCCCCGCCTGCCTCAACACCGTTTCGAGGTTGTCCATCGCCTGGGTGATCTGGGCACGCATGTCCTCGGTATGCACGGCCCTTCCTTCGGCATCGACCGAAGTCTGCCCCGCGCAAAAGAGGGTGCGCTGAGCGCTGCTGACCTCCTGCGCCTGGACGTAGCCGAACTCGTCCTGCCACGTCCACGGGTTGATGACCCTTTGTTCCACGACTTCCCCCTTTCTGCACTTTCTGCTTGTAGGATGGCTGCGAATTAGTACCAAGAGCAGGGTTTGCGCTAGAGGACCCCTGCCCTTCTCTCCCTCTCTACTTCTTGTGCTTTTCTCTCCTTTCCCAGGTAGGATCAGCATATGGTAAAATACTTTTACGACATAGTAAAGACTTTTTATCAAATTGTCAATAGGAGGTTTCCTGCTAATGGCAGATCGAACGCTCATGAAAGAGCGCCCGGAGGAGGAGCACGTAATCTTTAGCCAACTGCTGCGAAAGCCCTACGAAGCCTTACTCATGAGGCTGCACGCTGAGTTGGCTGCCGCTGGTTACGCCGACACCTACCCTTCGTGGGGCACTAACCTCTTCCACTACCTTCGAGAGGGAGGACTACGCCTGACCGAGCTGGCCGAGCGAACCCACACGACCAAGCAAGCCTTGCGCTACACCATCAACCAACTTGAGGCGGCGGGTTACGTGGAGCGCGTGCCCGACCCTACCGACGGCAGGGCCAAGATCATCCGCCTCACGGAACGAGGATGGGAGGGGCGGCGGGTAGCAGATGAGATCATAGCGAGCATAGAGCACGAATGCGTTCAAGAGCTTGGTGAGGAAAGGATGAGGCGGTTCGAAGCCTTGATGAAGGAGGTGAGCAGCGTGCTCGAGGAGAACAAAGCACAAGGCAGAGAAGAACGCTAGGTGACAAGGAGCAACCTTCATGTCGGAAGAGGAGAACATGGCTTTGGCCCGTCGTTACTTGGAGGCACAAGGCAAGGGGGATCTGGGTGCGATGGACGAGGTGATGGCCCCCGACTTCGTCAGCCACACCTCATTGCTTTCAGTCCAAGAGCCCGACCGCGAAGGCAAAAAATGGGCGGTCGCCCAATTCTCTGCCGCCACCTCCAATACCAGCGTACACGTCGAGGACCAGGTAGCCGCGGGCGAGAAGGTGGTTACCCGCTTCATCATGCACGCCACACACGATCGAGGTGAGCTTATGGGCGTGGCTCCTAGCGGCGGGGAGCTGGCTTTCATGCCCATCGCCATCCACCGCATAGTGAAGGGCAAGATCGTCGAGGAGTGGAGCGGGAGCATGGGCCTCTCCGAACTACTGAGAAGGCGGCGCCTAGAGCAAGAGAGGATCGAGCGCGAGCGCATAGAGCAGGACCTTAGGGTGGCCAGAAGCATCCAGCAAGCCTCGCTCCCCAAGGATGTGCCCCAACTAGAGGGTTGGGAGATCTCTCCCTACTACCAGCCAGCTAGGGAGGTCGGAGGTGACTTCTACGACTTCTTCGACCTGGAAGACGGTCGGGTGGGAGTAGTTGTGGGGGACGCTACGGGCAAGGGCATGCCAGCGGCTTTAGTGGCGGAGGCGACCTCCAACATGCTCAGAGCGGTGGCCCAAGCCTTGGGTTCCTCCTCGCCTGGGGACGTACTCGAGCGGGTCAACGAGACGTTGGTGGCTCGCATCCCTTCCGACATGTTTGTCACCTGCTTCTATTGCATAGTCGACCCCAAGAGCGCTAGCTTGGGCTACGCCAACGCAGGTCATGACCTGCCCTACCTGAGCCGTGGCGGCGACGACGCAGAGGAACTCAGGGCCAGGGGGATGCCCTTGGGGCTTATGCCGGGGATGAGCTACGAGGAGAAGGAGGTCACCGTGGAAGTCGGCGATGGCGCCCTTCTCTACAGCGATGGGCTGGTAGAGGCACACGATCCTCAGCGCGGAGAGATGTTCGGCTTCCCTAGGCTTCGGGAGCTTGTGGCAGAGCACGATGATGAGGAGAAGTCGCTGGTGGACTCACTCCTTGAGGAGCTCTACTCCTTTGTAGGTGCAGACTGGGAGCAGGAGGACGACATCACCCTCCTTACCCTACGGCGCCTTGCGCCTCTGAGCTGAACTTCCAAGAACGCCGTACACGCGAAGTTCGCACAATTTCCCTTCCGAAACTGTTTGGAAAATAGCCGAAGCGGTGGCGGGGCCACTTTACCGTCCATACCGTCGATGTTTTTGTGCAAGTGTGCGTCTGATCAACCTCAAATCTTGCGGCGGTTGCGTAGGTGGTTCCTCACCCTTATCGACGTTACCGACGCAAGATTTCTGCATATTTGCGTTCCTCTTACACTCAGATCTTGCGACGGTAGCGACGGTATGAACCCGGTTGCACTGTCGCTACCGTCGCTACCGTCGCTATTTTTCTCGGTCTTTGCGCTTCGTCGGCCTCCGCCCTCTTGCACGCGTACAAGGCGTGCACGCGATCTCGGGAGGATACACACCCTCCTCCCCCTCGTGCGCCACTCCGCCAGCGAGAAGGCCCGTCTCGACGATCCCCTTCTCGGCGGGGATGGTGAGCGCTTCGCATTGTGTTCCCGCCGGCGCCGCCGGGAGACACGCAGGGCTGCGGCCGTCGTGTTCGCCGAGGAGGTTTCCTCGCTAGCCGACGCCGGCCGCTCTTGCGGTGTTGGAAGCTGGGAGCCTGGCGCGGATGCTCATATCCAGCCCCAAAGCGTCAGCGGCCTCCGCCAGACGCCAAAGGCTAATCTTCTGCCACCCGTCTCGCTCGTAGCGCTGAACCTGCTGCTGGGTCATGCCCAAGTGCTCGCCGAGCTCCGCCTGCGTAAGGCCGTGGGCTATACGCGCCTTGGTGAGGAGTTCTCCCAAAGAGTCTAGATTCTTTGCGCCGAAGGAGAGCAGGCGTCCCTCCTTGAGGTCCTCGTACTCGGAGATCTCACGCTCGAGGTCCTCGATCTGCATCCGCAGGGCGTCGATCACCGCCGACGAGGCCACCTCGTCTCGCTCTGCCAAATGGCGGCCCTCTGACAGCTTCTGCAGCTCTGTTTCGAGCTCGGAGAGTTGCTCCTTGCTGTGCCGATACTCCTTGTCGTTGCGGATCATGCCTTCACCTCCTTGCTTGCGGTTCCACCGAGAGCACGCCCCGCTCGCGCCCCTCACGGTCGGTCTGGAAGAACCGCAGGAAGGGCTGACCGGCTCCCAACTCCGCAGCCGCGGCGGGAAAGAGGTCAACACCAAACCGCCTCTTGGCCTCAGCCCTACCCTCGGGATTAGGCGGGAAGATTGGAGCCAGGCGGCCCAGGTCCTCGGCGGTCACGTCCTGCGCCAGATCGTAGCAACCGTCTATGTCGTTCGGGCGATCCTTGTCCGTCACAAAGCTACCGTCCAGGTACACTCTTACCACCCCGCAGGATGCCATCAGCTCCAGGGCCTCTTCGAGATCCTCGAGTAACACTCTCCTCTTGCGGCTCCAACCCAACTTCTCCTTGAGCTCTTCGAGGTCCGTCTCGTGGACGCCCGAGGGTAGCAGCCCCTCATCCGTGAACTGCGGTATCATCCAACTCAGTATACAGCATTTTTGTTGTATAAGCGTTGCGCTGCGAAGTCGGAAAGTTACTGCACCCGCACTGCAACCGGGCTGATACGGACGCGTACGGGATGGACAAATAGCTGTGGCGTATTTCGCAAAACACCTGCAAAATGGCGCAATTTCAGGACGGCTTAGTACAGGCTAGAACGGGCCAGGTAGGACTCGCATGGCGGAGGTCACGAGTTCGAGTCTCGTCGGGTCCACCTCGAAAACCCCAGTTATGCAAGATAGAGACACCATATTGGGAAGGTCCCTCCCTTTCGGACGGGGACTCCTCCTGTAATCTCGTGGTGCATGTAGCGACCTCGTTACCAGCCACCTTTCTGGGCAAGCCTCGGGGATATTAGGAGAAGTCTGCTACCGTGTATATTCTCTACATGTTGGGGTCTATTTCTCAGAGATCGGTCCATTTGGGGGTTGCGCGCTCCTGGAGGGCGTTGTTAGTGTGCAGGGGACGGTGCAGGAGAAGGGACATGAGTCCCGTTGAGGATTGGAGAGGAGAAGGCTTGTGCGCAAGTTGACGATGGTGGTGACCCTGGTGGTGATGCTGATACCTCTGGTGGCTGCGGCGGCGTTTGCGGCGGACCAGATAATCCAATGCAATTCTGCGCCCTGTTACGGGTCGGGCAACGACGACAAGATCTACGAGCGGAAGGGCAACGGACTCTACGACAGGATATATATGAAGGGGGGCCACGACGTCACACTTGCCAACGGATACACTAACGACACCGATGTAATCTCGGGCGGCACCGGCTATGACAAGATCAACGTCGCCGACGGCGATACCTTCGACACGGCCTCCGGGGGCGCGGGGGGCGACTGGTGTGTCGTGGACGCCAGGCGCGAGGTAGGTACGGGCTGCTCCAGGGTGACGGTCCGCTAGAAGTTCACTCTTGGACGCTGGACCGGGGATCGTCGGTGCGATCCCCGGTCTTGTTGTTGGTACGGAAGCGTCCTCCGCGCGCTCTGTTCCAGAACGCTGGCGGCGGATACGAGAGTATCTCGATACGTGAAAGACGGTCTCATTCGAGGGCTTGATCTCTCCTCCCGTGTGCGGGGTCTGCCAACATTTTCCGCAGTTCTCGTATCTCGTTCTTCAGGTTGGGTATTTCGTCTTTCGTCAGGATCATGACTCCTTCTTCGATCCGGTCCAGCTTCTCTCCATCCTGAGAACCTGCTCGCTCCTCAGGTCGCTGGTCGAAGTCTTGCAGAAGCTTACTCAGCCGTTCGGCTGATTCCGATAAGGTCTCCCCTCCTGGTGCCCAGCGAAGCAAGCGCTGTAGGCCGGTTCTGAAGAAGAACCCGAAGATGGCGATAAGCAGGATCGTGCTGCCGAAGCTGGCCAGCAATTCCGTTATGACCTCCCTCAGGATATTCTCGGGACCGAACAGCCTCGATGCCACGATGACCAAGATCCCGAAGATCGCTACGGCCATAAGCCCAGGGACAGAAAGGAACCTTGGCAGCATCGGGGATTCGGAATCTTCTGTTGCCATCTGATCTCCCTCCTTAGCTTATCCACTCTCCGCCAGCCTACTGGATCTGCCGTCCTCATACCGAGTCTGGGAGGATTCGTACGTCGGTTGGAAGAAGCCTGTGACCTAAGGCCCCGGCCTATCAGCCGATGAGTTGGAACGAGATCCAGGTCCCTCCGCCTCCGACTAGGGCGCCGAGCGCCAGCTCGCCCAACGTGTGGCGACCGAGCGCAAGCCTGGCCCAGAATACGGGCGGCAGAAGCAGGAAGGCTAGCAAACCCCAAGCGCCGAATACGTAAGCCAGGCAGACTGCGGTGCCGGAGACGCCGGCTGCATGAAGGGACAGGTTGCTCGAAGGCGTGATGAGCACGAAGCCAAGCGTGGCCAGCGCGTAGGAGAGCAGCGCGGCCCTGAGCTCCGCCGGTCCGCCAAGAAATGAGACGAGCACGAAAGCCGCAGCGTGCAACGCCGCGACGACGCGCAGGGGACCCACCCGCTCCATTCGCGGGATGGCTCGCGGGTCGCTGACCTTCCCCGAGCGGGTGAGGTAGACCAGGTAGAGGAGCGAGAGCCCGCTGGTCAGGAAGATGCAGAGGACGGCCCACAGCAGGCCCCGCACCCCGGCGGCCTCGGCTCCGACCGCCAGGAAGAGCGGAACGGCGATTAGCGGCAGCCGGGTTGCCGCTGAGACGAGTTCGGCCAGCCTGAGGTTGTTCACGGTCCGGGATTGTACAATGCCCGGACCTTGGTGCGCGTGGCCCAGATAGCGGAAGCGGTCGAACGGATAGCCCCACTACCCCTGGCCGAAGAGTGGGACAACTGTGGTCTGCAGGTGGGGGACCCGGCGGCGGCGGTAGGCCGGGTCCTGGTGGCGCTTACGCCGCTGCCCGAGGTTTACGAGGAGGCGGAGGAGAAGGGTGCGGATTTCCTGCTCTTCCATCACCCGCTTATCTTCGACCCGCTCAAGAGCATCCTCACCTCGTCCTATCCCGGGGACCTCCTGGCCAGGGCCATCCGTAATGGTCTCGCAGTCTATGCGGCGCACACGAGCTACGACGCCACCCCCGCAGGCGTGTCCGTCGCCCTGGCAAAGACGCTCGCCCTCCGCGGCCCGCTGCGCGTGCTATCGCCGAAAGGAGTCTTGCGGAAGCTCGTGGTCTTCGTTCCGGAGGAGAACGTAGACGCCGTGGCCGGGGCGCTCGCGGGGGCCGGCGCGGGTGTGATCGGGGACTACACAGAATGCACGTTCAGGACGCAGGGCACCGGTACCTTCCGCGGTGGGGATGAAGCGAATCCATACCTCGGGGAGAAGGGCCGCCTGGAGAGGGTCGATGAGATACGCATCGAGACCGTCGTCCCCGCCCACGCCGTAGACCGTGCCGTAGATGCCGCCACCGCGGCCCATCCGTACGAGGAGATGGCGCTGGACGTCTACCCCGTCGAAGGTTCTCCCGAGGGCTGCGGCTACGGAAGGGTGGGGAACCTGCCGGGGCGGCTCACAGCTGAGGAGTTCCGCGAACACGTCTCGGGCTCGTTAGGTTTCCCGGCGCGCCTCGTCGCGGACGCGGGACGGCGGATCGAGACCGTCGCCGTCCTCGGCGGTTCAGGCGGCTCCTTCATCCCCGAAGTAGTAGCCTCGGGCGCACTTGCCTACGTGACAGGGGACGTCGACTACCACGACGCGTTGCTTGCTGAGTCGCTGGGCCTGACCGTGATCGACGCGGGGCACGCGGCCACCGAGCTACCCTCGCTCGAGCCGCTTGCCCTGCGGCTCGCCGAACTGGTGGACGTACCCGTCGAGGTAAGCCGGGTGCGGCGCTAAGGCGGTTCGCGAACCGCCCCTACGAGGGAAACGCGGTTTCGGGTGTCAGGTTCGTCTCTCCATGAACTGTTCGAGTTCTTCCTTCGTCGGGAGGGCACGCATGGCGCCGTAGTCGGTGCAGGCGAGGGCGCCTGCGGCGCAGCCCCTCAGGGTCGCCTCGCGCACCCGGACTTCTTCGATGGGTTCGTCCGAGAGGTGCACGAGGGCGGCGGCGAGGAAAGCGTCTCCGGCGCCGGTGGCATCCACGATCTCACCGACGTCGAAGGTGGGCACCTCACCGCTGTACTCCCTGGCGGCGTAGAATGCGCCTTCAGGCCCCTTGCTTACCAGCACCAGGGCGACGCCGCGATCCAGAAGCATACCGGTGGCCTCTTCGACGCCATCGGTGCCGAGCAACGGCGAGAGCTCGTCGTCGCCCAGCTTGACGATGGTGGAGAGGTCAAGTAGTGGGTCCACGGCCTCCCTGGCGGCCTCGGCGCTCTCCCAGAGGTGCTCGCGGAAGTTGGCGTCGAAGGCGACGGGGATCTCCTGTTCGCGTGCGAGCTCCGCGATGCGGTGCGTCGCGGAGCGAACGGGCTCGCGGATTAGGGGGATGCTGCCGAAATTGACGAACGACGCTCCTGAGACCAGATCCTCGGTAACGTCCTCCGGTGAGAGCAACTCGTCGGCGGCGGGGCTGGACCTGTAGAAGGTGAACTCGCGGTCTCCGTCGGTGCCTATCTCCACAAAAGCAAGCGAGGTGCGCGTGGGTGGGCTCTGGCGGCCGACACCGGAAGTATCCACGCCTTCGGACTCGAGCGCCCGCAGGATGAAGTCTCCGAAGAGATCCTGGCCAACGCTGCCCACGAAGGCGGCCGCAGAACCGAGGCGGGAAGCGGCGACGGCGACGTTGGCCGGTGCTCCTCCCGGCCTGGCGACGAAGCCGAGCTCTACATCCGAGATCTCTTCCCCCCTGTAGACGTCCGAGACGACCTCGCCCAGCGCGACTATCTTCCCCAAGTCTTCCTCCCGAACTTGTATCTAGTTCTCCACCTCGCCCAAAGCCCTTATCTCCTCGTTCGAGTATCCGGCCTCCCGCAGGGGCCCAATGACGTCTAGCTCGAGGTCGGGGACGTAGCACGCCACCAGGCTAGCGTCGCCGGTCTCGGGGCCCACGCCTACCTCCCCTATCGCGGCCGGCAAAATGCAGCTCTCGGCGCGTCCGAGCGTCTCGGAACCGCCCTCGTACTCGAGCTGCACCGGTCCTTCGCCGATATTCGAGAGCGTGAGGAAGCGGCGCGGGTGCGAGGGTTCCTTATGGGTCTCCGTGAGTGTCCAGCGTTCGAGGGCGAAGTGCGGGCCGGCGCAGCACAGGAGGCGCCTGTTGGCGTCCTCCTCGAGCACTAGTCCGGGGTTCGGATGGGGCAGGTAGTCTGTCTTGAGCTCGTCGAGGGTGGCCTCGATGTTGGCATCCCATTCCTCTTCGTCCAGGTGGTTGCCGTAGAGGTCGAAGGGCATGACGAACTGGCCAAGGTCCGAGGTCTGCTGGACCTCCAGGATCAGCGTGTTCGGCCCGAAGGTGTGCAGGATCCCACCAGGCACGTACACGGTTTCGCCGGCACTGACCCCTTGGCGCGGCATGACGGCGTCGTAGTCCTGGGCCTTGAACGCCTCGATGAGCTCCTGTCGCGAGGGATCGTTCTCGATCCCGGCGAGTATCGTTGCGTCATCGGCAGCCCAGAGGATGTGCCAGGCCTCCGTCTTTCCGTTGGGCTCGCCGTGTCTTTGCCTCGCGGTCTCATCATCGGCATGCAGGTGGACGGGCAGCATGTTTGAGGCGTCTAGGAACTTGATCAGGAGCGGGAAATGCGGCCCGCGCCAGCCCTCTCCGACCAGCTCATCTGGGAACTCCTCGACGAGCTCGTGGAGCGTGCGCCCCGCGTAAGGACCGTTGGTGACCATCCCTGTCGTCTCACGATAGTCGCTTATCTCCCAGGTCTCCGCCACCACTCCGTCCGGCGCGTCCTTCTTGCCGAGCATCTCGGGGATCAACCGCCCCCCGAAGTAGTAATCGCGCACGTGGTAACTCATCTTGATCGGGTAACGGTCCAAGGTTCCCCTCTCGATTGACCCGCATCTTGTAATATACAGGAGGCGTTCCGCAGACGCCCTGATACCTGACGGCTGAAAGCTGTAGCCTTCGTTATTGCCTACGGGCCAGATAAACTCCGAGGAGGATCACGATTCCTCCGGCGATCTTGTTGAGCCCTAGCGTCTCGCCGAAGAACACGATGCCCGATGTGACCCCGACGATGGTGATGAGGTACTGGTAGACGAGCACACTGTTCGCCCCGATGCGGCTTATCCCCCTCTGCCAAGCCGAGAACGCGAAGGCGGTGGCGAATATACCAGAGTAGGCGACCGCGGCCCAGGGCCCGGCTCCCACGCTCCCCCACTCCAGGCTCAGAAGTTGTGGAGAGGAAAGGAGCACCAGGAAAGGGATCCCGAACAAAACAGGATAGGTCGCGACCGCGAGCGGCGAGTGACGCTCGAGCAGGGGCATCGAGAGAACCGCGTATGCGCCCACGCAGAAGGCAGCGAGCAGGACCAGCAAGTCCCCGACGAAGCTGGCATTTCCTGACATCAGCCCGTCCAGCACGACCAGGGCCACCCCCACGATGGAGAGCCCGACGCCGATCACACCCTTCCACGTCGGCCGTTCGAGGCCGAGGAAAGCACCCAGTAACAACCCCCACACCGGCGCAGTCGCGAAGATAAGGCCCGTGCTGCCCGCGCTCGAGAGGCTAACGCCGAATGTGAAACCCGTCTGTGCCCCTGCAACCCCGAAGCAACCGAGTGCCGCCATCGGGAGCAGGTCGCTCCGTCGGAGCCTGCTCTTCGGCTCGAGGATGCGAAGAACGAGCACTAGCAATAGGCCACCGATCGTGAACCGCAGGGCGACCAGCAATAGGGGCGAGATAGTCGCCGTGGCATACTTTGTCGCGGCGAAGTTCAGGCCCCAGAAGGTCGCAGCCAGAACCAGTGAGACCTCCGTCGCCACAGCGGCCCTGTTCTCGACGTCAAACACAGGAGCAGATTGTACCGTGTGATTACAACGAGACCGGGTGAATGAAGGCACAAAGGGCTGGTGTTACTGGTGACCCCAGCCCGAGAAGAAGTGCGCCTGCAGAGTCCTGCGCCTGGTGGATCAGGAGATCCGACGCATCAGCCTGGCAGCGAACATACCTGAGCTTGCCAGGAAGAGCAGTGTACCAACCGAAAGCAATGACACCAGGGGAATACCTCCAGTATCGGGCAGTTCCTTCATCGAGCCCGTCGGGGCCGGGGTTGAGCTGCTCATGGCGCTGGAGGCAGTAGCGCTAGCCGATGCGCTGGCTGATGCGCTCGCCGAGGCACTCGCGGAAGCACTGCCCGAAGCGCTGGACATAGTACTGGCGGAGGCACTCGAGGCGGGACTGGCCATCATGTTGTCGTCCGTCCCTCTGTCGTTCATGCCTCCGGAATCCATCCCCTGATTGCCGGCCCCCCGGTAACTCGTCTGGGCCGCTGCGATCGGGGCAAAGACCAGTACGATCATCGCAACCGACCATGCCAACAAGAAGGATCTAAGCATGCTTGCTCCTCTCTTTACCGCTTGCAACGCCCTGATATACGGTCAATTACGGTCACCGGATTGCGCCTGCTGCGTCAGACCAAAGACATGCGTGTAGCCGCGTAGGTTTGCCATCTAAGGCCCTCAACGCGTCAGTGAGGGCCAGAACAAGGTCGGGGGTCCCCTTCCCCTGTGGCCCCTCGTTAACTTTTGGTTAAGGGCCAATATCTGGGGTTGACAAGATTTACGCGCTGCAGTTATAGTGGTTAGATACAATAGTAGCATGATGGGCATCGAGTGGCACGGCCAGGGGGAGAAGGGGGTGGTTGGATGACGACGGTGATCGAGCACATCGAGGGGCACTACGAGACGCAGACCATGCCCTACGGGCATGCGTATGTTTGGTGTCCCGAATACGTCGTTGTCGAGTGCGATTGCGGCGAGACACTGATCATGACCACTTCGGATTCCGTCTGCCGGTGTGGCACCGACCACGAGGCTTTGGTCCGAGAGACCGCGGCTTTCGGGCGACCGTCAGAGGAGGCATCCCACCCCTGGGAGCAGGAGTATCGGGAGTGGCGGGAGAGTCAGGACGAATACATGCGCTCCGTGAAACACTACCAACAGGAATTGGGTGCCATTGACTACTGAGGACGATGGAGGGGAACGGAGGGAGGCGTCGTCTCCCCGTCGCGTGTACCAGCAACCGGTACACTACCTCATCGTCCAACGTGAGCCCACGGGCTTTGAGGCTCCCCACACCTTCTTCCGCAGCGGTGAGCGGGTGCTGCCGGTGTTCTGTGCCAGGGAAGCGGCCAGGACGTTCATAGCCTACCGTGCCCTCGGCGAGGGGTGGTACGTGAGGGGGTTCTCCGTTGGCGAGTTGATCTCGTTGCTGTTCGCTCTTCACGAGAAAGTAGAATGGATCTTATTCAGTCCCTTGCCTGGACACTTGCTGATCGAAGATGCGTTATCTCACCTGACGAGCCGAGACAATTTCATAGCATCCTTGATCGTGCGCTGAGGCAGCACGAGGGTCCTTTGCGACTCCTCACCGGGTATGGAGGAACCGTTTTCCTCACGAATGAGCCGAATCAGAGCGAACGAGAAGGCCCGTCAGGTAACGAACTACCCGGCCAAAAGGAAGCGGGCCTGGCAGGATTCGAACCTGCGACACACGGCCCCGGAAACCGTTCGCGCCTATCTGTGATATCGAGAAATGCCGATTTCTATGGGGATTTCTCTCCATCCTACCCGAATGATACCACAGGGATGGACTGTCATAAACTGTCAGATAAGCTGTCAGCTTGTGCGTCTACTAGACACATCGGTGAAGGGGTTCGGATCGATGCGCCAGACCACTACGGCTACCATCAGCGGGGGCGTGTTCTTGTCTGAGGGCATCAGGAGCCTTACTACGGCGTCAGCAGGTCAGAGTTGGTACGTGGCATGGGCTGTGAGTATGCGCTGTTCTCGTGGCTGATCCTCCTTACAGCGAATTGGATCAACTACTGATCTCTGCAAACGGATGCAGAAGTGTGGATAATGGTCCCCGTGCAGAGCACCTGAGAAAGCGCCACTGGAGGGGGGACATGCATTCTGAGGACCGGTTCACCACGATGAACCGCCGAGATTTTCTAAGGTTGGGCGGAGCAGGACTTGCAGGCGCCACCCTGCTCGGAACGGCGGGCGGCAGGGTACTGGCGCAGACAGACTCTTCCCTGGAGGCACAATTCGAGACCGCCGCCAGAAAGTACAAGGTTCCGGTCGAGTTGCTCCTGGCGATGGGCTACTACAATACCCTCTGGGAGATGCCGCCGCCTTCAGCCAGTGCCTACCGGAAGGGAGATCCCGAAGGCCGCGGCGACTACGGGATCATGCAGCTCACCCAAAACCCGTCTAGAAACACTCTGGGCGAGGCAGCGAAGCTAACCGGTCTCTCCGAAGCTCAACTCAAAAACGATCGCTCTGCCAACATCGAGGGCGGCGCGGCCTTTCTTTCAGACCTTGTCGGAAAGACCAAGCCGAAGAGCCTGGAGGGCTGGCAGGAGGCACTCACCCAGTATGCGGACACGGACCTGTACGCCAGTCAGGTCTACGGGGTGCTCAAGGG
>Ga0126310_10000559_pt1 | contig 13120 bp, 12 predicted proteins | sample Plot60_FD_92540 | JGI IMG/M metagenome (GOLD analysis project Ga0126310, IMG submission 92540) | Serpentine soil microbial communities from UC McLaughlin Reserve, CA, USA - Plot60 | ecosystem: Environmental > Terrestrial > Soil > Grasslands | place: USA: UC McLaughlin Reserve, Lake County... | reverse complement strand
TAGACGAGGCCGTACTTGTGGCCGGAGGCGTTGATCGAGGCTACCCGCGGCAGCCGGAAGTCCCACTCGAGCTCGGGGTCGATGAAGGGCGCGACGAAGGCGCCCGAGGCGCCATCGACGTGCACAGGCACGTCGATGCTGGTTTGCCGCTCGAACTCGTCGAGCGCGGCGCAAATCTCTTCAACCGGCTCGTAGGAGCCTTCGAACGTCGAGCCGAGGATCGCGACGACGCCGATCGTGTTCTCGTCGCAAAGCGCGACGGCTTCCTCGGCAGAAAGGTGAAAGCGGTCGCCCTCCATCGGTACGAGCCGCATCTCGACGTCCCAGTAATTGGCGAGCTTCTCCCAGCAGACCTGGACGTTGATCCCCATCACGAGGTTCGGCCGATCAGTCGGCTCGCCGGCCGCCTCGCGGCGCTTCTGCCAGCGGCGCTTGAGCGCGAGGCCGCCGAGCATCGCTGCCTCGCTCGAGCCGGTGGTCGAGCACCCGGTCGCCTGTTCGGCATCGGGCGCGTGCCAGAGGCGGCTGAGGATGTTGACGCAGCGCATCTCGAGCGCCGCCGTCTGCGGGTACTCGTCCTTGTCGATCATGTTCTTGTCGAGGCACTCAGCCATCAGCTTCTCCGCCTGCGGTTCCATCCAGGTGGTGACGAAGGTCGCGAGATTCATGCGCGCGTTGCCGTCGAGCATCAGTTCGTCGTGGATCACCTGGTAGGCGACATCGGCGGGTATCTCGCCTTCGCCCAGCCGGTGCCGGGGGATGCGCTTCTCGAGCGTGAAGATGGGCGCCAGCGCCAGGTCGCTCGCGGCCGCGGACGCGCCGTTCTTCGGGTGGGTGAGCGTCACCGAGCTCCCACGCCGACGGCTTCGGTCGTGGGGATGAACGGGTGCAACTCGTCCTGGCCCGGCTGGATCACGCCGTAGGAGCCTTCGGGCACCTCGTTCCACGCTCCCGGCAGCTCGTCTCCTAGCGGTTCCGAGACCACAAGCCGGGATTCGTCGCCCAGCCCTTGCAGCAGCTCGTTCTCGGGGTAGATCGCTCGGAGCGTGAGAACGTTGGTGCTGAAGAACAGCGAACGGGACTTTCGCTCACTCGAGTAACGGAAGGCCCAGAGATTCTCTCCGTCCGTGGTCGCGATCGTTCCCTGGAACGGGTGCTCGATGTCGTGCTCGTGCCCCACCGACTCGACGAGACCGATCGCGCGGGCCACGGCGGCCGGCGGGTCGTCCTCGAGGCCGAACGTGAGCGCGAGGTGGAACAGGAGCTCCGAGTCCGTCGTTCCTTCGATCTCCGGGTACAGGGTGGCGTCGACGGCGAACGTGAGGTCACGCTTTACCTCCTGGAACCCGTCGAGGAACCCGTTGTGCATCCAGAGCCAGCGGCCGTGGCGGAACGGGTGGCAGTTGGTCTGCTGCACCGGTGAGCCGGTCGACGCGCGGATGTGCGCAAACACGAGCGGCGACGTGATGTGGCCGGAGAGCTCGCGGAGGTTTCGATCGTTCCAGGCCGGCTCGATGCTGTGAAAGACCCCGGGGATTTCCTGGGTGCCGTACCAGCCGACGCCGAAACCGTCGCCGTTCGTCTCCTCCGCTCCCATCTGCGAATGGAGGCTCTGGACGATCAGCGAGTTCTTCGTCCCGTAGAGGAGCTCCTCGATCAGGACCGGTGAGCCGGAATATGCGAGCCAGCGGCACATTGCGACCGATCGTCGCGCAGCGGCGAAAACAGCGCGTCATCCCGATCGGACGATGTTCCTTTTCGCGTCGCGCGGAACGCTTGCAGGTGACAAATCCTTCGAGAGGAGAGGTGAAACGTGCTCGCTAGCAGCTACCCGTTCCTGGACGTCGTTTGGACGATGTTCATCTTCTTCGCCTTTGTGATCTGGATCTGGCTCCTGATCATGGTCCTGGCGGACAACTTCGGGCGTCGCGACCACTCCGGCTGGGCTAAGGCAGGCTGGACGCTGTTCGTGATCTTCACGCCATTGCTCGGCGTGCTGGTCTACATGATCGCCCGGCCGGCCGAGGATAGTTCGTTGATGGCCGGAGGCCGCACCTGACCTGCTGATCCGTCCGCGGCGCCGCTCCGAGGGAAACAGCTTCCTCGCGAGCGGCGCCTTCCGCCTTGCCCAGCCCGAGGAGACGATGTCGGCCGCGAATGCAACCCGAGAGAACTACCTGGGCGGCCCGCCGGCTTTCCACCTGCTGGCGAAGCCGACCGGCGCGGTCTGCAACCTCGACTGCAGCTATTGCTTCTTCCTCTCGAAGGAGATGCTCTACCCGGGCAGTCGCTTCCGGATCGCGGACGAGCTGCTCGAGACGTATCTGCGACAGCTGATCGAGGCGCACTCGCAAGTCCCCGAGGTGGCGGTCGCCTGGCAGGGCGGTGAGCCGACGCTGATGGGCGTCGAGTTCTTCCGCCGCTCGGTCGAGCTCGCCAACGGCTTCCTGCGGCCGGGGCAGCGCGCCGCGTACACGATCCAGACGAACGCGACGCTCATCGACGAGGAGTGGGCGGAGTTTTTCGCCGAGAACGACTTCCTCGTCGGCGTCTCGATCGACGGGCCGCGCGAGCTCCACGACGCGTACCGCGTCGACAAAGGCGGCAAGGGCAGCTTCGACAAGGTCGTGCAGGGGCTCGGGTTCCTGCAGCGGGCGGGGGTCGACTGGAACGCTCTTACGACGATTCACGCCGCGAATGCCGACCACGGCCGCGATCTCTACCGCTTCCTGCGCGACGAGCTCGACGCCCGCTTCGTCCAGTTCATCCCGATCATCGAGCGGGTTACCGAGGCCGCACCGGACGGAAGCGTGCCGTGGTCGTCGTGGCGCGACCGGCCGCTCTACGTGCAGGAGGGTGAAGTCGTCACCGGCCGCTCGGTAACGGCCGAGCAGTACGGCCGCTTCCTGATCGACGTCTTCGAGGAGTGGGTGCGCCGGGACGTCGGCGAGGTCTACGTGCAGATGTTCGACGTCGCGCTTGCGAACTGGGTCGGCGAGCCACCGAGCCTCTGCGTCCACTCGGAGACGTGCGGTCTCGCGCTGGCCCTCGAGCACACGGGCGACCTCTACTCCTGCGACCACTTCGTCGAGCCGAAGCACAAGCTCGGCAACATCAAGATGACCCACATGCTCGAGCTCGTCGAGTCGCCGCAGCAGAGGCAGTTCGGACTCGACAAGCGCGAGACGCTGCCCCAGTACTGCGTCGACTGCGACGTCCGCTTTGCCTGCCACGGCGGCTGCCCCAAGGACCGCTTCATCCTGACGCCGGCGGGCGACCCGGGGCTGAACTACCTCTGTGCCGGCTTCAAGGCCTTCTTCCACCACGTCGACGAGCCGATGCGGACGATGGGCACCCTGCTGGCGCAGAACCGCGCACCGGCCGAGATCATGGCCGAGTACGCCTCGGCCGACGCCGACCGCGGCAGAAACGAGCCCTGCACCTGCGGCTCGGGGCGCAAGTGGAAGCACTGCCACGGCGGCTACGTGGAAGCGGTCGCGTGAGCCAGGCCGCCGCGGCGACCGCGCCCGACGCCGGCCGGAAGTGGCACGTCAGGCGCCTCCTGATCGGTGCGCTGGTGCTCGTCGTCATCGGCGCCGCGGCGAGCCTGCTCGGCTGGAACATCCGGGGCTGGCTCGACGACGTTTGGGACACGATCACCGGGATCTCGCTCGGCTACCTGCTGGCCGCGATCGCGCTGAAGACGTTGCAGACGACAGCGACGGCGTTTGCCTGGTACGCGATTCTTCGCTACGCGTACCCGACGGCGCGATTCCGGCTCGTGCTCGCCTGCTACGCGGCCTCGGTCGCGCTGAACGGCATCCTGCCGGCGAACCTCGGCACGTTGATGCTGCTGCTGATGCTGACGGCGACCATCGCGGGCGCCACGTTCTCGGGCGTGCTCGGCGCCTACGTCGTGCAGAAGATCTTCTTCACGCTCAGCGGCGCCTTCACCTACCTCTACCTGTTCCTGACCGTCAGCGGCTCGTTCGACATCAAATTCGACTTCGTCCACTCCAATCCCTGGGCGACGGCGATCCTGCTGCTCGGCGGTGTCACGCTGATCTACCTGGTGCTGAGAGCGGTCTGGCCGAAGGTCGTCAGCTGGTGGGACGAGGCCAGGGAGGGCGGGGCGATCCTCGGCCGCCCACGTGTCTACCTAGCCCGCGTCTTCGCTCCGGAGCTGATCGCGTGGCTCGCGAGCCTCGGGGTGATGGCCGTCTTCCTCGCCGCCTACGACATTCCGGTCAGCTTCCACACGCTGATGCGGATCGCCGGCGGCAACTCGATCGCGAACGTCACCTCCGTCACGCCGGGCGGGGCCGGCGTCAACCAGGCTTTCAACGTCGCCTCGCTGAACGGGATCACGAGCCCGACCAACGCAACCGCCTATTCGGTTGCGCAGCAGCTCGTGACCACCGCCTGGAACATCATCTTCGCAATCGTCCTGATGGCGTGGGCGTTCGGCTGGAGCGGCGGCAAGGAGCTTGTCTCGACGTCCTACGGCGGCGCGAAGGACAAAGCCGCCGAGCAGAAGGCCGCGCACGCGGAGAGGAAAGAGACGAAGAAGGCGGCCAAGGCGGCCGCGAAGAATGCTTAGCCCAGACGGCTAGCGGTCGCCATGGGCTGGATCGACACGGAGCTAGCTCTGACGGCGCTTGCCGCGATGCTCTCCCCGACGACCCTGATCTTCTCCGTGCTCGTCCTCGTGCTCGGAGACCGGCCGCTGCGGACGGGGTTCTGGTTCTACCTCGGCGCGTTGACCGCGACGCTCGGGATCGGCGTGGTCGCCGCCTTCGTGCTCGGGAATGCGGCCGCGTCCGACACGCCCAGCTCCCCGAAAACCTGGGTGGCCGTGCTCGACGTCATCATCGGTCTCCTCCTCCTCGTCTGGGTGGTACGGGTCCTTCGCCGGCCCGCTGATCCGACGAGGGTCGCAACCGCGGTCGACAAGATGGGCAAGGTCGCGTCGTCTCCGGTCGTGGCCGTCCTCGGCGCCGGTGCGGCCCTCGCGAACCCCGGTGCCTTCATTCCGATTGCGCTGAAGAACATCTCGGAGCTGGATCCGAGCGCGACGCAATATGTCGTCGACTGGCTCTTCTTTACGATCGTTTCCCTCCTGCCGCTCGCCCTGGCTCTGCTGATGCTGCTCGTGGCCCGGGAACGCGCCGAGCGCTTCCTTAGGAACACGCGGGAGTGGCTCGAACGACACGCGAGAACGATCGCTGCGGCGATCGTCGTCCTGCTCGCCGCCTCGCTGCTCCGAAACGGCATCGCCGGTCTGACGAGCTGATTACTTCCGCGACCGGCCCTGGATTCGCGAGACCAGGACCGCGATCACCGTGACGAGGTACAGCTGACCCGTGAGCGCCTCCACGATGGCCAGCGTGCGTCCCAGGCTCCCCGCGGGTGTGTAGTCGCCGTAGCCGAGGGTCGCCAGCGTGACGAAGCTGAAGTAGAGGCGCAGCGAGCGAGTTCCGTCCGTTCCCTGTGCGAAGAAATCGCCCGAGCCGAGCTTCGCCAGCACGCCGTAGAGGAAGACGAACAGCAACCCGATCAGTACGTAGACGCAGACAGCACCCGTTACCGCCCGGACGTTCGCCTCGCCCTGGTCGATGACGCCGAGGGCAATGGTGCCGATCGTGGCGACCGTGACCGCTCCGGAGAGAATCCCAACGGCACTGTCGAATCCCTTTCCACCGAAGACCAGCAGCGCGAGCGCAGCCAGGCTGGAAAGGGCGATCAGACTGAGGCTGAGAGTCGAGTCCGTGCGCGCGACACCCGATGTCCACAGCGCGGTGACGAGGGTGATGCTCTGGAGAAGAAGGAGAACACTGTCGGCCCAAGCGTCGTCCGGTGCGACCGAGATGAAGACGAACGAGACCACGATCAGTGCGAGCACGATGCCGTAGCTGTGGCTCGCACGGACGCGGGCGACCCGAGTGCCGGGATGCCACGCGTGGGCCAGTTCGGTCATCTCTTCGCTATGGCGTAAGCCATCAGTGCGGCGCAGGCTCGAGCGCTAACAGGCTTCGCGAGTCGTCGACGACGGCCGCCGCGCCGTCGTTCAGCACACGGCGCCAATCCGACAGGAGCTCGTGGACGGCAGCAGCCCCGACGATTGGCTCGTGGGTGATCGGAAGAGACGCTGGATAGAGGAGGAAGGGCTGCGTCTGGACGCCGCCGATCCCGCCGTGGAAGGAGATCAGCTCCTCGAACGCACAGCCTTCCTGGAGGTCCGGGTCGTAGAAGCTGCCGACCATGATGTCCGCGACGTGGTCGAAGCCGTCCGTCCGCAGCAGGTGCTGTGGCGCGTTCGGCGAGAAGGCGGCCAGCGGATCCTCTCCGTCTACTCGTCCGTCCGTGAGATGGTGCGTCCCGTCTGCCCCGAGCACAAGAGGTCCGTCTCGGTCGGAGCGAACGAGTAGCCAGCCGACATGGGGGTGATCGCGTAGTGCGGGTAGGAGGCGCGGATGTCGCGCCTCGATCTCCTCGAGCGTCAGGCGTCGGCGCTCCTCCATCAAGTAGATCAGGCCGAGGTTGCCCGAGCCGAGCACGACCACGTCCTTGTCCGAGACGTCGTTCTTCGGCCGCTTTTCTTGCTTCTGTCCGGTGGCTTCGGCCGCGGCGTTGCCGATCATCGAGGCCTGCTCATCACCGCCGCCGACGTTGGTGACGACGCCTTGCGTAAGCGAGCGCTCGACGAGCTCGTCGAGGCCGTAGCCATTCCGCTGCTTGAAGGTCGCTCCCTGCGTCTGCCCGTGGTCGGAGAGGACGACGATCTCGTAGGGCCGCGCTGCATAGGCGCGAGCGCGCTCGATCCGTCCGAACTGCTGGTCGAGCTTGCGTAGCGCCTCGAGCGTGTCCGCCCGCTCGAGGCCGGAGTGGTGCGCCACCTCGTCGTAGCTGGAGTAGGTCGCGTAGATCGCGGGGCGTCCCTTCATCATGTCCGTGAGCACCCCGTAGACGATGAGATCCCGGACAACGACGCAGAGAGCGGCGCGCATGAAGGGATAGAGGCCGCCCCGGTGACCGCGCGGACGTACATCCCGGCGCTTGGCCTTGTCTGCCGCCAACCACTCGAGCAGCACTTCCCAGCCGAACAGCACCAGCACGCGGAGGGCGTTGAAGCCGTTGGCGAAGAAGGCGCGATAGCCCGGATTGGAGCGCTTCTCAGCATCGATCCGGCTGACGGTCAGGATCACGTGCTCGGCCTCGCCGGAGAGGAGGTTTCCGCGGCTGGCGCCGCCATTCGCGAGCAGCCCGCGCCCGGAGGCATGGCGCCGCTCGATCTCGGCGCAGTCCGGCGGGCCGGAGCACGCCACGAGCTTCGCCGTCTCCTTCTCGACCCAACGAAACGCCGGAATGTCGTCGTTCGAGCCGAGCAGGATGCCGGCCTGGCTCGCGCCGGTCTGCGACGAGAGGTCGGTTTCCCACTCGGCGAGTTGGTGCGTTCCGTCGCCGATCCACCGCGCCAGCGTCGGAACGTTGCCGTCCCGCATCGCGCGCTGCAGCACCGGCAGCCCCAAGCCGTCGATCTCGAGGAACACGATCCCCGGCGCGTCGGTGACCATGCGTCCTCCTGAGCGGCGTGCGATCCGCTGGATGACTCTGAACGTGTACGTGTCGTCGTCGTTCGTGCCCAGCACCACGTCGATGACCACGCCAACTGCAGAGGCGGCGAGCGCGACGCCCAGCGCCGACCAGAACGAGTCCACCGAGAGAGCTCCGTTCGTGATGTCGTCCGCAACGATCAGCATCACCGCGTCGAGCACCAGGACGAGGACGAGGCCGACGAGGAGCATCAGCGGCAGCCGCAGCGCCGCGACGATCGGAGGCAGGACCGCGTTCATGATTGCTATGACCGCCGCCGCGGCGAGTGCTCCCGCGAAGCCGTGGACTGCCGCGCCCGGCACGATCCAGGCAGCGGCCAGCAGGGCGGCGGCCGAGACCACCCAGGCGAGCAGCAGCCGGAACGGCCGGAGCCGGGGACGGGTCGGGCTCCACGTCGGCGTCTGGCCGTAATCCGCCACAGTCGTTGCGCTCGCCATCGTGGCTTTCGATTCTCGGGCAGCGCAACTCGCCCAGGCTCATCCCAACGGGGTGATGAGGGGAGTGCGGCTACGACGATCCTTGTCCTGATGCCGACGGTGGCGAAAGAGGCGGCGGTGCACCGGGTCATCTGGCTCGGCCACAGCACGGTCGTGATCGAGGTCGACGGCGCGCGCCTCGTCACCGACCCCGTCTTGCGGCGCCGCATCTGGCATCTGCGCCGCTCGGAGGCTGTCACCACGGCGGCTGTCGGCGACCTCGACGGAGTCCTCATCTCCCACGCGCACTTCGACCACCTGGATCTGAGGTCACTCGAGAAGTTCGACCGCTCGATCGCGGTGGTCGTCCCGGACGGTGCGGGCAGGCTCGTTCGGCGGCGTGGGTTTGCACACGTCCTAGAGGTTGCGGCCGAGGACGAGCTCGAAATCGGCGGCGTGCGGGTGCGGGCGACGCACGCGGAACATGCTCCCGGCCGCGGGCCCTTCTCCCCGCGATCTGCCGCGCTCGGCTATATCGTCGATGGCTCGGTTGCCGTCTACTTCGCCGGAGACACAGATCTGTTCGACGGGATGGCCGAGCTCGGCGCGCTGGATCTCGCGTGCTTACCTGTTTGGGGCTGGGGCGCGCGGCTGCCGGCGGGCCATCTCGATCCGCTTCGCGCGGCCGAGGCTCTGCGGCTGCTGCGCCCGCAAGCGGCGGTCCCGATTCACTGGGGGACGTTCAAAGCGCCTTTTGCGCCGAGATCCGGCTCCGCGCCGGCCCGTGAGTTCGCTCGGGCGGCGGCCCGGTTGGCGCCGGAGGTGGAGATCCACACGCTGCAGATCGGCGACTCGCTTGCACTCGCTCACACGAGCCCCGTTGATTCATCCCCTCAGGGCGATGTGCGATCCCGACGTGGGGAGGAAACTCGGTAGCTACACGATCAACTTCCAACACTATGTAAGGCGACCGCTTGCGGTGCGCAGGTGAGAGGAGTTCACGTGATCGGCAAGGCTCCCACGACAGAGGATCGGCTCCGCGCCGTCGCCCGCGGCAACTTGGAGGTCGGCGACATCCGTCCCGACCTGCAGAACGGCTCCGTGTCGGGGTGCGGCCTCGACAAGCAAAGCTGCCAGCTCGTTCAGATCGCCGCCCTCGCGGCGATCGACGCGCCGCACGCGTCGTGGCTACGCCACCTGGAGGCGGCGGACGAACAAGAGATCGAGCTCGAGAAGATCCTCGGGACGTTGCTTTGCGTCGCACCCGTCGTAGGGAGCGCGAAGATCGTCTCCGCCTCTGCGAAGATTGTCCGCGCGGCCGCGCTCGGCGAAGAGTTCGGCGTTCTCAGCGAGGGCTAGCGGCGCGCCTGCCGCCCCGCCGGGCGCTTGATACCGGCGACCGAGACCGGTGAGAAGGTGCGTCCGAACACGTCGATGAACAGCGCACACGGCCCGGTCCGGGTCGGGAGCGTCCCCTCGAGGACATCCACCGTGTACGTGAGCTCGTGGCCTTCGAGGCGCGGCTCTCGCAAAACGAGCACAGCATCCTCGGGAGTGGCCCCGTTCTGGTCGAGGCACGATAGAACCGCGTTCGGAGGGTCGACCGAGAAGCTGGTCTCGTCGCCGTTCCATAGCTCGACGAAGCGGTGAGACGGGATGTGGCCGACCTCGCGACGCGGACGGTCTGCGAAGTAGACGGTCGAATCGGTGAGACCGTGCAACGTCACGGTCCTCTCATCGCTCGACGAGCCCGACGCGCTCTGAACGAACAGTGCGTCGATTCTCTCCAGCGCTCCTTCCGAGAGCTTGTTCACCACGCCCAGTCTTGCGGGCGCCTTGTGCAGGATCGTCATGCCGATCGGGTGAAATGGCGGTCCCGAAGGCGCGACCCGCGACATCACCCCGAAGGGACGATGTTGGCCCAGCGGGGTGAAAGCAGGATCGATCCCGGATGGGAACGAACATTGCAGTCATCCTGATTCTCGGCACGCTCGTCCTCGGCGGCGACGTTAACGGCGGTTTCAGCTCCTAGTGGAGTTCCTCAGGCACCTGCGAGAGAGGCACGGGGCGACGGCGGCGGCCGAGCCGGCCCAGCTCGAGATCGACGCTGCACAGGCGAGAGAGCTCGGAACAGCGTTCGCGCCGCCTCGCTGGCTGCGCGACCTCGGGCGCACCGCCTGGTTCCTCGTAGGGGTGTTCGCCCTGCTCGCCGGACTGGCATGGCTGCTGGGAACGACGGAGACGATCGTCGGCCCCGTACTTGGAGCCATGATCGTCGCGACGGTGGCCATGCCGTTGGTCGCGCGGCTCCAGCAGCATCGCTGGCCCCGTGCCGCCGGAGCGGTGGTCGTCCTGCTTGGACTCGCGGTGCTGGGTGTGCTGGTGCTCGTCGTCGTGATCGGCGGCATCACCTCGCAGTCCTCCGAGATCGGCAGGCACGCCGACGCCGCCGCGAACAAGGCGGAGGGCTGGCTGAAGAGCGTCGGCGTGAACGACTCCGGAGCCTCTGGCGCCAAGTCGAGCGTGAAGAAGGACGTTCCGGAGATCATCTCGACGCTCACTACGGGCGTCGTCCACGGCATCCAGGGGATCACCTCGCTCGCGTTCGGCCTCTCATTCGCGCTTCTCAGCCTCTTCTTCCTGCTCAAGGACGGCCCGTCGATGCGAGCCTGGGTCGACCGGCACCTCGGCTTACCGCCGCCGGTCGCCCGGACGGTCACCGGCGGGGTCATCAGGTCGCTGCGCGGTTACTTCCGTGGCGTCACGCTGATCGCGGCGTTCAACGGAATCGTGGTCGGGCTCGGCGCCCTCGCGCTCGGGGTGCCCCTCGCGGGGACGATTGCCGTGGTCACGTTCGTGACCGCCTACATCCCGTTCGTCGGAGCGTTCGTGGCCGGGGCATTCGCCGTGGTCATCGCGCTCGGAGCGAACGGGGCTACAACCGCGGTGATCATGCTTTTGATCGTCCTCGCCGCGAATGGGCTGCTGCAGAACATCGTTCAGCCCTTCGCGATGGGGTCGGCGCTCGACCTCAACCCACTCGTGGTGCTCGTCGTCACCATCGGCGCGGGGTGCATCTTCGGCATGCTCGGGCTCATCCTCGCTGCGCCACTGACTTCGGCAGCCGTTCACATCACACGGGACCTCACCAGGGCGCGCCTGGCAGCGGCGCCGGCGGAGGGAGCGCCGGAGCCCGTCGTCGAAGCGCCTCCGGCGGCCCCTCGCGTGCCCGCGTAGCGCCGAGAGGCGAGGCTTCATCCCGTTCGGACGATGCCGAACGGCCGCTCTGCCGCGACGATTCGACACGAGCTAGTCAAAGGAGATGACGTGGAAGAGGGCCTCGGAGCGAAGTTCTGGTTCGGCATGGTCGGCGTCGTGCTCGCGATCGGCGTCGGCATACTCCTGCTCTTCTGGTTGGTCAGCGCCGCCTGGTACCGCTGGGGATTCATCGGGGGCATGCTGTTCTTCGGAGCCTTGCTCGTGGCGTTCGCAGCCATCTACGACCGGAAGCAGCGGCGGCGATATGAAGATGACGACCTGAGCCCGACGACGACCGTAATTCGCTAAGAAACGACGGACTGGGCCGCTCGACCGGGCGGGCCTGGGGTCGGCGGGGCCGCGCCGTCGACGAGCCCGAGCTTGTCCGCCCGGGAGATCGCGTCGCTACGGCTCGACACCCCAAGCTTTCGATAGACCGAGATCGCCTGCGTCTTGATCGTGTTGCGCGAGACGAACAGCCGCTCGCCGATCTCGCGAAAGGAGAGGTGCGTCGAGAGCAGAGGCAGGAGTCGAAGCTCCGCTCCGGTCAAGCCCGATTTGTTGCCTATTCCCGCCCGGGGCATCGAGTCGGCCTCGACTCGGAGCGCTGCGACGTCCTCGCCGGCCGCGCCGAGCGCCGGCCGGACGCGGAGAATCTCCTCTGCCTCCGCGAGGCGTTCTCGCGCGCCGTCGCGGTCGCGGAGTGTCACGTACGCCCGACTCAACTCGAGCCGCACCTGCACCGATAGCCACGGGATCGCATGCGTCAGGCTCGGCGCGAGTCGCCGTGCGAGCGTGAGCTGCCGGCGAGCGTCATCCCACTGGCCGTGCCGGAGAAGCATGCGGGCAGAGATCGCGATCTCGAGCGCGCTCGTCGCATAGGCGTCCAATTCACTGTCTTCGATCAGGTAGCGGGCCTGGAGAGCCAGGGCACCGGCCTCCTGGTCGTCACTCTTCGCGATGAGCAGCGAGCGCTGGCAGAGCGCCAGCGCGTGGCTCTCGGTCCTGCCGAGCCGCTCGGAAGCGTCGGCGGCCTCGGCGAGAATGGCGTCAGCGGATTCGTCTTCGCCGAGCAACACGTGGGCGGCGCCCTGTACCAGGAGCGCCCATGGGTGCCAGGAATGGTCGGGCAAGAGATCGGTCAGAGCCGAATTGGCATTCGACAGCATTCGCTTCGGCCCGTCCGCACACATGATGGCGTGCAGCACGGAGATGCAGGCCCGCGTCGAGAGGTCGTCCTGGTCACTTCCCACGCCACGCTCGGCAGCGGCCAGCCAACGCTCGGCCTCCTCGGGCCGCCCCCGCAGGGCATGAACCCTGGCTCCCTCGACGGCGACGCCGGGGTAGAGCTGCAACAGGGCGTCGTCGTCGAACCGTTCGAGCCACGACTCCACCGCCGCGACCCGGCCGCTGCAACAGACCCCCATCGCGATCGACCCGAGGATCCGCGCGGCGCTGTCCATGTTGCCGGCCGCGTGTGAGTACTCGAGGGTCGATTCGGCGTCGCCCTGTGCTTCGAACCAGTCCGCGGCCCGCTGATTGAGGACCGGCACGAGCTCGGGATCGCGTTCTTCGAGCTCCCGCCTGAGCAAGTCGCGGAGCAGCCGGTGGTACCGGTACGAGCCGCGGTTGCGATCGAGCGGGACGAGGAACAGGTTCGACTTCTCGATCGAGGCGAGCTCCAGGGCCGATTCCTTGCGTTCCAGGACGGCATCGCAGAGCGGACCGGTCATCGTCTCCAGTACCGACGTGCGGCGTAGGAACGCAAGCCGATCCGGCGGAAGCTGCGACAGGTACTCGGAGCGGAAGTAGTCCGCGAGGTAACGGTCGTC
>Ga0126310_10000557_pt1 | contig 13147 bp, 14 predicted proteins | sample Plot60_FD_92540 | JGI IMG/M metagenome (GOLD analysis project Ga0126310, IMG submission 92540) | Serpentine soil microbial communities from UC McLaughlin Reserve, CA, USA - Plot60 | ecosystem: Environmental > Terrestrial > Soil > Grasslands | place: USA: UC McLaughlin Reserve, Lake County... | reverse complement strand
TCCAGTACGGCGACGACGCTGTTCGTCGTACCGAGGTCGATGCCGACGGCACGAGCCATGTCTGGTTACCTCCGGGTCCTGCGGCCGGACTGTCCGGCCGCTTGAGTCTGCTGGTCCGGCCCCATCCTGGACGGGAGGGCCGCTGTCTCACAATTCCTGAGTCACTTCGACTCAAGTCTGACATGGGCATCAACCCCCGGCATACGCGGCCTGTTCCCGCTCGGCTGACCCATTTTCAGGCCCGTCGCCGCAGAAGGCTGCTGCGTCGCCGTCGGGCGGGCGGCGCTAGCGTGGGCCCCCGTGGCCCGCCATCGAGTCCTGGTGTCCGCGCACCGCTGCGGTTACGCCGAGCTGGGGAGGGTGGACGGGCACGAGGACCCGCTCGCCGGGATCGTGCACTCGGCGCAGGTGGGTGCGGACTACTGTGAGTTCGACGTCCGCCGCTGCGCCGACGGCACGTTCGTGGTGTCGCACGACGCCGACGGCGGCACGGGCGACGACGGCTGCCTGATCACCGAGCTGACCTGGCCCGAGCTGCGGAGACGAGCAGCGGGGGTCCGCACGCTCGATGAGGTGCTGGACACGCTGCGGAGCAGCGGTCTCGGCGCCCACGTCGACCTGAAGCTCCGCACGCCTCCTGAAGTCCGCGAGAGCGGCGCACACTGGGAGACCGATGTCATCGCGGCCGTCACGGCGCGGATGGAGCCCTCGCGGGTGGTGGTCACCAGCGGCATCAGGGCAACGACGACCGCGATCCGAGCCTGGGCCGACGAGAACGCTGCGGCCGTGGTCGTCGCCCTCAGCATCGGCGGCAGCGTGCGGGGGATGACCTGGCAGAACGCGATCCGCCGACGCTGGGGGGAGCTGTTCCCCCAGCTGCGGTTCCGGCTCTCCGGAGCCGACGCGGTCGCCGGGCACTTCGCCCTGGCGATGATCCGGCTGGCCCGCTGGACCACCCACATCGGCGTCCCCCTGCTGGTCTGGACCGTCGACTCCCCCTGGCTGCAGAGGCGCTTCCTCCACGACCGCCGCATCTGGATGATCACCACCAACCACCCCGCCCGGGCCGTCGCGCTCCGCGAGCGGACGTGACGCCGAAGAGCTTGCCGAGACCCGACGTCGCCTACCGTTGCCAGGTGCCGACGAGCGAGGAGATCACCCGCCACCACGACGACCCGCCTGGCGCCGACCCGTGGGTCAACGGGCCGGCGCAGCCCCGCCGGCTTGAGGTCGTCGAGTACGACGAGCGATGGGCGTCCGACTTCGAGCGCCTCTCGCATCTGGTCCGGGCCGCGCTCGGCGAAGCCGTCCTGGAGATCCACCACGTCGGCTCGACGTCCGTGCCGGGCCTCCCGGCGAAGCCGGTGATCGACGCCGACCTGGTGGTGGTCGATCCGGCGGACGAGGCGGCGTACGTGCCGGCGCTCGAGGCAGTCGGCTTCGTCCACATCATCCGCGAGCCCTGGTGGCACGAACACCGGTTGCTCCGGCACGACGACCCCGTGACGCACCTGCACGTCTTCGGTCCCGACTGTCCCGAGGTGGTCCGTCACCGGATGTTCGCGAACTGGCTGGTCGAGCATGAGGACGACCGCGAGAGGTACGCCGAGGCGAAGCGCGCCGCCGCGGAGGCGATCAACGCGCGTCCCGGTGGCGGCACCGGCATGGACTACAACCGGCACAAGGAGCCGGTCGTCCGCGAGATATACGACCGGATGTTCCGTACGCACGGGATGCTGTCGTGAACCCCTCGACCCCACGCGTGCGGCCGGCAACAGTCGGGGACCTCCCCGGTGCAGCCGCGATCTACGACGAGGAGGTGGCCGCCGGGATCTCGACCTTCGACCTGGAGCCCCCGCCCGTCTCCTACTGGGCGCACCACCTCACCAGCACCGAGCCCGGAGACCACTTCCTCGTCGCGGACGACGGCGGTGAGATCGTCGGCTTCGCCTACTCCTCGGCGTACCGCCCGCGCCCGGCCTATCGGCTGACCCGCGAGACCTCGGTGTACCTGAGCGGGCGTTCCCGCGGACACGGCCTTGGCCGTCGGATGTACGACGACCTCCTGGACCGCATGTGTGCCGACGGCACCCATGCGGTCCTCGCGCTGGTGGCGCTTCCCAACCCGGCGAGCGTCGCTCTGCACGAGGCCTGCGGCTTTCAGCACCTCGGCACCATGCGGGAGGTCGGGCGGAAGTTCGACCGCTGGCTCGACACGGCGTGGTACCAGCGGGTCTTGTGACCGCGCCTGTCGGCGCTCAGGGCAGGCCGATCACGGTGTGTCCCCCCTTCAGGGGCGTGAGCCGGCCGCCGGCGTTCGAGGTGAAGTCGTGCATGCCGGTCCCGGCCTGCGAGACTCCGTCGTGGTCGGCGGAGGTTGTCGACACGGTGGGCGTGGCGGTGTCGTCCTGAGACATCGCGTAACCGACCGCGGCGGCGCCGCTCACGACCACGGCCGTGGCGGCGGCGGCGATCAGGGTGGCCGGGTGGGTCAGGTGGTGGTGGGTGCTGATGGCGGTACTCATGGTGGTGGTCCTCTCCTGGTGGTCGTGGTTCGACCGTCTGGGCACGACGCTCGGGCTAAGACACCCCGCGGCACATCGGTCAAATGCCTCAGTCGGTGTCGGCGCCGAGCTCGTCGGCCGACCGGGCGAACGCGTGGCAGTAGGCGGCGGGCCACTGGACCCGTCGCCTTCTGCCCCCTCATGTGTGGGTCTCACGGCCCGGTCTGGACGCGACCCCCGCTCGCCATGGGAAGGAGGGGTGCCTTGCCGTGGCCACCGTGGGCCCGGGCGGGCGGCGCCGGTGGGACGTGGCCGTCGAGACCGCCCCAGGGCTGTCCGCCGCGGTAGTGGTTGTCCTGCGGATAATCCTGCGCGGTGCCCAGGGTCGGCGCCTGGGCCGGTGCGGTCGAGTCGCCGGACTGCTGCCAGGCGACGCCGACGGCCCCGATGGCGGCGATGACACCGGCCACCGCGAGAGATGCGGCGAGCGGCATGTGCTGGCGGGGTTGGCTGGAGATGGTGGCGGACATCGTGGTGACCTTTCGTCTCGGCCGGCTCTACCGGCCTGCTCAACACGCACACTTGGCGTAAGACGCCGGACCCCACATCAGGCGAATTCCCACCCTTCCGGCGATTGGTCGTACGACGTGCGCACAGGCGTCGCGGCGACGTTCCGCTCCCCCATTCCACGTACCGAGCCGGCCCGATCCGGGAGGAGCCTCCCGCTCGCGCCGATCCTTTGCGAGGATGACCCCATGACCGTTGTTCCCGACGGTCCGGGCTCCCCCGGCCCCGACCCGACCGGCGCGGATCGCGCCGCAGCGCTGCTGCGGCATGCCCAGAACGTCGCCGAAGAGCTCCAGTCACGCGCCGAGGAGGAGGCCGGCGCACTCCGCGCCGAGGCCGAACAGCTCCATGCGCGCGCCGAGCGGGAGCGCCAGCTGGCCCGCAAGCTCCTGGACGAAACCTCCGCCGATGCGCAGCAGATCGTCGGCGACGCCGGGGAGCAGGCCCGAGTCCTGATGGAGGCGGCACAGAGCCACCATGACCAGATCGTGGCCGGGGCGGAGGCGACCGCGACCGAACGGCTGGGGGCCGCCCAGCAGGCCCACGACGACGCGCTGGCGGCCGCCGAGCAGCGCCGTGAGGCGGCCGCACAGGAGGCCGATGCCGTTCTGGCCGGCGCGCAGGCCCGGGCAGACCAGCAGGACTCCGAGACCCGAGACCTCGTCGACTCGCGGACCAGGGAGGCCGAGGAGCAGTCGGAGAAGCTACGCACCGCTGCCGTCGATGAAGCGGACGCCGTCCGTGCCGAGGCCGAGCGTGAAGCCGCTGCGCTGCGCCAGGCAGCCTCCGTCGAGGCCGCGGCCGAGCGGCAGGACGGGGCCCAGGTACTCGCCGACGCACGCGCACAAGCCGTCGAGCATGTCGCTGTCGCGCAGACGGAGGCGCAGCGTCAGCTCGCTGCGGCTGCCGAGCAGACGGCGTGGACCCAGAGCACCGTGCAGTCGTTGCTGGTCACCGCCGATCTGGAGGCAGACCGCATCCGGCAGCTGGCGCACCGCGACGCGGCGGACCTCATGCGCCGGGTGCGTCGGAACCTCGGTCAGGCCTCAGGTCGGTTGCGCCAGAAGCTCGATGAGGAGAGCGAGACCGCCCGAGCGCTCGTCGAGGAGCAACACCGCGACGCGACCGCCTGCCTGGAGGAGGCTCAGCGCGCGGCCGACGAGATCCGCGCCGCCGCTGAGCGGGACGCCGCTCGCACCTGGGAGGACGCCGAGGCAGACGTCCGGAACGCGGACGAGCGAGCGCGCCACCGCCTGGCCGAGGCCGAGCAGGGCGCCCGCGCGCTTCGTGAGCAGGTGGCCGAGGAGGTCCTCCGCCGGCAGCGCACCGCGGACGACGACCTGCGCCGTGCCCGCACCGAGAGTGCCGCCATCGTCGCCGAGGCCCGGCAGGAGGCGGACGAGCTCCGCGCACACGCACGTCGTATCGTCGAGGAGGCCCGCGCCGAGGTGGCGTTGCTCGCTCGCCAGCGTGCCGGCATCACCGAGGAGCTCGGCCAGCTCTCAGGCGTCATCCAAGCCCTCGCCGTACCGACCCCGACCCATCCCCCCACCCAACAGGAAACCGACCAGTGACGGACCAGACCAGCACCTTCAAGACCGTGATGCGCGGCTATGACCCCGCCGAGGTCGACCGCCGACTCGAGGAGCTCACCGCCGCGGTGACGTCCCTGACCCAGCAGCGTGACGGGCTCGCGAGCCGCGTGCAGGAGCTCCACGAAGCGTCCTCCGGCTCCGCCGAGCCGCCGGGATTCGAGCACCTCGGCGCTCGGGTCGGGCAAATCCTGTCCCTGGCCGAGACCGAGGCCATTGACCTCCGCGACCGGGCCCGCGACGAGGCCGACGCCCGTGCCGCGTTGGTGCACCAGGCCGCCGGGCAGGCTCGCAAGGAGGCAGACGTGTATGCCGCCCGCGTCCGGGGCGAGGCGGAGTCGGCGGCCGGGCGCATCGAGGAGGAGGCTCGCAAGGCAGCTGACGAGCACCGCGACAGTGCCGAACGCGACGCGTCGGTGCGGCTACAGGAGGCCGAAGCGGTCTACGAGGAGCAGCGCGCGCGTGCCGCGAAGGCGGCGGCGGACTTCGAGACCACGCTGGCCGGGCGCCGCAAGGCGGCCGAGGAGGAGTTCACCCAGAAGATGGCGCAGTCGCAGGCTCGACTCGACGAGGCGAACGAGCGCGCCGAGCGGATCCGCACCGATGCCGAGCACGCCCGTGCGGAGGCCAGCCGAGACGCGTCGCGGCTGATCGATGACGCGCGCCACGAGGCCGCGCGCATCATCAGCGACGCCAAGGCGACGGCCGAACGTGTCCGGGCCGATTCCGACCGCGAGCTGAGTGCGGCCAGCCAGCGCCGCGACAGCATCAATGCCCAGCTGGCCAACGTCCGGCAGATGCTGGCCACCCTCACCGGTACCGCTGCGATGCCCCTGGCCGCCTTCGGGGCGGACGACGAGGACCACGAGGGGCGGGCCGGCGAGCCCGAGCAGGCGGGCGAGCCGGCCGGGCCCGCGGCCACCGACGACGTGTCGGACGACCCCCACGAAGCCGACGTGTCCGACGAAGCCGACGAAGCGGACGGGTCCGACCAGTCCGACGAAGCTGACGAGGCCGATGGGGACGATGCCCACGCCGGCGAGACGGAGGCGTCCGCCAAGGCCCGGGAGGAGTCGCTGGCGGAGACCAGCGGCTGAGCGCGTAAGACCCCATCTAGGGCATCTGCCGGATCCCTTGCGGGCGTTTTAGCCCCAACGTGGTGTGTGAGCACGACCACCACCACCGAGGAGCCAGCCATGAACAGCTTCACCGCCGACCCGGCCGTCGCCCAGACGGTCGCCCGCCAGATGATCGACGAACGTGTCCACGCTGCCGAGCAGCGGCGGATCGCCAGGGGAGTCCGCGCCGACCGGCGTGCGGCCCGTCGTTCACCCCTGCGTCTGCCGGTGGACCAGCACCTGCCCTGGTGGGTCTTCCGCGCCCTGCGCCCGGCGTCGTGAGCCGGCGCGTCGCCGGAACGGGGGAGGGCGGGCGGGTAGCGCCACGAGGCGCGACTCGCCCGCCGCCACGTCCGGACCTTCTCATCCCGGGCGAGGAGAGGCAGGCTGGGGGCCATGCCCATCAAGCCCACCACCGTGGTGCTCTTCGGGGCCACGGGTGACCTGAGCCGCCGCAAGCTGCTGCCCGGCCTCCTGCACCTGTTCCAGACGGGGCTGATGCGCGACATCAAGGTCCTCGGGACGTCACTGGACGACCATGACCGCGAGTCTTTCATCGACTTCGCCCACCGGGCGGTCGAGGAGTTCGGCGGTGACGACCACGACGTCGACGGCTGGGGGGAGTTCGCCAAGCTCCTGTACTGGGCACCCGGCGATCTCGGACCGGAGGGGCTGCGGCGTGCCATCGAGGAAGCCGAGGGCGAGCGTACCGGTGAGTTCGACCGCCTGCACTACCTGAGTGTCCCGCCCAAGGCTGCCCTCTCGGTGGTGCATGAGCTGGCCGAGGCCGGCCTCGTCGAGAACAGCCGGATCGTGATGGAGAAGCCGTTCGGGACCGACCTCGCCAGCGCCCGCAAGCTGAACGCCGAGCTCCACCAGGTCTTCGACGAGCAACAGATCTTCCGGATCGACCACTTCCTCGGCAAGGAGGCGGCGCAGAACATCCTGGCCTTCCGCTTCGCCAACGGGTTGTTCGAGCCGATCTGGCACCGCAACCACGTGGACCATGTCCAGATCGACGTGCCCGAGGACCTCGGCCTCGACCAGCGAGTGAACTTCTACGAGAGCACCGGCGCCTTCCGCGACATGGTGGTCACCCATCTGTTCCAGGTGCTCGCCTTCACCGCGATGGAGCCGCCGACGGCCCTGGAGCCGGACGCCATCGGGGAGGAGAAGAACAAGGTCTTCCGCTCGATGCTGCCGATCGACCCGGCCGACGTCGTACGCGGACAGTACGACGGATACCGACAGATGGAGGGCGTCGCCCCAGACTCCGAGACCGAGACGTTCGTCGCCCTCAAGTGCTACATCGACAACTGGCGCTGGGCCGGCGTGCCCTTCTACCTGCGCACCGGCAAGCGGATGGCCCAGAACGCCAGGATCATCTCCATCGCCTTCCGCGAGCCGCCCCGCTCGATGTTCCCGCCGTCCTCCGGCGTGGGGGACCACGGGCCCGACCACCTGACCTTCGACCTCGCCGACGAGGCCAGGATGTCTCTCTCGTTCTACGGCAAGCGGCCCGGTCCCGGGATGAAGCTCGACAAGCTGTCCATGCAGTTCGCGATGCACGACACCGGCTGGGCCGGTGCCGTCCTCGAGGCCTACGAGCGCTTGATCTTCGACGCGGCGCGCGGCGACCGCACACTGTTCACCACCTCGCGGGGCATCGAGCGCCTGTGGGAGGTGTCGACGCCACTGTTGGAGAACCCGCCGATCGTGCGCCCCTATGCCCAGGGCTCCTGGGGCCCCAACCAGATCCATCAGCTGGTGGCACCATTCGCCTGGCGGCTTCCGTTCGAGCGGCAGTGGCGCAAGCCGAACGACCAGGGCGGCTGAGGCGGCTCTCCACCGGCTCAGGCAGTCAGCTCCTGGGCGAGCTTGGTCGCGGAGGCCTTGCTGAACTCGCCTGTGATGGCGAAGTGCTCAGGGTGAAAGGAGCTGTCGACGGCGATCGAGGTGAGCACGGCACCGTCGTAGGTGAACGCGAGCTGGCTGCCGGTCATGCTCGACAGCTCGGAGGAGAGCTTCTGAGAGACGCTCGGGTCGAGCTTCACCTCGACGTACCAGAGGTCCTTGTGACCGATCCGGGTCGGCGTCGCTGTCGCAACGCCCCCCTGGAGGAGGGGATTCTTGAGCAGGTACACGGTGTCGCCGGTGTCGCACTCCATCAGGAGCTCCGCAACGATGTGCGGCTGCATGGGGCAGGACTGGCTCGACAGCTCCTGGAGCACGGGCTTGGGAAGCTCCGGTCCCAACGTCAGGCCCGGGCTGTGCCGCGCGTACACGGTGCGCACCTCGAATCCCGCGGAAGCCCCGAGGATGGTGGAGTCGCCGCCGCTGGATTCGGAGCTGGAGCCGTCGCCGCAGGCGGCAAGCAGACTCGCCACCAGCACGAGCGGGACAAGGCGTCGCAGGACACGCACGGCGCCCATCTAACAGGGTGCGGCCAAGCGGTCCGGGCATCGGCACAGCGAACACGGAATAACGTGCCGAATCGTGTTGTCGCCCCACCATGGCCGCTTCCGCGACACGTGTCCCGACCATCAGCCTGAACGACGGCACGGAGATCCCGCAGCTCGGCTTCGGCGTGTTCCTGGTACCACCGGAGGCCACGCAGCGCACGGTCGAGCACGCGCTCGAGGTCGGTTACCGGCACCTCGACACCGCCCAGATGTACGGAAACGAGGCTGAGGTGGGCGCCGCGATCGCGGCGTCCGGCATTGCGCGCGACGAGCTGTACGTGACCACGAAGCTCAACAACGGCAACCACCTCCCCGACGACGCTCGCCGCTCCTTCGCCGAGTCCCTGGAGAGACTGCGCCTGGACCACGTCGACCTCTTCTTGATCCACTGGCCGCTCCCTACCCGGTACGACGGTGACTTCGTCACCACCTGGCGGACCATGGTCGCGCTTCGCGACGGCGGGGGTACGACGTCCGTGGGCGTCTCGAACTTCGAGCCGGACCACCTCGAGCGGATCATCGATGCCACGGGTGTGGTCCCGGCTGTCAACCAGATCGAGGTGAACCCGTACTTCACCAACGAGGCGGCCCGCGCCGCCGACGCGAGGCACGGGATCGCGACCGAGGCGTGGTCGCCGATCGCCCGAGGGGCCATCGCCGACGACTCGACGATCGCGGAGATCGCCGAGCGGGTCGGTCGGTCGCCGGCGCAGGTCACCCTCCGTTGGCACCTCCAGCGTGGTGACATCGTCTTTCCGAAGTCGATGCGTCGGGCACGGATGGAGGAGAACTTCGCGCTCTTCGACTTTGAGCTCGACGAGCAGGACATGGCCGCGATCTCCGCGCTCGACCGAGGCGAGTCCGGTCGCACCGGGCCGGACCCGAACACCTTCGACATGATCGCCCGCTGACCCGACGAACCGGATTCGTCAGCTCCGACGAAGCGCTATAGGGCCTTTCGGGCGGACGACCTGGATGACTCGGTGCGTTCGACGTTTTGGCGCGCACCTCAGCCGATCTGGACGCGCACCTGGTTCGACGCGACCTGGGTGTCTGAGTCGATGACCCGGAAGCGGTTCAGGCCGGGCGTGCCGGTCTGGATGTAGGTGGAGAAGGTGCCGTTGGTGACGGTCGCCGAGATGGAGTAGAAGTCCTGCCACGTTCCGTTGCTGAACTTCTGCACGTTCAGCACGGCGCCCTCGCCCCCTGGGTAGGTGCCGGTCAGGTCGATCCGGCCCATCGGCGGGACCGACGTCTGGCCTGCCTGCAGCGAGATGCGCTTCGTCGGCTTCTTGATCGTCGGCGACGGGTTCTGGCCGGTGCTCGACGAGGTCGGTTCGGAGCCGAGTGTGATCGAAGGCCCGCTGGCGGGCTGGGTCTTCTGCGGCTTCGGCACCACCATCGTCGCCCCGGCGTCACCGGCGACGGCCGCGGCATGACCACCGCTCAACCCGAGCATGTGGGCGCCGAGGACGACGGCGAGCGAGGCCACCAGGCCCACGGCCACGGCCACGCCTGCCAAGGCCAGGAGCCCGAAGACGACCGGGCGCTGCTCGTCCGGCTTCACGGCGCTCACCCCTCCTCCACTCGTCCCTGGAACCCCCATTGTCGCGGGCCGGGCAAATGGGCGGAATGGCCGGCACCGACCCGGTCGTCATCCTCGACGAGGATTCCTCCGGTGAGAGCTCATCCTGCCGGAGTGAATCCCCGGGCCTTCCTCTGGGCCACGGCATGCTCGTCGGTCCGCGCGTCGTATCCCCAGAAGTCACGTAGCCACAGAGCGGTGAGCGTGACTCCGGCGACGCACGAGACGCCGCCACTGATGATCGAGCCGCGGACCGTCCACCGGTCCGCGACCACTCCGGCGCGCACCTGGCCACCGAGCGGGCCGACCGAGTAGCTCAGCATCTCGATGCCGGCAAGCCGCCCGCGCAGCGAGTCGGGGATCGTCTGGTTCCAGATCGTCCCCCGGAAGACCGCGGAGACCATGTCGGCGGCGCCCGCGAGCGCGAAGAACAGCAGCGCCAGCCAGATCGACGGTGACCAGCCAGCCAGGGCGATGCAGGCGCCGTACACCGAGGCGGCCACCACGATCGCCCGGCCGTGGTGTTGCACGCGCGCGGTCCAGCCCGACAGCGCCGTGGCGACGAGGGCGCCGACGGTCTCCGCCGAGTACAGGAAGCCCAGGAGGTGCGGTTGGGCGAAGATCTTCTCGGCCAGGGCGGGGAACAGCACCACCGGCATCGCCAGCAGCATCGCGGCCAGGTCGACCAGGTAGGTCCCGAGCAGATCGCGCCTGCTGAAGGCGTACCGCAGCCCCTTGCCGATGCCGGCAAGGCTGGGCGGCTCGGTCTCGCCGACGTGCGGGTAGCGCCGCATCGCGGCGTACAACATCGAGGCGACGAACAGTCCAATGATGTCGACCAGGAAGCACCACCCGGGACCGGCCGACGCGACGATCAGGCCACCGATCGTGGGGCCGATCAACACACCTGCCTGCATGCCGAAGCTGGAGAGCGCGTTCGCCGCCGTCAGCTCGTCGTGCCGGACGGTGCGTGGCAGCAGCGCTTCGCGGGACGGCCGCTGCATCGCCGACGCCGACGCGAGCAGTCCCGAGACCACGAAGATCTCCCAGAGCCGCGGGTTGTCGGAGAACGCGTTGATGCATAACCAGGTGGTGAACGCCGCCTGGGCGATACCGGTCCAGATGAGGAGCAACCGGCGGTCGACGTGGTCGGCCAGTGCGCCGCCGTACAGGCCGAAGACGATCAGTGGTACCAGCTCGACGAGGCCGACGGCGCCGACCGCGAAGTTCGAATGCGTGAGCTGGTAGATCTGGAACGGGATGGCGACGTAGGACATCATCCCGCCGAGGTAGAAGATCGTGCCCGCCACCAGGAGCAGGCGGAAGTCTCGGTGCTCGCGGAAGGGCCCGAGGTCCATCCGGAGCGCGCGCAACCGTGCCCCCCAAACCATGGCCTGATTGTGGCGGCCCGGAGGCACGGAGTCACCGGAATCGGCTCAACCTTCGGAACTTTGCCCGATGGGATCGCTGGACACCCGAGCGGGCCACGCGGACCGGGACGTAGCCGAAGGTCAGCGAACCGAGGTGGCGGTCACCTCGTGTCGCGGCACGGCGCTGTCGCGGCGGGCCTCGCAGGTCAGCGCGGCCGGGAGACCCAGCGTCGACCGCACCGCGACGTCGTACGTCGCACCCTCGACCTCGAAGGTCGCGAACACCACGCCGTCTCCGCGGCGCAAGCCGGCGTACCGGACAGCATCCATGCGCCGCTCGCCGAGCTCCCGCCGCAGGTGGACCTCGGCGAACTGTGCGGACATGGGCAGTGTGGCCCGACCCCGCATCAGGTCCAGATCGAGCAGGCCCTGGGAGAGGCCGTCGAGCAGCGCCGGCCCGTGCGACGGCTCGACCCAGCCGAAGCCGAGTCCCTCGGGGAGCACCATCAGGTTCCCGGCGAACCGGTCGCCGCCGAGGTGCGAGCACTCCCAGACCGGGTCGGGAGCCAACCGAGCCAGCGCCGCGGCCAGAGGTCGCCCGCGTTCGGCACAGCACGCGTCGTGGCGGCCGTGGGTGCAGACCAAGAGCAGTGGCTCGGGCCAGGGGTCCAGTCCGGGAGAACGCGCGGCGGCCAAGGCGCGCAGGTCGATCCCTTCGACGTCCTCGACCCGGTCCAGTGTCGTCGACTCGCACCATGCACCAGTCCGGACCGCGAACACCCGTGCCGAACCGGTGGCCGCGCGGCCGCTGCGCCCCGGCCTGCGCACCAGCAGGACACGCACGCGGGTCTCGCCCGCCTGGCGACGCAGCCAGTCGCGGGTGGCGTGCGGCAGCCTGCTGTCGCGCAGAGCCACCTCGCCCCAGGAGCCCGGGTGCTCCACGAGGAGGAACGCCGGCACGAGGGTCGCGGTGCCCGCGAGCTGGTCGCCTCGAGCCCGAGCCGCAGCCGAGCAACGTCCGCTCATGCGGGTTCGAGCAGTCCCTCGCGCAGCAGCCGACGGCACAGGACCACCGCGCTCGGAGGCGAGAGAGGCAGATCGTGGGGCGTCAGCACCCGACCCGTCCGGAGCTCGTCGATGGCGGGCCCGAGCCATGCCGGGACGTCGAGAGTCCGGTCACCGAGCAGCAAGACCAGCCGGTCGCCGCGCTCGCGGCATACACAAGGGGCTCCGGGGCGCCGGCGTAGGGGCGTGTCCATGTCGAGGTCGTGGGCCGTCAGGCAGGCCAGCAGTCCCCCACGCAGGCGGGGCGGTCGCGTGCTGAGGAAACGGTCCGTGGCCGCCGCCACTGCTTCGGCCGCGTCGAGCCGGCGTACCGCGTCGGCGAGTGTCTCCAGCCGGGTTCCCAGCGCAGCGACGAGGGCGTCGGGATGCTCCACTGCGGCGGCAGGGAGGTGGTCACTGCCGAGCGAGCCCAGCAACGGCTCGACGGCCTGGCGCAGGAGGTCGGCCCAGATGCGCTGGTTGATGCCGAGCGTCACGTGCAGGCTGGCGGAATCCTGGGCACGGGCTGCGTGGTGGGTGCCCGTCGGGAGGTACATGCAGACGCCGGGCCGCAGGAGCACCTCGTCGACCCGGCAGTCGTCGTGTAGGCAGCAGGGGCGCGCGCCATCGGCGTGGTGCACCTCCCACAGCTTGGTGCCGTGCGTCTGGAGGACGAACACGTCGTGGGTGTCTTGGTGGACGGCGAAGCCCTGGGCCTGTGGTGGGGTCAGGTACGCGTTGACCTGGCATGGGTGGCCCAGCTCGAGCTCGAGATCGGCGGTGAACGCCGTCAGCGGCGGCCAGTAGCGGTGCAAGGCCTGGAGCACGACGGTCGCGCCCTCGTCGAAGAGCCCGAGGAGCTTGCGTGGGTCGACGAGGCCGGCCAGGGGCTTCCCGGCCACGGT
>Ga0126310_10000556_pt1 | contig 13148 bp, 15 predicted proteins | sample Plot60_FD_92540 | JGI IMG/M metagenome (GOLD analysis project Ga0126310, IMG submission 92540) | Serpentine soil microbial communities from UC McLaughlin Reserve, CA, USA - Plot60 | ecosystem: Environmental > Terrestrial > Soil > Grasslands | place: USA: UC McLaughlin Reserve, Lake County... | reverse complement strand
TGAGGAGCGCTCCCGCCGCGATCTCGTCCGAGCCGAGACCCTTGGCGATCGCGATCGCGCCGAACGCCTTCAGCGGCTGGACAGGGATCGGGAGGCCGTAGAGATACGCCGCGACGACGTAGAGCAGCCCCGCGGGCAGGAGCACGGCCGTCGCGGACAGGCCGTTGGAGACGATCAGCGCGACGGCAATCGGCACGAGCACGCCGACGTCGGCCACCGCCCCCGCGAGCTCCCGCCGATCGAATCTCACCGCGGCGTCTTAACAGAACCTGGTGCAGTAACGGCGCGGTTCGCTATGCCTTGCGGCCAGGAGAGCGAATTCGTGCCGCGCCGCTTTACGCGACCTGGTCCGTTAGTGGAGCTTCGGCGCGAGCTGCTCTTGCCAGAAGCGGAAGAAGCCCTCCTGGTCGTGGCCGATCTGGTGGAAGTAGATGTGTGTGTAGCCGGCGTGCTCGTACTCCCGGATGTCCTCGACGTAGCGGTCGACGTCGGGGCCGCAGGGGATCGCTTCGGCGATGTCCTCCGGCGTCACCTTCTCGGTCGCCTGCTCGAAGTGCTCCGGCCGCGGGAGCTCGTAACCAAGGTCACCACCGAGCGCCGCGTTCGGCCAGATCTCGCACGCGGTCTTCGCGCCCTCCTCCTCGGACGCCGCCCAGCACATCGTGATCTGGCCGTACTTCGGCCGCTGCGCGCTCCGCTCCGTGTCGAACGTCTCGATCAGCTCCTTGTCCGGCGCGGTGTTGATGAATGCGTCGGCCACACGGGCCGCGAGCTCCGCGGCCTTCGGCTTCGCCGCCGCCACAGCGATCTCCACCGGCTCGTCGGGCAGCGTGTAGAGCCGCGCCTGCTCGACGTCGTAGAAGTCACCGCGGAACGACTGCTCGCCGCCCTGCCACAGGAGCCGCATGATCTCGATCGCCTCCTCGAGCATGGCGAGGCGCTCGTCCGGCGCCGGCCAGCCGTCGCCGACGATGTGCTCGTTCAGGTTCTCGCCGGAGCCGAGCCCGAGGAAGAAGCGCCCGCCCATCATCACCCCGGAGGTCGCCGCGGCCTGGGCGATGATCACGGGGTGCGTGCGGATCGTCGGGCACGTGACGCCCGTCCCGAGCCGGAGCCGCTCCGTCTCGCGCGCGATCCCCCCGATCACGCTCCACACGAACGGGCTCTGACCCTGGGCATCCGTCCACGGATGGAAGTGGTCGGAGACCATCGCGAACTCGAACCCGACCTCCTCCGCGCGCCGCGCAAAACCCACGAGCTCGTTGGGCCCGTGCTCCTCACACGAGAGGGCGTAGCCGAACTCGGTCATGCGTGCTCCTTACCCGGCGGACAGGTACGAAACGCGCTCGCCGTCCTCGATCCGGCGCGCGCCGTCGCGGTGCACGAGGTACTCGAGGTGCGCCCGCGTCTCGGCCAACGCGAAGCGCCGCAGCACCGTCGAGAGCTCGTCGGGGAAGAGCGCGATCGAGACCTCGTAGGCCGTCTGCGGACGGCCGTCGAGCGACGCCGCAGTCTGCTCCAGACGAAGGTCGTGATGGACGATCAGCTCACGCGCCCGCGCCGCAGGCTCGTCGATCGGCTCGCCGTGTCCAGGAAGAGCGAACCGCGGCGAGAGCTCGATGATCCGCTCGAGCGAGCCGAGGTAGTCGCCGAGCGGGTCCGGCCGCGACGCCGGATACAGCCCGATGTTCGGCGTGATCGTGCCGAGGAGCGTGTCGCCCGCGACGAGAACCCCGTCGCGCAGCAACGCCCGGTGTCCGTCGGCGTGCCCGGGCAGGTGCAGCACCTCCCACCCGTCGACACGATCGCCGGGCTCCAGCGGCTCCGGATCGCGCGTGAACCGGACGAGCTCGACGAACGCCCGAGCTTCGTCGCGGAACCCTTCTACGTCGCGCTCCGGCGTCCCGTGCGCGCGGAGGTACGCCGGCATCAGCTCCTCGTCGCGCAACTCGCCCCAGGTGCGCACGCACTGCGCGTAGTCATCGCCTCCCTGCAGCACGGGCGCGCCCGTCAGCGCCGCGAGATCCGCCGCCGCCCCGACGTGATCAGGGTGGAAGTGCGTGACGACGATGCGCTCGACCGATCCATCGAGCTCGCCGAGCTCGCGACTCCAGTTCAGTCCGGCATCCGGCAGGCCGAGGCCCGTGTCGACCACCGTCCAGCCGCCCCCGCTCGCGGGCAGTAGGTAGCAGTGGACATGGTCGAGGCCCAGCGGCATCGCGAACGTCACCCGGCGGATTCCAGCGTCCAATTCAGTCATCGCCGCTTATGATCGTCGCCCCGTGCCCCTGCTCGCAGTCGAGAACGTGACACGGCGCTTCGGAGGCATCGTCGCGCTCGACGACGTCTCGCTTACCGTGGACGAGGGGGCGGTAGCCGGATTGATCGGCCCCAACGGAGCCGGCAAGACCACCCTCTTCAACGTCATCACCCGCCTCTATCGACCCGACTCCGGCCGAGTGCTCCTCGACGGCAAGGACCTCCTCCGCACGCCCCCCTACCGCATCGTTCGGAACGGCGTCGCTCGAACCTTCCAGAACATCGTCCTGTTCCCGACGATGACGGTGACGGAGAACGTTCTCGTCGGCGCCCACACACGCCTGCGCCCATTCGGCGAGCGGCGGGCCGACAAGCTGGCGCACGAGACGCTCGACTACCTGAACCTGGCACGGCTCGCCCGCCGCCGCGCAGCCGGCCTGCCGTTCGGGACGCTCAAACGGATCGAGCTCGCGCGCGCGCTCGTCTCCCGCCCCAGCTTGCTCCTGCTGGACGAGCCGGCGGGCGGGCTCAACCACGAGGAGGTGGAGGAGCTGGGGTCGCTCTTGCGCCGGTTGCGCAAGGACTACGACCTGACGGTGCTGATCGTCGAGCACCACATGGCGCTCGTGATGAGCGTGTGTGACCGCGTGCACGTCCTCAACTTCGGAAAGAAGATCGCCGAGGGCACGCCGGGTGAGGTGCAGCAGAACCCGGGCGTCGTCGAGGCGTACCTCGGGGGCGAGGATGCCGCTGCTTGAGCTCACGGACGTCCATGCGCGCTACGGGCCCATCCGCGCGCTTCACGGCGTTTCCCTGACCGTGGACGAGGGCGAGGTGGTGGCGATCCTCGGCGCGAACGGCGCCGGCAAGACGACCACGCTACGGAGCATCTCGAGCATGACGCGGACGAACGGCGAGATCCGCTACAGCGGCAAGCGGATCGCTCGGCGCAGCCCGGAGTACGTCGCCCGCCAGGGCATCGCGCACGTCCCGGAAGGCCGCGGGCTTTTCCCCGAGCTGAGCGTCTGGGAGAACCTGCGGATGGGTGGGGTCGCCGGTCGCGGGGCGTTCGACACCGAAGTGAAGCGCGTGATGGGGTACTTCCCCTGGATCGAGCGGCGCCGCGACCAGCCGGCGGCGACCTTGAGCGGCGGCGAGCAGCAGATGCTCGCGCTGGGCCGTGCCCTCGTGTCGCAGCCGCGCCTGCTCATGCTCGACGAGCCGTCGCTCGGCCTGGCCCCGACGATCGTCCGTGAGCTGTTCGGGACGGTGAAGCAGCTGAACGAGGAGGAAGGGCTAACTGTGCTCGTCGTCGAGCAGAACGCGACGATCGCGCTGGAGGTGGCGTCGCGGGCGTACGTGCTCGAGGTCGGGAAGGTAGCGGTGGAGGGGACAAGCGACGAGCTCCGGCGCCACGAGGGCGTCAGGAAGTCGTACCTCGGTTACTGATCAATGAGTTGCTTCGACCGGTCATTTCAGACGGACATGCGGGCAAAGCCCGCGCGTCCTGATCGCGGCACCGCAAGCGGCGCCGCAGTCGGCTACTGATGGCGATTCCGGCGCGGCCGGCGCTTCCAGCACTCGACGTCAGCCCCGCGGCGCGGACCCTGATCCTGGGTGTGGGCGGCTTCCTCGGATCGATCGCGGTCCTCGTCCTGATCGGACTTGTGTTGACGCAGACGGAGGAGGTCTTCACATGGTCGGGCTACTGGCAGCAGGTCGTCAGCGGACTGGCCCAGGGCGCGATCTTCGCCAGCCTCGCCCTCGCCCTCGTCCTGATCTACCGCGCAACGGACATCCTCAACTTCGCGCAAGGCGAGATGGCGACGTTCACGACCTACATCGCCTGGTCGCTCATGAACCACATGTCGTATTGGCCGGCCTTCGCGCTGACGCTCGCGATCGCGTTCATCGGAGGCGCAGCCATCGAGCGGACGATCATCAGGCCGGTAGAGCATCGCCCGGAGATCGTCATCGTGATCGTGACGATCGGGCTGCTGATCGCGCTCAACGGGCTCGCCGCCTGGATCTGGAACCCCGAGGTGAAGGCATTCGACAGCCCGTTTCCCAATCGGACGACGGAGATCGGCGGAGTGGTCGTCGCGATTCAGGACCTCGGCGTGCTCGGCGTGACGCTCGTCACCGTGATCCTGCTGTGGGCGTTCTTCCGCTTCACGGCGCTTGGCCTCGTCATGCGCGCCGTCGCGAACAGCCAGGATGCGAGCCGCCTGCTCGGGGTCCGAGTCGGCTGGATGCTCGCGCTCGGCTGGGGGCTCGCCGCGGTGCTCGGAGCGATCGCCGGGATGATGGCGGCGCCGAGCGTGTTTCTCGACCCGAACATGATGCTGATCATCCTGATCTACTCGTTCGCCGCCGCCGTCCTCGGCGGCATCGACAGCCCCGTCGGCGCCATCGTCGGCGGTCTGATGCTCGGCGTCCTGATCAATCTCCTGGGCACATACGTCGACTTCATCGGCGGCGACCTGCGTCTCCCGGCGGCGCTCGTCGTGCTGCTGATCGTGCTGCTGATCAGACCCCAGGGTCTCTTCGGTCACAAGGTCGTGCGGCGGGTATGAATGTCGTTCGCCGCAACCTCGGCAGGGCGATCGGCCCTGCGCTGTTCTTGGCGGCCGCGGTGCTCGTGATCCTCATGCCCCGCTTCATGGGCGAGTTCCGCCTGCTGCAGTTCACGCTCGTCGCGATCTACGCGATCGCGCTGATCGGCCTGAACATCCTCACGGGCTACAGCGGGCAGATCTCGCTCGGCCACGGCGCGTTCGTCGGCGTCGGTGCGTACACGGCCGCTCTCCTCTCGCTTGGGCGTCCCGGGCTGGAGGCGCTCCAGCTCGACCCTCCGAGCTGGATGCCCCTCGGCGACGGGATGCGGCCGATCTTCACGATCCCGATCGCCGCGCTCGTCACCGGATTGTTCGGCCTTCTCATCGGCGTCCCCGCGCTGCGGCTCGGCGGGATCTCGCTCGCCCTCGCGACCCTCGCGATCGCGGTCTCGTTCCCGATCGTGATGAAGCGGTTCGCCGAGGTGACCGGAGGCGGCGGCGGGATCAACCTGAACCTGCCGGAGACGCCCTTCGGCTGGGACATCTCGACGCGCCACTGGTTGTTCTACGAGGCGTGGGTGACCGCGGGGATCGTCTTCCTGGCCGGCTGGCTGCTCACGCGAGGACGCATCGGACGAGCCTGGAGGGCCATCCGCGACGGCGAGGTCGCTGCGGTCTCGTCCGGTGTGAATCCCGCGCTCTACAAGACCTTCGCATTCGGCGTTTCGGCCGCGTTCGCGGGCGCTGCCGGCGCCCTCTTGGCGATCGAGACGGCATACGTCAACCCCGACACGTTCCCCGTTGGCATCTCGATCCTCCTGCTCGCGAGCGCCGTCATCGGCGGCCTTGGCTCGCTCGCCGGCGCCATCTTCGGCGCGCTGCTCTACGTGTTCTTGCCGATCTACGCCCAGAAGCCGCCGATCTTCTCGTTCGAGTTCGCCGACCAGGCGCCGGGTGTCGTCTTTGGCGTTTTCCTGATCGTGATCATGCTGCTCCTGCCCGGCGGCATCGCTCATTTCTTCCGGGCGCTCGTGGTCGCCGCAAGAACCGGCCGGTTTCGACGGCGCTCGCGCACGAGCGAGTTGGCGTAAGGCTTCCTAACCCTTACGATTTCTCCACGTCTACTCGTGGTGGCGGGTCCGGGGGGTCTACACCCGGCCAAAGCAGGGAGGAGAAACGAATGAAAAAGCTTCTACTGGCGCTCCTGGGCGTCGGCGCGGCGCTGACCGTGGCATTGCCGGGTGCGTTCGCGCGAACCGAGGCGACGCAGGCGCCGGATGCGGTTCCGGGGATCACCAAAAACTCGATCGTGATCGGCGGGACGTTCCCGCTCAGCGGGATTGCGTCACTGTACGCGCCGATCCCGCGTGGCATGGAGGCGTACTTCAACTACGTCAACGCTCGGCGCGACAAGAAGACCGGGCAGCGCGGCATCTACGGGCGCAAGATCGTCTGGAAGTACTACGACGACGGTTACAACCCGGGTCAGACGGTCCAGCTCACGAACAAGCTGATTCTCGACGACAAGGTCTTCGCCACGGTGGGGTCGCTCGGAACCGAGCCGGTGCTCGCAGTTCGGCCGCTCCACAAGAAGTTGAAGGTGCCGCAGGTGCTCGTCTCCACGGGCGCGAGCTACTGGGGCCTGCAGTACAAGGAGTACCCGTGGACATCGGGCTGGCAGACCGACTACGTTGCGGAGGGCCGGGTCTACGCGCGTTGGATCCTTCAGAACGCGGCGAGCTCGAAGATCGGGGTCTTCTTCCAAAACGACGATTACGGCAAGGACTACCTGCGCGGGCTCAAGCAGGGTCTCGGCTCGAGGAGGAGTTTGATCGTGTCGGAGCTCAGCTACGAGCTCTCGGACTCGTCGTATGCGTCTCAGCTCAGCCGCCTGCGCCAGTCGGGGGCCGATACCTTGGTTCTCTTCACCACTCCGACGCCGACGGCTCGGGCGATCGGGACGGCGAAGGCCGTCGGCTGGAATCCCAAGCAGATCGTGATCAACTCGGTGTCGGCCACCGACCAGGTGATGGCCGGAGCCGCTCGTGCAGCCGGGCAGGCCTACGTCAACGGCGCGATCAGCACGGGTTACCTCAAGAACAACACGAACCCGAAGTACCGCACCGACGGCGCGATCAAGGCCTACAGGCGGATCATGGGCAAGTATGGGCCGGACGGGATCAACATCAACAACACCTTCTACTACTACGGAGTGGCGAAGGCCTACGACTTCGTGAAGCTGATGTACCTGGCGGGGAAGAACCCGACCCGGGCGAAGCTAATGGCGGCGACGGCGAAGATGAACTGGGTCAATCCGTATGCCCTCAAGGGCGTCCGGATCAAGACGAGCCGGACAGATCGGTTCCCGATCGACCAGGGCAAGGTCGTTCGCTACAACGACGGCAGTTGGACCGAGATCAGCGCGCTCTACAAGGGCCGCTAGACCTCGCAGAGACGAAAGAATGACGGGGCCGCCACGAGCGGCCCCGTCGCTTGATGGACTTGACGCTGACACCCGAGCAGGAGCTGATTCGTAGCTCGGCCCGCGAGTTCGTCGACCGTGAGGTGGCGCCGCACGCGCGCGAGTGGGACCGCGAGGAAACGATGGACCGCGGGATTGTCGAGAAGCTCGCCGAGGTCGGCTTTCTCGCGGGCTGGGAGCTCGACACGGTGTCCTATTGCCTCGTGATGGAGGAGCTCGGGCGCGCCGACTCGTCGGTGCGCGGGATCGTCTCCGTCAACGTCGGGCTCGTCGGCAAGACGATCCTCAACTGGGGAACGGACGCGCAGCGGGAGGAGTGGATCCCGCGGCTCGCGGCGGGCGAGGCGCTCGGCTGCTATGCGCTGACCGAGCCGGGGGCGGGGTCGGATCCGGGGAGCATCGCGACGCGGGCCGAGCGCGACGGCGAAGGCTGGCGCATATCGGGCTCGAAGATCTTCATCACGCTGGGCACCTGGGCCGGCCTCGCGCTGGTGTTCGCGAAGACCGGCGACCGGGTGACGTGCTTCCTCGTGCCGACGGACTCGCCGGGATTCTCCTCGCATCCGATCAAGGGCAAGCTCGGTCTGCGGGCGCAGGACACCGGCGAGCTGATGCTGGACGGCGTGCGGGTGCCGGCGGAGAACGTGCTTGGCGAGGAGGGCGGCGGCTTGAAGGTCGCGCTCTCGGCGCTCGACAACGGCCGCATCTCGCTGGCGGCGGGCTGCGTCGGGATCGGCCAGGGCTGCCTCGAGGCGTGCCTGGCGTACACGAAGGAGCGGCAGCAGTTCGGGCGCTCGATCGCCTCGTTCCAGCTCGTCCAGGAGCTGCTGGCGGAGATCGCGGTCGAGACGGACGCGGCGCGCCTGTTGACCTGGCGCGCGGCGCTCGCAGCGGACGCGGGTGTCCGCCATACGCTCGAGAGCTCGATCGCGAAGTACTACGCCAGCGAGGCGTCGGTGCGAGCGGCGAACGCCGCCGTTCAGATCCACGGCGGTTACGGGTATGTGGACGAGTATCCGGTGGGGAAGTACCTGCGCGACGCGCGCGTTACCACGTTGTACGAGGGCACGAGCCAGATCCAGAAGCTCATCATTGGGAGACAACTGACGGGAGAAAGCGCTTTTGTCTGATGCAGTCATCGTCTCCGCGGCGCGGACGCCGATCGGGAGAGCCCGCAAGGGGTCGCTCATCGACGCGCGCCCGGACGACCTCGTCGCCTTCGCCATCGACGCGGCGCTGAAGCAGGTGCCCGAGGTCGACCGCGGCGAGATCGTCGACGTCATGGTCGGCTGCGGCTTCCCGCAGGAGAAACAGGGCATGAACCTCGCGCGGCGAGCGGCGCTGCTGGCGGGGCTGCCGGCCACCGTGCCCGGCACGACCGTCAACCGCTTCTGCGCCTCGTCGCTGCAGACGATCCGCATGGCACACCACGCGATCAGGGCGGGGGAGGGCGACGCGTTCGTCGCCGCCGGCGTGGAGTCGATCACCCAGGTCGACGGCTACCCGAAGGACGAAGGGGAGCTGCACCCGAAGCTCTTCGGCGACGACGCGCCGATCGCGAACGTCTACATCCCGATGGGTTTGACGGCCGAGAACGTCGCGGAGCGCTGGGACGTCTCGCGCGAGGACATGGACCGCTACGCCCAGCGCTCGCAGGAGCGTGCGGTCGCGGCCCAGGACAGCGGCTTTTCCGCGCGAGAGATCACTCCGTGGGACGGCGTCGCCGCCGACGACGGGCCGAGGCGTGGGTCGACGCTCGAGGGACTTGCGGAGCTCGAGCCCGCCTTCAAGCCGGCCGGCAAGGTGACGGCGGGCAACTCGTGCCCGCTCAACGACGGTGCCGCTGCGGTCGTCGTGATGAGCGAGCAGCGGGCGGCTGAGCTCGGGCTGCAGCCGCGGGCGCGGATTATCGCCTCGTCGGTCTCGGGAGTCGAGCCGGAGATCATGGGCGTCGGCCCGATCGGCGCCGTCCGCAAGGTACTCGACCAGGCGGGGATGACGATCGAGGACGTCGACGTCGTCGAGCTGAACGAGGCCTTCGCCGCGCAGGTGCTGCCCGTTTGCCGCGAGCTCGGGATCGACCCCTTCGGCGAGAAGCTGAACCCGCACGGCGGCGCGATCGCCCTCGGACATCCCTACGGGATGACCGGCGCGCGGATCATGTGCACGCTGCTGAACGACCTCGAGAGGCTCGACGGGACGATCGGGCTCGAGACGATGTGCGTCGGCGGCGGTCAGGGGATGGCGATGATCGTGGAGCGGCTGCGATGACGATGGTGCTGGACGAGGCGGCCGTCGAGGAAAGCCGGGCGTTCAACGAGCAGCTGGCGTTGCTGCTCGCCGGGCAGCCCGCTGTGAACGAGGTTCCCCCCGAGGTGACGCGGTTGGCGCGACGCGAGGGTCGCAGCATCTGGCCGGCGCCGGAGTTCCTACCGCACGCGCGCGACCTGACGATCGCTTCGCGGGGAGGAGATTTGCGCCTCCGGGTCCTCCCGCCAGAGCGCGAGGCCGTTGGTGTCTATCTCCACATCCACGGTGGTGGTTGGGTCCTCGGTGGCTGCGACGAGCAAGACGTGCGGCTGACGGCGCTGGTGGAGGCGACGGGGCTGTGCGCCGTGAGCGTCGAGTACCGGCTGTCGCCCGAGCATCCCTACCCGGCGGCTCCGGATGACTGCGAGGACGCCGCCCTCTGGCTCCTCGAGCGCGGGTTCGCCGAGCTGCGCGTTCCCGAAGTCGCCGCGATCGGCGGCGAGTCGGCCGGCGGTCACCTCGCCGCCACGACACTCTTGCGGCTGCGCGACCGCCACGGCAGCACGGGCGCGTTCCGCGGCGCGAACCTCGTCTACGGGGTCTACGACCTCTCGATGACCCCGAGCCAGCGGAACTGGGGCGACCGCTTCCTCGTGCTCTCGACGCCTTCCATGCACTGGTTCGGCACCTGCTTCACGGGCAGCCGCGACGTGCACGAGCTGCGCGAGCCGGACCTCTCGCCGCTGTACGCGGAGCTCCACGACCTCCCGCCCGCTCTCTTCACCGTCGGCGACCAGGATCCGCTGCTCGACGACTCGCTCTTCATGGCGGCGCGCTGGCAGGCCGCCGGGAACGAGGCCGCGCTGCGCGTGTGGCCCGAGTCCGTCCATGGGTTCAACCTCTTCCCGCTCGCACTGGCGCAGGCCGCGAACGAGGCGCAGTACGAGTTCCTGCGCGACACGCTCAGCTGAGGACGGCCTGGGTCTGCGTGACCTGCGCGACGCGGCGCTCGTCGCCGTCGAGCACGTCGGTCTGGACGACGATGAAGCTGCGGCCGACGTGGAGCGGACGGGTCACCCCTTCGACCCGGCCTTCACGCACCGCGCGGAAGAAGTTCGTCTTGGACTCGACCGTGGCGGTCGTCGTCGCGCCGTCCGGCAGGTTGAGGAACGCACAGACGCCGCCGAGTGTGTCCGCGAACGCCATCAGCGCGCCGCCGTGGAGCACGCCGCCGGCGGTGCATTTCTCCGGCGCCCAGTCCATCCCGCCGTGGACCTCCTCGGCGTCGGCGCGTGTGACCTCGATGCCAAGCGTGCCCGCCAGCGGCGCGATCTCCGCCAGGTTGTCCATGGCCGGGACGTTACGCGGCAGCGGGGCGGAGCGCGGCGGCTTCCCCGCCGCGGTAGACGGCCTCGAGCGAGTTGCCGTCGAAGTCCAGGATGCGCGCGACGCCGTCGTCGGGCTCCGCGAGGGAACGACCGCCGGCCGCGATCGCCGTGTTGTGGAACGAGTGGACGGCGCCGGCGTCCTCGGCCGGCAACGTCAGCTCGAGCCGGCCGCCGAGCTCCGACTCTACGAGCCACAGAGAGCTCGGCTCCCCGAGCTTCCCGAAGTAGACGCGCCGGTTGTCCGGCCAGTCGAGGAGCTTGACGAGGCCGAGCGGCGCGAGGATCTCCTCGTAGAACCGCTTGCTTGCGTCGTAGTCGCGGACGAAGACTGCGATGTGCTCGTGTTCCATGGCGAGAGAATAGAACGACCGTACTATTTTGTCAAGCCGATGCGCTATGATCCAATATTCATGAGCTCTAGTAGCGAAACGACCGTGCTGAAAACCAAGGGCGAGCGGACGCGCCACGCGATCCTGACGACCGCAGCCGACCTCGCGACGCAGGAGGGCCTCGAGCCGCTCTCGATCGGTCGTCTCGCCGAGGCCACGGGCCTCAGCAAGAGCGGCCTCTTCGCGCACTTCGGCTCCAAGGAGGAGCTCCAGATCGCGACGGTCGAGCATGCCGCTTCGCTTTTCGTCGACGAGGTGATCGCGCCGGCGCGCTCGGCGCCGAAGGGTCTGCCGCGCGTGTGGGCGCTGTGCGACCACAAGCTCGGCTACCTCGAGCGGCAGATCTTCCCGGGCGGGTGCTTCTTCGCCTCGACGTCGGTCGAATACAGCCACCGCCCCGGCCCGGTGCGCGACCGGATCGAGGAGATGCTCCGCTCGTGGTTCTCGTACCTGGAGCACGCTGTCGAGCAGGCGCAGCAGAACGGTGAGCTCGACGATTCGCTGAGCGCGCGAGAGATCACCTTCGAGCTCGATTCCTTCGCCATGGCCGCGAACTGGCAGTACCACATGTTCGGCGACCCCACCGTCTTCGAGAATGCCCGTCGCGCCACTCGCGACCGCCTCGAGGTCCTCAGGGCCGCGAAGGCGGCCTGAACTCCCGCCACAACTCTTCCATCGTCCGGAGGCGGCCGCCTCGATGCGCGAGGTCGGTCGGCGCAGTGTTCACCGCCCGCACGACCCAGTCGTCGCCGACGTCGAGCACGTTGATGCAGGCCGGCGCTTGCTCGAGGTTCCCGAGCATTGCGCGGCCGCCCGTCAGCGCGTAGGAGAGGATCGCGCGGTTGACGCCGCCGTGGAGCACGGCGAGCACGACGTCCCACTCCGGGTCGTCGAGCAGGCGGTCGACCGCGGGAATCACGCGATCGAGCAGCGAGCCGATCGTCTCGCCGCCGAGGAAGCGAGCGTCCTCCGGGACGACGTCGTGCCACGCCTCGACGAAGGTGCGCTCGAGCTCGTCCTCCGGGATGTCGCCGAGCCGGCCCGACTCGATCTCGCGCAGCTCAGGCCACAACTCGGCCTCAGCGTCGGGAGCGACGATGCGCGCGGTCTCGACCGTGCGCGGGAGCCCGCTCGTGATCACGCGGTCGAACGCGATCCCTGTGAGCAGTTCGGCCGCCGCCTTCGCCTGCTCGCGACCGCGCTCCGTCAGCGGCACCGTCTCCGGCTGCAGCGGGCGACCGTCCTGGAAGTACGCCACCTGGGCGTGGCGCATCAGGTAGATCCGCCGCCGGGTCACTCGTACTTTTGAAGGTAGGCCGGATTGGAGATGCGGAGCTTCGCGGCGACGTCCTCTTTGAGCAGCCGAAGCGCACCGTCAGGCGGCTCCCCCGCGCGAATACGGCGGGCGAGGGCAGCCGCTTGCTCCTCGCCAAGTAACACAGTGTTACTTGCCTCGAGCTCGCGCCTCGCGATCGCGAGTGCGTTCATCGCGACGAGCGTCCGGAACTTCAGCCGGTGGTCGTCGAGCGTCGGCAGCAGCTCGCTCGAGAGGAACTCGAGGACCGCCTCGATCAGTTCGGGTGCGGTCGGGCGGTCACCCATGCCGCTCGACCAGGTCGAGGAGCTCGTACTCCATCTCTGCCGCCATCCTGCCGAGCACCGCGTACTCGACGCTGCGGTCGACGCCCGTGAGATGCCGCCGACATTGGGTCAGGCAGCCCGTCGCCCACTTGACGTTGCCCAGCACCTCCCACCACGCGAGCTCGGCCTCGGCGAGCTCGCGCCCCGTCAGCTCTGCATAGCGCGCGAGGTACGGGCCGAC
>Ga0126310_10000554_pt1 | contig 13151 bp, 12 predicted proteins | sample Plot60_FD_92540 | JGI IMG/M metagenome (GOLD analysis project Ga0126310, IMG submission 92540) | Serpentine soil microbial communities from UC McLaughlin Reserve, CA, USA - Plot60 | ecosystem: Environmental > Terrestrial > Soil > Grasslands | place: USA: UC McLaughlin Reserve, Lake County... | reverse complement strand
CTCGGCTTCGTCGTCGGCCCCTCGGATCTCTAGCGTCCGGAGCACCGCAGCGGTTCGCGGGAGCGAGCCCAGCTGGCTGATGTAACGGGGGTATGGCGCGATGTCATACGGGCATGGTTGTGCGGCGCCGGGGCGGGGATCGGGTGGAAGGATCGGACGATGTGGTCGGTACCACCACTCGACCGGCTCGGCGCACCGCTGGAATGAGCTCCCGCGCCGAGGAGTACGCGCGTCTGCGCGACCGGTACATCCAGCGCGATCCGCGGATCATGGGCGGCGAGCCCGTCATCCGCGGCACGCGCGTCCCCGTCCGGACGATTGCCGCATTGATCGAGGATGGCGAGTCCCGCGACTTTCTCCGCGACGACTACCCGCACATTCCCGAGGAGGCCTACGAGGTCGCGGTCCTGCGGGCCCGCGAGAACCCGCGCCTTGACGGCCTGCTCCCGCCATGTCCTCCACTGAGGTGATCGAGCAGATCGGCGTGCTGCTCCGCAAGGCAGTGCCGCCCAACTCGCGCGTGGTCCTGTTCGGATCGCACGCACGCGGCACGGCCACCGCTGACTCCGACTACGACGTCCTGGTGATCGAGCCGACCGTCGACAGTCCGATCCAAGAGTCCGTCCGGCTGCGCGCCGAGCTGGACGATCTTGAAGTGCCGATCGATGTCGTCGTGATGGACAAGGCGAAGGCAGACCAGCGCGCAGGAGAGCGGGGCACGATGGTCGAGCGTGCGCTGCGCGAGGGCCGTCTCCTTGCCCAGACCTGAGCCCTCCCCGACGCTCGAGGATTGACAGGAATTGTGAAGGCCAGCTCGGCCTGATTTCCTCCGGCGCCGCAATCAAAGCGGCCGGGCGGCGCGCCAACGCCCCCGGCCCGGCACCGAAGGGATTAGCTTCGATGCAGGACCACCGTACCCGTCCGTCGCCCGGCGGGCCATCAACGACGGAAGCAGACGGCCGTCGCGGCACGCGTGTCAAGTCGGAGCAGCACCGCGCCCTCGGCCACGTCGTGCGCTACACGCGCGCCCGCCGCGCTCTCTCGCAGGGCCGGCTCAAGCGCGCATTGGACCGCGGACTGCTGATCGATCTAGCCGGCGGCGGCCGAGGCAAGGCGAAGCGCATCGTCCTCGGCGACCGGCTCGACTACGAGGACGGCGTGGTCCTACCGACTCCGGCCAAGCTGGAGGAGGTGTGCGGCGGTGCGTGCACAACCGCATAGCCCCCTCCACGCCGCGCATGGTCCGCTGCACACGAGCAATTGTGCGGCGGACCAGGGCATGATTTTTCCGGGTTTTTTTGCCCGGTCAAGCCCCCATCCCCTCGGTCGCCGAGCTGCCGATCACGGCGGTGACGCCATGAGCGCCGTTCGCTACCGCGCCGAGCGCTCGCAACGGCGGCGGCGTTGCGCGGCACCACCACCCGTCGCCGGCCACGGCCGCCGCACTCGGCGGTTCCGCCCACGCCGGAGCCGGACACCGCGGTGACCGACCTGCTCAAGCCGGCCGACGTCGCGCGCCGGCTGAAGGTCTCGCGCAGCTGGGCCTACGACGCCGCCGCGGACAGACGACTGCCGTCGATCCGCCTCGAGGCCCCAGACGGGCCGCTGCGCTTCGTCCCGGCCGACTTGGAGCAGTGGATCGAGGACGCGCGCGCTCGCGCGACGGAGCGCTTCGCCTGATGGCCCGCGGCTCGATCCTCTCGCGCAAGAACCGCGACGGCACGACGACCTTCTCGATCAAGTACCGTGTCAGCGGACGACAGGTCAAGAAGGCGATCGTGCCGTCGCGGCGCGAGGCCGAACGTGCACTCACCGCCGCCTTGCCAAGGTCGACCGCGGCGAGATCCGCTCGACAAGCCAGGAGACCTTCCAGCAGGCCGCCGAGCGCTGGCTCGTCCGCAAGCAGCCCGTGATCGAGGCATCCACCTCCCGCGATTACGAGACACACCTGCGCCTGCGGCTCCTCCCCGCTTTCGGCAGACGCAAGCTGCGCCAGATCACCCCGCGGCCACGTCGAGGACTACCTCGCCCGCCTCGACGCCGACAACCGTCTTTCGCGCCAGACGATCAACGACTCGCTTATCCCGCTGCGCCAGATCCTCGGCCGCGCCGTGCGCGACGGCGTCATCGCGACGACCCTCCCGCCAACCCCGACCGCGACGCGCCGCTCGAGTTGCCCTATGAGCGCCCGACGATGCACTACCTCGCACGCGAGCAGGCTCACCGCTACCTCGACGCCTGCGAGGACTGGTACCGGCCGCTAGCTGAGGTCCTGATCGGCGCCGGCCTGCGTATCGGCGAGGCACTCGCTCTTGAATGGCGCGACATCGGCTGGGACAGCTCCGCGCTCAACATCACCCGCACCGCCAAGCACGGCGGGATCGGCACGCCGAAGGGCGACCACGCCCGGAGCGTCCTCATCGCCAGCCTCCTCCGCCAGCACCACGCCGCCCAGGCCGCGCGCGGCCAGCTCCAGTCGCTCATCTTCCCGAGCGCATGCGGCACGATGCTCGACCGCAACAACGTCCGCCGCCGCGGCCACGACGCCGCCCTCAGAGACGCCGCCTTGCCCTCTGCGATCCGCCTGCACGACCTCCGCCACACAGCGGCGACGCTCTGGCTCGCCTCAGGCCAGTCGATCTACTTCGTCCAGCGGCAGCTCGGCCACAAGGACATCCAGACGACCATCGACCTCTACGGATACCCCCGACAGCAGCCCACCGAGACGCCGCCGAGCGGGCGGCCGGATGGTGGCGCGAGACGCCCTCGGAGGGGTCGGGAGTACCACCGGCGGTACCACGAGGGCCCGCCTCGCCGTCTACACGCTGCGCGGCCGCGGAACGACGGGCTCCAGCAGCGCTGTCAGCCGCGCCTGACCGCCCGGCCGGAAACCGGGTGCGGTGCGAGCCCTCATCCCGGCGCTGCGTTCGAGAGTCGCCCTTGCGTCGTCACCGGAGTGCTATCTCAGGGCTCTGTTGACGAGCCCGATCAAGGTTCCCCAAGCCGTGCGTTCTTCGTCTCTGAGGTTCGCGGCCGTGTGCGTACGCGTCCAGCGGAGGTATGCCTTGGCCAGCTTGTACTTCGAGAAGTCCCTAACCTCGTTGATGAAGATCTCCACGATGGGGCGCTCGAGCTGCTGTCTAGCAATGGCAGCGACGTCCCAACCGAGATCCTCCTTAGCCACCTGAACCAATGTGTCTCGCAGCAAATCCTCGATCTCTGGGCGCTTGACCTTCCCGGCATAGGCGTCCTTCGTGCGCAGGATGTTCCTGTTGCCGAGCTGGTGAACGAGGGTCTCCTGTTGAGCCGCCCGGTCCCCAGCAACGTCGGAATCGAGCAGTGCAGCGACCTTCAGGTGATTTGCGTGGAGAATCGTCGCGTAGTAGACCACCTTGCCCGCGCCGTCCGCCGGGACCAGGGCGATCTTCGCATGCAGCGGCGCGTCACCTCCCTCGCCCAAGAGCTCTGATGTTCCTTCCAGGTACCAGTAATCGGTCAGGCCTTCGAGAACAAGATTGCGTTGCTGCGTAAACAGCGTCTGAGCGAGATCGTAACCAAGGGCCTCCTGCAACGGCAGCAGTGAGGCAGCATCCTCAGCAGAAACCGTCGTATGTACCCTGGTTCCGACCGTGCGATCGGTCATCTCAACTACCCGCACGAGGTCCAGCTCATCTGGCCCAACGAGAAAAGGGGAATGCGTTGTGTAGATCGTCTGGTTTGACTCCGCCAAGCGACTAATGGTCATCCGGAAGTCACGCTGTTTCAGGCCATGAAGGCTCAGCCCCGGCTCGTCCAAGAGCAGTACCGCGTTCTCATGTTTGTCCTTAGCCTCAGCGAAGAACACCACAAAGAACGACACCAGCCACTGGAAACCTTCTGAGCGCTGATCGAGCTCAATCTCGACCCCGAGGTCGTCTTCGACGATCACCTTCAGGTATTGGCCGTCAGCTTGGACGCGAAGCCGGCTGGCCTCGTCCTTATCCTCCTGCGGGTTCCATACCTTAAGGATCTCTTCAGTAAGACGTACGCTCGCTGCGTTCAGCTGATAGCTCCGCTTATCGAGCTGGTCTTTATACGCCTGCAATGCGCTCGCGTCGCTCGGATCAGGCTCAGATGCACTACCCATCTGCGACAGAGTTTGGGCGTCGAATCCAAGGAGCTTGAGAAGGCACTGGTTTCCGTAGTCGTATTGATCGCCATCGAGGACGCCGGTGCGCAGACGCTCTGCCAAGTGACCCAAGTGGATTGAAGGCTTCACGCGGAAGTAATTATTGAAGAGGACGAAAGTGGGCAAACGCTCGCGGATCGTCCTAAGCGCTTCCGCTTGAATGCCTGGCACGTCAGTCAACTCAACGAGCTTCGTGTGACGCGCGTCTTCGGCAGCGTTAGTTTCATCGACCAGCGCGACATTGTCATTCAGCCATCTTCGGAGCCCGCTAGCTCGTTCGACGGTAAGGAGAGCACCAGTCCACCATCTGCTGCTGAGTTCGGCCAGGGCCACGCTCGGTGGCTCGTCGCCGTCATCAGCTCGTCCGTCGAGGTGTGCGGCCATCCGCTGAAAGTTTTTGCGAGTATCCGCGTCCCATCTGGGAGCGGGCGGTCCATCCTCGATCCGGTGCGTATGCCGGTTCGACAGCGTGGTTTCGCGGCAATAGACAGCATTCTCGTATCCAGGTGGCAGCGCCTCCAGGTCGGATGCGTCGAGCGCAAACCTTGCCGAGACAGCGCCGACCTTGGCTGGATCAACCGTTCCAGTGGTCACATCGTTGTACTCGGAGCGGGGGTAGTCGCGGAGCGGATTGAACCCCGGAACGCCCTCTGGTGGGTTGACCTGCTGAAGCGCTTGAAGGATGGCGGTCTTGCCAGCCTCGTTGGACCCCACAAGGACCGTCTTGTCGGTTTCGATGTCGAACCAGCCGGTATCGCGGATCGACCGGTACTTCTGGATTCTGGCTGCAATAAGGCGCATCGACACTCCGAATTCGCGTCACGCAATGGACACCGGCAGCTAAGGATGCATGGGGAGCCGGACGTTCGCGCTAGGAGCGTCGCCATCAAATCTTTCCAAGGGGTCGCGCATGCTTCCCTACCTCGAGTTCGCCAAGCGCTGGTACCGCGGGCGGTACCGCCGACCAGCGCGTATCGTCTCTCGTAGCCCCAAGGACGCCCGAAAGCCCCGCTCTCACGGGGCTTCCGATGATCGGGCTGACCGGACGGCTTTTGAACCGCGGGATGCGTGAGCGCGTATGCCGGCTGCATCCCAGCGACTGCGACTACGGCCAGTAGATGGCGGCCGGAGGGCGATGATCCGCGCTGCATCCCGCCGCCCTTCCACTTAGCCTCTAGAACTGTTCCCATGTCGCTTTTCAGCGTGCGCCATCGCCGTTCCCTCGCAGACGGCCAGCTCGACGTCACGGTCGATGGCCGGCTGCGTCGACGGATCGTCCGACTGTTGCGACGCTTCAACGAAAGCTGGCACTACCAACCGGATCCCGGCGACAACTGGACCGAGCGGACCGACGCGCTCTCCGAACTCGTCGGAGATCTGCTCGACGTCTACGGTGGCGAGAAGCTCTGGATCAAGAAGGGGAACGTCACGACGGTCGCTAACGCGGAAACGTGGATCCTTGAGGGTCCGGACGAGGGGGTGCTCGACTCCGTCGAGCAGTACCTGACCTACGTCTCAGAGGAACGCCGTCTAGAGATCGCAGCGGAAATCAACCGCATATTCAGCGAGGAGGACTCCGTCTGGCGGCTGCTGGACCAGCAGTTCGTCAAGCTCGACTCCATCTTCGTCCACCAGCAGGTGATCGCTCGCGCCCACGAGCGACTCGGAGCGGTTCGCTGGGAAGGCGCCGCGGAGGAGCTTTTGGCCGCCGAGCACGATCTCACCGATTGTGCAGGACGTCGCGCCGTGCACCATGCGGGGAACTCGACTGAGAGCGCAATGAAGGCCGCCCTGGGTCGCGACGACGGAAGCGCCCTTGTGCTCGCGCGGAACATGGCAGAACTCGGATGGTTCGATGATCTGGCAGAGAGCATGCGTGCTGGGTTCGTCGACAACGTGTTGGGGGCACTGCCCTGGATGCGCAACCGCCTCGGTGGCCATGGGCAGGGTCCGCAACCGAAGCCGGTCCCGGACCCGTACGCACGGCTCGCGGTTGGACTCAGTGCCGTCATCAACGAATTCATCGTCGCCCTTGCGCTCGCTCGCGACCCGTCAATCGCGGCGCGTACTGATGCCCCGAACCCGCCAGTCAGCGCGTCGAGCGCCGACGACGACATCCCCTTCTGACCACGCGGTAGCCAGGCGGTGCTAAAGCCGAGTCCGGACGAGGAGCTTGCGACGAGCCCGCGAAACGAGCGTTGCAGCGCCCCGGGCCCGGCACCGAAGGCGAGGCTTCGATGCGTCAGCGATTGTTCCCGAGCAGCGCCCATACGTCCAGCCCCCGGAGGGCATGGGTCGGCGATCGGGAACGCGGGCGCAGGCTGTCTTGCCGGGTGCCATGGAGCCTGTGAGGAGGCCTCATGTCCCAGCAACGTCCTGCCGTCTCGACGGTCGCCGCGGTCGCGGATCTGCTCGACAGCGTCTCAAGGGTCGCCGATGACACCGTCCGCCTGGTCGTCGTGTGGGACCGCCGCCGTGAGCTGCGCGCGTTGGGTCGCGCGGTCTGCGAGCTGCGTGCCCGTCACGACCTCTCCCAGGAGCAGCTCGGGTTCCGCAGCGGTCTGCATCGCAACTACGTCGGTGCGGTCGAGCGCGGCGAGGTCAACAGCACTTTCCGCATCCTCTCCCAGCTGACGACCGGCCTGGATGAGCCGCTCTCGGAGCTGATCCGCCTCTACGAGCGCAACCTCCACGCCGACGCTGCCGGTCGGTCCCGCGTTCGAGGCTGAGCCGGTGCGGTTGAGCGGTTGTAGACCCTGCGACCGGTTGGGCGTAGACCTCCCGGCATGCACGCCTCGTCACCGATGCGGCTCGCCGGGAGGGCCGACCGATAGCCGCCGACCCCTGCTCGCCGCCGCCGCGCCGCCGCAGACGCACACGCTCAGCGTGCGCAGCAGTAGGGCGGCCGGTACGTGTCGAGGCGGTTCGGCGGGAGGTGCCGGAGCTGGATCGCTTCGTCGCGGCGCTGCTCGCGCTCGCACAGCAGCCAACCACTGGCGAGCGCAGCGAGCCGCGTGCCGACTGACGAGGAGCGGCCGATGAGGCGCGCGGTGCTCTATCTGCGCGTCTCGACCGCTGCGCAGGCGCGGCGGAACCGTGAGCCGGAGGGCTACTCGATCCCGGCTCAGCGCGAGGCGTGCCAGCGGAAGGCGGCGAGCATGGGGGTGGAGATCGTCGGCGAGTACGTTGACCGCGGCGAGTCCGCGAAGACCGCCGACCGCCCCCAGCTCCAAGCGCTGCTCGAGCGCGTCCGGGTCGAGCGCGACTTCGACGTGGTGATCGTCCACAAGGTCGATCGGCTCGCGCGCAACCGCTACGACGACGCGACCATCAGCTACACCCTGCACGCCGCTGGAGTGGAGTTGGTCTCGGCGGTCGAGAACATCGACGACACGCCGTTCGGGCGGTTCATGCACGCGATCCTCTCGGCCAACGCCGAGTTCTACTCCGCCAACCTCGCCGCCGAAGCCAAGAAAGGCCTCATCCAGAAAGCCAAGAGCGGCGGCACACCGACACGGGCGCCGCTCGGCTATCTGAACGTCCGACAGGTGATCGAGGGCCGCGAGCTGCGCACCGTCGAGACAGACCCCGACCGCGCCCCACACGTGCGCTGGGCGTTCGCCGCCTACAGCAGCGGCGCCTACACCCTCGACACCCTTCACGCCGCCCTCGCCGAACGCGGGCTGACGACGCGACCAACGCCCACTCGCCCCGCGAGAGCTGTCTCGCGTTCGCAGCTCGCCGCGCTCCTAGCGAACCCCTACTACGTCGGCACCGTCCGCTATTCCGGTGTCGACTACGACGGCCGCCACGAGCCGCTGATCGACCGCGCCACCTTCGGCAGAGTCAGAGCAGTCCTCGCCGCGCACAACCACGCCGCCGAGAAGGACCGCAAACACCACCACTACCTCAAAGGCTCGCTGTTCTGCGGGCGCTGCGGCTCGCGCATGAGCCTCATCCACGCCAGAGGCAACGGCGGCACCTACCGCTACTTCTTCTGCATCGGCCGCATGAAGCGAACGGGTTGCACCCAACCCTACGTCCCCGTCGATCGCGTCGAGCAGGCGGTCGAGCGCATCTACGCGACCGTCCGCATGCCCGCGCAGCAGCTCGCCGAAATTCGAGAGCTGCTCGACCGCGCGCTTGACGGGATGCGCGAACAGGCCGAGCAGGAGGCGACTCGCCAGCGGCGCCGACTGCTCTCACTCAGAGAGCAGCGCGAGAAGCTGCTCCACGCCTACTACGCCGGCGCGATCCCCACCGACCTCCTCCGAGCCGAGCAAGACCGCCTCGCCGGCGAGATCGCCCACGCCGAGCATCACGCCTCACAAGCCGAGGCCTCCTTCGCTGACATCAAGAACACGCTCGACAAGGCGCTCGACCTACTCGCCAACCCGCAGGCCGCCTACGAGCAGGCGCCCGGCCACCTGCGCCGCCAATGGAACCAAGCCCTCTTCCAACAGCTCCTCGTCACCGACCACGAGATCGCCAACGCACCCCTCGCAGAGCCCTTCGCGACGCTCACCGACCCCGAGCTGCCCGCACAGCTCGCCGACGCCGCCAGCACCGCCCAGAACGGTCGTCGCAACGGCCACCCGGCACCGGCCCCACCAACAAGAACCGCCGCCCTTCCAGGCGGCGGTTCAAAAGAGACCTTGGTAGTCGGGGAGACAGGATTTGAACCTGCGACCGCCCGGCCCCCAGCCAGATCAGGCGCCGACGACTGCCTGTATTCTTCGTATGCATACGGCATTTCCGTGTCGTTGCGTGAGGTTGCCTCAGGTCAAAACGTGACATAGACATGACATCGGCGCGTGCCACCATGCCCTCCATGAGCACCGCGTCTGACGCATCGAGACCAAGACGCAGCAGCGGCCGGCGCCGCTCCTACGGGACCGGCTCGCTGAAGCAGGTCGGTAACTCGTGGATCGGCACCTGGTACGCGCGTGATGGCCGCCAGGTGCGCCGGAAGGTCGGAGACGTGCGCACGCCCGGACGTCAAGACGGGCTGACGGTGGCGCAGGCCGAGCGGAAGTTCGCGTCGATGCGCGAGGCGGACCCGCCCCGCCGGCGCCAGGCTGGCGACGCGCGCGTGACGATGAAGGAGGCCGGAGACGAGCTCGGCCGAACGCTCGAGCGCAAGGGCCGCAAGAAGTCGCACCGGCTCACCGTCGCGTCGGACGTGCGGAACCACATCGTCCCGTTCTTCGAGGGTAGGCCGCTCGACGGTATCGACACCGACGACATCGAGCGCTACATCGACGTCAAGCTCCCCACGCTTGCCGTCAAGACCGTCCGCAACCACCTCAACACGATGCACTCGGTCTTCCAGATCGGGCTTCGCAAGGGCTGGTGTCGCCACAACCCGGTCAAGCTCGCAGAGCGTCCGGTCATCAAGAAGACGGAGACCCGGATCCGCTACCTGACCCAGCCAGAGGTCGACAAGCTCGTCGCTGCGACATACCCCGACGACGCCTGGGGATCGATCGAGCCCACCCTCTACCTCACCGCCGCGATGACCGGCCTGCGCCAAGGTGAGCTCCTCGGGCTGCGCTGGCGCGATGTCGACTTCAGCGCGCAGCGGATCCGCGTCGTCTCCCCCTACGTCCGCGGCGAGTTCGCCGACCCCAAGTCCGAAGGCTCAGGCCGCTCTGTGCCAATGGCGAGCCGCGTCGCGGAAGCACTCGAGCAACTCCACGCCCGCACGCTCTACGGCCGCCCGACGGATCTCGTCCTCTGCCATCCAGAGACCGGCAAGCCGCTCGACCGCTCCAAGCTCGTGCGCCGCTTCAAGAGCGCCATCGAGCACGCCGGCGTGCGGAGAATCACCTTCCACGAGCTGCGCCACACCTTCGGCACGCGCATGGCGGCCCACGGCGTACCGCTCCGCCGCCTGCAGGAGTGGATGGGCCACGCGGACGCAAAGACCACCCAGATCTACTCCCACTACCAGCCAGCCGAGAACGAAGCCGAGGTCATTGACCTGGCGTTCGCGTAGCCGACCGCGTCACCGCCGCGCCAGCAGCCAAAGAAAATTTCTCGGTGGGTGCACGAAAGAGGCAGCGCAGAGCCATGGAGCCGTCATCAGCCCTCCGTACTCTCCGCACATGCGCGCGACGGCCGTACCTCACCGGCGACGGCGCCGGCCTCACCCGTTCCAGCTGTCGCTGTCGGATCTGTTCGAGGACGTCCTCGAACAGCACGGAACGGTTCAGGGAGGTCGTCTGCGAGCCCTCGCGGGCGCGATCGTGCTCGACCAGGATGGTGGAATGTTGCTGCTCCACCGTGCTGGGCCGCCTCAGTGGGAGCTGCCGGGCGGCAAGGTCGAGCCGGGAGAGTCGCTGGAGGAAGCGGCTATACGCGAGCTGGCCGAGGAGCTCGGCGTGAGGCTCCGCAAGCTGAGCTACCTCGGAGATACGCGTTTCCGACAGCAGGACCGCGGCTGGCGCTATGCGTGGTTTCTCGCTGAGGAGTTCGACGGCGAGCCAGTCGTCTGCGAGCCAGAACGCTTCGACAACGTCGCCTATTGGCCTCTCTCAGAGCTCGCGAGGATGATGTCCGAGCTCTCGCCCAACGTTCGCCTGCTTGTGAGGGCCTATTTCGAGGGCAGGCTTGTCCTCCCGCGTCGCACGTCCGCAAGTCCGCACACGCGCACCGCAGTTCCTGCTTGAACGCGATCGCCTTCAGGCGGCACACGCGCGGCGACCTACACTACGCGCTTATGCGTACGGTGCTGTTTACGGACTTCGAGACCGACCTCGATCGGTCGCTCAGCGAGGAGGTCACCGCAGACTACGTCTATATGTATCCGCCGCGCCAAGCCTACGCACCTGTCGCCTCAGCGACCATGGAGACGGCCATCGACAGTTCGCTGGCGCGCTCGGATCCTCTCAACCTCTATGTCCACGTCCCGTTCTGCCGGCAGATCTGCTCCTTCTGCAATCTCTACGCCGTCGTCAGCCGCGACCAAGACCTGTTTGAGCGCTATGTCGACGCGGTCCTGCGCGAGACTGACTGGTATGCGCCGCACTTGGCAGGCCGGCAGGTGGACACGGTCTACATCGGCGGCGGCACGCCGTCGCAGCTTTCCGCGCGACTTCTCGATCGATTGATCGGCGGCCTCGAGCGGCGACTGCGATTCGATCGCACGGCCGTCCCCGAAGTCGCGATTGAGGTCGCTCCGGACACGGTGACCGCGGAGAAGCTCACCGGCTACCAGGCGATCGGCGTCACGCGCGTCAACCTCGGGCTCCAGACGACTGACGACCTCGAGCTCGGATCCATCGGGCGCCGTCACGACGCGACCGACGCGTGCGCCGCGATCGAACTGGCGCTCGCATGCGGGTTCGAGAACGTATGCGTCGACCTGATCTATGGCCTGCAAGGCCAGACACCGGCCTCCTGGCGCGCGTCGGTGCAGACGGTGATCGGGATGGGCCCGCCGACGGTCTGCGCCTATCCGCTGACGCTACGCCCGGCCACTGGGTACGCCGCCCGCGGCTACCACACCGCCGTGCCCGGCCAGTACGCGAAGTACGACTATGCCGACGCCGCGCTCAGACACGCCGGCTACCGGCAGGAAACCCACGTCCGGTGGGCACGCGGCGAGAGCGGCGGCTATCTGCAGAAGCAGAACCATTGGACAATGGGATGTGTCCTCGGGCTGGGGGCAGGAGCACGCGGATATCTGTGGGACTGCGACTACCGCAACGGCTACAGCGCGCGGCATCGAATGCCGGTGCTGCGCGAGTGGTTCCAGCGCGTCGAGCAGGACGGCCACGGCCGCGTCGACGGCTTCCTGATGGATGATGAGGAGCGCCTCCGCAAGGCTCTCATCCTCGGCCTGCAGCAGCTCGATCGCACTGCGACGACGACATTGCTCGACCGCGATCCGGCCGAGCGGTTTGCGCCCGAGCTCGGGGCGTACGTCCAACGAAGACTCGTGACGCTCACCGACGAAGCGGTGTCACTCACGCCTACGGGGACGCGCCATCGCGACGTGCTCGTGCAGCCCTTCTTCAGCTCCCGCGTCCGCGAGGCGCTGACCGCCTACGGGTACGACCATGGATGACGCAGACGGACGGGCGGTCTTCACCTGGCTCCACGTGTCGGACATCCATCTCGGCCACGGCACGTCGAGTTGGCAGTTCGATCAGCAGCTGATGCTCGACGCGCTGGAAGACGACCTTGCCGACGAGATCGCCAGCAGACGCGTGCCGCAGCCCGACGCGATCCTCTGCACGGGGGACGTCGCCAGTACCGGCGCTGTCGCGGACGACGAGGAGTACCAGCGAGCACGGGCCTGGATCGATGCGCTCCAGCAGCGTTGCGGCATCGACCGCGTCTTCCTCGTTCCCGGAAACCACGACGTGCAACGGACGTACCCGCCGCAGCGCGACGTCTTTCGGCTCGTGCGATCGCTGCGAAGCGGCGAGGATTCGCTCGACGATGCCCGAGGTTTTCCGGCCGACCTCGCCCACCTCGACGCGCGGCTCTCAAACTTCCACGCCTTCTGCGACGAGGCCGGCTGGGCGCGTGCGCCGGATGCCGTCGGCGTCTGGAGCACGCTCGTGCTCGAGGGCGATCCAGCCGTCCGGCTGCTCGGCTTCAACACCGCAACGCTCTGTAACGACAACGCTGACGAGGGAGCGCTCGCCCTGGCGACCAGCGCACTGCTGGAAGCGAAGCGGTCGACCGCGGACGGCGAGCTCGTGATCGCGCTCGCTCACCATCCGCCTACTTGGCTGGCGAATAGAAGCCGGAACGTGTTCGAGGCCGAGCTGTACGGCTCCCGCATTGCGGTGCTGCTGCATGGGCACCTCCACGCTCCGAGCACGGGCCAGCACGTCAAAGGCAACGGCCAGGCGCTCGTGACGGTGGCGGCCGGTGCCGTGCACGACGAGGAGCACACCGCGACGACACACGCCTACAACGTCGCTTCAGTGTGGCAGGATGCCGCAGGCGCGCTGAGCCTGCGGGTCTG
>Ga0126310_10000552_pt1 | contig 13155 bp, 9 predicted proteins | sample Plot60_FD_92540 | JGI IMG/M metagenome (GOLD analysis project Ga0126310, IMG submission 92540) | Serpentine soil microbial communities from UC McLaughlin Reserve, CA, USA - Plot60 | ecosystem: Environmental > Terrestrial > Soil > Grasslands | place: USA: UC McLaughlin Reserve, Lake County... | reverse complement strand
CGTGGCCGAACTCGTGGAGCATCGTGTTCATCCAGTAGGCGTCGGGCCGGACGTTGGCGAGCACGCGCACGTCGTAGGGGTACTCGCGCCCGACCGAGAGGCAGAAGGCGTGCTGGTTCTTGCCTGGCCGCCCGTAGAGGTCGCTCCTGGCCACGACGCCCCGCACGTCGAGGCCTAGAGTGTCGTAGGTCCTGCGGGTTAGCTTCGTAAGATCTCGATTCCGGAAGTGGCGGTCCACGTTGAGCCCGGCGTCTTCGGGGACTTCCTGGAAGAAGGGATCCGTAGTGTTTTTAGGGCACTACCTCACAGAGCGCGGGAAAGCTTTGCCCCTTATTCTCTGAGGGCGGAGGTACTACCAGAGAGAATGCTATAGTCCGCGTGAGATAAACGAACCTGCGCATTGAGGTGGAGATGCCCTTTGCGAACGTTGTTAGTCTCTACCGTGATCCTGCGGATGTGCCGGAGGAGTACCGCAAACATCCTTCGTTGGCGAGGCTTTTTCGGAAGTGGGCTCGAGATGAGGAGGGAGAGACCCAACGGCAGGACGCTCACCTAGCGCCGGGAATGAACTCTCGTCGCGTACCGTTGCCAATCTACGTGGTGCGCTCATAGTCTAAGGAGGAAAGCGATGCCGGCAGGAAACAGATCGGGAAGCGTTGTGGAGGGTACCGGGGCGGAGATACTCGCTGAGAGTCTGTGCCACGCGGGCATCGAGACCATCTTTGGCTTATCGGGAGATACCGGCGTCGCCTTCTACGATGCGCTGTACCATCGCCGCCATAGGATCCGCCACGTGATGGCGCACGACGAGCGTCACGCGGCGTACATGGCGGACGTGTACGCACGCTGCACCAACAAGGTGGGTGCAGTGGAGGTCTCGAGCGGCGGTGGGGTGACCTACGCAGTAGGAGGCTTGGGGGAACCGTACGCGTCGTCCGTACCCATGCTGGTCGTAGCCTCCGACATCCACAGCGGAAGCCGCGGTACCGGCGCGTTGACGGAAATAGATCAGGAGTTGCTCTTCGCGGCGGTGACCAAGTGGCGAACTACCGTCCCCACTGCGTCCGACATACCCAGCCTCGTGTCCGACGCGCTGGCTGCCGCCACGAGCGATCGTCCCGGTCCCGTTTGCCTGATAGTGCCCGAGGATGTGCTGAACGAACAGGGACGCGCGATCGTTTTCGAGGCGAGCATCGAGATCCCTCGAAGGAGGCCGGCGGCGGACGAGGTCTCCGTTCGCTGGGCGGCAGATGCTCTACGACGAGCCGAGAGACCGGGGATCGTTGCGGGATCGGGTGTCCATCTGTCGAGGGCTTGGGCCGAGCTCGCCCGGCTGGCGGAGATGGCCGGCATACCCGTGGCCACCACGATCCACGGCAAGGGCTCGTTTCCTGAAACAAATCCCTGGAGCCTCGGCGTGGTGGGTGCCAACGGAGCTCGGGACTACGCGAATGAGTATCTGGCCCAAGCCGACGTCGTGCTCTTCATCGGCACCCGGGCAAACGCGACGGACACCAACTCTTTCACGAGTCCTTCCCGAGACAAGACGATTGTGATCCAGAACGACATCGAGGCCGGCAGGGCGGGCCGGAACTTCCCGGGCAGCATCGCGCTTGTAGGTGATGCAAAGAGCACGCTGGGTCAGCTGATCGAGGCCTTCTTGCCACAAGGAGAAACGACGAGGCATCGCCAGCGTCTGCGGTCCTGGATCGACGAGCGGCGTCGAGCCTGGTACCGGTCGGCGCTAGAATCGGGGGTGCCGGACGACGAGACCCTGCTCGCTCCCCGCGACGTCTTGCGTATCATCCAGGAGGAGGCCGGCGCCGACACCCTCCTGGTGGCTGACCCCGGTACGCTCACGCCGAACGTCGCCGCCTACTGGGAGATGGAGAAGGCCGCGCGCGACGTCATCGTCCCGCGAGGTCACGGCCCCATGGGCTACGCCATACCCGGTGCCATCGGCGCTGCCATGGCCTTCCCGGACCGACCGGTAATGGCGCTCACCGCCGACGGCAGCTTCGCGATGTCTTGCGGAGAGCTCGAGACGGCGGTTCGCCTTCAGCTACCCATCGTCCACGTGCAGTTCACCAACGGGTCCATGGGCTGGATCAAGATGCTCCAGCACCTCTATATGGGGAAGCGGTACTTCGGCGTCGACTCGGGATCGATCGACGCAGTCGCCGTGGCCCGAGGGATGGGATTGGAAGCCGCGCGGGTGACGAGCCTGGAGGAGTTCTCCGGGGTGCTCGGGCGGGGTCTGGCGGCGCGCAGGCCCGTCTTTATCGACGTCCCGGTGCCTGATCAGATAGGCCTCGTTCCGCCGGTCGCGCCGTGGCATGCGGCGCTCGCCGGCGAGGGTGAGCGCCCGGTGTACTAGGTAACCATCTGCGCGCCGAGCCGCGAGCGGTCGTGCCGACGAGCTGGGTACCGGGCGGCAAAGCCTGACATGGCGCCCGGTAAAGGCCGCGCTCGATCAGAACACGGTCGTCTCGGTTTCGGATGCGCTCGTTCCTTCGTCGAAACGCTCGGGACGGAGTGCGGAGAGGTCCAGGGTGGGCGCGCCGTCGATCAACCACTCACTCAGAAGCTTGCCGACGACCGGCGAGTGCATGAACCCGTGACCGGAGAAGCCCGCGGCGGTCCAGACCCCTGGGACCGCTACGACGGGACCGACGATCGCATGCTCGTCGGGGGTCATGTCGCGTAGTCCGGCCCATCCTCGGATGATCTCGGCCTCAGCCATGCGGGGAATCCGGCGAGCTAGCGCCTCCCGGAGCGCAGGGACGAGGCCCCAGTCTACCTCCTCGTCAAAGCCTGCCCGAACGTTGCGGTCGTTGCCACCGATCACGCCACCGCCCGGCCTCGGGTGCACGTAGGTGCCGCTAGCAAGATCCACCGTCAGGGGCAGGTCTGCGCCTAGCCACGGCAGCGGCGAGATTCCAAAGGCCTGGCGCCGATGGGGAGCAATGGGGAGGTCGACGCCAAGCAGGCGTCCCACCTCTGCCGCCCATGGTCCGGCGGCGTTCACCACCGCTTCCGCCTCCAGCCTACCGCCGGTCGTGTTTACGGCACGGACAGCCCCGTGTGCGTCGCGTTCTATGGCGGTGGCCGTGGTGTCCTCCATAAACCTTGCGCCATGCGCGCGTGCTCCCTGGGCAAAGGCGTTGACGACGGCCTCCGGAGATGCGGACCCGTCCGTGTGACAGTAACTTGCTCCGAGCAACCCGTCGACGTTGACGTGTGGCATTACCTCCGGAATCTCCTCCGGCTCGAGTAGCTGGACCGGCACACCCGCCTCAAGTTGCTTGGCGGCATTCCTTCTGAAGACTTCCAGTTGCTCCGCCTGAGTGAGAAGAAACAGGTAGCCGTGTTGGCGGAAGCGGACCGACTCACCGACGCGGTCGCGGAAGCCAGCGAAGTAGTCGACCGCGCGGCGCGACAGGGCAATGTTTATCTCCGACGAGAACTGCTGGCGAATGCCGCCGGTGCCTTTGGAGGTCGCGCCCGCCCCGAGCGTCCGGCGTTCGACCACTACAACGTCGTGATAGCTGCGGACGGTCAGGTGGTAGGCGATCGACAGGCCGACCACGCCGCCGCCGATGATCACTACCCGACCGCCCCGCAACGGCGAGCGACTCAATGGATCCTCCTTGCCCAATCTGGCTCGGCCAGCATCACGAGAGCGCGATAACGGTCGCGCCTGCGAACACGGCCGTCGCCGCAATTATTACACTGCGGGTGATGTTTTCGGACCAGCCAATGAAGATGGCCGCCAGGAAGTCGGTCAAGAGGACAACCAAAGAGCAAGAAGGAGGATTAATAGGCAGACTGGTCCGGACTTTACTGTTCTTTACCAAAGGAGGAATTGTGAGAGCTGTTGGACTTCTGAGCCCTGGAGATATGGGGCACACCGTCGCGAAGGTGCTGCAGGAGAAGGGCATGCCGGTTCTCACGAACCTGTCGGATAGAAGCGAACGCACTCGAGCTTTGGCGCGATCGGCAGGAGTTGAAGACGTCCTAAGCTATGAGGAGCTAATCCGCAGGACGGATCTGATTCTCTCCATCTTAGTGCCCGCCGAAGCCCAGAACGCTGCCCGGAACATCGCCCGGGCACTGGAAAGTACCGGCGCCAGGACGACATTTGTGGACTGCAACGCGGTTTCTCCGGCGACTGTCGGGGATATCGCGAAGGAAATAAGTGCCGCCGGCAGTCGCTTCGTAGATGCTTCGATCATAGGGCCGCCACCTCGCAGGGAGGACACAACAAGATTCTACGCTTCCGGTCAGCATGCAGAGGTATTCGCCGAGTTGAGCGCTTTCGGTCTCGATATATTCCTTCTCGGTAGGCACATCGGCCAGGCATCGGGCCTCAAGATGGCTTATGCAGCGTTCACCAAGGGCGCCACAGCGCTCTCAACCGAGCTTCTTACTGCTGCGCATGCCATGGGTCTCTACGATACGCTGGTCGAAGAGCTGCAGCACAGTCAACCAGAGGGCTACAGAAATATGGTGCGAGCGGTGCCAGCCGTGCCCAAGACCGCTCACCGCTGGGCGGGAGAGATGGAGGAAATAGCACGTACGTTCTCGCACCTGGGGTTGACGCCCAAAATACACCAAGGCGCCGCTGAAGTATTCCGATTCGTGGACGCAAGCCCGCTTGCGGACATGATCTTCGAAACCCCGAACCGGGAGCGCCTCCTCCGGGAAACGGTTGAGGTGCTGGCCAAGAGCCTCGGACAAGAACGCCCGGAACCACAGGATAGGAGCTCCAGGAGCTAGTCTCGATCTTAAACCTCGGGGCGAACTCGTCGTCCCAGTAGAGGGCAGCAGGGTACCATCTGGCATAATGAGAAAGCGGTTGTACCGTGTGGGTTTGCGGGAACTTTCGGGGATTCGACAGGAGGAAAAAGTTCGATGAACAATGTCAAGTTCGGTCTTACGCTACCGAACCGCGGGGTCATAACCGGCGCGACTACCATGGACGAGATGCTCCAGCTCGCCGAGATGGCCGACAACCAGCCGGCCTGGGACTCAGTGTGGGTAGGCGACTCCATCCTCGCCAAGCCCCGTCTCGACGCCATCGCGCTGCTCGGCGCTTTGGCGGTAAGGACCGAGAGGGTAAAGCTCGGACCAGCCTGCTTCGCCAGCACGCCCCTGAGGAACGCGCTGCTGCTCGCCTACCAGTGGGCGAGCCTCGACTACATGTCCGGCGGGCGCACGATCTTCGTGGCCTGCCAGGGCCAGGCGACCGCCGGACGCGGGGGCAACTTCGCCGAGGAGTTCGCCGCCTTCGGCGTGGATCCCTCCTCGAGGATGCGGCGCATGGAGGAGGCGGTCGAGATCATGCGCCTCCTCACCTCCGAGAAGAACGCCAGCTACGCGGGCGAGTACAACTCCTTCGAGAACGTAACCGTGCTGCCGCGCCCCGTCCAGCAGCCCGTGCCGATCTGGCTCGTCGCCAACCCGGACCCGGCAAAGAAGCGCAACGTCGAAACTGCCTTGAGACGCGTCGCCCGCTACGGCGACGGCTGGCAGAGCACATGGAACAACCCGCGGAGCTTCGAGGAACACCTCTCGCTCATCCGAAGCTACGCCGAGGAGGAGGGCCGCGACCTTGGGGAGGATTTCGAGGCGTGCCTCTACTACAATATCAACGTGAGCGAGGACCGCGAGGCGGCGTTGGACGAGGCCAAGAGGTTCCTCGACGCCTACTACTACACCGACTACGACCGGGAGCGCCTCAAGAGGTGGGTCGCCTACGGCTCGCCCGAGGAGTGCGTCGAGCAGATCCGGGCCTTCATCGACGCCGGCGCGACGACCGTCACCCTCCGGATGGCCGCCTACGACCAGAAAAGCCAGTTCGAGCGGGTCATGGGTGAGGTGCTGCCCGCCCTCCAGTCCGCCCTGGCGTGAGTCCCGCAGGAAAACAGCACCGATGATAACGCGCTTCGACCACGCCGTAATCGCCGTCTCCAACCTGGGGCGAGCCATCGAGGCCTACGGCTCTTTAGGTTTCGACGTCTTCCCCGGCGGCCGTCACGAGCACCGCGGCACCCACAACGCCCTCATCCGCTTCGGTGGCATCGACTACATAGAGTTGCTCGGCGTCTACGACCCGGACAAGGCCGTCCACAGTGGGCTCAACGGAAGGACGCTGGCGGAGTTCGTGCGCGACCGGGAAGGCGGCTTGGTGGGTCACTGCTACGCCACCGACGACATCGAGGCGGAGGCTGCTCGCATGCGGGAGGCGGGGCTCGAGGTGGTCGGTCCCTTCGAGATGAGGAGGGAGAGGCCCGACGGCCGGGCGCTAACCTGGCGCCTGCTGGTACCGGTGGACGTGCCCTGGCGCCGGCGGTGGCCGTTCTTTATCCAGTGGGACGACCCGGACGAGGAGCGCCTCTCCGTGGAGGGAGTGGGCGCGCATCCCAACGGCGCGAGGACCGTAACGGAGGTCGCCGTCGCCGTTCGCGATCTTGAGGAGGCGGTGAGCCTGTATTCCATCCTGTTCGACGCGAGGCCGCTAAGCAGGGGTGAGATTGCAGGCCTCGCGGCGGAACACGCCGCCTTCGATATCCGCGGCTTCACCATCGACCTTCTCTCGCCCAGCGGTGACGGGCTCGTCCAGCAAGCGCTCGAAAAGGATGGAGAAGGACCGCTCAAGGTCACGGTAGAGGTCGCCGACCCTGAGGTCGCTGTCGAGGTACTCGCCCAAGCCGGCATCGAACCGGAGGGGGCAAGCGAGGGAACACTTCGCGTCCCGACAGGCGCCGCCTTCGGCGCGCGGCTAGTGCTCACCGAACCGTCCGGTCGCCAGGCTACATAGCAGGCATCGTGGAGATGTCCGTGCCAGTTCCAGTCCGACCGCCTGACGGCACGTATCCACGGGTCGGCCCCCCTCGGTGGGCTTAGCCCGCCATGCGCCTTTGCGCCGGACCGTGAGCACCTGCGGGGTCTCCCTGAGCAACGCAGTTTAGCCTCAGTGAATAATCCGACGGTGGTAAGATTTTCGGAATGTTTAGTCGAAGCCGAGAACCTGCGTCACGGCATAACGATGCGGTCAGATCGTACAACGTAGCCGTCAACATCGCCTGATACTTGCGTGTGGCCCGCTATGGAGGCAATCTGACTGGGCGGCAGACTGTTCTCTGGGCTATCGCGGTCGCCACGTGCGGGGTACTCCCTGTTTTTCTGACTGGGGGGCTCGCGGTACAGATTCGGACCGACCTTGGTTTCGGTGCAGCGGCGCTCGGCATAGCGGTTTCTCTCTTCTTCACTACGCAGGCGCTTTCCTCGGCGCCCTTTGGCCGGATAGTCGAGCGCATCGGCTCCCGACGCGGTATGCAGGCGGCTGCCCTGGGAAGCACCGTATCACTCCTTTGTATCGCACTCTTTGCCAGTTCCCGGAATGGCTTGTTTGGCTTCCTGGTTCTCGGCGGCCTCGCGAACGCGGTTGCGCAAGTCGCGGCGAATCTCGCTCTTGCCCGTGGGGTCCGGACCGAGCGCCAGGGGCTCGCCTTTGGTATGAAACAGGCGGCGATACCGGCCGCGACCCTACTGAGCGGGCTCGCTGTGCCGCTCGTCGGTACCACCATCGGTTGGCGGTGGGCGTTCACCGGCTGCGCCCTCGGAGCCTTTGCTATTGCCTGCACAGTACCAAAGACGACCGAAGGTCAAGTCCGGCACCACACGAACGAACACAGCGATGATATGCGCCCCATGCCCCTCATCCTCCTCGCGCTTGGCATCGGGTTGGGATCTGCGGCAGCTGTCCCGCTGGGTGCTTTCACCGTCGAGTCAGGGGTGGCCGCCGGTCTCCAGGTAGAGTTTGCGGGTCTGCTATTAGCAGTAGGTGGGGTCGTCGGTATAGTCGTGCGCCTGGCACTGGGTTGGCTAGCGGATCGCCGGTCGGCAGGACACTTGCGGATCGTCGCCGCCATGCTCATCGTCGGGACGGCCGGTTTCGTCCTCCTTGCCACCGGGATGAACTGGCTCTTCGTACTTGGTACGGTGCTAGCCTTCGGAGCCGGGTGGGGATGGCACGGGCTGTTTAACTTTGCGGTCGTAAAGTACAACCGCAACGCCCCGGCTGCGGCGACAGGGATTACGCAGACCGGTGCAGCAGCTGGATCCGCAATAGGACCGTTCCTTTTCGGCGTCATAGTGGAGAGCGCCTCGTATGGCACAGCCTGGCTGAGTGCCGCTGCCGCTGCCATGGTCGCAGTAGCTGCTATCCTTGCTGGCAGGTGGATGCTTATCCGCCACTTGAGCACTATGTCGAAGTCTTCGTAATGAATAATTACGATACCTCACCGCGTTGAGCAGGTCCGCCGGACTCTTTGCCTTTACGGCAATGGTGGTATAGCTGCCTTCCGGTACCAACTCTTGGCGTGCCTGATGTCCGTCACGTCGATGGGAGCGTTGTACGTCTCCCCCTCGCCAGCGCAGAACTGGGCGTTCTCGCTGTCCTGGCCATAGTCGGCCCGCTCTCCAACTGCCTACGAGCGGGTCAATCGACGGGAAGAGCTCTCCAGTGTCTGGTGGCATCCTTGACAGTACCGTACCCCAGATCGATAGCAATAACTTAATGTAGCTGCCGAATCCTGACTGACGATCAGAGTCAGTTGAGAGGATTTCGCCGTTGCGCTATTACGCCTCGAATCGTCGCATCCTATGGACCGAATTCGGGATTGCACGATGGCCGCCCGGTGGTCAGAGCCGTGTCCTTGTAGCCGTCCACAACCCAAAGGATCTCTCTCGGAAAAGCTACGTATTTGTCCCTATTGGCTCCTCGCCGCGGCTGCTTCCCAATTCTGGCCGTCAAAGAGATAAACTTCAGGCGCCGAGAGATCGAGGTCATCCAGGCAGCGTACGTTGACTGTCCATCGCTCCGGCGCGAGTCGCGGCCGGTGAAACGGATGGATCCCGCAGTATCGACAGAAGTAGTGTGTCGCAGTCTTGGTGTTGAATTGATAGGAGGTCAATGCGTCCTCGCCAGAGGTGATCTTAAACTGTTCTACCTCTGACTTCTGGTAGAGTGCCCCCTTTCGCTTACACATCGAGCAGTTACACTCTGTGACCGACTTGATTTCGGCTTCAACCTCAAACGTGACGCGCCCGCAATGACAGGAACCTCTGTATATCGGCATAACCTTCTCCCTACACCTGACGCCAAGCTCTCCCGCCGGGACCGTCTCCGAGAAGCTGCACCACGCGTTAAACCAGGATAGGCAGCCCTGAACAGATGCGCCGCTGAGTTAGGCTTCATGTTCCTATCAGCTTCTCCGCTATCGAATCTAGCATATTCAGATCGGGATGCCGAGAATTACTCGTTAACGCACCTTGTGGATCAGAGTATTCGGAGTCCTCGCCAGCATATCTTATTCGCTGCGTCAGGGGTGTTAACTTCGCTCGCATTGTGGACTTCTTCTCGTGAACTCAAGGCATTGTAAGCCTTCGACGAATCGTTCTGCCGCGATACGCTTGCGCCTTCTCCTCTACGTATGATGCTGAGCCGAAAGGTGCTGCCCATTTCGCTTACCATGGTAACGTTGGCAGCCAAATGGCCAAGCGATCAATCAGTCCGCACTTGACTGCGGAGAACCGCAAAACCCCACTTGACGAGAGCGCCAGTCAACCTTTCTTCAATAACCTTGAGCGCATCTTTAGCTGCCCCTACTCGCTGGGCTCAAAGCCTCCTGGTTTTGACTCTTGCCGCGATCTCCGAGGAAAACTCCGCGTTCCTCCAGAATATCCTGCAGGCGGTTCACGTCCAACCCCGGCATGCTCACGTTTTGCTGAGCTGCCAACGCGGTTGCCACACCGGCACTTTCGCCCATAACCAGGCACGGTGCCATGTTCCTGGTCGCCCCGTGAGCGTATGAACTTACCGAGATGCAACGGCCCGCTACGAGGACGTTCACCAATCCCTTCGGCACCAGCGCACGGTAGGGAATGTCGAACGCCCCGTCGCCGCCGATCTGGTAGAAGGTGGCCTGTCCAGTATCGGGATCGTGGATGTCCACCGGGAAACAGACCTGACCGATCGTGTCTTCGAACTTTCTTCCGGTGTCGGCGTCCTCGTCGGAGATCTCGTACAAGCCTTCGATGTGGCGTGTCTCTCTGACGCCCGGGAAAGCCGCAGGGACAAAGTAAGCGTCTTCGAAACCGGGTACGTACTCCTTCAAAAACTGGCCAGCATTCGCTACCTGCCGCGTCAAGGCGACCGCGGCGCGGGAGAGGGAGAGCGGATCCGTCCCGTCGATGCCGAACACCGCTGAGGTGTTCACGTTGATGTGGTTGGGCCAGACGGTGTTGAAGAACACCTTGTGGTCCTCGTTGGGGAATATGCCTTGCTCGAGGATGACGTCGTTCCACTTGCTGAACGACCCGTTGAAGTAGACCGGGAAGGGCTCCGGGTGGTCGGGACGCGTGGCCATAGCGGGTTCGCTGACCGCCATCTCCTCAGCGATGCGCTTGTTGTCCGTGCCGTAGCAGCGCAGCAGCATGGAGACAGGCTGCATCTTGCCGGTCTCCTTTTCTCCCTTCCAGAAGTTCGCCCCTGCAAATACCGCCACGTCTGCGTCGCCGCTCGAATCCACGTACGTCTTCGCACGGATGGTCCTCAGCCCCCCCTTAACCGCGCACTGGATTCCCTCTACGTGGCCCCCCTCGGCCTCCACCCCGACGACGTTCACGCCGTACATGACCGTCACGCCGGCTTCCGCGAGCATCTCGGTCACAAGGATCCGAAACAGCTCCCCGTCCACGGGGGTAACCGCACTTACGAAGCCGTGGAACGGGACGTGCCCTACCGCCCCTCCCATATCTATCAGGCGATCCACGATCTCCTGAGCGAGCCCGAAGACGACCTGGCGGTCATTCTTGGTGATGTAGTTGTGCAGGCAGAGCCCTGTCGTGGCGTTTCCTCCAACGAACGGCTTGATCTCCACGAGGGCGGTCCTTGCCCCGGTTTTCGCGGCGGCGGTCGCAGCAGCGATGCCCGTGACACCCCCGCCGATTACCAGTACGTCGTAGTCTAGTTCCGCCATCGTTGGCTAACCTCCTCGGTACATGGTCGATCTAAGTCTCGAGCACGACATACTGTTCGTCGACCGAAACAGGATAGGTTTCGACGCTGAAAGGACCCTTCTCGAGCCCGGCTCCGGCGAGTTCTCTTTCGCTCTCAGATAAGACGCTTCCCGGCTCGACTGCGGCTTCGTAGCTCCGGGTTCGCGTCTTGGCCGGATCGAACCAGGATTGGCCAGTCCTCACGTCGAACTCCCACTGGTGCCACGGGCACCGGATGATCTCCCCTCTCCGAACATAGGTGTACTCGCCCGGTATCCGCGATCGGACTAACCCTGACAAAACGCCTTCGCAGAGCGGACCGCCCTCGTGAGGACAGTAGTTCAAGAGAGCGAAAAACTCGCCTCCTACGTTGAAAACGCCGCTCGAGCGCCCGGCTACTTCGACTATCTTGCGTCCGCCGAGCGGGATCTCGTCGGTTTTTGCCACCACGTGCTTAGCCACTTACGCGAGTCTCTCCTTCGAACCGGTACAAGGCGCGGGCGTTCTCGGAGAAGATCTTGCGCTTCAGAGCGTCCGGCAACCTGACCGGGAAAGCCCGGTCGGGGTTGTCGTAGTCCCAATGCGGGTAGTCCGTGGAGAACATCAGCATGTCGTCGGAACCGAGGTGTTCGATGACCTGAAGAAGGTGCTTGGGATTCGTCGGTTCCTCCATCGGTTGGGTCGTTGCCCACATGTGCTTCCGGATGTACTCCGACGGCGGCCGCTTGAGGAACGGCACTTCCTCGCGCAACCGCTTCCAGTGCTTGTCGAGCCGCCACATGAGCGAAGGTAACCAGGCAAATCCGCCCTCCATGAGCACGACCCGCAAGTCGGGGAATCGCTCGAAGATTCCCTCGTACACCAGGCTGATAACCTGCGACTGGAAGGCTTGGGCCATGACAGTGTGGTCCTCGATGTAGAAGGAGGGCCAACCGGAGGACGTGATCGGATTGCCGCCTAGACCGGCGAAATGTATCCCGATCGGCAGACCGTGGCGTTCGGCGGCCTCGTAGATCTTCCAGTACCTCCGCTTGCCCAACGGCTCCTTGGTACGGGGTAGCAACACCACTTGCACGAAGCCCGGGTGGTCGGCGACGCGATCGATCTCCGCAGCAGAGAACTCTGCGTTCTCGTATGGAACGACGATGGAGGCGCGCAGCCTAGGCTCCTTCTCGAGCCACGCTGCGATCTGCCAGTCGTTCGTCGCACGGGCGAGCGCGGCGCCGAGCTCCTCGTTGAGCAGCTCTCCGACCTTGGGGTACAGGCAGTTGAGGATGCCGTACTCGATGTCCTGGACGTCGAGGTGCTGCTCCCGCATGAAGTCAAGGTCCGCGCCAGGCGGCAGCCCGGACGGCGGCCAGGCATCTACCCGTGAGCCGCCGCCCGGGCTTGCCTTGGGGTAAGGAATGCCACTGGCGAAGCCATGGTGTTGCCGCATCCCGAAGGTCTCCACGTGCTTGCGCCAACGCGCCGGAAGGTAGGGCTCAAGAACGTCCACCGAAGGCACGATGTTGTGGATGTCGCAGTCGATGAAGCTGGTTTTGGTCTTCTTCCGGGCCTCTCTTTGAGCAACTCTTTCGACCATAATTCCTCCTCAATGCCGGTACTCTCCAAACGACAGATCAGATCCCGTAGAGGGCGCGAGCGTTCTCCACGAGTATCTTCCGCTCCAACTCCGGAGGCAACTCGACCGGCAGGGCGTCTTCGCGCTCGTCGAAGTGCCAGTGCGGATAGTCGGTCGAGAACAACAGCATCTCTTCGGAGCCGATCTGCTCCATGGTTTGCAGCAGATACTCCTGGTTGGGCGGCTCGTCGACCGGCTGTATCGTCAGACGCACGTGCTCGTGGATGATCTCCGACGGCAGGCGATCGACCCACGCCACCTCTCCCCGGAGGCCCTTCCAGTTCTTGTCGAACCTCCACATGAGCGACGGCAGCCAGGTGAAGCCGCCCTCGATGAGTACGGCCCGAAGACCGGGGAACTTGGCGAAGACGCCCTCGCTCACGAGGCTGACGAGCTGGGATTGAAACGCCTGGGCGAGGCTGACGTAGTCCTCCAGATAGTGAGAGGGCCAGCCGACCGGGGTT